>WNEZ01002132.1_pt1 | contig 16843 bp, 21 predicted proteins | sample 5400521 | NCBI WGS metagenome assembly WNEZ01 (sample SAMN13153339, study PRJNA577476) | soil metagenome | isolation source: 120 cm saprolite under Douglas fir tree site 2 hole 1 replicate 1 | place: USA:California | collected 2015-04-18
ATACCAATCCGCAAGCTAAAGCTTCACATTGACGATATGAGAGAACCCAGTTAAAGAGCGTAAGGCGGCCGGATCATCAGCGAGAGCATTGAGCCCCTGGCACAGCACCTCGATCAAGGCGTCGAGCGAGGCGAAAGCACGGTTGTGCAGGTATTTCTCGCGCAGCTCATCCCACAGGTGTTCGGCTGGGTTCACCTCGGGACTGTAGGGCGGTTGCTGGATCAAACGAATGTTGGAAGGAACGACCAGGTCGTGTGAGCCGTGCCAAGCAGCCCCATCGACTTGCATGACGATGAAGAACTGCGCGAACGTCTGGCTGACATGCTCCAGGAACAGATTCATCATGGCAGTGGAAGCCTCTGGCAAGATGAGCGAGACCAGGTCACCAGTCACGGGCGCGACGGCCGCGAAGACGTAGACCGACTCACGAATCAACTGGGCCAGCACATGCGGCCGGATCCCAGGAGGCGCCCAACAGCGCCCAGGCCGTCCGATACGGCCAAAGCGGCCTTCATCCTGAGCCAGGATCAGCACGGGGCGCTCATCACCCACTTCCCGCGTCGCGACTGCTGCCTCCACCTGCGGCGCAAAGTTTTTTTAAACTGCTCTTGCACTTGCGGATCGGCCTGGGGATGGCGCGGACGAGGCATCAGTTTGCGCCAGCCATGCCGAGCCAGCAGGCGGTAGATCGTGCTATCGTCTACCTCGTGCCCTACCCGCGCTTCAAACGCGCGCCAGATCTCTTCCGTGGTCGCCAATTCTCCCCGCTCCGCTCGCCCAAAGAAGGGCGCCAAGAACTCCCGCTCTTCTTCCAGGCTCAGATACCCACTTCGGCGGCCTCCCTTGCCGACGGTCTCCACCGCCGCTATCCCTTGCCGGTTGTAGCTCGCGATCACCGCGTGGACAGTCGCTTTCGAGACCCCACAGTGGCGGGCAATGTCCTGGGCTTTGCCCGGCTCTACCAACGCGTTATAAATGATCAGCCAGCGTTGGCGGTACAAGGGACGCGGATCGCTGATCATACGTCTCTTGACTTCCTCTTCCGCCAAATGCCCTGCTGCTCGTGTGATTCTCGCCATGTCCTCTCCCTCTCTGTTTGCTCGTTCACCTCCTTTATTCTATCACAGCATGCGATTTAGTATAAGTTGCGCTTGATGGTCGTTCTTCGGTACTTGGAAGATAATATCACCCTCAACAGTCCCGCCTGGTGAAAGTTTGCCGGAATTCAGTTCATTGTTCGCCAAGTATGTACTCGGTGGGATTACCTCGTCGGTAATATTGCCGCTACCAGAGCGTACATGGAAATCAAACGGGTTGTAGTCAACCTCACTACTGCTATTGTTCACGAGTTGGACATGCACGACAATGAACTCGTTGCCAGGCTTGGGTAGGGTATACTGATCGGCTGGAAGCAGGTTGACGGACACCAGGGTCGTTGCCACATTATCTACAGTAATGGACTGCCCGACCTCAGCGATCTGTGAGCTAGTAGACCCAGTGTTTGTGGAAGAGGTCTTGGTGCTGCTCGCTCCATTGTTGCTCTGTGAATTGGCGACACCTACCAAAACAACAATCAGAATGATGCCTGCAATGACGAAGCCAGCAATCTCCCTCCCACGATCAGGTTTCTGTGGTGGAGGTAGCTGCATCATCGGTGGCGGGTAGTTGTATGGTTGCTGATAGTACTGCGGTGATGGCTGCTGGTATGGTGGTTGTTGATGGCTCCTGGGAGGCTTACCATAAGGCGGTTGACCATATTGTGTTTGCTGCTGTGGTGGTCTATTTTGCGGTGGAGGTTGCTGGCTCCATTGTGGTTGACCATAGGGTGGGGGTGATGGAGGCCAAGGAGGTTGCTGGTTCATTCTCTACCCTTTCCATCAATACGATATCGTTCTCCCGATTATCGTTGTGCTAATAGAACGTGTGCAAATCCCGTTTAGTAACCCATCAGGTACTTACAAATGTCTCGATCTCCACGAGCAGTAGAAGGATGCCAGTTCGCACAATACGGTGATGTCCGATGCAGGAAAGAGGATGCTAGGCTGCTTTCTTGAGGTTGACAAGCTGAAACTTGAGGTGGGGAACTCGCTCAAAATCGTGATCTGCTGTCACAATGGTGAGGTTTCGTTCCAGGGCTGTCGCGGCGATCAAAGTATCCATATCGCCGATTAACCCATTTCCGTAGGGAGGTCTGAGTCTGCGTCGAAGATCGGCATACCGCTCTAAAATCGGGTAGGTCAGAAAATGCGGGTAGATTTCTCTGAGCAATTGACGCAGTTCATCCTGGCGATGGGCGAAGTTGGGAAGCCCTTTGATATACTCGGTGACTTCCGCATACACAATAATGCTGGTTGCCACTTCATGTCGTGCGATGAAGGGACGAATAAGGCTCACGGCTGGCTCTCGCCGTTGCAGATAGGCTGCTAAAGGCGAGGTATCCAGTAAATATTTCTTCATAGATCAAGGTCAATAGGGGGCGTTGGTGTGCTCTCATGGCGAATGCGGTCAAGCTCCCGTTCCATATCCTCCCAATGTAAATCACTCCATGCACCAGCAAGCTTTAAGGCTGTTTGGGTGACATCCTCTGATACGGTGGTATCTGCCTGTGCCTCTTCTGAAAAATAACGAGTGACCTCTTGTCCATTTTCCTCAAAGGGAATACCAATAAGCGGTTGATTGCTTGGGATAGTAAAGACTGATGGCGAAATGTGTTGCTGTGTCATGGTAGAGGTATTATAGCATATCTCCGCTTACTTGGTAGAAGGAAAATAAAGGAAGGTTCAGCTTCTGACCAGTCTGCGACGGGGGAAAAGAGGATTATCTCGTCATCATCTGACAAGCAATAAACCCCTTCCGTCTAAAAGCCTGTCAGTAAGAATTGACAGGCTCTTTTTCAGAGAAGAAAGCATCTCACATATGCTATACTTACCAAATGATGCCACGTGTTGTTGTCTTGCGTTTGTGGAACCTAGTTCTACCGAGAGCAATACGTGTGTAGGCGTCAATGTGAGGAGTGTATCAGCATGAAACTCTATGTAGGAGGCCTGGCGTATCAAACGACAGACCAAGACCTGAACGATCTCTTTGGGCAAATTGGGCAGGTACTTTCAGCCACAGTGATTACTGACCGAGATACGGGACACAGTAAGGGGTTTGGCTTTGTCGAGATGAGCAATGACCAGGAAGCACTCAAGGCCATAGCGCAGTTCAATGGTGCCAGTCTAGGAGGTCGAACGATCGCTGTCAATGTAGCACATGAGCGACGGGATCGTCCCTATCGAGAGAGGCGATACTAACGCGCACTGCTCACTTGTGTCAGCTTTACCGAAAAAATACGAGTTGAGCAGACCACACAAAAAGAAAGCCAACACCTCTGCTGGCTTTCTCTTTTCTTCCTCAGGGTTATTTTGGGCAATGAATGTACCACCATTCTCACGTTTGACAGCAAAACCCGCAATTTCGCATCCATCAAAACCCAGCAGTGCAGTTTTTCAACAGCCTGTGATGATAGTCGGCGTGAACTGGCTCTGTTCCTCCATTCACCATCGTGCGGTGGGTACTAGGGTGTGTTGCTTGTGTTTCACTGCTACGTTTTACAAGAAGGAGCATGAACCAAACGAGCAGGAGACTGAGAGAATGAAATCCAGGAAGAGGAACGAGCTATGTCTTATGAAGTGTCGAACACACCCAGACTGGCGTTATGCAACGAACCTGGGTGCCAGCAACCCACAAGGTTACGATGTAAAATGTGTCAACGGCCTTGTTGTCTGAAGCATCGGACTATCCGAGGTCTGTGTCGCACATGCTTAGAAGCCTATCTACGGCAGGTGAGTAAGCCGAGGATACCATCTAGGGAGCAGTGATAGACAGCGTATCTCGACATTTGGTTGCGTATGTGTATTCAAGAGGATGGGTTAGTGTTTCTCAGGGTTGGGGATACCTTTGTCTTTTTCAAGCTCGTCAATCCGTCGGTCATGGCTTTGTATTTTTCGCGCTATTGGCGCAAAATAAGTGAAATTGTCAGCTTTCAGTTCTATTTTAGCCGTTTCTACAGTTGTCTCTACAAAAGTTTTGGTTGCCATGTTCGCTTGGATGTCTTGCACGCCTTCTCCAACAGCTTCTAAGGTGGTCTGATGCTGTGCCTGGCCTTGCTCTAAACGCTCCTGACCTTGTTTTAATGGTTCTAGTAGTTTTGCAATTTGTTCTAACTCTTCTGTAGTCATATAAAAACATTATATCATCGTTTGTTTGCTATGCAACTGCATCTTTTTATTGACCCGTTGATACATGATCTTCCGTCTTTGTCTGACTGCTGCAAGCACTTTGCGGCGCTTCTCTTTGGTCTCCTGGACGGCAAGCGATGGCAGAATTGTTGGTGGGGTAAGGTGGTAGTTTGTCATAGATCGCTTGCATACTAGCAAAGTACAACACAAAGAGCAAGCCTTAGATGAGCTTTCCTTCTTGAAATGATGCCACGTGTACCTGTTGCTTCTTGGTGTTTTGATACGAAACTATATTTTGCTCTGAAACGTGGTAACATGTGACCTATTTCGTTCTCTACGAAACGGAGGAGGTATATGGTTCACGAGCAAGGGTTGTCTTCGATACAACCACATTCCAAGCTCATTTTCATCGTCGAAGATGACACCATCATGGAAGAGTTTCTCGTTACGGCTATTTCAGATGAAACACCATACCAGGTCATTGCCGTTCATAATGGCTACGAGGCGTTGGAAGCTGTCAAAGAGATCAAACCGCAGCTCTTCATTTTGGATTATCTGCTGCCAGGTATGAACGGTTTAGACCTCTACGATCAGCTACACGCCAGAGAGGAAGGAGCAGGCACGCCTACGATCATGTACAGTACAGTCCTGCCTACAAAAGAGGTAGAGAAACGTCACATCACTGCCTTATGTAAGCCTTTCGAATTGGACGAGTTACTAGACACGATTGAGGCGCTACTAGCTTAGTGCTCTCGTGGTCAAATCTCTTTCAAACGGCCTATGAAGTGCTTCGAATACTCCACTTACCGTCTCATTGGCGGGTTTCTGCGTTTCCTCAGTGCATTGTGAATGGTCATATCAAGATACGTCGTTGCTCCGGTGGGGCGTGTTGCTTTCTCTCGCTTGCCAAGTGAGGATTGTAAGAATAACGCACGGGTCAAGGTTGTATTGTCTCCTGTCCAGTGCAGGAGCTTCATAATCAGCACAAAATCTGCGCTTGACTGGCTTTTGTATCCGGTAATGTCGCCTCGTAACAGTCTCTGTAGTACGTCGTCTTGCTCTGCCTCCGGTGGCAATTCAGAGAGTGGCACACCATACACCCCCCTTGTGTTCTGAACTTCTGGTGGGGATTGCGGAACAGGCACAAGTGAAGCGTACAATGCGTCAAGTGCTTGTTGCCTGCTGTTGATCGTTAGTGGTGTGTCTTCGAGGTGGTTGGTGGTGATGGTAAGATAGTGCTTTTCCCCGTATATCTCGGTGTTTCCAACTTTTTTATTTGTTGGCGGTTTTCCTTCAACTAACAGGTGTACTCCGCCCTCGCCTGTCTCCTTGTTCCATGACGGGGAATACTCAGTGTAGGTATCCAGTGTTTCAATGATCTCTTGCGCCCAGGGTCGCAGTGTTCCATCTTCTATGCAGTGGTCAAGGTCAATGCCGCTAAAAGGGCTTGAAGAGAGCATAAAGCCAATACCCTGAAACTTGCCGGTTGCTAAAGCGTGTAAGGCAACTTCCAATGTTCCCCAGGTGTCGGCATTTGTTGGACTTGCCGGAAGGTTTGTGTTGGGATTAAATGGTGGTTTCTTCCGTTGTCCATCAATAAGCGTGTATCGCCACACCACAAAGTTAGGGTATTGTTGCAGTTCGGCAAGCATCCCCTCTGTTTCAAAGCGTTCTTGCAAGAATGCGGCATAGCCTGCCGCGTGCTCTTCTTGGTATTCACTGCTCATGTTCCTGGGTTCGCTGTGCCTGATACATCCGGTGGGGTGTTTCCAGCCGCGTTGTTGCTTCAAGCAGTCCTATCTGCTCTGCTTCGGGTTGTTGGGAACCATAGAGCAGGTGGGAAAATTGTTCTCCGGTGAGGTCGTATCGGCGGGTAATCCATCCCTGGTGTGCAGTCTCCACGGTTACCGCAAATGTGATAGTTTCCTCTGTGACAGTTTCAAGCTGTGCCCGTAAGCCGCCTATATAAAAACGCTCCTTCTCGTAACAGGCCATACTCACGAGGTGACGGTCTTCACCGACAAAGAGAGTGATTTCATGCTCTTGATCTGGTTCGTGGTATGATTGTGGTTGTCGCTCGCTGATTGCCATAGGGGATTTCCTTTCTGGATGCTAGCTATTTACTGATTGCTTGTCAGGGACAAAACAGCCAAAAAGAAAAGGACGGTTGTTACACCGTCCAGGTAAAAAGTGCGTATTGTGTTGCTAATGACCCATCGTTTGCCCATCGCGGAGCACATCGTGCATCGCTTCATCGACAACACGTACGCGATCGGAGATCACATTGGCCTGTCCCTGCCGGGCGAGGAAGCGTGCCTGCTCTTCAAGCGGAAGCTGGTCCCATTCCGCGTGCCACGCACAGACCGTGTAGGGGCCATAGGTCTCGGTCAACCCATAGACATGGATGGGGTGCAAGTTGAGTTCCTTCATCCTTGCCAGCAGGGTGGGCGAGGGAGGTGCTGCGGCGACGGTCACCGTGACCTCCCGGTCGAGGCGATGTGCCTTTGGATGGTTGACCAGGAAAATCTGCACCGTCGGCGCGCCGTTATAGTGCGTCACGCCACGAGACGTAAATAGGTCCCAAATGAGTTCGGCATCGACCTTACGCAGGCACACGTGCGTCCCACCCACAGCGGTTACAGCCCAGGTAAAGCACCATCCGTTGCAGTGGAACATCGGTAGCGTCCACAGGTAAACGCTGTCGTTGGTGAGCCCTGTCTCGATGACTTCAGCGAGCGCGTTGAGGTAGGCCCCACGATACGTATACATGACCCCTTTGGGGTTGCCCGTGGTGCCTGACGTGTAGTTAATTGCGATAGTCTCTTCCTCGTCTTCCAGCCAGCTCGTGACCGGCTCAGGCGATCCGGCAGCCAGGAACGCCTCGTAGGGGTCTTCGGCTGAGCCGGCGTCATCGATACGCACCACCTGGACACCCTCCACCATGAGTGGTTCTACCAGGGGAGAGAGTTCCGCATCAACGAAGAGGAACTTCACGCCTGAGTGCTTCAGAATGAAGTCGATCTCCTGTGCGTTCAAACGCGTGTTGACGGCGACCAGGATCCCGCCGGCAGCGGGAACCGCAAAATGTGCCTCAAGCAGCGCGGGCGTGTTAGGGCACAGGAATGCCACCCGGTCGTGCTTCTGGAGGCCGCGCATTCGCAGGTGTGAGGCGAGACGATTCACGCGCTGCGCAAACTTCCGATACGTGTACTCTCGGTTCCCATGCACGATAGCTACTTTGTCGGGGAAAATGGAGGCACTACGCTCCAGGAAACTCACCGGCGTGAGTTCAGTTCGATAGACTTTCTCTTCCATGAAAGACTCCTTATGCTACATCTGTAGCTGTGGCCTTGCCGGCATACTCCTTGAGCAACTGCGCGGCAATAAACGAGACGATCGACATGCAGACGATGTAGAGGGCGATCAGTAGAGAGGAAGAGGCACCAGCGGCAAAGCCACTTCCGAACGTTTTGTAGTGCGCCAGCACATAGGTGGCAATGATCGGTGCAGGTCCGCCCGCCGTAATCGAGGCCAGTTGATAGCCCAATGACGCGCCACTGTAGCGCAGCCTGGGGCCGAACCGCTCTGCGATCAGCGCCGCTTCCGGTCCGTACAGCCAGGAAACACAGATCCCCACCGAGAAGATCAGCGCGACGAGCACCAGCACCGTATTCTTCGTCTGGAGCAGCAAGAAATAGGGATAGGCAAAGGCCGCCATGAGGACTGTGCCCAGCGTGAACCACACCTTCCGCCCAATGTGGTCAGAGATCAGTGCAAACGTCGGCATCGCGACGAACTCGACCACCGCAGCAAGTGCCAACCCGGTGTACAACAAGCTCGCATCCACATACGCCACCTGCACCGCATACGACAGCACAAAGGTGGTGAAGATGTAGAACGGAGCGGTCTCACCAGAACGCAGCAGGGTACACAGGAGAATCTCCCGCCAGTGGTAGCGCACCACCTCGAACAGGGGTGACTGCGCGACACGTCCCTCGCGTTGCACTCTGGCGAAGGCAGGTGTCTCCTGGATGCGCAGGCGAATGTAGAGACCGACGATCATCAAGACGGAGCTCTGTAGGAAAGGGATACGCCACCCGACGCTCGCGAAGGCGTCCCCTGGGAAGAGGCTCTGAAAGAGCAGCACGGAGAGCGCGGAGATCGCCAGGCCAATCGCCACACCCGTCTGCGGCCAACTGGCCCAGAAGCCACGGTGTCGATCATCACCATACTCCAGTGACAACAACACAGACCCTCCCCATTCTCCACCGAGTCCAATCCCTTGTAGAAAGCGCAGCACAGAGAGTAAGAGCGGTGCGGCAATTCCGATCGCGGCGTAGCCTGGCAGGATGCCCATCAGCATCGTTGCGCTCCCCATGAGCAACAAGGTCGCCGCCAGCGTCGCTTTCCGCCCGATGCGATCTCCAAACCAGCCGAAGAAGGCTCCGCCTAGAGGACGTGCCACAAACCCGACAAAATTGGTGCTAAACGCGGCGAGGATGCCGACCAACGGGTCAAGTGTCGGGAAGAACGTCGCCGGAAAGACCGTGACGGCCAGGAAGCCGTAGAAAAAGAAATCATACCACTCGATGGCCGTACCGAGCGTGCTGGCACTGATGATCGGCAGCATCTTCCGTAACGTTACGGGTTGCTCAGTAGTCGTCATACCAATGGTCGCCATAGACTCTCCTCAAGAATAGCACCAGGCTGTCATAGGGTCACCAACCCCTCTGGCGTTCCGGTGACCCTACGAGCTGCGCCCGGCAGGATGCCTTCTCAGTCGATCGGGGCGAGCACGACCTCCTCGGTTTCAGTGATTGTATAGGCCTCGACGTCCGAGATGTCGGCCTTCGTCAATTCCTTCAGACCCAACACCGACGCAAACGAGATCACGGCGAGCACGAGGATGTAGATCGCCACCGCCTGCCACGAGCCGGCACCAATATTGATGACGACACCCTTCAGGCCGAGGGCCGCGAGGCTGCTTTTCCCGGTGAGCAACAGCAGTGCGATGATCGGTGCCAGCCCACCAGCAAATGGAGCCGCAAGCTGGTAGCCCAGCGAGGCACCACTGTAGCGCGACCGCGTGCCGAAGCGTTCCGCGATGAGGGCGGCCTGCGGGCCGTACACCCAGGCGTGAAAGACGGTGAGCGAAAGCACGACGCCCAGAACGAAGAGCCACACCGACCTGCTCTTCATCAGCAGGAAGTAGGGGAAGGCAAAGGCCGCCATGAGGACACAGCCGAGCAGATACCACCTGCGCCGGCCAAAGGAGTCGGACAGGTGGCCAAAGAGCGGGATCGTGAAGAGCTCCAGGACGGCGGCAATGGTGATGGCGTTCAGAATGAGCGTCCTATCCAGCTGCAGTTTCTCCACGCCATAGGTAATCACGAAGACGGTGAAGAGGTAGAACGGGGCCTGTTCGACGAACCGTGCACCCGCGCTGAGCAGAATCTCGGGCGTACTGTGCCGGAACGCCTCGATAAGCGGTGCCTTTGCCTCGCGTTTTCCCTCCTTGACCTGCGCAAAGAGCGGTGTCTCCAGGATCCGCACGCGAATGTACAGGCCGACGATGATCAGTGCCGCACTCAGGAAGAACGGAATGCGCCAGCCCCAGGTGAGGAAGCTCGCACCAGTCGCGGACTGGACGATGTTGACCACGATGGTCGAGAGCACCAGTCCGATTGGCGCGCCCATTTGCGGCCAGCTAGCCCAAAAGCCGCGACGGTCCTTGTGACCGTACTCCAGGGCTAGAAGGACCGAGCCACCCCATTCACCACCCACACCCAGGCCCTGGCCTAAACGCAGGAGCACGAGAATCAGGGGGGCGGCGAGGCCGATGGTGGCATAGCCGGGCAGGAATCCAATGATGAGCGTCGAAATGCCCATCAGCAAGAGCGTGGCAATAAGCGTGGACTTGCGACCAATGCGGTCGCCGAGATGCCCAAAGAGCGCGCCGCCGAAAGGGCGGGCAACAAAGCCGACGAGGAAGGTGAACAGGGCCAACAGAGTGCCGACGAGCGGATTAGACTCCGGGAAAAAGACCTTGGGGAAGACGAGTGCTGCCATCGTGCCGTAGAGGAAAAAGTCGTACCACTCGATGGCGGTGCCAAGGGTACTTGAGAAGATAACCGGCCCCATTTGTTGGCGTGTGATGGTGTTTTCGTTAGCAGTTGCCATGGTTTCCTCCAGTTCTGACCGAGAAGGCCAGGTGTACTACAATGTTGTCTGGACAAAACGAGTGGGTAGATGTGCTCTGTGTCATTATAGCCGGTCGGGTGTATCAAACCCGTAAACAATGTGGGCAAAGATGTAAACATATGTATAAATATTTTCGGCAGGAGCGTGTCCTGCAACACCAGAGGATTGCAATAAGCGAGCGTTTACGGCATACTAGAGAGGAAGGTTCTTGGTTTAGCCCTTACAAGGATGGTTATGCTGAAAATACTGGATCGAAGTATCACCCTACAATTGCTCATCTTCTATGGCCTATTCCTCCTCCCCCTTCTCCTGGGCGGGATCGAGCTGTATCTGTTTCAGCGTGATGCCTTGCAACAGCATGCCCAGCGCACCGATCTGGGGATTGCACAGGCGATTGCGCTGGAAGTCGAGTCCAACGTCCGGGCTGCCGTCGAGGATGATGTTGAGCTGGCCAGAAGCCAGGCTGCCAGCCATCTCGACCTGAGCCAACTCGCCACCGCTTTTGCCACAGCTCGCCTCTCCCATCCCGACATCAGCCTTTATTTCGTTTGTGATCCCTCCGGTCACATGCTGCTCAGCTATCCCTCCATGCCGGTAACCATCAGGCAGCCCGGCAGCTTCTGTGAGTATCCTCTGGAAGCACTGCACAGCGACACGCCCTTGATCTCAGCGGGCCGGGTCAGTCCTACTACCCAGACGAACGTGGTCTCGATTGTCACCCGGATGATCAATGCCCAGGGGCACATGCTCGGCATGCTGGGGATGAACGTGTCTTTAGCCCAGTACACCGCTCACTTGCTGGAGGTGCAGCGACAATTGAGCGCGAACGGTGAGGTACGCATCTGGATTGTCGATGATGAAGGCCAACCACTCGCCGACACCGAGCATGTCCCCTTGCAAAATGACCTGCGCAAGAGCTTACCTGGCCTGAACAACGCGCTCCGGGGGGAACAGGGCAATCTGATTGCACGGGCGCAGAACCGCGAATGGTTGTATAGCTATCTGCCAATTGCAGGGACGCATTGGGCCGTCATCGTCCAGCGGCCAACAGATGTGACGTTTGCCACGATCATTAGTTTTCAGAACAGCCTGCTGATCGCCCTGGTGACACTCATCGTTGGCGCAACCTTCTTCTGGTTCGCGCTGCACGGCTGGGTCGTCGCCCCACTGGTGAAACTGGCGCAAGCCGTGATGATGATCAAGCCTGACCAGACCGAGAAGGTCACCGAAGGCAAACTCCTCGCCAGGGAACGGGGACGGATCGATGAGATCGGAAACCTCATTGCCGCTTTCTCCGCCATGGAAGACGAGATCCACGTCCTGTTTCGTAAAAGCGACGAGCGGAGCCAGGCGCGCCTGCATACTCTCGATGCTATCATGGGTAGCATGGATGAGGGTGTTCTCCTGGAGCGTCCCGATGGGCAGATCATCTATGCCAACCACAGCTTCACCCAATTCGTCGGCCTCTCACCGCAGGAGATACTTCCTGATTCATTCAACGAACGTCTGGTGCAGGAAAAGCTGTTGGCGCTCATTGAGGACTCTGACGCATACCACGAGGCCATCCGTCGAGCAGAAACTGCCCATGACCCACAAGTGGTGGAATTTCAAGTGCGTGGCTGCTATAATCAGGTCGGCCAACTGGTGCCTGTCCGGCGTGACATCCGTATGCGCCTGTTCGAGGTACGAGACCAGGCAGGCCAGCTTATTGGACGGGGCAAGATCTTTCGCGACGTGACGCGGCAGAACGAAGCGGAGCAAGTCAAGAAGAATCTGCTCGCGATTGTCTCCCACGAACTGCGTACCCCTCTCACAGCCATCAAAGGGTATGCAACCAGCCTCCTGGAGACCGATGTGGAACTGGATGACGCGTTACAGGAGCACTTCCTCCGACGCATTGTCGAGGAAGGTGACCGCATGGCTGACCTCGTGACGAGTCTCTTGGAAATGTCGCAGCTGGAAGCCGGAACCCTCAAGCTCGCTCCTTCCCTCTACCGTCTGGATACGCTAGTTGAGCAGGTGGTGTCGGTGGAGGAGCGAGGCCGCATGCGTGTGAAGCTGCCTGAGGATGTACCGCTACTGTTTGTTGACCGTCGGCGCATAGAGGTCGTGCTGCGCAACTTATTGGAAAACGCCCGACGCTATGCTGGAGCTGACGCCATCATCGAGATTGCTGCCAGGTACGAGCCGGGCATGGCTGACGGTGGCCTGTACCTGAGTGTCGCCGATAACGGACCTGGTCTCCCTCCTCATCTCACCGAGCGCATCTTCGACCGTTTCTATCAGGTCGATGCGGGTAGGCAACGCAGCAGTAGTGGAGTCGGTTTAGGCCTGGCGATTTGTCGCGGGTTTATTGAGGCACATGGTGGACGGATATGGGCAGAGAACCGTACCAACGGCGTGACAGGTGCGATCTTCCATATCTGGCTTCCGCCCAAGCTGCTGCTATCCCCTGACACACCTGGCACTCAGCCGAACAGATTTGATTTACATAACGCGTTGTGACAAGACAAAAGGTGGTTAACGCATGCCACAGAGCAAGCATATTCTCGTCGTAGACGACGAACTGGGCATTCAGGATTTCATCCGGCGCAACCTGGAGTTGCGCTCATTCAAGGTATCGCTCGCCAGTAACGGACTGGAAGCGCTGGCCCTGTTTGACCAGGCACACATATGCCTGGTGATCCTGGATATCATGATGCCGAAAATGGATGGGTTAGAGGTCTGCCGTCGCATCCGGCAGAGCAGTACAGTTCCGATCATCATGCTGACCGCGCTGGGAGAAGAGGCCGATAAGATAGCCGCCCTGGACCAGGGAGCCGACGACTACCTGACCAAACCCTTCGGCGTAGGTGAGTTGCTGGCACGGGTGAGGGCAGTGATCCGCCGTAACCACTGGGCCGATACCCCCATCTCGGCTGGCACCCAGCGCTTTGGCAACCTGGAGATCGATTTTGAACAGCGACTGGCGTGGCGCGATGGCGAACTCGTCAAATTATCGCCCACGGAGTTTGCCCTGCTTCAGGAGTTAGCGTTGCACCCGGGGAAAATTTTGACCCACGAGGCCTTGCTCAAGCGTGTGTGGGGAACAGAATATCGCAGTGAGGCAGAGTATGTCCGCATCTACGTCGGGCGCCTGCGACGGAAGTTGGAAGGAGACCCTTCTCAGCCCGTCCATATTCTGACCGAGCCGGGTGTAGGCTATTATATGGTCAAGTAAATGAGGAGTATCACCCATGCAGCGTATCTGCGTCTTCGCAGGCTCAAACCTGGGTAAACGTCCAGAATACCAACAGGCAGCACGCGACCTGGGACAGGAACTGGTCGCCCGCAAACTAGGATTGGTCTACGGGGGAGCAAGCGTTGGCTTAATGGGAATTGTCGCCGATACCGTATTGGCTGCGGCTGGCGAAGTCATCGGCGTATTACCCCGCGCACTGTTTCGCCGCGAGGTAGCACACCCGCACCTGACCGAGTTGCACGAAGTAGGGAGCATGCACGAGCGTAAGGCCTTGATGGCAGATCTCGCCGATGGTTTCATCGCCCTCCCCGGCGGCTTCGGTACCTTCGATGAACTCTTCGAGATTACCACATGGGCGCAACTCGGGCTGCATACAAAACCCGTTGGGATGCTCAACGTCGCCAACTATTACGCTCCATTGTTAGCTCTTGTCGCCCATGCCGTCACTGAAGGCTTCGTCCCACCAATCCACACCAGAATTCTACTTCACGCGGACAACGCTGCCACGCTGTTGGATTCCTTTGCAGCTTATAGACCACCTGTCAGCCCGTCTAATACGGGGATAGACCCGCCACCAGAGCCATAATGAGAGATATTGGAAGATGTCCCCATGGAAGACCCAACTGATTGGATCATCGACTCTAACGGATTCTACATTGCTACCAGCTCATTTCTGATCCGGCGTGGCTATTGTTGCGCGAACCAGTGCCGCAACTGCCCATATATAAACTGGCGCAACTCCCCGACATGGGAACCTTTGCCAGCAGAAGCGGTACAGGCTATCGAAGTGTCGCTAAAAGCGGTAGAGGGTGCACGAAAAGCGCTCATATACCATGAACAGCAGCTACAGAACGGTAGCCAGGTCGAAGAAGAACTTCACCAGGCAATGATCGCACACTACCGTTTGCTTTTGGAGCGCTGGAAAGGATCAAGTGAAAAAGAATAGGAAATGCGCCTATTTCAGTATAATGTTTCTGTGTCTGCCGGAGAATTGGTTGTCTGCATCGAGTGCCCCTTTGCGCTGCCACTTTTGCCACCGCAGTTCCTGCTTTCTCAGTAGTCCCCACACAGACTTGAGCAGCGCATTAAATTCCACGATCGTGCATATGTAGAACAGGAGCCAGCCAACGGGAGCCACGAGCAGGTAGGAAGGCTTGCGGGTCTGCTTATCGTCGAAGATCTGGATGAAGAACATCAGCGAGACTATCAAGACTCCGGAGATGAATGCAGAGAAATCCTGCGTTACTAGCGAGAAGAGATAGAGCACCAGCAGGAAAAACGGCTCAAAGCCCAACTGCATATCACCAAAGATAGCCAGTGGCAGGATCACCCATGTCAGGAGCTTGTTATGCTCCTTCTTCAAACTGAAAAAGAGAGAGCGATGCTCTCGGAAGGTCTCAAATCGCCCGCGTTTCCAGCGCAGGCGTTGTTTCATCAGCCCTTTGAGGTCGCTGGCCCCTTCAGTGTAGATGACAGCATCAGAGGCATAGACGATGCGCATACCCGCCTTTTGAATTCGCACCGAGAGTTCAATGTCCTCCGTGATATTCTTCGTGCTGTACATCCCAATACGCTGGAACACCTCCCGCCGGAAGGCTCCCGCAGCTCCGCCGATGATGTAGATGGTGTTCATGACCGAGTCGGCTTTCTTGAAGTAGAAGGAGAAGAGGTACTCCAGATGCTGGATCATCCCTATGAGGGTCTTCGTGTTGCCAATCTTAACATTGCCGACGGCCGCCATCACTTCAGGATCAACAAAGCATCGCACGAAGTGCTTCACGGCATCGCGGTGAACTATACAATCAGCATCGATGGAGACAATGATGTCTCCATGAGACAGTGCAATCCCTGTATTGAGAGCCGCACCTTTTCCCCCATTTGGCTTATAATAGTACAAGAGTTTGGGTGCATCCTCGATCCCCTGCATGGCCTGGTAGTACTTGGCTACAAAATTCCTCATGATGGCGTCAGAGTTGTCGGTGGACCCGTCATTCACCACAACAACCTCCAGGTGGTGGTAACTACTCTCCAACAAGGTCTTTACTGTCGAGAGCAGGCCCACCTCTTCATTCCACGCAGGGATAATCACTGAGACGAGCGGCTCATAGCGACCTTTTAGCATGCGGACCGTAGAAGAAATGTACTGGTGCCCTTTGCGGGTACCAGGAGAGAATGAAGAGCTTGGCTTGCGCGAACGCCAGAGTTCGTACCAGGGACTGATCAGCATATAGACAGAATACTTGAGTAGGAGCGTAAAGGCAAAGAAAATGATCACATCCCTCAAAAGGCTCATCGCTGGGGATTCCACAGGATGAGACCTGAAGAGAACCAGCGATAAGAAAATCAAGATAGTGATGGCATAGAGCAGGCTGTACAGGAATATCCTGAGTATTCTACTTATGTTGATCATCTCGTCCTATCTCTTTCTTTCTTACAGGCTTGAAGGTTTGCCGCAGCACGTTCAGGTATGCTGTCGTATCGGTGATGCTTCGCAAATCAGGGGCGTGCTCCGTGATCTGAGGCCGCTTGCGATGTGACACCTTCACCGCTGCCAGGTGAAGAGTAGTAAGTACCTGCTCAATGCCAATGCCGTAGTAGGACCGTAATTCCTGGTTCAGAATATTTGAGAAGAAGATGATCAGGACAACCCAACTCACAACGAGATAGGTAGGATACGGCAGCAAGAAGAAAGATACGACGACCCCCACGACGAGGAAAGAGCTTACCGCTATAAGCAGTTTGAAGATCATCAATGCTTTACCTCGTTGGCCTCGCTCAGGAGAATACTGTGATCCTCGAGGCTTCGCGGCAAGACCCTTTGTCTGTAATTTCATCTCTAGCGTGCGTAGTAACAGCCTGCACAGGTACAACCATCCAAAGCCGACCAGAAGTACGAAACCTATACTGCTCAAGAAGCCGAGGATGACTGTCATAAAGGGAAAACTATCCTCCTGCGAATCTTGGGTTGTGCTTTGACTCGTGACGTTTGGTGTAATTGTTGGTGCTATTGTTGGTACAGCAGTTTGCTTGGGACCCTGTTTGGGACCCTGTTGTGTGCTTTGTGTCACGACGACTGGAGGTGGTACGTTTTTTATTGGGATCGCCCTGACTGTGGCAGTAGGCGTAGGCAAAGACGTAGTGGTTGATGTCGGTGAAGGAGTAATGCCAGGTGTCGGCG
>WNEZ01007551.1_pt1 | contig 16831 bp, 22 predicted proteins | sample 5400521 | NCBI WGS metagenome assembly WNEZ01 (sample SAMN13153339, study PRJNA577476) | soil metagenome | isolation source: 120 cm saprolite under Douglas fir tree site 2 hole 1 replicate 1 | place: USA:California | collected 2015-04-18
ACAAGTAAGTTATTCTACTTACCGAACAGCAATACGCCGCAGAGTCTACAGGTTCCCTTTTCGCTTGTGGCGCAGGTGATTCTATCCGCTATAGGAGCAGTTCTCGGACTCTGGCTACTGATGTCGCTTGTCGTTCTGCGGCCCTATTACCGTTCAGCTAACCATGCACTTGAAACCTTGAGCACGGCATTCGTGCCTGCTCTTGCCTGCGAAGTTCTATTAGTTGCGCTTTCTCGTGAACCGCACATAGCACGTCCCTTCCCTTATACAGCGTTTTGGGGATTGATCCTCATCATACTGATAGGCGCTGGCTATATCCTCCTCTGGTTGCATGCCCTGGCAGTACAACGGCAGGTAACAGCCAGGCCTCAACAGAAAACTCCCACCAGGCGCCTGCTTGCCCACCTCGTCGACCGGTCACCTGGCAAGCGGCTCAACCCAGGAACTAATACTCGACTTGCGCATCTGTTCAACTATCTGGGCACCTGGTTACGCGCACACTGGGCGCTTATTCCAATCGTCTTGCTGTCGATCCCTTTGATTACATATAACCTGTCCTATGAACCCTATTGGCAAGATGAACTAACAAGTTTCTATGCTGCTAAAGGTGTCCTGGCACACGGCATTCCTGTTCTGGTCTCCGGGTTCCTTTACCTCAAGGGTTAGGCGACCAGGGAGGCGCACCCCGCATCGTCAGCGTTATAGAATACCTGGTGAGCTTGCCTTTATTCTATGGCGTTGGCTGCTACCTTTTTGACCGGCGTATCTCACTGCTGGCAACAGCCATGCTTGCTATCTCCCCTTACGCACTGTTATGGGGGCGCCAGGTGCGCATGTACGAGCAAGCACAGTTGCTGACCATACTTGTGATCTATATGTTCTACAAAGCCCTGCAGCAGCCACAGCGTGCCCGTTTGGTCTACCTTGCCGTCTTCTGCGCCCTCGTAGATTACTTGAGCCACGAGGAGACGTTCATTATTTTACCCGCGATTGTGTTGTGTGTGTTAGTGTTTAGTAGAGACGCACAGCATCGCATCCCTATAGTGCTACGCCAGAAACACTGGTGGTTTGCCGCGGCGATAGGGGCAAGCGTGATCGGCGCCCAGCTGCTGCTCGTACATTTCACCCACCCGCCTATTCTTGGCACCGATCAGACCCAGCGACCACTAATTCAATGGACCATTGACAATATCCCGTTTTATGTGAAGCTCCTGTTCTTCCCAACAGCGCTGGGGGCCAAGCCGCTGCCGTGGATTACCGTCAATTCACTGCTTGCTATCGCCGGATGCATCCTGGCGGTCTATCGCGGTGACCAGCGGGCGAAGTACTGCGCCTTATTCTTATTCGTCTCTTTCCTTATACTGGTCTTCCTGTTCACCCTGGCGTCCGACCGCTATATCTATCCACTGCTCCCGGTCTACTATCTGCTTGGAGCCTACGCTTTGCTAAGCGCGCTACGAGCCCTGTGGGCTTTCGTTCTTTTGCGGCAGCAACCCACTGGGCAAACCAGCACTGCTGCTGTCTTGCAGGGCCATTCTTCCCGGCCAATAAAGCTGATGGGTGCATTGACTACCGGCCTCCTGTGTGCGAGCGTCCTGATTTTACCGATCCTGCCTCTCAGTGGGTATAACCTCTTTATTAGTCGAGCGGCTGGTTTGCCATATCGTCAACACTATCCAGACTATAATGTTGTCGCACAGTACATACATGAGCATATGCAGCAGGGAGATATCGTTATTGCAGTAGCTCCAGCCATATCCGTTCTTTATTATGTTGGCCGTGTCGATTACTTCTTTTCGATAGATCGAGCGCTGTACCTCTTCGAGCGTGATGGTCGCATTATCGACACTCCCACTGGCTCACAGGCAGCATTGCTTAATCAGGAAGACTTTCAGGCTGTTCTTGCTACCCATGCGCGTATCTGGATCGTTTCTGATAATGCTCAACATCAGTCGGCGGTGACAAAGAATAATCGCTTTGTTTTCCCTCCCGATTTTCACCTTGTGTATGAAGGGTACCAGTCGGCCATCTATTTTCGCGGGAGTTAACAGCGTTGGGGATTTTGAGACATTCTAGCAATGAATATGAGGAATAGCGCATGCGTTACTTTTTGTCCCAACTGGTTCGCAAAGGACTGGTCCTGGTTCTTACAGTGCTGATAGCAGGCTGTACATGGTTTGGAGTTGATGCTAAGGCGCCCAGTACACCTACTCCAACTCCTGCTATTGTTTCCACCACTTCACCCAATCCAGCGAAGGCAGGAACGCTCTCGCCTGCCATTGACATGCTTGTACAGCAGGTGCTCACAAACATGCACCTGCACGCCTGGAATCCAATGGCCAGGAGCAAAAATGTCGTCACCGGGGGCTTGTTTATCAACTGGAACATGAGCGATCCAGCCCTGACGAACGCCGTACGCCCCGGGCCTGATGGCAATCCACAGCACAATCATGATCCCCAGGTCGATTTGCTGTATCTCACATCTCTGGCAGAATATCAGCTCCTCCACCCCCAGGATCACTCATTTGACACTGACCTGAGTCGTGCTACGACGCTCGTCCTCGCAGATTTTCCAAGCTACAGTGTGCCGAAGGGTTGGATTTACTTTTATTTATTGAAAAATGGCTTGATGCTCCATAACACAGACCTCGTAAATGAAGCGTACAAAGCTGCCAGCAACTTTTATACAAAGTGGTATGACCCCGCGTTGGGAGTTGTCTATGACCGTAAACATACTCCCGGCGATTACCAGACTAACCATACCTTGCAGTGTGGCGCTGCGCTCATCGATGCCGGGCTGCGCTGGCACCGGCAGGACTGGGTGGATGCAGGTGAGATGGTCACGATCATGTACAAAACTACCAGGCAAAACCCAGCACGCAAGGTGAAGCAGCGGGGGCATTAGTTAATGCTTATCTCCTGACACATCGTCAGCAGTACTTAGATGCAGCAGGGCTAGTATTGCAAAACTTATTCGGGTCGAGTGTTCTCTGGGATAAAACCAACGGCGGTCTTTTCTTCGCGCTCGACATGAGTAGCGGGAAACTGCTTAATGATTACAAAGAAACGAGGAGTCAGACTTTAACACTGATCAGTCTCAATGCGTATAACCAGGCGAAGCAGGCCCTTGCTGCACAAGAGCAGCAACTCATCACGGTTTTAACGGATCACTTTTACCAGCACACCTACCATGGCTTTTTTTATCGTGTCACCCCGAATTTTCAGGTCTATGTGAGTCGTCCGGGTGCAGGTATAGGTGTCGAGGATTACTTTACGACCGAGGCCATGGGCAGTTCGCTTGACGCACTCCAACAAACAGAGCTAAATTAATAACTGTATTGCCTACAGGCATGCATTTCCAGTAGGTGATCGAAATATTCTCGCTGCCACTCCAGGGAGTAGTAGGAGGTGAGGAGAAATCGTTTATGTGTGGCATATGTGGTATCTTGTGTTTAGACGGCGAGAACACAGCAGCCGAAGCGGCGTTACGCCGGATGACCACAGTTCAAAAACATCGCGGCCCTGATGACGAGGGCTATTTCTGTGCTCAGGGAGTTGGACTGGGTTTCTGCCGCCTGGCCATCCTTGATCTTACACCTGCCGGAAACCAACCTATGTCAAATGAAGATGGGACCATCTGGCTGGTCTTCAATGGTGAAATCTATAATTTTCAGGAGCTGGTTCCCACCTTAGAACAGGCGGGTCACCGCTTTCGTTCGCGCTCGGATAGCGAAGTGATTATTCATGCCTATGAGCAATGGGGAGCGCAATGTGTCAATCACTTCAATGGTATGTTTGCCTTTGCTATCTGGGATAGCCGCAAAAGATCTGTTTTCATTGCTCGCGACCGCCTGGGTGTAAAACCACTTTACTACTGGAGTAATGGCTCAATCTTTGCTTTTGGCTCGGAACTTAAATCCTTATTGACTTTACCCGATGTGCCGCATCAATTAAATACCTATGCCCTTCATGCTTACTTCATGTATGAATATATTCCGGCGCCCGCAAGTATCATCTCCGGCATCCAAAAATTACCGGCAGGCCACTACCTGGAAATCCGTCTGGACGCCTCCACTCAAGGCTATAAAACATCCGACTGGCAACCACAGCCATACTGGGACATACAATTCCAGGCGGCGGAGACGAGGTCACGTTCCATTGATGACTACACACAGGAACTGCTGGCCTTGCTCAAGTCTGCTGTGGCACGTCGCCTTATCAGCGATGTTCCCCTCGGCGCCTTCCTCAGCGGGGGCCTTGACTCAAGTAGTGTGGTTGCAATGATAACCGGATTTAGCACTGAGAGACTAAAAACATTTAGTATCGGCTATGCAGAAAAAACATTTAACGAACTTGACTATGCGCAGGTCGTAGCCGGTCACTTTAACACTGAGCACCATATGGAGCTACTCCGCCCTGACCTTAATCTCCTTGAGACAGTTGCTGATGTATTAGACGAGCCATTTGCCGATGCCTCGGTTCTGCCAACCTATTTCGTTTCACAGATGGCACGCCAGCAAGTGACGGTGGCGCTCTCAGGTGACGGTGGTGACGAACTCTTTGCAGGATACGACTGGTATCTTGCCCAAAGGTTCGCGGCGCAGACAGTCGATTACCTCCCCGAAGGCATACGTGAGCCACTCAGTGCCTTCGCACCATACATCCCGCCCACGGACAAGAAGAAGGGCTTGCGTAATATTGCCCGCCGGTTTCTAGAAGGTCTAAGCCTGCCGAAAGGGATGCAACATACCCGTTGGCAAACTTTCTGGGGGGATGACGACCTGATGCAGTTGTTTATGGTGCCAGACAGCGATCTCATTGAGGCTATCAACTCACAACGCCTGGCGCTTTTTGCTGCAAGCGGCAGCTCTCATCCCCTTGACCAGCAACAATACTTTGACATCAAACGCTATCTATCTGACGACATTCTGTTTAAGGTAGATCGAATGAGTATGGCCGTTTCCCTGGAAACGCGCAATCCTTTCCTGGATTATACGCTCGTTGAGTTCGCAGCACGCCTTCCCGCGAGGTTGCGCCTCCACGGGTTGTCAACTAAATACTTGCTCAAGCGGGCGATGAAGGGTATACTCCCTACTCAAATCCTACATCGTCCCAAACTTGGATTTAACACCCCATACAAGAATTGGCTACGAAACGATTTGCGCGGTCTCTTGCTCGATGCCCTCTCGCCAGCTCACCTACGTAGGCAGGGACTCTTTCAACCCCAATATGTACAGACACTGATTTATGAACACCTGGAAGGTGGACGTGACCATGCTCATAGGCTCTGGCAATTACTGATGTTTCAATTGTGGGCAGAGCGCTACCTTTCTAGCAGAGCCTCCAGTGCTCTTCTCGTCGAAGGTCATCTAAAGAGATGAAGAACGCGACTCGGCAAATGTCGCTACTCCCCTGCTTATCCTCGCAATCGTCTTGTGCAATTCCTCAGCCTTCTATGCCGGTGAAATGCTCACCTTTACTGCTCAAGAGTACACAACGCCCTTTGCGGGCAAAAGATGCCAGCAGTTCACCTTTATCGATCACCCCTTCGTTACCATTACTGGCAAAGAGCCATTCATCCCAGGTTGTTCTATCGGTAAAGAGCCCCCAGGCCACGGGCGCCACCTGCGCCCTCGCAACGCGCATAATCTCAAAAGCATCTTCAAAGCCCGGCTCTAAGTGCTTGACTGCTTTGAGACCAGCAGCAGTCAGTGCCTCAAAGGTGCGAACCGAACAGACCTCGCCTTCCACGACCTCGCACACACATCCCAGTACCAGGTACTCTCGCTCTCCCGCCGTACCTGCTTCTGTTTCCCACACACCCAAAACCAGGCTGCATTGCGGTGGCAAGTTTGCAAGAAATGTGTTGATCTGCGGTTTACTCCAGCCATGCCACGAATAGGCATCATCGTGCTGTTCAAGCCGCAATGCAACATCCAGCAGTGGTCGCACTGCCTGCCACCACGACGAATCCCCATCTACCACAGTCAATTCCTCAGCTAACACGTGCTGCTCCGTCTTCAATCGTGAAAATAAGAAAACCGGTGAACCTGCTTGTTGTACTGTACCACAAAAGCCTGATGCGCACTATTCTTTTTACTCAACGACAATCAGGGAAAGATCTGTGAACCATTGTGGGAGACTCCAAAGCGTGTGCAAGCCCGAAGAACCTAAACACCTACTTCATGTTATAATTCATTGGGATAAATAAGCTAATAGACCCTGGCACATAGCGGGCACGCAGACAGAGGAAAATTACCATGGATATACACACCATCTCACTTTGCCTCGGCGCTCTAGGCATCATAGGAACCGCAGCACTGTTGACAGGAGTGGGACTGGTAGTCTGGCATTACCGCGGCAGCCGCATGGGAAGCTTCCGCTGGCGTTGGCGCAACTGGCGTTTGAAACAACTCTCAGCCCTCGCCTGTCTCTTTTTTCTCGCCATGGCTGCCAGCTATGGAATCTTACATGAAGTCTGGGGCTGGCTTTATGTTCTTGGGGCATTTAAAGCGGGTACATGGTGGTTGCGCAGGGTCATCAACCAGAGGATTTAAATTAAACGAGAGTGAACATATCGTTCACAACCATGCTTCCGGTTGAGCAACTGTCCGGGATGTTCAAGAAACAACATCGCTTCGTCGCGTTGTCACCCTCCAAAATACTGGTATCGATGAGATGATGCATCACGCGTTCTGGATTGGACGGTATGGAAAGCCTTGTAGGCCCAGTACTCTATGGTAGTTCGCTGGCTTCGCACTGGCGAGCCAACAAACAGGCCCAGTGATTGCAATGATCCCGGGCCTCCTTGTTGCATTGTGATGGATTTTCGCAGTGATCTGGTCCTGTTTGTTGTGGGCTCTCTCACCGAGACGGCCCAAGTCGCTGCAAGAAGCGCTCCACCCCTTCTCGTTCCGCTGGGCGGAGTGGACGAAACCCGCCCTGGTCGTTGATGAACACGACTCGCGTTCCCTGGAAGTTGATCATCATATCGGGCTTGTGATCGCTGTTGACATCGATGAAGCTGAGGGTAGAAAGGGATGGAACATATGTTTCAAAGCACAAATGTCTTCCACGCCGTTCCCCGTCCCGAGGGCGTTACAAGCCGCTACTCCCTGGTGATCGTGGATGGAGGAGGGAGGCCACACCTGCCCCTGACCAGGTTCTACGACCTGGCGCTACAAGGGCTCTCCGCTGGGGCAGCACGCACCTACCTGAACGTGCTCCTGCCCTACTTCGCCTATCTCACCACCGACGACTGGCGGCGTCATCGCGGTGACCGGTGGGACGGCCCCCGCGAGGCGGTGCAAGAGTCCGTGCGCGATTACCTCGTGTACCAGCTGGCCTGCAAGGTGCGGTGGCGCGAGACCTACGAGCAGGTGTCCCTCACCGCTCGCAGCCCAAGCACCGTGCGCGTCTTCCTCTCCGCGCTCAAACTCTTCTACCAGGTGATGCGCAGGATCAAGTGCTACCCCTATCCCCACCCGTTGATTGACAAGACGACCCTCTTGTTGTGGGAAGTCGAGCAGGAAGCAGATCGTGATACGCATAGCCTACGAGTCTGGCGCCCGCATCGGAGAGATCCTGCGCCTCACCGTTGGCGACTGGCGCGGGCGCGGAGCCAGGCAAGAAGCGCTGGCCTGTAGCAAGGGGAGTCGGGGACGGCGCATCAAAGCGATCCGCTTCTCTTCGACGACCGCGAAGATGCTCCTCCAGTATCTCAATACTGATCGTGCATCGCTTGACCGAGCGCACCGCCGACTGGATGAGCTGGACAATGACGACCCCTTGTTCCTGTCCCGGCGGCGAAAGCCCTACAGCTACGAGGCCTTCAAGCCCCACTGGTACAAGCTGTGCGAGGCGGTCGGGATTGACCTCGACATCCATGGACTGCGGCACTGGTACGTCACCCAGGAGATGCACGTGATCTGTGAGACAACGAAGTCCGCCGGAGAGTTGAAGCAGAAGCAGGAAGAGCTAGTGCGCTACATGGCCTGGCGCGCACCTTCCACCCTGGGCGCCTATGAACACATCTTCACTGAGATGCGCCATGCCGACACCCAGGACCAATTGCACAAGAAATGGTATGCAGAGGATCTCCGCTACCAGCAAGAAAGCAGGGAACTTGCCCCACAGCTTCTCCCTGTGACGGAGCCCCGAATGGGACCGGCACATGGTCAGGACACCGCCGGGCAACAGCCTGATGGCTGGGGCGAGTTCCTGGCTCTTGGAGGAATGATCCATGCGTGAGCCCCTTGCGACTTTCGAACAACACACTTCCGCCGTTTGGATGCGCTTTCAAAAAGTAGTTCACCCCCAGGTCCTCTCTGCCCCGAGAATCTCGTGGGATCAGGTAGACCGGAAGCTCAAGCACTACATCAACAACTCTGTCGGCGGGACCCCCTGGGTGAATCACCTCGCTACTTGGGACTGCAGAGGAGGTTCAGCGCAAACAGGCCTATCTGCATTCCTGGGGCTATGGGACAGAGGAGAGCGAAGATCCTGCACCAGAAGAACGTGCAGGTGACCGCCTATTACGCGGCCCCGCAGTGGCAGCAAATCGTGGAAATGACGAACTCCTTGCTTGATCGCTTCGCGACGCATCTTGGCAACGTCGAGGAGGCGTTCGTCCGTGCCCCGGCGGAGCTGCAACGACAACTGGAGGACGCCAAAAACAAGGTCGGCGCACTCGCCAAGGTTCCCGGAGGACAATGTACCTGCTACGCGCTCTGCCCCTTTTCCTTCGTGTGCACAGGTTGCATCTACAAGGTCCCTGACCCGGACCGCGAAGAGGAGGTGATCGAGCAGGAGCAGTGGGCCTTCATTCGCCTGGAGCAGGTGAAGCGGCGAGGCATGGGGCCGGAAACGGTGAAAATGGAGGCGCTCATGCAGCGCTGCAAGGTGGAGCGGGAAGAGATGCGGCTCATCCGGGAGTTCAGAAAGGACGAAGCGTGTGACTCACCCATCTGTATCGAATCCAGAGAAAAACACCAGCCGTCCGTGGTTGAAGAAGTACCACCAGGCCAGGCGCGAGCGGACGGTGCGACTGGTCAAAGCTACCGTCGATCAGCTGCTCAAAGAAGGGCAAACGGTCACGCTTGAGGCCATCTGCGCCCGTTCCCCCGAAGTGGACCCGGAGGGCAAGGGCATCAAAAAGGCGGCGGTCATTGGCAATGCGGATGCCCATGCCTACTACCGAAAGCACAGCATGTCCTACCGCAGTGGTCGGGGGCAACAACGGCGGAAGGGACGCCAGTTAGGGATGGCGCCAGTCCCGCTGCGCATTGACCCGGATCGTGATGCACAACGCGTGCGCCAACGCTATCTGTTGCAGCACAAGGAGGATCTCGTGGATCGCTTGCTCGCCGTCGAGCAAGAGCTGGGTAAGACACGGCAACAACTTGCTTCCCTTCAGTTCGAGGTTCTTGATCTGAAGCTTCGGTTAGAAGAGGCAGAGCAGCGAAAAGGCCGAAGCCATCAGACACCATCATGAGTGGACAGTGTCCAGACACAGAATGAGGAAGCCTCATGACTCAGAGCGACTATGTGACAATCATGGAAGCGGCTCGTCGCTGTGGTGTGTGCCACAAAACGATTCAACGCGCCATTCACAAGGGCGTTTTACCGGCCCGCTATCCTCAACCGAACCGATGTGAGATTGCGCTCAGTGACCTGGAGTGTTTCATGCCTGGACAATCACCTGGACATGTCCAGGCATCTAGTGAGCAACGCATTGCAACACTAGAACACCGCGTCCAGGTGTTAGAACAGCAGGTCCTGAATCTACTCAACCGACCAGAAGCAGTGACGCCACGCCATCCATCTCGGAGAGCAGAGCGCACCACCGGGCCATTACCTCGGAATCTCGTCTCATGACTGGCCTTTACTCGGCTCCACGGCGTGGCTGAAACCAAGGTACTGACGCATGTAGACATCAGCCTGTTACCAGCCAAACGAGGGGAATGGACAGAGCATGATGGTGCAGTGGTCACCCTGGCCCTCGATGCAAAAGGGAGGAACGCCTTCTATCAGCTTTATCGTGACATGCCCATGTTTCTCGCGTGCAAGCAGTGCCCTCATGGCTACCTGGACATGTCCAGACAGAACAGGGGTGACGAGTGAGCACGTCGCGGTTGGGGGAAAAGGGGCCTCCTCCTGCTGGAGCCGCCGAAGCGGTCCCCACGTCCTTCTCTGCTGCTGACCGTGAGCCTTCTCCCTTGGTGTCCTGCTGTCTGCCGCAACTCGGTTCCCCGCGTCCCCTCCGGGGCGAGCTATTGATTGACAGACCACGGGACGTCAAGGCCGCGCAGGTGGTGGTGGGACAGCGTGGGGGCGCGCTTGTCTTGGCCTTGACGTCCGTGGTAGACTTGATGGGCTCGCCTGGGAGGCAGCTGCTTCTTTACGTAGAGCAAGACGGTAATGTTGGCAAGATGATCAGTTCATTCACCTGTTTCCTGCAAGCCGGAAGATGAGCCTACAAGAGAGTATCTTCTATCGAGATACAGCCTGTCGAGGTGCTGGATGGTGTCAACGGGAACATCACCTAAAAGGAAGAACAGGGGGTGCAGGCGCGCACGAGGCTGTGTCGCCTTCTTTGGCCGGAGGAGGTGTGTCGGTGTTGTGGGCAGAGTGGGGGCACGGCGCGCCTTGTGTGCAGTGGCGCTCCCACGGCCCGTCTCAGCAGGATCGCTATTGTCCTGCTCCGCATCGTCGTCGACGGCCTGCGGCTGGCGCACCCGAGAGGCACGCCGCACCTGGAGCACTGGTATATTGGCAGCGGTGGTATACTCGTCCACGGTGATGGTGGAGGCTTCGGTGGGACGATACCGTAACGCACTGCGAGGCAGGCTGCCATCGGTTTTTTCCAGGGTGGGCATGGGTTTGCTCCTTCTTGGCTGTTGTTGGTCTGTTCGCTGTGTACCAGCGCTTGAGCGTTATCTTGATAGAGTGCCACCGGGTTCACGATGCTGGTCGCGAAGCTCAGCTTTGTCTCTGTAGAGTCAGACAGACGAGTCGCCTCCAGGAACTCGCCTGCCATCGTTGTCTCTGACGGGTACGTTGCTACGATGGACCAACAACAGTGTCACCGGGATCGCAAGGCGGAGAACGGCTCGTTCGATCCGTGCTCAGTCTCATGCCCCCCTGCCGACACAACACTGTGCCGAGCGCGTGGATCTTCATTGATCCCTCCTTCATGCCGTCATACCCAGTGGCACCCCCTGGGCAGATACCCTCCTCTCCCGACTGGGAGCCACCGTCGTGGCGGCGTCGTTGACCAGTGTATCCCCACTTTCAGCGGTGTAGATGCGCCGGAACTGCTGTCTGGCCCTTGAGAGCCGCTGCCGCACGGCGGCCTCTCCCACGTCGAGCAGCGCTGCGATCTCAGACGAGGAGAGGCCGCCAACGATAGAAAGGAGCAGCGGCGTGCGCAGCGCCTCGGGAAGCTGCGCCAGTGTACACTTGATGGCTTCCCGTTCGGCCACGACCTCTGCCGGATCGCCTGTGTCGGGCGTGCTGTATCCCGCCGGCTGCACGGGTGCCATCGCATCCGCCAGCAGGTCTGTGTCGTCCTCTTCCCGTTGCGCCTCGCGCAGGCGCGAGAAGGGGATGAAGCGCATAAGGCTGCGCCGCCGCTGCTGCATACGAACCAAATTAAGAGCAATCCGTAATAGCCAGGCTTTTGCTTTGGCGGGGGGATGTCCATCAACCTGGCCTGTCACGCCAAATTGGCGGCGAGCGTCATCTTTTATGGGGAGAACCCACATCCGATTGAACTGGTCAAGTACCTCTCCTGCCCGGTGCTTGGCAACTATGGAGCGGAGGATCTGCGCATTAACGCGCATCTGGATGAACTGGTTAAAGCGATGGTCACCTACAAAAAAGACTTCGAGATGCGCATCTATCCCAACGCCGGACATGCCTTCTTTAACGAGACGTTTCCCATGTACAACGAGGCCGCGGCAAAGGATGCCTGGGGGAGAGTATTGAGGTTCTATATGAGGGCCCTGGCATCTTTTTTCAGAGGATGATTCGTGGCTTCGGGGCTGGCAACCCTGTCGTAAGATATGCGTAGGACCGACACGGACACGCATGACGAATACCTTCCCTTCATAAGGAGCAGAGATGCAACCTGAACCACGGGATGTGCGTACCTTTTACGCTGACACGTTCAAAGATCGGCGGGTCGTTGACGCCTACCGGCACCGGCCTCCGTATCCCGACGAGGTTTTTGCCATCCTGGCGCGCCTGCTTACCGATGAGCCTCGCATCGTCCTGGACGTCGGGGCTGGCTCCGGTGATATCGCCCGCCGCATGGTCGAGTTCGCGTGGCGGGTCGATGCCGTCGATTTCTCGGAGCGCATGATCGAGCAGGGCAAGCAACTTCCCAACGGGGATCATCCTCATTTGCGCTGGATTTACGGGAAGGTCGAAGAGGTGCCACTTGCGCCTCCCTACGCGTTGATCACCGCGGGATCAAGCATTCATTGGATGCAGTGGGAGAGGGCGTTCCCGCTCTTTCGCTCGGCACTGACCCCGCACGGGTCTCTGGCCCTGGTCTACCGAAGAACACTGCCGATGCCCTGGGATGCCGACGTGAGGAAACTGCGCGTCCAATTTACAGCGCACCCATCTGCGAGGCCGTCCCATGTCGTTGCAGAGGTAGAGACACGTGGCTTCTTTCACAAGCAAGGGGAACAAGAGACTGCTCCTGTTGCGTTCTTCCAATCGATCGAGGACTTTATCGAAGGCCTGCATTCCAGGAGCAGCTTCTCGCGGGAACTCATGGGCCAGCAGCAGGCGGCTGACCTGGACCGGCAGGTGAGGGACCTGCTTGTGCAGTATCACACCGATGGCATGCTTCCTTTTCAAGTGATTGGCAGGGTGATCTGGGGGACACCGGAAAGCGGGACTGCCCGTGGATGAACTGATTGAGCTCTCACGCACCTGGGTCAAGGAGCACTACAGCAAGAGTGCAGAGCACCTGCTCAAAGCGGAGGAGTGGTTGAGACGCATGCATCCCAATGCTTCGCCGGCGATGCTGCTGGCAGCGCTGACCCATGATATGGAGCGGGCCTTTCCGGGACCGGACAGCCCCCAGCAGGACCCCTCTCGTGGGCCAGATGATGCGTGGTATCTCCAGGCTCATGCCGAACGCTCGGCACGCATCGTGGGTGATTTTCTGCGGGCACACCAGGCATCCGAGGCGCTGGTTGAAGACGTAGTGGGCTTGATCCGCGCGCACGAAGTGGGAGGGTGGCCGGAGGCCGACTGGGTGCAGGCGGCAGACAGCCTCAGCTTCCTAGAGGTCAACGTCGATTTCTTCCTGAACGGGATTGACGGATCTCAGGGGAGCTGGACGCTTGAGACTGTCCGCGCCAAGTTCGATTGGATGTACTGGCGCCTGAAGATATCAGAAGCGCGTGTCTGGGCGGTGCCCCTGTACGAGGTGGCCCTGGAGAAACTCCGCAGGAAGGAAGAAGCATCGAGGCTCCTGCGAGAGAAGGAGGACCCGTGATGAATGTGCAAAGAGTTAGGCGTACAAGGAGGCTCTTCCGCGTTGGCTCGCCGTATGAAGCAGCTGCCGTCCCCTTCCTAATGATTCTGGAATGAGGCTCATCCTCACATTGATGTTGGTGGCGAAATCGATTTCCACGCTTGGAATCCGAGAAAAGCAAGCTCAAAGTAAGCGTCATTTTTGACTTCGCCACCAATATCAATGCGTCTAATACGAATCTGCGTTCAAAAGCACAATCTTGTGCCGCTTGAGCAAGCCTCATAAAACAATGCAAAGTTGTATGTCGGAGCGCGAATCCGTATAAGAGCCACAATATTCAAGAAATAACAGAAGTGCCGCGTTTTGTTGTGCTGGAGTTTGCCTAGCGTTAAGATATCGACATTGCGCCAGAATGACCGGGAAAGTCCTTGTAACGAAAAAGATGGGCAATACCCGAAAATGGCTTCTGAGCGATAAGACTCCTGAATGTCTAGGAGTTCTAACGCTCAGAAGTGCCTGCAGCTGGTAAATAAGGTGAAGAGCGGCTCTTCCCACGGAATGCGCAATGAGGTCGCAGAAAATAGGTAGTCCAAGGCGCAAAAACGTACCTCCTGAGAAGAAGGAACCAGCAGTCTCTCAAGGTCATCTTCATTTTACATGGTAACACCCATCACAAGGAGATTACCTGTCACGCCATCGAATACCATCTGCCCATGGTGGAGAACGGTTTGTGGGGAGGGTGTGGCTTGAGGTGGTCCAGGAGGTCCTCCATCCACGCGGAAAGCACCGTAGACCTCGACATAACAGACGATCAGGTTGGGGTCGCTGGGTCCCGTGTCAGCGTTTAAGCCGTTGGGGTCATTGGCAACCCCGTTCGTAATAAAGAGCATACGGGTAATCATGTAATCGGGAGAGGTCTGGCGAATCCGTAGACCAGTAAAGCGAGTAACGGTGCGCATATACTGGCGTACATCCTGTTCGGTGAAGGTGGGGATGCTGCACAGGTGGGGCTTGATGGCCGCTTCACCTATGCCGTGGGCAGGATCAGAGCCGACGCCTGGGATATGTTTCGGGTCGCAATTGGCCGTGGAGGTCGAGACGTTGACCGTGGGGATGAGAAGGGTTCCAGTTTTGTAGAGAGAGGTCTGGTCGGTGGGGCTGCTGTGGGCTGTGATGTTTCCTAATGCAGCCCGGACGGAAGTGCGCGCGCGTATTTCTAGTATTCCCCAGGTTCCTCCAATGACAAGAAGGAGTGCAATGGATCCCAGGATAAGGTTGCGCTTTTTCATAGCTGTTCTCCTGATGCACGAGCGAAGATGTGACCGGGACGGGAAGAATAATGCCCTTACACGTTGGACAAGTAGGTGAGAAAGCCACATCTCTCTAGAGGCTGTTAGGAACTCGACTTCGAATAAGAGTCAAGGACTAGAAAGGGCCATCCATTGATGAAGCATGAGACAAGCAAACACGACCAGGTGCAAGCCAGCAAGGGTGGCCGGAAGCCGCTCATAATCGCGCACCAGCCGTCGGAAACGCACGGTCCAGGCGAAAGAGCGTTCGATAACCCAGCCACACTACCCTCAGAAGTAGTTTTTCGTCTCTGAGTAGCTGCCATGGTTCCTTCCTTTCGTGATTTGCTTGTATGATATCCCTATTAGGGTTGCTCGGCAAGTGGCGCACCGGTCCAGCGGTGGCGGAGATCGTCCCCAATCGCGCGCTGATGGTACTGCCGAAGGCGTTCCTGCTCTGCCTCGTCGGCCCACACGACCCAGCGGTGCAAGGGTTCATCGAGCTGGCGTGCCCGCACCAGCCCATGACTGATCCAGTGGTAGAGACTCGCGCGTGGGATTTCCAGCGCGCGGACCAGCTCTGCTGGCCACCATTCATCGGGCAAGAGTCCGTCGCGCTGCCGAACACGCGGGCGCGGCGCTCTCACCCCCAACCGTCGTTGTAACTCCCTGATCGTCTGCGCCCGAAAGCGGGCGGTGGTGTGCGGAGGGCAATAGCCTGCGTTGTTCAACGCCTGGGCAATGGCGGTGGCGGCCCAGCCAGCCTCGGTCAACGCCTGTACCTGCTGGCAGATCTGCGGATAGGTGATCACATGGCGTTTGCGACCCCTGACTTTCTTGCCCCCATCATACCCACATGGCCCGCCACGCTCGGTGGTTTTGATGGATTGGCTGTCGATGATCCCGGCACTGGGCGTAGCTTCTCGTCCAGCTTGCACTCGATAGACTTCGCGCAGCGTGGCCATGATGCGCTCCCACACGCCCTCATCGCGAAACAGGGCAAAATACCCATAGACCGTGGAGCGTGGCGGATACTCTCGCGGCAGCATCCGCCAGGCGCAGCCACTGCGCAGCACGTAAAAAATTCCATCGAGCACGGCATGCATATCTACCTCACGTGGGCGTCCACCTGGCTTCTCAGGCGGAATCAGCGGTTCGAGAATGGCCCATTCATCATCGGAGAGATCGGAGGGATACACTTCCATCGGCTCCCCATCCTTTCCGGGCACACAAGTGCCCTCCTGTTCACCTTCGCACTCTCCCATCCTATCACATGGACTTACTTCTCTTTCGATTGAGCGTGCGAATCGGCCTCCCAAGCCTTTTCGGACACGCTCTCACTGCTCTGTCAAGCTGAATTTGGCACAGGGCCGCGTTTCGCTGGCTTGGTCGCATTGAGATCCCGATAGAGACGCTTGAGTTTGATGCGCGCGTCAGCGGTAGTGAAGTGCCAATTCACGGTCGTGCCGCAGTCGTTACGTGCGTTCTGCCACTGCTCGACCTGCCCGCAGAACTCTTGTAGAGTGGCAATGTTATGAGCTAAGCCCTGACGAACCAGCACGCTCAACTCAATTTCAGCGATGTTGAGCCAAGAAGCGTGCTTGGGCGTGTAGTGAATCTCAAGCCGGTCCGCGAGCCGCTTTGCCTCCTCAGGTGGGAAAACCTCGTAGAATGAGGCAAGCGAGTGCGTATTCAGAGTATCCATCACCAGCACGATTTTGTCTGCCTGCGCATACTGCTCATTGAGCAGATCAGCCACGAAGCGCGCCCAGTCGCACTTTCTGTGTTGCTTCGTCACTTTCAAATAGCGCCGACCGGATAAGGGTTCACAAGCGATAAACACGTTGCCGCATCCGCACTTCTCGTAAGTGTAGTCCTCGCGCTTGACCTGCCCCGGTTTGGCAGGCTCGCTCTCGCGCACGGCGACGCTGTGGCCTCCTCTCAAAAGCGCCTATGCGCTGGTGTATCAGGCTACTCACATTTTGGCCAATCATGAGCAGCAGACAGGTGCCCAGATCCGAGAAACCTATCTGGCTCACCTTGCGCA
>WNEZ01005333.1_pt1 | contig 16825 bp, 21 predicted proteins | sample 5400521 | NCBI WGS metagenome assembly WNEZ01 (sample SAMN13153339, study PRJNA577476) | soil metagenome | isolation source: 120 cm saprolite under Douglas fir tree site 2 hole 1 replicate 1 | place: USA:California | collected 2015-04-18
ACGGTGCAGCGCCCTCTCGATCCGAAAGCAACCACATACGATTTTGGCTTCAAATTCCAGGCGATGTACGGTTCGGACGCGCGCTATACGCACTTCCTGGGTGAGTTCGATCAGTCGATCGGCGAGCGCAATCAGTTCGACATCGTCGAAGCGCACGCTCTGTTCCATCTGCCGTGGCTTACTTCCGGCGGCATCGACCTAAAGGTCGGACAATACGTGACCCTGGAAGGCGCGGAAGTCATCAACGCGCCTGACAATGCGCTTTACACGCATTCCTACATTTTCAATTTCGGCATTCCGTTCAAGCACACGGGCCTCATGACGACCACGCATGTGAACCCGATGCTTGATATTTATCTAGGCGTAGACACAGGCGTGAATACGACCTTCGGCAACCACTTCAATTGCTTCAATTGTGGCGACAACAACACGGCCGCGGCGTTCCATGGTGGTTTCGGCCTGAATTTGCTGGACGGTGCGTTGACTGTTTCTGCGACCACCCATATCGGTCCTGAAAATCCGAATGTGTCGGCTGTTGTACTTGCGGGCGTCGATCCCAACACCGCTCTCCGCTATCTCAATGACGTGACGGTCATCTGGAAGCCAACCGACAAACTCACCCTGACGACCGACATGAACTACATTCGTGATGATGGGTTCAACGCGACAGGCTACGGTGTGGCCCAATATGCGACCTATGCGATCAACGATTGGCTGAAGATCACTGGACGCGGAGAGATCTGGCGCGACAATAACGGCTTCTTTGTCGCCTCTTTCCCCGGCAACCTGGATTTTGTGAACTTTGAACATGGCAATCCGTTGGCCGTAGCGATCGGCGGCGGAGTACGACGCGTCCTTGAACAACACCACGCCATTCGGCGGAGGAACGAAGAGCTCGCAATGGACCTTCGCCAGCGACCTCATCATACCCTTCACGATAAAATGAGGCTGACCTGACGGCGATGCCAACCTGAAGTAAGGCATTCTCTTGAGACCGATGGGGCGGCAGAGCGATCTGCCGCCCTTATTGTTGTTTTTGGAGGCTGAACTCGTATGACGCCGGACTGGCGCAAGGCGGCAAGGAGAGCCCGCAGCAAGATGGACCCAACACGCAACGCCGGCGAGGGGGCTGTCGCCGGCCTCGGGGTTGCCGTCGCCATCGGCGCCATGGAATGGCTTTCACTCGCATCGCATTATCCGCTGGCCATCATCCCGTTTGCGACTTCCATTGCGCTCGTCATCGGCTCTCCGGACGCCGAGCAGGCGCAGCCGCGGGCGCTGGTGGGTGGTCACGTCGTGGCGACGTTGGTGGGGCTCGCGATGGTCAAGCTGACCGGGCCGAGCGCCTGGGCCGCCGCGATGGCGGTCGGGTTGGCGATCCTTGCGATGTATCTGACCGACACGTTTCACCCCCCGGCCGGAATCGACCCGCTGCTGGTGGTCTCCAACAATTTGCCGTGGTCATTTTTGTTTGCGCCGGTGCTTGTCGGCGCGGTGCTTCTTGCCGCATTTGCTTACATTTGGCACCGATGGGTCCGGCGCCAGCCGTGGCCGAAGCGCTGGATGTAAGCCGGCGGCCTAGTCTAAAGCCAAAGAGCTTGGCGCCGTCTCTGCGGTTCTGCAACGCAAATCGATCGCCGGCCCAGGGCACACACCATATTGCGCTGGGGAAGGCCTCAAGCGCGTTGAGATGACCGATCGAGACGACGGCGGTTGCCGGAAATTTCTCCTTGAGCAGACGGTAGAGTTCCGCCCTCGACGTTCCCTATCCCGTGTGATGTTGGATCTTGAATCTTCGCCGACTCATTGGTCGTCTGCTTGCGGTTTTTGTGATCGTTGGGCTCGTTGGCGCGATGAGAACGATCCATTCTATGCAGAAGCGATTCGACTGAATTGGGGAATCATGGTTGGCGGGGTCACTGCACGGTATCGATCACCTGTCGCTTCCATCCGGCAAAGCGGTAACCGTGGCCGGTCACTGTTTCGATAGAAGGGGCGAAGGGACCGAGCTTCTTTCGCAATGACCGGACTACCGCCTCGATTTTGTTCGAGCCCGTGAAAGGTGTATTCCATATCTCGGCAAGCATCTCATCGCGGGTCACGACGCGTCCGCTCGCACGGAGCAGCGCCCGCATCACACCGAACTCCAGCCGCGTGGTCGGTTCGTGCCGGCCGTCCAAGACGAGCTCACGACCTCCCTCGTCGAGCCGGCAGCCACTCGCGGGCAAGGATGCGGTCGCCTCCTTGCCCGTAAGGAACGAATGCACCATGTCGGCGATCGCGTCGCCGTCGATCCACGGCAGGTGCACCCCGCCATCCAGTATCATGAAGCGCGCCTGCGGTAACTCCGCAGCTAGCCGTCGGCCCGCTTCGAGCGGGATGGTCCGGTCGTCACGACGATGGATGATCAACGACTCTGTGCGCACGCGCGGGAGTAAATCCATGGCACTCATGTTGCAGCTCAGACGCAGCAGCTCCGCCGCCTTGGGTGCGTTAGACCAATCACGTTGGTTTCGCGAGAAGGTCTCAGATTCCTGGGGCGATGCGCCGGGCAACAAAATTGCCGTGAGCGCGTCGGACCCCAAGCCCCAGCGCGCCTTCACGAGATTGGCAAGGGCATCCCGCAGCTCCGGAGTTGCGATGTCGGATCCACTCGCATACGACCCGTAAAGACACAACCGGCGGACGCGTTCCTGATGCCTGGCCGCATAGCTAAGTGCAACTGGCCCGGCGCATGACACCGCGAACATCGAGAACTGCGCGTCGCCGAGTGCGTCGGCGAGCATCGCAAGCAGCCGCACTTCGGCCGCCTGCGTTCGCGGCGGAACATCGCGATCGCTTAAGCCGGTGCCCGGACGATCGTAGCGCACGACGCGAAAGCCATCCGCCAGGCGAGTGAAAAAGCTGCGAAATCCGGGGTGCTCCCAATCACGCTCGACATGGCTGACCCACCATGCAGGGCAAAGGACGAGCGGCCCTTCACCGACCACCGCATAGGCGATGCGGGCGCCGTTTATATCCCGAATGAATCGAACTGCTTGCACTGCCGGTATCGATCCTCCACCCGAGGGCGCTCATTCAATTCTCATGACAATTTCATCGCTTTTTCAAGCGCCGCCCGCCCCCCTCTCTATAGGCTCGATAAACTCGGCGCAACCGCCCCATCCAAACCATCCTTTGCCGAACGTCATCCCCGTTGAATTGTAGATGTTGGAGGCAATGCATGATGATGGACACGACTGCGATGGGTTCTGGCATGATGCTGGCGGCGGGAATTTATCACCTCGCCATTTTCATCTTCGCGGTACTTGGGATCGCAGCTTCAATCAAATATCTGCGCTCCTAATTTCTCGGGCAACCTTGACGTTCGGGGTCACAGGGATCGCACTGGTTTGTACGCCGAAGGGCGAACGCCGGCTGGACAAATGCGGCGGCACGATTGTGCGGTGCACGTTAGCAGGCGCAGCATTGGTACCGCGGCCATTGCGATGGTGGAGGCGTGTCACGCGACCTCACGTCAGCGTGAGCTTGTAACTGCCAGACGAGTCGCTCAGAACGCATTCTCAAGAGCGCCCACGAAGCGCTTCCAACAATGATGGAGCCGGACCATGTTAACGAAACGCCGTCTCGCGATTTCACTCATGTTGCCGCTGGTGGCGGTATCTGCAACGGCCCACGCGGGTCGGGGAAAAAAATATCGGAACTCATGACATTGATCGGCCAGACTGACAGGTAACGGGGACTCGGGTTCACGTCTCGGTCGCCGACGACAGGCTAATCGCTATTGCGTCTGGCCTTCGATCATGTCGATGGCCGGGTGTGCGCCGCTTAGATGTAGAATGTAGCCGTCACGTCGGCGTGAGTTTGTAACCCGCCGAACTCCCCAGACGAATTCAACTTGGAATCAGCCGGCGAAGCAATTCGCGCTTCAGGTCATAACCTTGGCTGCGGCGAGCTGGCGAGCGAGGAGGAACAACAATGGACTTCTATGAGCGCTGGATACTACCGCCGCTTCTCGATTTGGTCATGCGACGAAAGGACCTGACGAAATACCGCCGCGCGGCGGTCGCTGCGGCCCGTGGCCGCGTGCTCGAAATTGGGGTGGGCTCCGGATTGAACTTCCCGCTGTACGGCAAGCAGGTTGAGCTTGTCTACGGGATCGATCCCTCGCCGCGCTTGCTATCGATCGCGCGCCGGCGCGCCGCTGCATCAGGGATGCCTGTCGAACTTCTTCTAGGTTCGGCAACTGCCATCCCGCTTGCGGACAATGCTGTTGATACTGTCGTGATGACCTGGACTCTTTGCTCGATACCGGACCCGCTAGCTGCCTTGCGTGAGATGCGGAGGGTGCTCAAACCAAACGGAAATCTCTGCTTTGTCGAGCACGGGCTTTCGCCCGAGCCGAGCGTCGAACGCTGGCAGCACCGGCTCACTCCGGCCTGGCGTCGGATGGCGGGCGGCTGTCATCTGGACCGCAAGATGGATGACCTTATCCGTCAGGCGGGCTTCGATCTGACCAACCTGCACGAGGAATACGCGCCTGGCCCGCGCGCAATGTCCTACATGTATCAGGGGTGCGCCTGTCGTAACCATTCCCAGGGCATAGGGCCGGCCTATTAGCGCTTCACACGATAATTTCACGTCGGCGTGAATATGTAACCCGCTGAGTCATCCCGACGAATTCAACTTGGAATAAGCTGGCGAAGCAGTTCGCTCGTGCGGGCACTACAACCGAATTTCCTGGGAGGATTGGATGACCGAACCGACGGCGCGCTATGTGATCGAGATCATCGTGATCGGGATAGTCGCCACGCTGGTGACGGATATCTGGCAGCGCCTGCTGCAGGCGATTGCCGGCGTTCCGCCGGCGCGATGGGGATTGATTGGCCGCTGGGTGGCCGGCTTTCCCCGCGGCGTCTTCGTTCATCAATCGATCGCGGCGGCGAAGAGCGTCCGCGGCGAGCTCGCGCTCGGTTGGGCATTCCACTATGCGATAGGCATCGCTTGGGCCGCCCTCTATGTTGCGATCATGAGGTTTGGCTTGGGCTCCGGCCTGACGCTCATTTCCGCGCTGGCGGTTTCACTCGCGCTGCTCGTCGCGCCCTGGTTCGTCATGCAGCCCGCGCTCGGCATGGGCTTCATGGCTTCGCGCATGCCGAAGCCTGCCGCGGCTCGCGCAACGAGTTTGTTGGCGCACACGGTTTTTGGGATCGGCCTTTACCTTGGCGCGATTGGCTGGGCCTGGTTGGCAGGGGCGGCGTAAGTTTTAGCCTTCCTAACCCTTCTGCTATAGTTCCCACGCTTCATGCCGCATGGACCAGTCATGTCCGCCCAATCTTCGAGGACCGCAGCATCTGCCCTTTCGAGGCGACATCGCCCCCGGGGGGGCGTGTCTTTTTTAGCCAAAACCTGTCACCGGTGTAACCGAAACCGCTTCAACGACGAATAACTAGGGATGACGCCGGGTGACGACCAGCGAAATGGAACTCAAGGGCTGATGCTCGCGAGCCTCAATGGCAGCGCGGTGTCATATCGGACGCTGCTCGAGCGGCTAAGCAGCCGGCTACGAGCCTATTACAAGGGCAAGCTCGCCCGCGTCGGACGCGGCGCGACGGAGGCTGAAGATCTGGTGCAGGAAGTGCTGTTGGCCATCCATCTCAAGCGCCATACCTACGACACGGGGGAGCCATTTACGCCCTGGGTGCACACCATCGCTCGATACAAGCTCATCGACTATCTGCGGCGGACGCGATCGGCTGCGAGCGTCCCTATCGATGAGGGTACTCAGGTCATGGCGCAGGATGACAATGCAGCTGCCGAGAGCTCCCACGACGTCAGAAAACTTCTGAGGCGGCTGCCGGAAAAAGTGCGGTGCTCCATTGAGTGCGTGAAGCCTGAGGGGCGGACTGTAGCGGAGGCGGCGGTGCGGTGCGACATCTCCGAATCGGGGGTCAAGATCAACATTCACCGCGGGTTGCGGGCACTAGCGACCTTTATCGCGCAGGAGACCAAAAATGAAAACGGATGATCTGGTTGCCATGCTCAGCACAAACGTCGAACCGATCGGACGCGGACTGGTCGGACGGACGATTTCTATCGCTATTGCTGCCGGAGCGGTAATCGCGCTTGGCATCATGCTCGTCGGACTGGGCGTCCGCGCGGACGTCACGACAACCCGCGCCATTGTCTTTTTGTTATTGAAGGTTGCGTTCGCGCTCGCGGTGGTTGGCGTCGCGATGCGTTATCTCACAAGGCTCGCCCGTCCTGGCGCGGAACGCGGAATATCGCCGCTCGCGATTGCGGTGCCGTTTGCCGCAATCGCGCTATTCGGCGCAATCAGCCTGGGTGGCGCGCCCAGCTCACACTGGAACACGATGCTTCTTGGCGACGAATGGCTTGAATGCCTGCTCTCGATTCCAATCATCGCTATCGTGCCTTTCGCGGTTACCATTTTTGCAGTGCGAAGAGCTGCGCCTACGAACCTGGTTCGTACCGGGGCTGTTGCCGGTCTCATTGCAGGCGGCATCAGCGCGATGGCTTATGCTCTTCACTGCACGGACGATTCATTGCCGTTCGTTGCGGTCTGGTACGGCGGCACCATTGTGCTGTGCAGCTTAGCAGGCGCAGCATTGGGACCGCGGCTATTGCGTTGGTAAAGGGACGTGTCAGGTCGCTTCACGTCAGCGTGAGCTTGTAACCGCCAGACGATTTGCTCCGAACTCATTGTTAGAAGCGCACATGACGCGCTTCCAACAATGGAGCCGGACAATGTTAACGAAACACCTGCTCACGATTTCACTCTTGTTGCCGTTCATGGCGATATCGAGCGCCGTCTATGCAAACCACAATAACCAACATCATCCGAACCAGCCCGCCGGGTTTGTTGCGTTCAACCAGGCCGTTCCCACACCAGCTGCTTCCAAGACGGATTTGCAAGGACGCCCGTCGTCGCAACAACGCAATTCTCAGAAGGCATGCACTTATCAAGGGGGACCCAAATCCGGCTTGTGGACCTGTCGATAGACGCGCTGGGCCCGGATTAGTTGTCATCGAATAGAAGAAGAACCGCGATGAACCTTGTGCGGGAGCATCGTTGTCGCTTTGCTTCCGCTTCTGTTCCCGCCCTTGCCGTATCGACGCATGTAATCCTGTTCAAGAAGCCGCAATGTAAATGTTGCGACGTATCTGCTGCTGTGCGACCGCGGGGTCGAAGCCGAGGTGAAGATAACGAACGAACTCACACAGATCAGCAGCAAGGCAGGCGTTCCGGAAAAATTCGAAAGATGCCACACCATGTTCGTGGACGGTTATGTTGGCGAAGGTCTCGTTAGGGTGTCGAGATCAAGCCCGGCCAGACGGTGAAATTCGAGCCAAGCGCGACCCCACTTGATGTTTGTCGGTCTCACAGAGCCGCTGCGTGCAGGCCAGAAACTGAGCGGTACCTTGCGTTTGAGCACGCCGGGATTGTCCGCATTGAGCGTCAAAAGGCTGACCCGCCCCGGTGGGGAGCTAAGAACCCCGTCTATTTTGGCTGCAATTCCATTCGCCGTGATCGCGTTGCTCCAGGGAAGTAGCCTCGGAGCCGCGCCGACCTCACGATGGGATACGATGATCGTCGGCGACGCGTGGCTTGAATGCCTTCTCTCGATTCCGATTTTCGCAATTGCGCCTTTCGCGATAATTAACTGGGCGGTGCGCCAAGCGGCCCTGACAGATCCCGTTTCGCCGGCCTCATTTCCGGCGGCGTAAGTGCGATCGCTTATCCTCTTCACTGCACGGACGATTCATTGCCGTTCGTTGCGGTCTGGTACGGCGGCACGCTTGTGCTGCGCACATTGGCAGGCGCGATGCTTGGGTCGCGGCTATTTCGTTGGTTAAGGGCCGTGTCAGGCGGCTTCACGTCGACGTGAGCTTGTAACCGGCAGACGATTTGCTCCGAACTCATTGAAGAAGCGCACATGATGCACTTCTACAATGACAAGGAGTCAGACAATGTTGACGAAACGCTTTCTCACGATTTCGCTCTTGTTGCCGCTGGTGGCGATATCGAGCGTCGCCCATGCAAACCACAACTACCAACATCGACCGAACCAGCCCGCCGAATATGCTGCGTTTAACCAAGCCGTTTCCACGCCGGCTGCTTCCAAGACGGAATTGCAAGGACGCCCGTCGTTGCAACGACGCAATTGGGGGCCTTTCTATAGATAGCCGCGCTGAGCGACGTACCGGATTGACTGTCATCCCATAGAAAGAGAACCACGATGATGCGCTCCAACCAAAATGCGTTTGTATCATCAGCGATCGTGTGGCGAGCGGGACTCGGCGCAAGAGCGGTTGCGGACAAGAATTAACTCCCGCAACCGTTTCATGGTGGCAGTTTTGAATGCTCACAAAACAGGAGAACAATGAAATGACCATGCTTCATCAAAACGCGACCACTCACGGGTCCGGCGATCGACCGCGCGACACTCTAACGAGTTATTTCGCTCGTTATCGCTTCGCGCTGTATTTACTTTCGGGCGTGGGAATTATTACGTTGAGCGGGAGCTCGCCGGCAGTGGCGAAACTACTCCCTATCCTGGTGTTTCTGCCGTGCATCGCGATGATGGTCATGTGCATGAAGCACGGGACCAAAGCGCCAACTGAGCCGGCTGCGGAGCCAACCAAGATGCTGCCTTTTCAGTCAGGTAAGCCGCTTGATCCGCAGCAATAGTCGCGCCGCCGAACGTATTGAACTGGCGCGCGCAGGCGCATGCCAGTCAATCGAAGACCGAAATAGAGTAAAGCCTTTTCATAAGACCGGTTGCACGGAGAGATCGATGACCGCGGCGGATAATGCAAAGACGAAGACGGGATGCCGCGGCGCAGGCCACGATCATTCTCATCATCGTCATGACCATGCCGATCACCATCACAGTCAAGCGGCTGGCGGGGGCACGAAAGCCGGCATTTCGGAAGGGGCGGTCTACACCTGCCCCATGCATCCGGATTATCACCAGATCGGCCCGGGGAACTGTCCTATCTGTGGAATGGCGCTCGAGCCTGAGGTCGTCACTCTGGACTCACTACCCAATGCTGAACTCGCGGACATGACTCGCCGCTTCCGGATGGGGCTCGTGCTGGCTCTGCCAGTCCTCGTTCTGGAGATGGGCGGCCATCTGGTTGGCAGTCATGGCTGGGTTGACCAGACCTTGTCGAACTGGATTCAGCTTGTGTTCGCAACACCGGTGGTCCTGTGGGCGGGCTGGCCATTCTTTGTGCGCGGCTGGCAATCGCTGGTGACGCGCAATCTCAACATGTTCACCCTGATCGCGATGGGTATCGGTGTCGCCTACGCCTACAGCGTCGTCGCCACTGTTGTCCCTGGCATTTTCCCTTCGACGTTCCGCGGCCATGATGGCGCGGTTGCGGTCTATTTCGAAGCGGCAGCGGCCATTACCGTCCTGATCCTGCTCGGCCAGGTGCTGGAGTTGCGCGCCCGCGAGGCCACCTCCGGAGCCATCAAGGCATTGCTTGATCTGGCGCCGAAGACCGCGCGGCGCGTCGATGAAAGCGGTACCGACCACGAGGTTACGCTCGACAGCCTGCATGTGGACGACAGATTGCGCGTCCGTCCGGGAGACAAGGTGCCGGTGGATGGCGTCATCGTCGAAGGACGATCCTCGCTCGACGAGTCGCTGGTGACTGGCGAATCCATGCCGGTGACCAAGGAAGCCGGCGGCAAGGTGATCGCGGGTACGCTCAATCAATCCGGAAGTTTCATGATGCTGGCCGAAAAGGTCGGCCGCGACACGCTTCTCTCCCAGATCGTTCAGATGGTAGCGGAGGCACAAAGATCCCGCGCGCCGATTCAACGGCTTGCGGATCAGGTTTCCGGCTGGTTCGTACCGGTCGTGATCGTCGTCGCGCTTGCCGCCTTTGGCGCCTGGGCGCTGTTTGGACCTGAACCGCGGATGGCATTCGGGCTGGTCGCAGCCGTCAGCGTTCTCATCATTGCCTGTCCCTGTGCACTGGGCCTCGCCACGCCGATATCGATCATGGTCGGCGTCGGCCGTGGCGCCGAGGCTGGCGTCTTGATCAAGAGCGCCGAAGCCCTTGAGCGCTTGGAAAGGGTCGATACGCTTGTCGTTGACAAGACCGGCACGCTGACCGAAGGCAAGCCGAGGGTCGTCTCGATCGTCCCCGCGGGCGGATTTCTGGAAGCTGATATTCTGCGGCTGGCCGCCAGCGTCGAACGATCGAGCGAACACCCCCTTGCCGACGCGATCGTGCGTGCGGCCAAGGAGCGGGATCTCAGCCTGGGTCAGGCAACGGATTTCGATGCGCCCACCGGCAAGGGCGTGACCGGTAAAGTCGAAGGCAAGACGGTCCTGCTTGGCAACGCCGCCTTCCTGAAGTCATCAGGCGTCGAAACGCGGTCGTTGGACGCACAAGCCGAACGGCTCCGCGGCGATGGTGCAACTGTCATCAGCATCGCAATCGACGGCAGCCTTGCCGGCATCTTCGCCATTGCCGATCCGGTGAAGCCATCAACGCCGGATGCCCTGAAGGCGCTGGCGGCAGAAGGCATCAAAGTCATCATGCTGACGGGAGACAACCGGACCACGGCGAACGCCGTCGCAAGGCAGCTTGGCATTGCCGAAGTCGAGGCAGAGGTTCTTCCGGATCAAAAGAGCGCTGTTGTCAGTAAGCTGCAGAGGGCCGGGCATATCGTCGCCATGGCCGGCGATGGTGTCAATGATGCTCCCGCTCTCGCTGCGGCGGAAGTCGGTATTGCGATGGGCACGGGTACGGACGTCGCGATGGAAAGCGCCGGCGTGACGCTGCTGAAGGGCGATTTGGGCGGCATCGTGCGCGCGCGCCGTCTTTCCCAAGCGACCATGCGCAATATCCGCCAGAATCTCTTCTTTGCATTCATCTATAACGCTGCGGGGATCCCCATTGCGGCGGGCGTCCTCTATCCGACATTCGGATTGCTACTCTCGCCAATTATTGCCGGCGCAGCCATGGCGCTCTCGTCGCTGAGTGTTGTTGGTAACGCTCTGCGATTAAGATCGGCGCGGCTTTAGGTCAATGCAGCGAATTATCTAGCTCAAGCTCCTGCGGCAGCGCATCTGAACATGCGTATCCGGCACCCCGAGCTTGGATTTGGGGCATTCTACGCGGACGTGTCGTTGGATGACTCCTGTTTCCCCATTATTCGTGCTTAGCAGCCTGACCCGAATGATAGCGCTCTCGAAAACGGACGTTGCCGTGTGACACCGCTGTTGACCGGAAGCGCACATTTCCAAATCTACGCTACATCAAGCGGCTTGCCGCGCACGTTAGAGCCGAAGGTCGCGATCGCGATGATGACGACGATCATCGCCGTGGTGATCGAGCCGAACACGCCGACGCCTATCTCACGAAGGACATAAGCCAAGATGAAGCGCGAGGGATGTCGCGCTCAGCCGGCTCATCGAATAGACGAGGCCCGCTGCCACGCGCGCGGAGCGAACTCGGAAACACCTCGGTCTGATAGGCGTGAAGCATCCTTGAGCAGGCGGTCCGTCATTCATTAAATGACGCGACACATGACTCCGCCTCTCGGCCCGGACCGCGCTGCGCCCGACCGGGAGCCGCCAAGTGTCTCGATCCGACACGAATGTCATGGCGACGGGAGCTCGGCGTGGCACTGCGTAAATCGACGTATTGCTGCAATGCAGCAGATGCCCTGATCATTCCCATGTTGGACGAGGTACGACTTTGTCTGGGCGCGTTGCGGTTGTTGCGGAGCCAACGATCGGGTCGTTTGATTTGGGAAGGTCTTGTCCTCCGCTATTCGTCCTAAAGTGCCGGTGCGCACTTGCAGTTGGAGAACATCCGCAGTGGACCGAGCCGTGTAAGCGCGGCCATTGCGTGTGATCTGCCTTCTGCACGCCGCCGTGTACGTCACGACGTCGTATCCCAAGAACCGAGCCCCGTCGGTCGCCTTTACGATCTTGCTCTTTTCCTCCGACATGCGAAGTTTCAGGTGGGTTGTCAGGAAGTCCCTGACTTGCACCATTACCTCGTGCGCATCCTGCTTTGAGCCGATGATTCCAATGAGGAAGTCATCGGCATAACGGCAGTACCGCAGTCTGCCGGAAGTTGGGATCAAAAGGGTCCCGAGCGGGCAGCGCATCTCGTTGCGCGTGGGCTGCTTCGATGTCACGTAGATCGGCATCGATTGCGGGATCATCACCGTGGCCTTCGGCCCTGAGGCGATGTATCCGTTTCCAACGGTGCTGGATGCGTCCCGAAAGCCGCCAATACTCTGGTGGCGCGGAACGCAGCTTCTCCTTGTCGAACCCTGCTTGCACCGTCCCCATGTACTCGTCGAGTTCATGGAGATAGATGTTGGCGAGGAGTGGCGACACGACACCACCTTGCGGAGTGCCGCTGTACCTAGGGTTATGCTTCCAGTCTTCGACGAAGCCCGCCTTGAGCATGCGTCGGATCAGATTGATAAACTTTTCGTCATCGATCTTGTCTGGTGAGCTGCGGCCGACTTTTCTACCAACGGACAGTTTTGGTTGGTCATACTTGCTGCGCACGAATATCTTGCCATCGCGACATTCAACCACCCAACAGGAAAGCGGGTCAAAGGCCGGTGCCTCCAGTGCCTCACCTGTGCTCAAATCGAAACAAGCGTGATGCCACGGACACCTGATGGAGTTGCCGACAATTAGTCCCCCAACAAGCGGACCGTGATCGTGCGTGCACCGAGCAGTGACCGCAAAATATTCGGTGCCGCGTCGGACCACCAGTACATCCTCGTTACCAACATGGCCGAGGATTTTTATGCCATCTGCAACCTCGTGTTGCGCAAGCCCAAGCATCAAGTCGGGACCGAACGGTTTGGGATGTTCAGCCATTGTCATCGCTTCCCTTGAAAAGGTTTCCGCGCAGTCGGCTTCTTGGGATCTAATAAAGCCGGCGAATGCTGAGTTTACCGCAAACGAGCGCGTGTCTTGCGCCAGCAGGCAACAATTAGCTCAACTTCGTCAGGAATCGAGGAATTGTCGCGCATGGGGGCTCATGACGCTCGATTCCTTCGCTTGATGCTTTGAGCTAGAGGTTCACAACAAATCATGCTGCGTCGCACTCTCCCCCTTGCGATCCAGTTCAGCCGCGCGTCTGAAGCTTGAAAGTAATCGCAGCCGCGGTCGGATCGCCAAGCCTCCTTTCCGTGCCAATGCCGTCTATTTCCGCATAACGCGTCTTATTATGCTCATCGATATTTTGCATCATACTCGCGCCCCCGCGAGTGCCTTGCGGAAAAAGCTTCGAGCCGCGCTTCAATTGCTTGGGATGAAATACGAAGCTTACTATCGTTGCTCAATCAGAGGCGCCCGTACCCGAAATCTGCTATGCTCTAAAGCATATGCAGATGACCGCGCTGATCACGATGTTGACATCAATCGATGTTGTCGGAGGTAATGGTGGTCAAGCTGTCAACGCAGTATACAGCACCGGGATGGTTCATCCGTTTTCGCTATTGGTTTGCCAAGCTTATTTATGACTTCATCTTTTTTGTTCTGGTACGCGATGGAAGCTGGCAAGAGGTTCTTTTCGCTTCTCTTGCGCCCAAGGCCGGCGATCGGATTCTCGATTTTGGTCCCGGCAGCTCGTCGACCGCCATTTCACTCGCGCTTCACTATCCGGAAGCGACCATTATCGGAGCTGACCCAAATTCTAAAGCTGTTGAAAAGGCGCGACTAAGCGTAGCGCGAAAGCAGCTTCAGAACATTTCCGTTATTGATGTTCCTCTTGACGGTGAGCTTCCGTTTGACGCGGGCTCATTCGACAAAGCCGTCTGCATATTTGGACTTCATGATCGTGCTCCGGTGGAGAAACTTCGCATCGTTAGAGAGATCATAAGGGTCGTAAGACGTGGTGGCACATTGCACGTGGCCGATTTCGACAAGCCGGAAAATCCTGGCGAAGGCGGAATACTTGAGTTTGCCAGACGTATTTCGGGATCAGCCGCGGCTGTGCCTCACATGAACGGAAGCTGGACCGAATTTCTTGCGAAGGGCGGATTCGCTGGCGTGCGGCGGCAGTCGGCGCACTCCATCGGCATAGGGCGGATCTCGGTGGTAAAAGCGCGAAAGCGTTGATCTCCGCATTCGCCAGAGAAATTATCACCTACCGCTTACCTTCAGGCTGTAACCGAAGACCTCGATCTTCCGGACTAACAGAGATTGAGCCCCGATTGGGCTGGACCCGGGACGAGCCCTTCACAAACTGGCTTGCAGAAATTTGGAGGGATATGCTTTCGCACGTCCGCACCAAGGCGCTGGTCATACATCGGCGCAAGGACCGCGCGATCCCCCTTGAGGCCGGCCAACGGCTCGCCGCCGCGTTCCCCCGCGCGCGCCTCATAACACTGGACGGTGACATACACTTGCCGTGGATCGATGGCGACGCGATTGCCGACACGGCCCATTCGTTCCTTGCCGGCGAGGAGGTGCCCGTGGCGACCTTGTCGTCGCTGTCCGGAATACGCCGTGATGCTCACCCTGATCCAGGCAAGCGGGCGCGTGGTGACGCGCGACGAGATGCTTGCTGAGATCTGGAATACCCAATTCGCGGGCTCGAACAAGGTGGATGCCGTCGTCGGATCATTGCGGAAGAAACTCGGCCCCTTCGCAGGTTCCATCGAAACCGTGCCGGGTCATGGTTACCGCTTCCGCGGATGGAAGATAGCGATCAATGACGTGCATTGATCGTGCCCATTCGGCTAAGCTCCAAGCGTTGGCGTTGGATAGTGCGATTGTGCCATGCACCTTCGCAGCCGCAATACGAAACCCCCGGTTTGTTCCAGTGATGACCGCGTTCGTTTTCACGTCGGCGTGAGCTTGTAACCGCCAGACGATTTGCTCCGAACTCATCATTAGAAGCGCACTCACGCGCTTCCAACTATGATGGAGCCGAACGATGCTAAAGAAAAGCTTTCTCGCAATTTCACTTTTGTTGCCGCTGACAGCGCTATCGGCAACGGCCCAAGCGGGCTGGCCAGCAGCCCAGACAGCAGCAGCAAGATCCAACCCCCCGCACTATTGGCCGAGTGAGGCCAGATCGGGCACCGCGGCCGGTAGCGCCCAGAGTTCAATATTTGCCTGGGAGCCGCCCATGACAACGCAAGTGCAGATCCCGAGGAAAGTGCGGCACCACCAGCGTGCTGCGACGCCTCGATGACAGGTAACCAGGAGCAATGATGCGCACGGCCCGCGCTGCACACGCGGCGTCGGTTAGCATTCATTGATCTAGCCCAGAATTGAAACCGACTGCGGATCAGGGTTACTCCCGCAGCCGGGAGGGGGCAGCGTATCTCTTCGTTCACCAGAAGACAGAGGAATCCTATGACGCTGCTCGATCGTAACTTGCCTCAACACAAAGCGACGTCCGCTGACGCGGCCGGTCTATTCCCCAATACACTTACCAGGTATTTCGCTCGACACCGCTTGGTGCTGTATCTTCTACTAGGCGTTGGGATTGTCGCCGCACGCGAAAGGGCTGCGGGTCGGTGGCGCGAGGCGTATTTGTATCGGCAACTTGATGAACGCCGCCGAAGCGCTTCGCGCGTGAAACAGATGCCGCGCGTGAGCTATTGCAGGGCGCAACAATGGCGGCGAGATCACGACCTCGCAGGTACATCATTTTTGGGGTCAACCCGCCGTGCCGTGCGATCCAGGCGCGCACAGGAGTTGGATAGGTCTTCATTAGATCTTGCATCCCGGACGCGCTGACGACGCGTTTGCCGGAGTTATCGAACATCCATGCGGCATGGAAACCAAGCACCGCATTATGGGTGGCGCAGATTCGGTCGCTCGGGACGAATCCGAGCACCATTGTGCAGGCCGAAACGCATGTGCCTGCAATGACGACGGGCTCGCCGGAGTCGCGCACCTGTCGGAAGTGCGTCGTGTAGTCCTGCATCTTACCGCCGACGTCGTCGCTGATAATTACGGTCGCGGAAGCCGATGTAACGGTTAGCGCCGTCGATACAACGGCAGCAATCAGGCACGCTCGCATGTCTTTTTCCTCGGCAGTATCGGATCAATCCTCCGCCACGCGTCGCAAATCGCGTGCCACCAGCCGATGCCCTTAAGACGGTGACCTAAAGAACTGATTTAAAAGCAGTCTTCTTGGAACGGCGACGCGGCTCCCGCCTGTGCAGCAGGAAAGACGATTTCGTTGAAGCCTAAAAACGAGGCACTCTCACGCCTCTTTGATGAAGATCAATGCAACAAGGGCTCTAACCTGCCAGTGGCACTTTCCAGTAAATGCTGGAGAAAAATCATGACTATCAAATACATCCTGGCCGTCGCACTCATCACGCCATTCCTGGCTGTGTCCAGCATGGCTCAGCAGTATGTGGGCGGCCCTAAATCGGGCGTTGCTCCCACGACGCGGCAAATCAGCAGCGGAGGCGATATCTACGCGCGGGGAGTCAAAGCCAACAAATCCCACGCTTATCGCAGTGGCCCGAAGACTGTCGTTCCGCGCGGTAATTGAGGGGACGTCCGCTTCGGGTGTGCGCCGTGCAAAGGCGGCGCTTTCCAGTGGGTGCAAGCCCCACCCGGCAATGGCTCCAGCCGGAAGCAATCGGAGCAGTCATGGAAGTAACGAAGTGACTGAAGCCTTCGAGTAACGTGTCACGAATTGGTGACAGCGCGAGTGTGCAGGCCGCAACGCGAGTGAGTGCGCCGGGAAACTGGCAAGGAGTATGTGGTGAAAGTCCACTGCGATGAGGGAGTAGCAATCCACGTCGCCCCCGATCTGTGCGCAGGCGTCCGCG
>WNEZ01008708.1_pt1 | contig 16815 bp, 15 predicted proteins | sample 5400521 | NCBI WGS metagenome assembly WNEZ01 (sample SAMN13153339, study PRJNA577476) | soil metagenome | isolation source: 120 cm saprolite under Douglas fir tree site 2 hole 1 replicate 1 | place: USA:California | collected 2015-04-18
ACTCGTGAACGGAAGAGATATCTCTCGTTGAAGGTCACGCATCCCGGGTTCTCCATCGCACCCGCGGAGAACTCGGGCACGAACAGCTGGTCGTACTTGCCGAACATGTAAGGAATGCCGTAGCGCGCGTCGAAGTAATCGAGGCCCGAGCGGGTGATCTCGAAGATTTCGTCCGGATCCAGGTAGCGGGCCATCGACTGGCGGCAGTAGATGCCCATCGCGATGTCTCTGTGCTGTTGGCGGAGGGCGTTGTAGTGACCGGCGACCAGCGCGGAGAGGTAGGTCGAGATGACCTTGGTGGTGGGAAAACGCCAAACGCCCGCACTGTTGGCGCCCGGCGTGTTCGAGACGACCGTCCAATCCGCGGGTGCCTGGACCTCGAACGTGAACGTGCCCTTGAGGTCTGGCTGGTCGAAGGATGCGAAGACACGATGCGCGTCATTGCTCTCAAAGCTCGTATGCATGTAGATCCGCTCGTCGATCGGATCATGGAAGCGGTGCAAACCGGTGCCATCGCGCATGTACTTCGCGATAGCCACCACCCTCAGCTCGTTCTGCTCCTCGAGACCGGCCAGCTGGATGCGGCCGCCGTCAAATGCGCTCGGGGGGATCGCCTTGCCGTTCAGCTCCATGCGCTCGACCGCGGGGCCGATGAACTCGATGAACGTGCCCGCGCCGGGCCTGCTGCACTTGAAGGTGACGTTCGTGTCCGAAGTGAAGGTCTCGTCGCCCGCGTCGAGGTTCAAACGGACCTTGTAGCGCGGCTCAGACACCAGCGCGGCGCGCGACCGCGCCTCCTCACGGGTGAGGTTGTTGCGGGTAGTGATTAGTTGACTCTAGGTCAGGCGCACGAATCGCTGCCGAGGAGCAAAGGCGCCGAAGCAGCGGTCGCCGGCGTCGAAGTCACCGCCACGAGGGCACCCGACTTGATTCCGGAGGGCAGTGAGATGTTCTTCTCCAGGATCACGATGATGTAGCCGGGCGGCGAGTAGGGATTGGGACCGGCAATGTCTGTAGTCGTGTTGGCGCAGCGATCAAAGAACTTGAGGGCGAAACCGACAGGTCCCCTCTGTGCCTTCGAGAAGTACATGCCGACCTCGACGTGGCATGAGCCGCTCAGCGTGCAAGAGGTGGCAGTCTCAGTCGACGATCCCGGAATATTGCACGGGGTGGCGGTGCTGCAGAACAGCACTTTGGTTATCGGGTCAGCGTTAGCGGGGGCGTATGTGGGCACGGCCAGCGGTCCAGTGACCGCCGACGGGCTCGGAGTGACCTTGGGAGAGGCCTTCGGCGACGTCTTGGGCGAAGCGGTGCCGATGATGTTGTTCGTCGTTCCGGCCCGGTTCCCCAGGAAAACTAAGCCGCCCACGCCGAGCAGCAACAGGATCACGACCACCGCGATCGCGGGCACGAGCCATGAAGGCCGCTCGGTCTGCTGGTCGTGTACCGGGCGACGGGGAGCGGGGGGCTTGCGCGCCGGCGCGGGGGCAGGGGCACGGGTGATCGTCGCCGGTTCCGGCACCGGCGCGACATACGCCGGCGCGACATACGCCGGCGCGACTGGAGCGGGCTCGGGTGCCGAGGGAACAACCGCCGGCTCGGCCTCTGGCGCCGGGGTCCACACCGGGGTCGGAATCGCCGTCCAGGTCGGCTTTGGTTCTGCCGGAGCCGGCTCCGGTCGTGCGGTGGGCGGAGGATTGACCACCGGCGCCGCGGGCGCCTCTTCGTGTGGCGAAGCGACAGGCGGGTTCACCTCCCACGTTTCCGGCACCGCTGGGGGAGTGGGGGCAGGCGCCGTAGCCTCCGGCGCCGGAGCGATCGGCACCCCGCCCCAGGTCGCCTGAGTGGGGGAGGGGGAGGCGGGCTTGGCGTCCCAGGTCGGGACGGGCGCCGCCTCGATTGGGGGCGGCACGATGGGGAACGTCTCGGGCGCTCGCGGAGGGGGCTCGTAGGACGCCGGCGGGGGCGCAGGCGGCTCCTCCTGGCGCTGCGGTGGCACGTAAGGCGGTGGCGCGTTCGGCGGGTACGTTTCTAGTGGTCGAATAGGAGCGTCGTACGACGCCGGGGCGCGCACAGGCGTCTCGTCGGGCACCGGCGGGGTGAACGGCGCGGGCGCGGGCGGCTCCTGCTGCGGTGGACTTGGGGGCGTGGTCGTCGTGGGACCCCATGGTTGCTGGGACGGGGGAGAGGTCGCGCTCCATGGCTGCCGCTGTGGCGCTGTCGGCGATGATGGTGCCGGCGGGTAGGTCTCTGTCGGCAAGAACGGCGTTATCGACGGCATCTCGCGCCCGCCCGCCCGCAGGGCGAGCTCGGATTGCGCGGCGGTCATGCGGTCGGGGGCGAGCAGGGCCGAAGCCATCTCGCGAAGCGCTCCCTGCGCCCGATCGGCAGCGGGACCCATGGCGCCGCTCGCCATCGATCGCATCGTCACCACAAGGCCGGGCGGGATCGTGGGTGGAGCGGGCGCGCCTGCGGGATCGACACCGAAGGCCGCGCAGATCGCCATGCCGCATGAGCGCACGTCGGCGCGGAGATCGCTCTGCGATGGAGCGCCACGAACGGCGGCCGCGGGATGGCCGCTTAGTCGCACCTCTCCGTTCCCGGTCACGCGGATCGCGGCGGCGCCGAAGCCGCCCATCGCAATTCCGGCCTCGTGAAGAGCGGCGACTCCCGAGAGCACAGCGGCGCCGAGTGCAGCAGCCGCGGGGGGCGAGAGCGGACCGCGTGAAAGGATCGTGCCCAGCGGCACGCCCTCGTTCGGTTCCACCGCCACCCAGATGCCGCTGGGGTCGGTGCCCCACGCGAGCACCGGCGCGAGCGCCGGGTGCCTGTGCTCGGCCAGCCGCTGAATACGAGGCACGGCAGCCGCAGCTTCGGCGGAAGGTGCGGCGATCTCGTGAATCACGACCGCTTTTCCGTTTCTGAGCGTGGCCTTCCAGCCCTGGCCGGCGCCCGGCGCCACCAGCTCGATCAGCTTCGGTTTCGGCTCGCTCTCGGGCATAACGGGTGCATGGTACCCTTGCGGCACATGGCTTATGTCATCGTTCAGCCCTGCGTCGGGGTGAAAGATGCCTCATGTGTCGAGGTCTGCCCTGTGGACTGTATTCACACCGACGACGCCGCGACCATGTATTTCATCGATCCAGATGAGTGCATCGACTGCGGCGCATGCGTTGATCCGTGCCCCGTCGACGCCATCTTCCCCGAGGACGAGGTCCCGGAGCAGTGGCGCGAATACATCAAGATCAACGCCGACTATTTCAAGAATCGGCAGTAGTGCATCACGCCCCTCTCCCCAGCCCTCTCCCCTAGAGGGGAGAGGGAGATGAGGCACGCAGTCACCCTCGTCCCGGGGGACGGGGTCGGGCCCGAGATCTGCGATGCCGCCGTGCGCGTGCTCGAGGCCACCGGCATTGGTTTCGATTGGGACGTGCACCAGGCCGGTGAGGCCGCGATCAAGGAATTCGGGACGCCGCTGCCCGAACCCCTGCTGGCCTCCATCCGCAAGAACAAGGTCGCGCTGAAGGGCCCCATCACGACGCCGGTGGGCTCCGGCTTTCGAAGCGTCAACGTCGCTCTGCGGCAGGAGCTCGACCTCTATGCGCTCGTGCGCCCAGTCAAGGCCTACAAGGGCGCGCGCAACCTGCGCGACGACCTCGACTTCGTCATCGTGCGCGAGAACACCGAGGACATCTACGCCGGCATCGAGTTCGAGCAGGGCTCAGTGGATGCCCAGCACCTCATCGAAGAGATCTCCGGATTGGCGAAGAAGAAGATCCGCCCCGACAGCGGGCTTTCGATCAAGCCGATATCGATCAGCGGATCAGAGCGGATCGTGCAGTTCGCGTTCGACTACGCGCGCAAGAACAAGCGGCGCAAGGTCACCGCGGTGCATAAGGCCAACATCATGAAACACACCGACGGGCTGTTCCTCGCCGTCGCGCGCAAGGTCGCCGCGCGCAACTCGGACATCGAGTTCGAGGATCGGATCGTCGACAACATGTGCATGCAGCTTGTCCTGCGGCCGAAGGAGTACGACATCCTCTGCTGCCCCAACCTCTACGGCGACATCATCTCCGACCTCGGTGCAGGCATGATCGGCGGGCTGGGGCTCGCGCCGGGCGCGAACATTGGCACCAACGGCGCCGTTTTCGAGGCGACCCACGGCAGCGCGCCCAAATACGCCGGCCTCAACAAGGTGAACCCCATGGCCGTGATGCTGTCGGGGGTGCTGATGCTGCGCCACCTGGAGGAGACCGCCGCGGCGGACGCGCTGGAGAGCGCGATCGCCAACGTGATCGCGGCGGGCAAGAGCGTCACGTACGACCTGAAGGAGAAGCGGAACGACCCCACGGCCGTCGGCACGAGCCAGGTCGCCGACGCCGTCGTGGCGCAGCTGAAGGCAGGTGCGTAGAGTCTCCGCATCCGGGATGAGATACGCCGCCGTCGTCCTGGCGGCCGGGGTGCTCGCCGCCGCGTGCTCTAACGGGGCGCCTACCGCGGTGACAACGACGCCGGTCGCCATTGCGCCGCCCGTGATCGGCCCCGCGCTGGAGCGCATGGATCAGCCTTCGTTCGCATATCGAACCGGCCGGCCGCCCCTGCTCAGCCTGCAGGAGCTCTTCCATCCGACCTATAACGTGCCGGACGATCCGTCGATGGTGCGCACGCTGCTGGTGACCGGTGACGTCATCCCGGCCCGCGGCGTGGCGTACTTCGCCGCCGTGCGGCACGACTATCTGTGGCCCTTCCGCCCGACGGCCAATTTCACAAAGAACGCGGACATCACCTACATCGACCTCGAGGCGCCGCTGTTTGCGGGTTGCCCGGTGAGCCCCGCATCGAGCTTCACCTTTTGCGGCGACCCGCGTTTCGTCGACGGCATGACGCTCATGGGGGCCAAGGTCGCGAGTCTGGCCAACAACCACCTCACCAACTACGGCGCGGCCGGCGTCACCGCCACCGACCAGCTGCTTAAACAACACGGGATCCTGACCAGCGGGCTGGGCCCGGTCGCAGTGATCGATGTCCGAGGGATCAAGTTCGGATTCATCAGTTTCAACGGGGTCGGGCGGAGGATCGACCAGGCCGCCCTCAAGGAGGGCATCGCCCGCGCGCGTCAGCTGGCGGACATCGTCGTCGTGCAGTTCCACTGGGGCAAGGAGTACGAGCGCCAGCCGATGGCGGACCCGCACGTGCCGACACCCGACGATCCCGTCGTCATCGGCCACAACTCGATCGACTGGGGCGCCGACATCGTGATCGGCAATCACCCGCACTGGTACCAGGGCATCGAGATCTACCACGGCAAGCTGATCACGTACTCCCACGGGAATTTCATCTTCGACCAGATGTGGTCGGAGGAAACTCGCGAGGGAGTGGTCGGCACGTACACCTTCTACGGGACGCAGCTGGTTGCGGCGTCATGGAAAGCGGTGCGCAGCTACGACTACGGCCAGCCGGTGTTCATGAACGCGACTGACAACACCTCCGCGCTCAAGACCATGGAGGCCGCCAGCGATGAGCTCGCGGCGCGTCTCCACGAGCCCACCACCAATCCAGTACCCGCCTATCCACCGCCACCGGCCTACGCACCCGAGAAAGCTCCGTAAATTCCCCCTCTCCCCCTCGGGGGAGAGGGTTGGGGAGAGGGGTGCGAGCTCGCAATATGTATAAGGCGCCGGCGCGACCGACTCGTTTTCTTCACCACCATCTTCTTACTGGTCGCGGGTGGTGTGGGCAGCGGCATCATCGTCGCCTTGCGGCCGGCCGGAATCATCTTCACCGCCCAGCACACAAGCGTCCACACGAATGTCCAGGCCGCGGCACCACAGGACACCGCGGCAATCCCTGCGAACTTCGACCACTTTGACTTCTCGACCCTCTGGCTCGCGATCCACCCGCAGCCGTCGCTCGCGATCCACGGGCAGGCGGCCTATCTCGTCGACCTGGACACGCGGCAGGTGCTGTGGGCGCGCGACCCCGAGACCTCGCGCGCGCCGGCGAGCCTGACCAAGCTGATCACCGCGATGGTGGCCGTGGACGACGCCGGTTCATTGGACCGCACGGTCGTTGTCCCCAAAGAGGCGACGCAGGTCATACCGAGCGTGATGGGTCTTTCGCCTGGCGAGCAGGTGACCGTGCGGGAGCTGCTGGACGGGCTTTTCCTCGACTCTGGAAATGACGCCGCCGAGGCGCTCGCGCGCGGGATCGTGCCACGCGACCGCTTCATGCGCCAGATGAACCAGAAGGCGAAGAGCATCGGCCTCACGGCCAGTCACTTCGTCAACCCGAGCGGGCTCGATGCGCCCGGGCATGGAATGTCGGCGCACGATCTCGCCCACGCCGCGGCATACCTGGTCACGTACTACCCGGCGCTGGCCGCGATCGCAAGCACCAGGGACGTCCGCATCGCGGCCACCGCGCAGCACAAAGCCTTCTACCCGCACAACGTGAACCAGCTGATCTGGACCTATCCCGGCGCCACGGGCCTCAAGACCGGGCTCACGGATAACGCGGGCGGCTGCATCGTCGCCACAGCGACAAGGGACGGGAGGCACCTGGTCGCGGTCGTCCTCAACGCCACCCATCACTCTTCGGACGACGCCGCAACGCTGCTCAACTATGGCTTCGCAACGCACCCGCGGCTTCCTCTCCCGCCCTGGTCGTAGCCTCGCCACCTGACGAGCCTTAGACTTCCCGGACGTGATTCCACTCGTGCGCCTGAGCGCGCAAGAGGTGCTCGACTCGCGCGGAAATCCCACCGTGTCGGTCACCGCTTTCACGGAAACGGGCAGCGCTACCGCGATCGTCCCCTCCGGCGCGTCGACCGGCAAACATGAGGCGCTCGAGCTGCGCGACGGGGACCCGAGCCGCTACGGAGGCAAGGGCGTCCTCAAAGCCGTCGGCAACGTGGAGAACACGATTGCCGCCCATGTCGTCGGAATGGACATCTCGGATCAGTCGACCTTCGACGCCGCGCTGATCGGTCTCGATGGGACGATCGACAAGTCGCGGCTGGGAGCTAACGCGATCCTCGGCGTCTCGTTGGCGGCAGCTCGCGCGGCGGCGCAGGCGATGGACGCGCCGCTATATCGCTATCTAGGCGGCGCGCAGTCTCACCTGCTGCCGCTGCCGATGGCGAACATCCTCAACGGCGGCGTCCACGCGGATACGTCGGTCGACCTGCAGGAGTTCATGGTCTGCCCGGTGGGCGCGCCGTCGTTTGCGGAGGCGCTGCGCGCGGTCTCGGAGATTTATCACGAGCTGAAGCGAGTCCTCAAATCACAGAACCTGGCCACAGGTGTGGGGGACGAGGGAGGCTTCGCGCCTGACCTGCCATCGAATGAGGACGCGCTGAAGCTCATCGTCGTGGCGATCCGCGAGGCTGGATACAAGCCAGGCGACGAGGTCGCGCTGGCGCTCGACGTCGCGGCGAGCGAGCTCTACGCCAACGGCAGCTACAAATTCGCGGGTGAGGGCGTGGCGCTCACCGCCCTCCAGCTGGTCGACATGTACGACAAGTGGTTGGGGCTCTACCCGATCATCAGCATCGAAGACGGCATGGCCGAGGACGATTGGGACGGCTGGAAGCTGCTGACCGAACGGCTCGGCGGAAAGATCCAGCTGGTTGGCGACGACCTCTTCGTCACGAACGTCGGCCGGCTCGAGCAGGGGATCGAGAAAGGGGTCGCCAACTCGATCCTCATCAAGGTCAACCAGATCGGCACCCTCACCGAGACGCTGCACGCCATCGATACCGCGCGGACCGCGGGCTACTCAGCCCTCATCTCGCACCGTTCCGGTGAGACCGAGGACACGACGATCGCCGACCTCGCCGTCGCGACCGGCGTGGGGATGATCAAGACCGGCGCGTGCGCGCGCTCGGAGCGGGTCGCGAAATACAACCGGCTGCTTGCCATCGAGCGCGAGCTCGGATCTGGCGCTTATTACGCACAGGGCTCGAGCCTGCCGTGAAAGAGGCATCGCGGGCGGTACACGCCGGCCGCGAACTCGTTGCCCGCAGCCCGCTAGCGCCGGACCTCAGCCCCGCGGCAGTGCACGTGTACACCGACCTCGAGGATTACGACGCGGTTGCACGCGGCGACCGCCCAGGCCATTACTACGGCCGCAACTCCAACAGCAACCGGTCGATGCTCGAACAGGCGGTGGCGGAGCTCGAGGGGGCGGAGGCGGGCCTGGCCACGGCATCCGGCATGGCGGCCCTGCACGTGGCGATCCTCGCGCTCGCGCCGAAGCCGGTCACCATCGTCGCCACGCGCGAGCTGTACGGCGGCACGCTGGCGCTCATCCGCCAGGACCTCGAGCCCGCGGGATACGACGCCAACTTCATCGACATGACCGACCTCGATGCAGTCCGGCGCGCGCTCGACGGCGCGGGGCTTGCGCTTGTCGAGACGATCACCAACCCGCTGTGCAGGATGCCTGACGTCGAGGTGATCGCGACCCTTGCTCGCGACCGCGACGTGCCGCTGCTGGTCGACAACACGTTCGCGACGCCGATCCTCTTCCGCCCGCTGGAGCTAGGGGCGACGGTCGTGATGCACAGCGCGACGAAATACATCGGCGGTCACTCGGACCTGGTCGCGGGCGTGGTGGTCGGGGGCGCGAACGTCATCTCTGCCGCCCGGTCTCGATCGGTGCGCACGGGAAGCACGCTCGGGCCATTCGACGCGTGGCTTGCGTTGCGCGGCCTGCGGACGCTGGACGTGCGCATGCGAAGGCACAGCGACAACGGCATCGCGCTGGCGAGAGCGATGCGCACGATGTCTGGTGTGGCCCGCGTGCATTACCCACTGTTGGAGGGCTCGCCTTCCTACGAGGTGGCGAAGCGGCTGCTGCCCGAGGGGGCGGGGGGGATGCTCGCGTTCGACCTCGACGGCGGCCGCGAGGCCGTGCAGCGGATGCTGTCGCGCTTTCAGATGGTCAGGTTCGCGGCCAGCCTGGGCGGCATCGAGACGACCGTCTCGTATCCGGAGATAACCTCGCATCGACAGCTCAGCCCCTCGGAGCGCAAAGAGCTGGGCGTGGGGCCGGGGACGGTTCGGGTGTCGGTCGGCATCGAAGCGGCGGAGGACATCGTTGCCGACTTTGCGCAGGCCCTCGCCGAATAGGTGTCGGCCTACACGCTCCTGCAGCTCGTCGAGGTCCTCGCTTTCAGCATCGTGCTGATGTACGGCGTCCTTTTCCGCTCGCCTTCGATCGCGATCCTCGGCGGCGGCTTCCTCATCGGCAAAGCAGTCCTCAACATCCTGGCGCCGGAGGGCGGATCGGTCTACCGGCGCTCCCTGATCGGATATGGGCTGGGCGGGATCTACGTCCTCATCGGCGTCCTCGCCGCACACCTGTTCACTTAGTCCCGCCTCCTATCCTTGGTACCGTGTCGCAGCGGACCGTGAGCGCGGGCATCATCAAGCTGATCGGCAACACGCCGCTGCTGCGCGTGAAGCTCTTCGAGCGGGACTTCCCCGGCCTCGAGGTCTACGCCAAGGCCGAGTGGTTCAACCCCGGCGGTTCCGTGAAGGATCGTGCGGCCCTCTCGATGATCGAGGACGGCGAGACGCGGGGAGCGCTGACTCACAGCAAGACGATCATCGACTCCACGTCGGGAAACACCGGCATTGCATACGCCATGGTCGGCGCAGCCAAGGGCTACCGCGTCAAGCTCGTGATGCCGGGCAACGTGAGCGCGGAGCGCAAGGCGCTGGTCACCGCTTACGGCGCGGAGATCGTTTACAGCGACGCGCTCGAAGGCTCTGACGGCGCGATCCGTTTGGTTCGCGAGCTCGTCGCGAAAGAGCCCGACCTCTACTTCTATCCCGACCAGTACTCGAATCCGGCCAACGTGCGCGCCCATTACGAGGGTACCGCAGTGGAGATCCTTGCGCAGACCTCCGGGCGCATCACGCATTTCATCGCCGGCCTTGGCACCACGGGCACCTTCGTCGGCACCTCGCGGCGGTTGAAGGAGCACGACGCTTCCATCCGCACCATCGCGGTGGAGCCGGAGGACTCGTTCCACGGCCTCGAGGGTCTGAAGCATCTGCCAACTGCGATCGTGCCCAAGATCTGGGATCCGAGCGTCGCAGACGAGATCTGGGGTGCTCCGACGGAGCCCGCGTACGACCTGGCGCGCGCGGTGGCACGCACGGAGGGTCTTCTGGTCGGGCACTCGAGCGGCGCTGCGCTCTGGGCAGTACGCCGCCTCGCCGAGACGGTGCGCGAGGGCGTGGTCGTCATCGTCTTCCCTGACTCGGGCGACCGCTACCTCTCGACCGGGCTCTACGGGCGCAAGTGAGAATCAGCCGGTCTGCGTTGGAAGCCATCCAGGCGCACGGCTCCGAGGGCTATCCCGATGAAATCTGCGGGATCATGCTTGGGCAGCTGGCCGGCCGCAACGTCACCGACGTGCGGCGCGCGCGGAACATCATCGTCGAGCGCGCGCGCGACCGCTACGAGATCGATCCGCGCGACCATATCCGCATCCAGCGCGAGGCGGATGCGGCGGGCCTGGATATCGTCGGCTACTACCACAGCCATCCGGACCACCCTGCCCGCGCCTCTGTGTTCGACACCGAACGCGCCTGGGCGAGCTACATCTACGTCATCGTCTCGATCGAGAAGGGCAAGCCGGTGGACGCGAACGCGTTCGTCGCCGAGCAAGATGGCGGCCCGTTTCACCCGGAACCGTTAGAAGTCTCAGCCTGAGACTAGGACCGCCTGGACGGTGGTTTTGGTTTTGGGGAAATGGACACGCCGACAGTTGTCGCATCGATGCAGTGTGGGCAGCGGCCGTGGGTCCCACCGAAAGGATCGACGATCCAGCCAACAAGCGCGTGTCCGCGGCCGCATATGGCGCAGGGAGGAGGCCCGATCACCGGGTCGATGAGCTGATGCCAGATTCGGTTCACGACCATGGCAAAGAACGGTACTCCACGACGGGCAAGAACGGCGCTTGGCGAAAGCTGGCCTAATTGAGTCGTGTCCAGGCCGATCGTCGCCATCGTGGGGCGGCCCAATGTTGGTAAATCGACGCTTTTCAACCGCATCATCGGTTGGCGGAAGGCGATCGTCGACGCGCAGTCGGGCCTGACGCGCGACCGCCTGTATGGGGTGGCCGAGTGGCGCGGTCGCGAGTTCACGGTCGTCGACACCGCCGGACTGGACCTGGATACCGCTAAAGACGCCTCGCGTGCGGCGATCGAGGCCCAGACGCGAGTCGCGATCGAACAGGCCGATGTCATCGTGCTGCTCCTCGACGTCCGCGAAGGGCTGACGCCCATCGATCGAGATATCGCGGGCATGCTGCGCCGCTCCAACCGGCGCGTCCTGGTCGCCGCCAACAAGGCCGACTCGCCGAACGAACGTCACTTCGCCCACGAAATCACGGAGCTGGGTTTTGAGGAGCCCGGCCTGATCTCGGCGCAGCACGGGCTGGGCATTGGCGATTTCCTGGATCGGGTCCTCGAAGCACTACCGGACGCGGAGGAGCAGCCCGAGGGTGACACGAAAGCGGACCGCCTCGCGATCATGGGTCGGCCGAACGTCGGCAAGTCATCACTGCTCAACGCGCTGCTCGGCGACGAGCGCGCGCTCGTGAGCCCGCTGCCCGGGACCACTCGCGATCCGGTTGACACCGAGCTCGTTTTCGACGGCGTGCCTGTGGTGCTTATCGACACCGCCGGCATCCGCCGAAAGTCATCGGCGCGCGACAGGCTCGAGCGATACAGCCTCCTGCGTGGCATCCACGCGATGGAGCGGGCGGACGCTGCGCTGCTGGTGCTCGACGCGTCGACCGGTGTGATGGCTCAAGACCAGCACGTCGCCGGTTACGCGCTCGAGGCGGGGAAGGGGCTCGTCATCGTCGTTAACAAGATCGATCTGGTCGAGCCCGCCCAGCGCAAGGTCGCCTACTGGCGAGGCGTGCTCACGCGGAGCTTCAAGTTCGCGCCGTTTGCGCCCATCGTCACCGTGTCGGCCAAGACCAAGGAGGGGATCGAGTCCGTGATACCTGCCGCCCTCGAGGTCGTGGGCCAGCGCCGCGTCAAGATACCGCCCAATGAGCTCAACAAGGTCTTGCGCCAGGCCTTCACGGAGCATCCGCCCCCGAGCTTCAAGGGCAGGAGGCTCAGGCTCGGCTACGCCACCCAGGCGGCGTCAGAGACGCCCACGGTCGTGATGTTCGTCAATGACATCGGCCTGCTCCACTTCTCCTACCGGCGGTACCTGGAGAAAGCGATCCGGGAGCGGTTCGGGCTTGCGGGGAACCCGCTCAAGCTGGTCCTCAGGGCCGGTAAGGACGACCGTACTTCCCCACCCGGGACCCGCAAGCGGGTCCCGACCTCCCCGCGGGGCGGGGAGGTGAAGTAGGCCGTTTACATTTCCATCACCACGTACCCACACCCGGATGACAGCGCGGTGATGTATTGATGGTATGTCCGTGAGCTTCAAGGTCCTGGTCGTCGACGACGAGGCGCACATCGTGGAGTTGGCTCGTCTCTATCTCACGCGTGAGGGATATGAGGTGGAGGGAGTGGGGGACGGGACCCAGGCGCTTTCGCGCTTCGGCAAATGGAAGCCTGACCTTGTGATCCTCGACATCATGCTGCCAGGGATGGACGGGCTCGCCGTCTGCAAGGAGATTCGCAAGCAGAGCCAGGTGCCGATCATCATGCTCACGGCCCGAGACGAGGTCACCGACAAAGTGGTCGGACTCGAGGTCGGAGCCGACGATTACCTGACCAAGCCGTTTCATCCACAGGAGCTGGTCGCGCGGGCCAAAGCGCTCCTGCGCAGAGCCCACACCGAACCGGAGACTCCCAAGCTGATCCGGGCGGGCAAGCTCGAGGTCGACCTCGAGCGGCATGAGGTGCGTCAAGGCGCTGCCCGGGTCCAGCTCCGGCCCAAGGAGTTCGACCTGCTCGCGCTTCTGGCGCGCCATCCCGGCCGGGTGTTCCAGCGCAGCGAGCTCCTCGACCTCGTTTGGGGCTATGACTTTCCCGGCTACACGCGGACGGTGGACGTCCACGTCCAGCAGGTGCGCGAGAAGCTGGCGGCCGCGAAGATCCTGGACCCGAGCATCCAGACGGTTTGGGGCGTCGGCTACCGGTTACAGCTGGCGGCGAGCTGAGCCTCCGATTCCGGCTCCTGGCGGCGGCCGCCGGCATCGTGGCGGTGAGCCTGCTGTTGAGCGGCGCGCTGACGTGGGTGCTCGTTCGTGACCTCGAGCTGCAGGCGGCGCAGGACCAGCTCGATCGGTAGGCGCAAGTGGATGGAGTGCTGGTGCGTCACGAGGAGTGCCTGATTCGGCCGGTGGTAAGGACCAATGTCGGGGCGCTTCCACCAAATGCATGCAAACTGGACGATTCGCTCGATTTCAGCGCTCGGCTCTCGAACCTCGCCTCGACCCTGGGTGCCGACCGATTGATCCTGCTCAACAAGCAGCGGGTAGTCGTGTTCGACAGCGCCGGCGCCGACACGATCGGACAGGCCATTCCGGTCGTCCCGTCCAAACGCGTGACCGGGGTCGCCGAGGCGCGCACGACACTGGGGGACCAGTCGTACCTGGCGGCTGCGGTGGGCATACTCCCAGCACGCGATCCATTGAGCGCTAGCTATGTGGTCGTGGCCCGGCCGCAGGCGTCGATCACCGGCGCCGCAGCAGTTGACCTCCTACCGCGATTGCTCCAGGCGGGCGGCGCGGCGCTGCTGGTGGCGATGATCCTGGTTCTGCTCGTGAGCCGCTCCTTAACGCGGCCCCTAGGCAAGCTGGCCGCCGCGGCCGAAGACATCGCCGCCGGCCGTTACTCGCGGCGCGTCGGTATCCGCGGCACGGATGAAATCGGGATGCTGGGATCCGCGTTCGATCGCATGGCCGAGGCCGTGGAGCGGGCACGTGGAATCCAGCGAGAGTTCCTCGCCAACGTCTCCCACGAGCTGAAGACGCCGTTGACGAGCCTCATCGGTTTCAGCCAGGCCCTGGTCGATGGGAGCATCAAGACCGAGCTGGAGCGCACGAGGGCGGCCACGGTCGTGCACGAAGAATCCGAACGAGTGCTTCGTATGGCCCAGGAGCTGCTCGACCTGGCGCGAGTCGAAGCCGGATCTATCTCGCTCCACATCACGGCAGTAGATCTCGGCGGCCACCTCGAGCAGCAGCTGGCCATCGTTCGGCCGCGGGCGGATGGGCGGCAGCTTGCACTCGAGCTGGACGTGCCGACCGACATTCCGCCAGTGGCCGCTGACCCTGAGCGACTGCACCAGATCCTCGACAACCTCATGGACAACGCGGTCAAGTACGCGCCAGAAGGATCTACGGTCAGTGCGAGCGCGCGGCTCGCGGGCGGTTCGGTGGAGGCGGTAGTCACCAATCCCGCCGGCCCGCATCCTCCCGACCCGGACCGCATGTTCGAGCGGTTCTATCGCGCGGATCCATCGCGGTCGGCTGCAGCTGGTGGTGTTGGTCTCGGGCTTGCGATATCGCGCGAGCTGGCGTCGGCAATGTCAGGTCGGCTGTGGGCGGACATCGACGGGGCGGGCAATCTTCGCGTTCATCTGTTGCTACCGGCGGCGAAGGGCCGCCAGGCGCCTCCCGCCTCTGCATCGGCCGCCTGAACAGACGGTGAAGAGGGTGTTGGCGTGAGCTCGGAGACCGAGAGTGACGCTTGGTGTGGCCGGCGCGAAATTAATCTCCGGATTCACTTGACTGGGCAAACAAATGTTCGTATCCTCTCTTCATGAGAGTGGGGTGTGGGGGTGAAGTATCCGGAGACGTCCTCGCCGAAAGGCTGATTAGCCTCCGCAACAGCATCGACCTCCTCGAGCTCGACTTCTCTCGTATGGCGAGCGACTTCGCCAAGACCGATGAGTACGACGAGCAGGGCTTCGACAGCCCCATCTCCTGGATCAAGGCCAATTGCCACATGGGCGGCGGCGCCGCCGGCGATCGCGTCTGCGTCGGCGAGCAGCTCGAGCGCTTGGATCAGAGTCGAGCCGCGCTGGGCATGGGCGAGATCGGCTTCGCCCACTTTGCACTGATCGCGCGAGAGTCAGCTGCCCTCGGCGATCGCCTCAATGAGGCCAAGCTGCTGCGAAAGGCGACCGAGCTCAGCGTTCGTCAATTCCGCAACGCCTGTATGCACGAGCGCCATGCGGCCGACCCTGAGGGCTTCGTGAATGAAGAGAAGGAGGGCATGGACGCGAGGAGCCTGACCATGTCCACTGCCGACGATGGCTCGGTTCTGCTCAGCGCCATCCTCGACAAGGTCGGGGGCGCCGCGGTGCAGACGGCGCTGGAGCCGCTGGCCAGGCGCGCGGGCAAGGACGACGACCGTCTTCGGGATCGCCGGCTGGCGGATGCCCTGGTCGACCTCGCCATGCATGCTCTCGACGCTGGCCAGGTGCCGCAGCGCACGCATATGCAGGTCACGACCTCGCTAGAGACATTGCTCGGTCTTTCTGGCGCGCCGGCGGAGATGGAGTTCTCGCTGCCGATCTCGGCCAAAGCTGTCGAGCGCCTCGCATGGGATTGCTCGGTGACGCGCATCCTGCTCGACGCGGACTCGATGGTCATCGACGTCGGACGAGCGAAGCGGAGGCCGTCTGGCCCGACTTACAAAGCGCTCAAGGTTCGCGACAGAAGCTGCGTCTGGCCCGGATGCGACCGGCCGGCGACCTGGACATCGGCCCACCATCTCGTGCACTGGATACGCGGCGGGCCGACTGATCTGCCCAACCTATGTCTGCTCTGCTACCGGCATCACTGGATGGTGCATGAAGGCGATTGGCAAATCGTGCGCACAGAAGACGGCAGCATCCTGACCATTCCACCGACCATGACATTCGGGCGGCTGCCGCGCGGACCGGATTAGCCGGGCTTTACTGAAACGTTCGCGTAAAGCGCCGGGCGTTCCCCATCTTCGGCCACACGTACGCCTGCACGTTGGCGAGCGCCTGCCGCAGATGGTTGCCGTCGTGGTGGACCCACTCGTGAAGAACTTCCTCGACCGTGATTCGGCCGACGTCCGGATACATGCCACCTCGCTGCATCTGCTCCGGCTGAATCGATCGCACCAGCTTCAGGCTGTCGTGTCGCAGGTCCATGAATTCCTTGCTTAACTCCTGCGGGCGCCGTGCGCAGTCGTTCCTCGCCTTGGCCACCTCGACCTGGTCCCACGTTTCGAGGTCCGGCTCGTCTGCGCCGAGGATGATGTGGATCCTTCCCGCGAATCCTCGCTTCTCCGCTTCGATCACGTGACCCACCACCTCGTTGACGCACCACTCGCCCTCGGCCGGATGCCACGACGCTACCTCCGGCGTAAGGGCATCCAGCGTCGATGCGAACGCGTGACCTGACGAGTCCAGCAGGCCGGCGACCTCGTCCGGGGTCATGACGTCGGCGGTACGACCAGGGTCACCGGGTTTTCGATCAGTCGCTTGACCTCGGCCATGAACTGCGCTGCCGTCGCGCCATAGAAGACTCGGTGGTCGACCGAGAGCGTCATCCGCATCACCTTGCCCGGCACGATCCGGCCCGAATCGACGACGGGGACGTCTTTGATGGCACCCACCGCGAGGATCGCGGCCTCGGGCGGATTGATGATGGCGACGAACTCGTCGACGCCGTACATGCCGAGGTTCGAGATGGAGAACGTGGCTCCGCTGAGGTCGCCCTCCGCGGGTCGGCCCGAGCGTGCGCGCTCGATCACCTGTCGCGACTCGATCGAGATCTGGATGAGGTCCTTCATGTCGGCGTCGTGCACGACGGGCACGAGAAGACCCATCCCTTGCGATGGC
>WNEZ01004304.1_pt1 | contig 16812 bp, 7 predicted proteins | sample 5400521 | NCBI WGS metagenome assembly WNEZ01 (sample SAMN13153339, study PRJNA577476) | soil metagenome | isolation source: 120 cm saprolite under Douglas fir tree site 2 hole 1 replicate 1 | place: USA:California | collected 2015-04-18
TGATCGGATTCAACATCTGGAACAGCTCGAACGCCCGATCGCCGTCTCCCTGCAAAGCAGTCGCGAGTACGGCCCAGAGCGCCGCGTGGGTATATTGAGCCCCGTTCTCGCGGACTCCCGGCAGATAACCCTGAATGTAACCGGGATCGTGCGTCGTCTTGTCGAACGGCGGTGTGAGCAGCAAAATGAGACGCGCATCCTCGCGCACGAGATACTTGTTCAGCGACTGCATCGCGATCCTGGCGCGATCCGGTCTGCCCGCCCCGGAAATGACGCTCCAGCTCTGTGCGATCGAGTCGATCTTGCATTCGTCACTCGTGCGCGACCCGAGCGGAGAGCCGTCGTCGAAGTACGCCCGACGATACCATTCCCCATCCCAGGCTGAGCGCTCGACCGCCTCGGCATAACTATCCGCTTTCGCCAGCAGTTCGTCGCGGAACTGAGTGTCACCCTGTTTCTCCGCATGAACGGAGAACTTGTGCAGTGTCGAGATCAGGAACCACGCGAGCCATACACTTTCTCCCTTTCCGTCGATACCTACTCTGTTCATGCCGTCGTTCCAGTCGCCGCTGCCGATGAGCGGAAGACCGTGCACACCTGCGGTGCAAGCCCTCCTCAGCGCCCGAACACAATGGTCGTAGATGCTGCCGATCTCGGAAGATACCTTTGGAAGCTCATATAGCTCGTGCTCGTCCGGATTAAGCTCCCGCATCGTCAGGTAGGGAATCTCGATGTCGAATATCCCGCGATCGCACGAAACGTTGACGTAGTGGTCGATGACGTACGGGAGCCACACCAGGTCATCCGAGAAGCGCGTCCGTACTCCCCGGCCGGTCTGAGGATGCCACCAGTGCTGAACATCGCCTTCCACGAATTGGCGTGATGCCGCTCGAACGATGTGTTCTCTCGCAACCTCGGCATCTGCATACACGAACGCCATTACGTCCTGCAGCTGGTCGCGGAACCCGAACGCGCCGCTCGACTGGTACAGCGCGGTGCGCGCCCACATGCGACACGAAAGCGCCTGGTACAGAGACCACCGGTTCACCATGAGGTCGAAGGTCGGCTCAGGCGTTTTGATTTTGATGGCACTGAGTCTCTTGTCCCAACTCTGGATGTTCGCATCGACCGCCCGCTTTGCCTGGCTGGCTGTGCGGTTCCGCGCGATGATCTCCCGGACTGTGTTCTCGCCCTCGGCTGCTCCAAGCAGCATGACGATGTCGCGGGTCTCGCCTGGCTCGATCGTGACGCTCACCTGGAGCGCGCAGCATGGATCGATCGTCGCACCGATTGCACCGGACAAACCCGCGCGCTCGAGCGCGGCGGGACTCGAGATCGTCCCGTTTCTGCCAAGGAACTCGCGGCGGTCGGCCGTATAATAGGCGACACGCTCGCTGATCGATGCGAATGCGACGGTCTCGGCGTACTGGGCATCAAAGTAGTTGCGCGCGAACATCGACTGGGTTGCTTCGTCGAAGCTCGTACGAATCTGATACTGCGTCAGCTCGCGATTCACGCCCAGCACCCACTCCAGATACCAGGTCAGCGTAAGCTTCTTCCGCGCAGCTCCGTCGTTGCGCAGAGTCAGGACGCTGATCTTCACTGGATCGTTCTGGTCGACGCCGAGCCGGAAGGAGCTCGCCAGTCCCTTGTGGGTGTGATCGAAGATGGAGTAGCCCGCGGCGTGCCGCACCTTGTACGGGGTCGGCTCACGGATCGGACAGGGCGTTGCCGTCCATAGATCGCCGTTCGCATCGTCGCGGAGGAATACGCAGTCGCTCGACGGATCCCGCACTGGATCGTTGTGCCACGGAGTGATGCGATAGAAGAAACTGTTTCCCGCCCAGGTCGTGCCGCTTCCACCTTCGCTCACGATGAAGCCCGCGACCGGATTGCCGACGACGTTGACCCACGGCGCCGGCGGCATGTCACTGCCGGTCAGGTGGATTTCATATTCACCGCCTTCGTTGAATCCGCCGAGTCCGTTGAAGCACTGAAGTCCGGTGCCTGGATCAGCGCTCTCCGCGTGAATCGCCACGGTGCCAAGAGGCACGATGTCGCGGTTCATGATCTCGAGCTTGGGCGGATATCTGTCCTCGACTCCCGGGAACTCGAGGAAGTTGCCAAGACCCAGGCCGTCGCAATTCACCTGCACTCGCGCCATCGCCTGGAGGAGCGTGATCTCTTCCGGCTTGAGAAGATCACCGCGGCGGATGAAAACGCCACCTGGTCGATCAAGAAGTCCGGCCTCGCTGGACGCCATTGCGGTTGCCAGTAGCTCGTCACTCAGCTCCTGCATGTAGGTCGCGGGATGCACGTTCAGGATCACCAGATCGCAGGTGATTCCCTTGAGCCTCCAGTAGTGGTGCGTCCTGAGCAGCTGCCTCACGCTTGGCATTCCGACCGAGCTTTCTATCGTAGCGAGAAGTATCGGCCAGTCACCCGAGATGCCGAGGGTCCAGAGCGCTTGTTGTCCGAGTCTATTCTCCTCGACGGCACTTTGCGCCGGCCTGAATCCCGGGTGCGGGAACATCAAGTGACCAGCAAGATCCTGATACAGCGCTGCATCGGCAGGTGCGATCCCGAGATCCCGCAGCTCCGCTTGCGCCTGCGCCCACGAGAGGTCGAGGGCTCGCCGCGCGCTATACGGATCATGATACAGATCGGCCAGCTCGATCGCGCGCTCTTTCTGTTCGGTGACAAACGTCGTGAACGCGACGTGGGCCGATCCACCGGGCGGGATTCGCACCTTCACACGCAGCGAGAAGATCGGATCGAGCACCGCGCCTATCGTTCCCGTCAGTGCCGCACCTTCGTCGAGCGCTTCGGCATTCCTCACCGAACGCCCGCGACCGACGAATTTCGCGCGATCAGTCTCGCACGTGACCTTTCCAACGAGTTCCGATCCGGTTGCTACCACGTGCGCACACCAGATCGCCGCCTCAGTCGCCGAACGAGCGCGTCGCGTGGCCAGCAGCGCCGCTTTCGCTTCCAGGAATTCCGTTTGCACGAAAAGATTCGAAAACGCTGGATGAGAACGATCGGTATCGGGCGGCGCCAGCACCACCTCGGAGTAACTCGTCAGCTCGATCTCTCGCGTCTGGAGCGACCTGTTCGTCAGTATCACGCGCCGGACTTCGGCCGCGTCGTCGGAGGCAACGGCAATTTCCGTCACGGTATCGATGTCACCATCGCGACGAATGAACGTGATACGATCGCTGGCGAATAAAACACGGTACCACTGGGGCTCGGTCCCGGATGGTTGATGCGCCGTTGACCAGACATGACCGGTGCTGAGATCCTTTACGTAGCACCATTGCCCGTAGTTGTCGCGCGTGCTGTCATGACGCCACCGCGTGACGGCGAGATTGCCGTAGCGGCTGAACCCGCCGCCGGCGTTCGTGATGAGAGTCGTGTATGGCACATTTCCGAGAATGCCGACAACCGGCTGCGGCGTGTGCGGTGTCTCGATTTCACGCACCGCGGGCTTCTCCATCTCGCTCGGCACTCGCGCCACATCATCGCCTTGAACATCCTGCATCGTGAGCCGGCGCGGGATCCGCTCCTGCAGGACGAGCTCCGCCGAGCGGACGAGTGGATCCATGTGGAAGCGGCGCGGCCATATCTGCCGGTTGAGCGCGTTGGTGAGCGCGACGATGCTCATGCCGATGTGATGCGCCATGAACGTGGCCACGATCGTCTTCCGAGAGCCCGGTGAAGGCCGCGTGTAGTCCAGCGCGTCGCGGAATCCGTACGGACCGAGCGCACCCTCCGCTTCGAGGGTCGTTAGGTTCTTGAGCGACTGCCGTGGCTCCACCAACATCGCCAGCACCGTCGCGTACGGTGCTACAACCAGCTCCTTGCTCAACCCGCGCTTGAGCGCGAGATCGGGGACGCCAAAACCGCGATACTGGTACGTGTGGAGCCTGTCGCGCACTGCGTACGCGGATTCCGACACACCCCACGGTACGCCCCGCTCCGTGCCATAAGCGATCTGGCGCCGGACGCTGCCCTTGTGCGTCTGGTCGAGCAGTGTGAAGGGGAAGGTTTGCATCACGAGAGCCGGCATCAGGTATTCGAACATGCTGCCGCTCCACGAAAGCAACGTTCTCGTTCCTGCTGCTGCCGTGAGCGAGCGGCCCAGCCTAAACCAGTGATCGACCGAGACATCATCCTTCGCGATCGCCATGAACGAGGCGAGCCGCGATTCGGAAGCGAGCAGATCGTAGTACGAATTGTCTACGGTATTGCTGCCAATGTGGTAACCGATCGTGAACAGTTTTCGCTTGGTGTCGTACAGGAAACGGAAATCCATTTCCACCGCGTATGCGTGCGCCCGCTCCGCGATTGCCTTCAGTCGCTTGGCGTCCTGATCCGAGCACGCCGGATCCTTCAGCATCTCGTAGCACGCCTGCTTGAGAGCGATGAGGTGTCCGGCGAAGTTGCCGCTGTCAACCGTCGAGACGTACCCCGGCTCGAGCACGCGCAGCTCGTTGAGGTCGTACCAGTTGAAGAAGTGGCCGTGGAAACGCCGCATTCGCTCGAGAGACCGGAAGACTTTCTCGACGCGGTCGATCATGTCCGAGCGCGTAATGAAGCCGAGATCCACCGCGCTCACCATCGAGAGAAGCTGCAGCCCGATGTTGGTCGGCGATGTGCGGAGCGCGAGAGTTGGCTCCGGATCCTCCTGGAAGTTGTCGGGCGCTAGCCAGTGTGTCTCTTCTGTAACGAACTTCTCGAAGTACGTCCAATGAAGCTTCGCATATCGCAGTGCGGCCGCTCGCTCCACATCGGTCAGATGTATCTCCCCAAGGATTGCCGGCCGGCTGAGTGCGAAAGCGATGCTCGGGCTCGCGAGCCACACGAGCACCAGCGGCAGCGTGCTCATGATGAACAGAAAGCGCTCGTTCGAGCTCGAGGCACTGCCGACCGTCACGTGAAAGCTGATTAGCGCACCGAGAACGAGGCACAGCGCTGTAACGGGCCACATCTTGCGCCATGTTTCGAGCTGGGAGCCGATGCCAAGCGCCCGTTCGACCTGTGATGCTGTCTGCCACTCGAGAAGATTCCGGTGGCTGATGAACAGCCTGTACAGCGTGCGGACGATCGCGTCGGCGGACACGACTGCCTGATGCGGAAGGAAAGCGACCGCCAGAGTGAACTGCTGCCCGTTCGTGACTGCGTCGCGCCCGACGGCCAGATAGTACGCGAGCCACGACTGATCACGCGGCGGTCGCGCCAGGGAGATCATCAGCGAGAAGAGCCAGGGGAACGCGATCGTTACCAGCACGATTCCCGTCCACAGTACGACCTCGCCCGGAAGCAAGAACCAGCCGACGATCAGCATCGTCAGCTGATAGATCTCAACCAGACTTCGGCGCAGGTTGTCGAGAATCTTCCACCGGGAGATCGCGGACAGGCGGTTCTGCATTCGTCCGTCCGGACCTGGGACCGTTCCCTTTAGCCACCCGAGCAGCTGCCAGTCACCACGGATCCATCGATGCTTCCGGCGCGTAAAGGTCAGATAGCGCGCGGGATAGTCATCATAGACTTCGATGTCGGTCGCGAGGCCCGCGCGCACCCAATTCCCCTCAATCAGGTCATGACTGAGCAGGGTGTTCTCGGGGAATCGCCCGTGCGTGGCTTCCTCGAACGCGTCGACATCGTAGATCCCTTTCCCAGTGAAGCTCCCCTCGCCGTAGAGATCCTGGTACACGTCGGATACCGCTGTCGTGTACGGGTCGACTCCTGGGTGTCCCGAGTGAATCGCGGCGAAATAGGACTTGTGCGCACTAGTGAGCGACACACCAACCCGTGGCTGGACGATTCCGTATCCTTCGGTGACGCGTCCGATTTTCGGATTGTAGTGCGCGCGGTTGAGCGGGTGTGCAATCGTTCCGACGAGAAGCTGCGCTGCATCCCGCGGTAATACGGTATCCGAATCGAGCGTTATGACGTAGCGTACGAATCCGAGCCTGCTGGTCTCGCCGATGATCGTGGTAAACGCATCACTCGCTCCCCCACGCAGGAATTTGTTGAACTGCGCGAGCTTGCCACGTTTCCTCTCCCAGCCCATCCACACGTTCTGTTTTGGATTCCAGAGCCGCGGGCGGTGAAAGAGAAAGAACACATCTTCGCCCGCGTTTCCGTACCTAGCGTTGAGATTCTTGATTCCCGCCGCGGCGGCGGCGAGGATCCCCTCGTCGTCCGGCCTGTGCTCGGTCGGCGAGTCCGTGAAATCGCTCAGTATCGCGAACTGCAGATTCGGATCGCGATTGGCGAGGTACTGCACCTCGAGGTGTTCGAGCGCTTCCTCCACCGCGTGCACGCTTCCGAGGAGTGTCGGGACGACCACTGCCGTCATGTACTCTTCCGGAATTCCGTCATCACGCAGCTCGAGCTTGGACAAGAGGCGCGGCGGCAACAGCAGCGTTATGAGCTGGTTGATTACACTGGTCCCTATCTCGCTCGCCGGAATAAGCGCTGCGAGCGCGATGACCAGTTGAATCATCGCCGACGCGCCCTCGATGACTTCGAGAATCACGCCAATAGCAAGAACCGTGAAGACCGAGATTCCACCGAAGTACAGCGTGTTGGGATGCCGCTGTGTCCAGCGATACAGCCATTCTCCCGGTGGCGGAGTGTACGCGACTTTCTCCTCAAGAACCTGGCGCCCTTTGTCGACAAGGAAGTAGCCAACATGTGCGTGTCTCGTGTCGCTGGGATCTGCGAGCTTCGCGAGTGCCAACACTTCGCTCGCAATTTCTTCTTCCGGCCGCTTCACTCGCTTGGCGATGTGCTCGACGATGTGACGGTAGTGATCGCGGGTTCCAAACGTCATCGATGGGTAGTGGCCGCTCGGATCCTGACGCAGGAGTTTTTCCGTCGCGCTCTGCGATTCAACGAAGTCTTTCCAGTCGAGTCTCGAGATGGTGCGAAGGCTCGTGATGCTGTTCGCGACCGTCACCTGCGTCAGCGCCACTCTGCGATTCGATCGGGTTGCCGCTTCTTCCGCGCTCGGCCCGTCTTCCGCGATCCACTGCTCGAGCCAGATCAGCGGCGTGAAGTTTGTCTGATACGACCGAACCTGCTGGAGGAATCGCGCTACCCAGGTCGGCGTGAATGGCGGGTGATCGTCGACGAACGCAGCAAGCGCTTTCGCGAGTGCCTGCGGTGACTCCTCGCTTGCCTCGCGCAGCGCTGCAGCGGCCCGATCGGCCGATTCGACCTCCTGCAGGCGGGCTGCTACTCGCAGCGCCATTCGGCGGATGTTCTCGACGAGACCCAGTCGGAGCATCGTCGGTATCGCCCACAGTTCACCGATGCGAAGCGGAGTGACTGTCTGATACTCGCGCACGAAGAGCGTGATATTGTCGAGATCGAGGTGACCTTCCGTGTGCGCGATCAGCTCGATTGCTACTTCATATGCTCGCGGATAACCGGCCAGTGATCCCGTGGCCAGCTTGGGCAGTTCCTCGTAGTAACCCTTGGGAAGACTGGTCCGGATCTCCCTGATGTGCTCCTGGACGATATAGAAGTTGTCCAGCAGCCAATCTCCGGCCGGACTGATGTCCAGGCCACGCTCGGCGCCATTGTTCAGCTCGTGATAGACGCGATCGAGAACTTCTCTCGTGTCCTCGAGACGAAGTAGAAGAGGGCCGGCGCCACGTTGTTTTTGCGCGGGGAGCAGGTGATGTCCGCGCGCTACGGCACGCGCGCGCTCACCAAGTCGCTCGAGACCTAATACTTCACCCCGAATCGGACCGACGAGTTCTTCGCCAGCTCCATTTCGTGAGCGGCCGAACAAACGACTCAGAATTGTTGTTGGAGCCTTGGGCGGGATTGCTGTTGCCACGTCACTTACTCAACGCCAGAGATGTGCCGCTCTCGGATAGAGCACACCCGCAAAATATCCCGTTTTCTCTAATCGGCGTAATAAGCTTGGATGCAGAGCGTCACCAGGCGCTGCCGGACGCGTTCATATTGATCCGCATTCTGTGGGCGCAGGGACTCGGCGAGAGAGTTCCACAGCTGCTTGAAAATGACGATGAGCTCCTCGGGTTGAACATTCTTCTCATGTGCTTCCCGGCCGACTCTCTTCAGAAGATCAGCAAGCTCCGGTGTCGGGCCGTCCGGCCGCTTGAGCTGATCCGTGAGCGCTGTCCGCAACTCGTTCATCGTGCTTTCTGAGAGAGGGCTCACGGATTATTAGGAAATAGTTTCCCCCACTCTCTCACCTGATTGCAGAGGTGGACATTTGTTCCCAAGAATATCTAAGAGGTACGGTCGTCGCGCTAGAGAATCGTTAAGGTCCGTAAGTTGCCGGTCAGGTTGCGTCCTCTTTTGGTTGGCGGTATTGGATAACGTGCTGATCGTCGCGCGCGAAGAGATCGTCGCAGCGCTGTTGGGTCTAATGGTAGAGCTTCGTGGTTTGCAGCCGAGGTTCTTGGGAAGGGAGGAGTCGGTCGAGGACGCTATCGGGCGCGAGCCGTTCGAGGCAGTCATAATCGACTGTGATTACCCCGACTGTGAACGCCTGATGGACGCCATCCGCAATATTGGCGCGCTGCCCATTCTCTTCAGCCCCTTTAGAATGCAGTCAGAAGTAAAGGAAGTCGCTGCACGACACGGCATTAGGTCGTTCACCCTTCCTACTGATCCAGATACTTTCGGGAGAATGCTCGAGGCTTGATTCTCAGGCTCATCGTCAGAGCTAAAGGGCTGGAAAATGGAACGCCCCTCGATGAGGGGCGTTTTGCCACCCGGGGTTGCGCCCTAACGAATTCGAATTCCACCCATCAGCCGGAACAGGGTGACATCTGCCGGTACCGAGTATACCTGGGCTCCGAGATCGAGAGATTGGCGAAAAATAGCAGTCAATCCACCAAAGATCGCCCCGCGCGTGACTGGCTTCTCGAGCTCGACCTGCGTCCTGTCGACGTTGCCATTTAAATCGGTGAACCCTACCTGGAAATGAGGATCGATCCTGTTCGCGCCGGCGCCACCGTAGAACGAGATCCCACGGCTTCCCGGAGCAAACCCCGCGGCGATGTCAGCCCCGAACATGTCGGGATGGAAGGTGTCCTTCGATGGACTGGTCCCATAACACGGGCTTGTGGGTGACGTCTGCTGCAACTGAGATCGAGGGCAGGTGATTGCTCCTTTGACGTTTCCAAACGTGCCATGCACGCGAAGCATGAGGGTCGTTCCATTCGTGACAGGACCGATCGCGAAATGGTGAGCCTGTGATACTGCGAGGCTAAAAAGGTTAGGCGTTGCCCTCGCAATCGTAACCGGAGGAAGGTATGCAACCTCTAACGCAAAACCGGATGGGCCGCCGATCGTGATCCTGGGCCGTCCGAATACCGGAGAGAGCGAAGTGTGTTCACTCTTCTGGGTGAAACACCTGCCGGTTTGCTCAATCGCGGGATTTGGTTTGGGGATGTATTCACCCTCTGCGCCGATTCTGATACTGGCGGGTGGGAGCTCCTCTGGAGCTATCGCCATAGTGAACACGATCGGCGCCGTATAGAAAGCGAGAAGTTTTCCTTCGTTGCTGCCGGCTGGAACTTTGCACTGCGCGTTTGCTTCTCGCTGCGCGGCAAAGAGAATCACTCCGATGAACAACCCTCGGCGCATCATTGCTCCTGTTTCAGAAAATCCTTGGTGAGACACTAACGTAGGGCCCGAGCCCTCGTGAGGCGACGATCAGTCGGCAAGCACACGGGCCCGAAGCGTCAACGTATGCCTGGAACTGGCGAACGCCAGCCGGTACACCGCGACGACCGGAAAGGTTAGCGACTTCGGGACGCTCGCGCCTTCCGCGTGTACGTGCGAAGCATGCATTCGGAGTAGAACGCGGGATGCTCCGCGTATGCGCTCCACGCTTTGTTGACCCGCATCATTTCCTTGTCGTAAGCCAGGAAAATCGCCGTCTTCTCGCGTGCTTCATCGGAAGAGCGATTCGCGGCCCGCGTTGCAAGTGCGTAGCCGACATAGTACCGCGTACTCCACGTCTGTCCCTTGCGCAGATCATTCACGAGCAAGCCTGCCATGCGATGATCGAAGTGGTCGTGCGGGTTCGCGGCAACGCTTGGATCATTCGCATGGACAACGATCTCAGGGGAGGCGGGGCCCGAGCCGATCAGGTCGCTAACTGTTGCCATCAGATCTTGCCATCCGTGATAGGTCGCGCTCCCATCGACCGCGATTATTGTCCCGATTTTCTTTCCGCGTAACCTTCTCAGGCTTTGGTAATCATGGCGACCAAAGCCCAGGCCATTTCTTTTCCCATCCGGCAGCCTCATGAAGTAGGACTCGGTATTGGCGACCACACATTTCCGGATGGTGTGTTCCGACATTTCCGTCGTCGAGCATCTGATTGCGCCAGAGTCAGCCGCGTCAGGCCCTATAGCGACTCGTGTCGATTGCAGCGCTGCCTGTTCCCGGGTCAGCCAATAAAGAGAGTCGCGCCCATCGTCACCGGCGGTCAGGTAGACAAAGATTGCCGTATGACCAGCCCTGATCCTTTTTGCGACTGCATCTCCCATGAAGAGTTGCCAGTCGTCCTCATGAGCAACGACGAACACATCGTGCTGGGCCGGTGAGTTAGATGTATATCGAACTGGGAGCCGAGATTCTCCCGAGCTGGCTATCCCCAGCTGAAGCAATCCGGCGCTGATTCCTAAGAATCGGCCAACTGTCACAGGGGTCATTTGAAAAGGATGAGTTCGTTCCTCGATCGGTCCGCGTTTCCGGGTGCGCCTTCGAGTGCGCCTCTACCTCCTGCCTCGCACCTAGTACCACGCACCTCCCACCTAGCTCTTCTCGTAGTTAAAAAGTATCACCCGTATACGCAAAGGGCGGGTGCACTGAAAGTGCACCCGCCCTTGTTAGATCCTTATTTACCGCTGGTTATTCGACTTTGACTGCCTCAACCTCGATACCAATCTTGATCTCGTTCCCAACAACAACTCCACCTGCCTCCAAGGCCTGATTCCAGGTCAGCCCGAAATCCCGGCGATCGATCTTGCCGCTCGCGCTGAACCCGACTCGCTCGCTACCCCATGGATCCTTCGTCTGACCCTCGAACTCGACGTTGAGAGTAACCGGCTTGGTCACATCGCGAATCGTCAGATCGCCCGTGAGCTTGAACTCCTTCCGGTCTCCTTCGATGCCGGTGCTACGGAATTTGATCTCGGGATATTGCTCGGCGTGCAGAAAATCGCCCGAGCGAAGATGCTGGTCCCGTTGATCGGTGCGGGTATCGATGCTCGCAGCCTTGAGAGTCGCCTCGACCGAAGAATTCTTCGGGGTTTTCTCGTCGATATTGATGAAGCCTTCAACGTCTGTGAACCGTCCCTTGACGGTCGTGATCATCAGGTGCTTCGCCGAGAACTCGACAACGGTGTGCGTTGGGTCGAGCTTCCACGTGGTCTTTGCTCCCGTCGCGGGAGCTGTCTGAACTGGTGCGGTCATCGTTTCCTCTCGAATCGTACGGTTTGAGGCAGCTTCGCCTTTTGGGGGGTCTAACAGCTATGGACTTACTGCACGTAAGATAGTATACTTTAGTAAGTAACTTGTGTCAAGCACCCAATTCCGTAAACTTCTATTATGGCCGATTCTTCCCTCCCCGTTTCACAGGTATGCTCCCGCTTTCATCGGGCTATCGAGCTCATCGGTAGCCGCTGGACGGGCGCCATTCTTCAGACCCTCCTTCAGGGAAAAACGCGCTACGCGGCCATCAAGGGTGCAATCCCGGACCTCACCGATCGGATGCTGTCCGAGCGCCTTCGCTCCCTCGAGAGCGAAGGATTGGTCGTCCGCAGTGTGATCCCCGACACCCCAGTGCGGGTTGAATACGAGCTTACCCAGAAAGGCCTCGAGCTCCAGAACGCCTTAAGGGAAATCGGCAGCTGGGCCGAACGCTGGATTCCGCTTGAAAGCGTTGCGCACGATGAGAGCGCTGAAAAAGCCAACGCTGGCAAGCTTCGCCCCGCGCGCCACACTCGCAAAGCCAGATCTGCGTGATTTGACTGAAAGCAAGATCTCCATAACCGGACAGAAAGACGCTGAGTAAGTTTCAGCGTCTTTTTTTCTTCGCGGAGACCCACTGATGCGCACGCTGTTCTCGTCGCTCCTCATCTCGGCAACCGGGCTCGCTCTGGCTCCATTGCCAGCCGACGCACCGCCGCGAGGTTTCTTCCCCCAATCCGTGCAGGCAGAGCGTGATCTGGAAGCCCGATTCAAGACGATGCCTGACGCGGCACACATGAAAGAAGCCATGCGTCGCCTGAGCGCGCGCCCACATCACGTCGGCTCGCCGTACGATAAGGACAACGCCGAGTGGATTCCGTCGAGCGTGTCGTCGAGCTCGTCTCTCCAACGACCTTCAAGGCATCGCTGCAGGAGACCGCACTCCCGGATGATCCCACGTCCAACCAGCAATCCGAACAGTTGCCTTCATACAACGCCTATTCGGTCGACGGCGATGTCACCGGTCCTCTTGTATTCGTCAACTATGGAGTGCCGGCCGACTACGAGGAACTGGAGCAGCACGGCGTTTCAGTAAAAGGGGCGATCGTGATCGCCAAGTACGGCGGCTCCTGGCGCGGCATCAAACCCAAAGTAGCGGCCGAGCACGGCGCGATCGGATGCCTGATCTATTCGGACCCAAGAGACGATGGATACGCCGGTGGGAGCGTCTTCCCCAATGGACCAATGCGCCCGGCGCAGGGAGTTCAGCGCGGTTCCGTTGCGGATATGCCCATCTATCCTGGAGACCCGCTGACGCCAGGAGTCGGTGCTACGAAGAATGCGAAGCGCCTCGCACTCGCACAGGCTGCCACTATCACCAAGATACCGGTGCTCCCGATTTCCTACGGCGATGCCCAGCCACTGCTCGCTGCACTCGGAGGCCCGATCGCTCCAGCTGCGTGGCGCGGTGGGCTTCCCATCACTTATCGCCTTGGCGCGGGGTCGGCCAAAGTTCATCTCCAGGTAAAATCTGACTGGAGCCTCAAGACGCTCTACGATGTGATCGCCAAACTTCCCGGCACTACTGAGGCAGACCAGTGGGTCATTCGTGGCAATCACCACGACGCATGGGTGAATGGTGCGCAGGATCCGATCTCTGGTCTCGTGGCTGAATTAGAGGAAGCGCGCTCTCTCGGTGCATTGTACCAGCAGGGCTGGCGGCCAAAGCGCACCATCATCTACGCCGCGTGGGACGGCGAGGAACCAGGACTCCTCGGCTCTACCGAATGGGTCGAGACCCACGCCGAAGAACTGAAGGCGCATACGGTTGCGTATCTCAACAGCGATACCAACAGCAGAGGGTACTTTGAGGCCGAAGGTTCACACTCGCTCGAGAAGTTCGTCAATGGAGTTATAATGGATGTCGAGGATCCCGAGTCGGGAGTCAGCTCGTGGAAACGGCTACAGGCCTCTCGAATTCTGAATGGCTCGCCGGAGATTCGCCGTGATGCGCGTGATCGCGAAGACCTCCGCATCGGCGCTCTCGGTTCGGGCTCGGACTATTCGTCATTTATCGATCATCTGGGCGTCGCATCTCTGAATTTCGGATACGGAGGTGAGGACAACGGCGGTATCTATCACTCGATCTACGACGATTTCTACTGGTTCATGCACTTCAGTGACAGCGCCTTCGTCTACGAGCGCGCATTGGCTCAGGCAGCAGGAATTACGGTGTTGCGTCTTGCAAACGCGGATCTCCTTCCTTTCGCGTTCACGAATCTCGCCGAGACTGTGCAGGGTTACATAAAAGATCTTCAGTCCTTGCGGGACAGGCGCGCGGAGCAAATCACCGAGCGCAATCGCCAGATAGAGGAGGGACTCTTCAAGTTCACCAGCGACCCGCGCGATCCCGTGACTGCGCCGCAGCATCAGCAGCCCGCACCACAGTTGAACTTCGCACCGTTGCTCAACGCTCTAGATTCACTCAACCACTCCGCATCGCGTTACGACAGAGCTTACAGTCGCGCGGTTACCGAAGGACGCTCGGCTGTCGCGAAGGGTGTGAACGAGCGGCTGGTTCAGGCGGAGCGCGCTCTCACGTCAACCGAAGGCTTGAAGAACAGACCGTGGTATGTCCACATGCTCTATGCTCCGGGATTTTACACTGGCTACGGCGTAAAGACGATACCAGGCGTCCGCGAGGCGATCGAGCAGGGACAGTGGCAGGACGCTGACCGGGAGATAGCACGTGCCGCGTCAGCATTGGAACGCGAGGCGACACTTATAGGTGGAATTGCTACGACTCTCTCGGGCGGGTTCCAATGACGAGATTGGGAAGCACGCCTATGCTCACCGTTGCCGTTTGCTCCTAGAACGAAACAATCAGGGCCGTCAATCCATGGCGGCCCTGATTGTTGAATAACGCCTGTCAACCACTCAGCAGAGTGGCCAGTGGAATAGAGTCTTCAGTACGTCGCCTGGTAATTCAACCGAAAGCCTCGACCTGGTTGCGGGATGAAATCCTTGATCACCGAAAGGTTGTCCCGGTACACCCGATTGAGCACGTTGTCGCAATGGATACTGATGTTGTTCACGACGCGTTGCCGTGCAAAGTGCATCCCGACACCGAGATTGACTACAGTGTATCCGGGAGTCGGCGTGTCGCCCTCGCCGAGTCGCGTTTGACTTGCGGCGAGGCGCGTTTCGATCATGCCCATGTATGTCTGGTCCTGATAAGTCGCCCGCACTAGGCCTCGTAGCGGAGGCATGAAGGGCAGCGGCACATTCTGTTGAGTGTCCTCGGCGTTCACATAGTCAGCCCCAGCCTTGAGCGCAAAATACGGAGCCGGCTGGACAGTAATACTCGCGTCAACACCAAACAATCGCGCGTCGGTAGCCCCGAATTGACGTACCGGATAACCCTGAATGGTGTCCCCGCGCAGAAACCCATAGATGTAGTGACTAATGCTGTTAGCGAAGGGCGAGATTTCAAAGGATGCGTTTGCAAAGTTTCCTTTGAGCGACACGTCCGCGCCCAATCCAGTTTCGGGTCCAAGACCCGAGGTGCCGATGGTATAAGTGCCGCTCGTCGCATCGAGGCCGTTCGCGAACAGCTCCTGAACGGTCGGTGCACGAAACGATCGCGCAAAGCTCAACGATCCCATCAAGTGAGATGTGAGTTGCTGAATCCCGCCGAGTGAGGCCGTCAGCGCATTGGAAAGCCGCGACGCATTGAGAGTCTGAAAGGCCGGGTCTGTCGACTGCGGATCCGGGCGAGTCTGAATCTTGTTGTAGTCGTACCGCAGGCCGGCTTGCAAGCGGGTGTTCTCCGCCACTGGATACTCTTCGTACGCGTATGCCGCAACTCCGCTCGTACGTGAGTTCGGGCCCAGTGGCTCGTCACCTCGGATACTCATGTCCTCGAAGTTCGTCCAGAGCCCTAGCGTCCCCTGAAGCTTGCCAAACGGCTGCTGCTGCAGCTGCAATACGCTGTTGAACTGGCGCTTTTTGAAATGGGTTGCCTCCGGATCGGAAACGCCGCTTGCATCCTGCGCGGTCGGAAATTCAGAGTGGTTGTAATCATTTAAGCTTGCGTTGAGCTTCACCTGGTTCACGAATGAGAAGCCGCCATTGAAGAGGGTGCGGAACTCGATCGTATTTCGACGCTGAGCAATACGCGACGTGGTCGGAGGCACATTCGCAAAGTCGGGATTGGGAGGCACGCCAGGTATGCCGTAGTTCATTTCGTAATGCTTCCCGCCAATACCGATCATTCCGAAGTCGCTCTGATATGCGTAGCCGAGACCCGCTTCGCCGCTATGATCGAACGTCTGAGGCATGCGGTCCAGGTTGAACACCGCACCAGTCCCCGGGTCAGTATAGTTTCCCGAAGGAATCCGGATATTGTGCGAGCGGACTCCTCCCACCGATACACGGAATGCCTGATTGCCCTGGCTGTAAACGTTATTGATGTAACCTGCACCCGCGGTGTTCACCGTATTTCCTTCGATCGCGGCAGTGCCTGAAATGGGATGATCCGACACCGATGGAACAATGTCGGTGATGACATTCACGACTCCGCCAATCGTGCTGGGGCCATAGAGGATGGTTGCGGGGCCACGAACTACGTCGATCTGTGAAATGCCGATTGCCTCAATCGGGGTGGCGTGCGCGGGATCGAACGTTGCCAGATCACCCATGCGAAGCCCGTTCTCGAGAATCAGCACCTCGTTGTCACCAAGGCCTCTCAGTATAGGTCTTGATGGAGCAGACCCGAGGCTGCGAACCGCGACGCCTGGAAGATCCGAGATCTTCTCAGCGAAAGTCGCCCCGGAACTGTTCTGGAATTCGACCAGGGATTTGGACGCCGTCGATTGGTACAGTTCGTCCGAAATCCGCGCGGTTGGTGATGCTGAGACAACGATCTCTTTCAGGTGGATCGCAGATTCCCTGAGGTCAATGGAGATCCTTGCGATGTCGCTCATCACTTTGACGGTGTCGGTCACCGACGCGTACCCCGTGACACCGGCGTACACTCTATAAATCCCTTTCGGAACACCGGAGAACGTGAACTCCCCCTGCGCACCCGTATGTTCGATGCGATCGAGCTCGAGAAGTCGGACTGTCGCACCAACTGCGGGCTTGCCTGCGGCCTGAACCGTTCCAGTGATGGTTTGCGCTTGCAGCGTCGCCGGCCACGAGAGTATCCCGTGCAAAACCATACAGGCTGCGATTGAAACGCTCCAAATCGCGCTCATGCGAGCCGCTCGTCCAGACATTTCAGCCTCATTCTGGGGATTTTACCGCGGGCAGCGAAGGATGCTAGCCGAGTAAGCT
>WNEZ01004030.1_pt1 | contig 16799 bp, 15 predicted proteins | sample 5400521 | NCBI WGS metagenome assembly WNEZ01 (sample SAMN13153339, study PRJNA577476) | soil metagenome | isolation source: 120 cm saprolite under Douglas fir tree site 2 hole 1 replicate 1 | place: USA:California | collected 2015-04-18
GGGAATAATGGCCGGCACGAGCAGCTATACGAGCGGCTCATAAACCGTGTGCGATGAAATACGTGCATCGACCCATGACCGGCAGATTGCTCGCACTGGTACTGCTGGCCTGCCCAAGCATGGCTGCTGATTCCGAGCCACTCGCGGAAGTCATGACGCCGCTGTTGCTCGGAGTGCAAGATGCGCCGATCCCGTTCTTAGGTTCCGATCGGCAGATTCACCTCGTCTATGAGCTGTGGATCACAAACTTCTCGGTCGGGGAGGCTGTGGTCGAGACCGTCGCGGTGGTCGGAGACGACAAGATATTAGAAACCCTGGACGGCGCGGCCGTCGCCAACCGCCTGCAGCCGGCAGGGCGCCGGGACACGAGCGCCACTGTGGCGCCCAGCACCCAGGCGCTCTTGTTTCTGCACGTCGTGCTCCCTGCAGATGCAGCGATCCCACGATTGCTTTCCCATCGGATCAGCGTGCGCGTTGCCGCCGCGCCTCCGGGCCAAGAGGAAATGCGCGAAAGGGGCGGCGAGACGCCCGTCGCGCAGCGCGACGTGGTGGTGATCGGGCCGCCTTTGCGTGGCGAGCGCTTCATTTCCGCGGATTCGTGCTGCGACGCCAGCCGCCACACCCGCGCCGCCCTTCCGGTCAACGGGCGGGTGTACCTGGCACAGCGTTTCGCGGTCGATTGGGAACAGCTCGACGCCCAAGGTCGCCTCTATGCTGGTGCGCAGAGCGAGCCTGCCAACTATACGATCTACGGCCGCGATGTGCTTGCGGTGGCTGACGCACCGGTGGTCGCGGTGATCGATGGCCTGCCCGATCAACCGCCCGGCAAAATGCCGTCCGGCATCGCGATTGAAGAGGCCGACGGCAACTCGATCGTGCTCGATCTTGGCAGCGGACGCTACGCGCTCTATGCCCATTTGCGCGCTGGCAGCATCATGGTGAAAGCAGGTGACCGGGTGCAGCGGGGCCAGGCGATCGCGCGGGTTGGCAACTCGGGCAACACGCTCGCACCACACCTGCACTTCCACGTCATGGACACGCCCTCGCCGCTCGCCTCCAACGGATTGCCCTATTCAATCGATGCGTTTCAGGTCACGGGTGCCACCTCGGGTACGCAGGCGTTCGACAAGGCGGAGGCGGCCGGCACGCCACTCGCAATCGCGCCAGTTGCACCACCGCGCGCAATGCAGAATGCGCTGCCGCTCGACCAGCTGGAAATCAGTTTTAATAGCCGGTGATGCGAAATGCACATTGACGCTTCGTGCCAACAACGGACTCTTGCGCTGCAACAGGTTAGGGAAATTCAACAGGGCAAATCAGCCTAAATCCGTTTTCTCCCGGCCGCGGCTCCCCGAAGAGCCTAAAGTCGGGATCATGCTCACGACATCCGGCCCCGCTCGGTATCGATGACCTGGACCACAGGGACGGCGAGCACGGGCTCGGCGGCGACGTCCGCGGCGCCTGCCGGATTCCGCCGCCGTAACAGCCAAAAGCCGATCAAGAGCAGGATCGGCACGCAGGCCGCAATCGCGATGCGGTCGTCGGGACACAGCAGGACGACCAGCGCGAAGGCAGCCAGCACGAGCCGAATTGGCATGTCGATCGAGACCCGATCCGAGAACTGGGCCTGTAGGCTGAAGGTGATGCCGATCGTCGAGACGAAAATCAGCAACGCCGCGCCGACCTGGCTTAATCCCGGCTCGACGACCAGCTCCGGCCGCACGAACACGCCCGCCATCAGCGTGAACAGCGAGACGCAGATCTGCAGGGCGCGGTTGAGCGTCGTGTAGAACGACGCGTTGGCAATCTTGGCGGTGACGGCCGCGACCAGCGAGGTCGGCGGCGTGAGCTCCCCCCAGACGCCGAGGAAGAACGCGAAGAAGTGCACCACCCAAGGATTGACGCCGACCTTGATCATCGGCGGCGCGATCACGATCGCCACCAGGATGTAGGTCGGCGCCGGCGGCAGGCCGGTGCCGAGCACGGCGCCGAAGATGAAGGCCAGCACGACCATCGCGGCGAGGTTGACGCCGGCCGCTTCGATCAGGATCGCGCCGAGCTTGGTCGGAACGCCGGTGATGACGAGCGCGCCGGTCATGATCGCGAGGGTGGCGAGGAGCAGCGTCAGATCGGCGGTCATCTCGACGTAGGAATCGAGGAATTTCCGGATCGGCTGGATGAACTCCGAAAATGACCAGTGACCCGGCCGCAGCAACCACACGAGATTGACGGCGAACAGAAAACCGCCGACCGCGATGAAGACGTAGAGTGCGGCGAAGCTCGGCGCCAGATTCCAGGCCGCCATCATCCCGACCAGCCCGGCGATCACGGAGAGGAAGGCGGCGAGATTGACCAGATCGCGCCAGGTCAGTTTTTCATAGGTGCCGACGACGAGGCGCATGCGGTGGCGCAGCGCCAGAAGATACACCGACACGGCGACCGTGGCGTAATAGATCAGCGCCGGCACATAGCCGCGCGCGACCACGTCGAAATAGCTCTTGCCCAAAAATTCGGCCATCAGAAAGGCCGCGACGCCCATGACCGGCGGCATCAATTGGCCACCGAGCGACGAGGCCGACTCGATCGCGGCCGCGGTGGCGGGCGGCATGCCGGCCCCGATCATGGCGGGGATGGTGGCCGAGCCGATGGTGATGGCGTTGGCCGCGCCGCTGCCGCTCACGGTGCCGACGCACATCGAGCCGATCACCGCCGATTGGGGCAGCGCGTGCGCCGAGCGGATGGCGACGCGCTTGGTCGCTCGCAGCAGGGATTCAATGCAGCCGTAGCCGCTGAGCACGCTCAGCACCAGCAGGAACGCGCCGATCACGGTGAGCGCGATCTGCGGCAGATTGGAGAACACGCCGGTCGTCGTCTCGACGCTCATGGCGGTGATGACGCGGTGCCAGCTCAGGCCCGCGTGGTAGAACATGCCGGGGATGACGTAGCCATAGACCGCGTACAGGATCAGGACGAGGTTCAGCACGAACAGCGGCAGGTGGCGCTTGCGCGAATACTCCAGGACCAGCACCGTCATCAGTCCGCCCATGAACAGGTCGGTCGAGTTCCAGTCGCCGGCGCGTGACGTGCCGAGCTCGTAATATTCGGTGTTCATGTAGTAGGCGACGAGCAACGCACAGCCGATATAGATCGCGGCGATCGCGTAGTTTGCGGCGGGTGGCAGGCCCGGATAGAGGTCGTCGTCGCGCAGCGCGGTCAAAACGAACAGCACGTAGGTGACCGGAACCAGCGTCATCGCCAAAAACGTCGGGCCGCCCGCGCTGGTCCAGAAATAGACCAAGAGATAAACGAAGAACAAAATCGCGGTCGCGTAATAGATACAGTCGAGAATGATGCGCGGCCGATGCGCGGATGCGTCGGTCATGGTACGCTCACCATCGGCATGAAGATTGCCGCACGGGCGCGCGTGCCGGGCTCCCGTGTCATACTTCGCTCGAGCACGATCCTTGCCAAGACGCGCGCGTCAAACGCTACATCTTGGCGACCTTGGAATCCCAGCTCGCATCCCAGGCGCCCTTCTCGCGCATCCATTTCGCAAGTCCGGGATGGATCGGCACGAGATCCCACGACGACGCGACGCCGCGCTTCTGGAAATCCACCATATTCTTGGCGATCTGCGCGAAGGTCGGATCGATCTTGGCGAGCTCAGCGGCGTTCTTCTCGATGATCGTCAGCATTTTGTAGACGTCGGCTTCCGGCACTTCGAGGCCGACGTCGAAGCCATAATAGAACGGCAGCTCGACCACCTTGTCGGCGTGCACATCGCGGTTGAAGACCTTCGGGGTCACCTCCGTGATGGAGAAGCCCTTGCTCTTCAGCTCGGCCAATTCATCCGGGGTTGGATTGAGCGCGGCCCAGTCGGCGGCGAGAGAGGCTTCGGCCAGCCATGGCGGAGGCGCGCTTTCGGAGCCGGTGTAGATGCTCATGGCGTCGAGCGCGCCCGATTCGAGTTGCGATCCGACCGTCGCCAGGTCCACTTGCACATAAGTGAACTTCACGCCAAGTGCGTTGAGGGCGCGCTCGGTCTGGGCGCGCGTGTCAAAGGGAAGCGGCCCGGTAAACACGCGCTTGCCGTTGAGGTCGGCCCATTTCTTGATCTTGTCCTTGTTTCGCACGTGGATCGCAAGACCGGTCTCGATCGTATTCGACCAGAACGACTGAATCGGCATGCGCTGCACGCGCGCCTTGAAGCCCTTGAAGCGGTCGGAGTCGTTGGCAAGCTCGCGGAAGGCGATGTCCGACCCGTAGAAGCCGTCGAGCTCCTTGGTGGCGTAGCCCTTGACGGTGGCGATGGCGCCGGCGGTCGGTAGCACCGAGATGCGGTATTGCGGCATCTCCCTGTTCAGAAGGTTCGCCAGGCCGACCATTGCCTTGTGGCCGGAGGTGCCGACCGGAGGCGTGCCCCACCGAATGTCCTGCTGCGACCAAGCCGCGGAGGTCGTCATCCCGATGAGCGCGGCGAAAGCGGCGGTCGTAAGAACTCGCTTGAGCATGGCGTTTCCCCTCGGAATTTTGAGTTCAAAGCGGGAGGGATTCTCCCAACCCGCCGCATTGGCCGCGCCGCGCGCCGGACATTGCTTCGAGCATGACGTCGTCTGGCTGCGGAGCCCGCCTCACCGCCCCCGGAGCGGCCCACAAACAATCCGTCAACTCACGGTTATTGGCAAATCCAAAATGCCGCACCGACGATGAGCAATGCAAGACACTATCCGACATTCCCCAGATGAACCCTGGAACGGCGTGGACGATAGCAGACGGCGGGGTTGCCCGGAAGCCACCGGCGGGCTGTTCGCAGCCAGGACGCGCGAGCCGCCCTTTTACGAAACACGTTGCGAACCGGCGCATGTCGCCTATGGGTCAATCGCGACCGAGCCAATCAGGCCGGCTCGTCGGCCTGCGTCCGGACTCCTCCACAACCCGACATGCTGGCGGAATAGCAAATTCCGGCCGCCTATTTCGCCAGCACAATCTCGCCGAATAGGGAGGAATGATCCCACGGCGTCTGCTTGCCGTGCGTAACCTGGTGTACCTCGCTCCTCACTCTGCGCATCAGCAGACCGATTTCCAGACCGGGCGTTGAGATATGCCGCAGCAGCGCTGCCGTGAACGGGCTGTTGCGGCCCTCCCCGTCCAGGGCCACCGCATTGGGCTCTGTTGCATAGGCAATCATGGTCCCGCCACCGCTTTGGATTGCGGCTAGTCCTGATCCGACCGCGGTCGAGCGGGTGCCCAGCCGGCTCGCGAAGGAGCGCGCCAGCGGATTATCGCGGCAAGCATCGAGGAATATGAGGTTCACTCGCTGATCGCTCTCCATCTGAGCCAGCACGTAGCTGAGGTCGATGGTGTCAAGGTTGAGGTCGCCCGGCTGCTCCAGCTTGGCATCGACCGGGATGAGATAATTGTTGCCCGCGACCTGCATTCCGTGCCCCGCGGCCACTACTGGCCTGACGCCGCCGGCCCGCGCCTGCGGCCGCGAGTTCGCCGCTATGTCGCACATGAGGTCGAACGCGAAGTGCCGGAGCCGACATCCGCACGCCCCACCCGCACGCCCCACCCCTTCCGCGCACGCGGGCACGTGGCGTAAACTCATTTCAGAGCTGCCAGCGGGACGTGCCGAAGTCTCTTTTTGAGCGGCAGCGCTCATGCCGTCGGCGGGCATCGCATCTTCATCATTGGCAATTCGAACGTCTACGCGCGCGTTGCGCGCCGACGCCGGGGGAAAGCAATGAAGCTTCCACGCCGCAGATTTCTCCGTCTGATGGCGGGCGCTGCCGCGCTCCCGGCCGTCTCGCGGTTCGCTTCCGCGCAAACCTATCCGTCGCGTCCAATCACGATGATCGTGCCGTTTCCCGCGGGTGGGCCATCGGATGTGATCGGGCGACTCTTGGCCGAGCGGATGAGGGCGTCGCTCGGTCAACCGGTGATCACTGAAAACGTGCCGGGCGCAGCCGGCAGCATCGGTGTCGGCCGAGTCGCGCGCGCGGCGCCCGACGGCTACACGCTCAGCATCGGCCAATGGGGCACGCACGTCGCGAACGGAGCAATCTACGCGCTTCCATACGACGTGCTGAAGGATTTCGAACCCATTTCGCTGATTTCAAGCAATCCTGCAATGATCGTCGCAAGGAAGGACATGCCGGCGAACGACCTGAAGAGTCTGATCGCTTGGCTAAAGGCCAACCCGGACAAGGCGTCGCAGGGGACTCCCGGCGTAGGCGGGGTCGGGCACATCTTCGGCGCGTTCTTTCAGAAGGTCACGGGCACGCGTTTCCAATTCGTGCCCTATCGCGGCTCGGCGCCGGCGCTGCAGGATCTGGTGGCGGGGCAGATCGACCTGATGTTCGACAATCCGATCACTCCCCTGCCGCATGTGCGTGCCGGCAGCATAAAAGCCTTTGCCGTCACGGCCAAAAACCGTTTGGTAGCGGCACCCGATGTCCCGTCGGTGGACGAGGCGGGGTTGCCGGGGTTCTACGCAGTGAATTGGTTCGCGCTTTTTGCACCGAAGGACACGCCGAGCAACGTCATCACCACGCTCAATGCCGCCGTCGTGAGTGCATTGGCTGACCCGGTCATACGTCAAAAGCTCGCCGATCTCGGGCACGAGATTTTCCCTCGCGAGCGGCAGACGCCGGAAAGTCTCGGTGCACATCAAAAGGCGGAGATCGACAAATGGTGGCCGATCATCCGGGCGTCGAATATCAAGGCGGAATGAGCAGCCCCGTCGCCGGCATCCGAGAGTGGCAGCCATGACCTTTCCGCGCCGCGCGATCGCTTCACATTGCTTTGATGCCGGCCGCCTTGATCATCGGCCACCATTTCTCGATCTCAGCCTTTTGGTGGGCGCCGAGCGCTTCAGGGGTCTGCCGCTCCGGTGATGGAATTTCCTGACCCTGGTCGGCAAATCGCTGCCGCACCGCCGGGTCGGCCAAAGCGGACCGCACCCGCGGAATTGAGTTTTCCGATGATATCCTTGGGCGTCCCCTTCGGCAGCCACAGCCCATGCCAGAAGGAAGCATAGAGTCCCGGCACACCGGCCTCTTCCATGGTCGGAACATCGGGCGCCGCCCACCATCGCCTTTTCGCCATCATGGCATAGGCCTTGATTTGCCCGTTGCGCACCAGCGGATAGGTGGCTGCCGCCATGCCCAACATGAGATCGATGTGACCCGCGACCAGGTCCTGGTTCAGCGGGGCGGCGCCGCGGTAAGGAACGAATTGGAACTTGGTGCCGGTCACCCTCTGGAAGTAGGTGCCGGTGACGTCGGATGCTCCGCCAACGCCGACGGTGCCGGCCGTGGCCTTGCCAGGGTTTTGCTTCAGCCAGGCAATCAATTCCTCGAGGTCCTTTGGCGGCAACATCTTTCTCGCCACCATCCATATCGGGGTGTCCGCCAGCAGCGACACCGGCTCGAAATCGCTCAAGACGTCGTAAGCAAGGCTCATGGTCGCGCCGTTCACGACGTGCGTGCTCCAATGACCGATACTGACCGTGTAGCCATCGGGAGCTGCACGCGCGACCCGTCCCACACCAATGCTCCCCGCCGCACCGCTCACGTTTTCGACAATGACGGATTGCACGAGAGAGGTCGTCATATGGTCCGCCAGAATGCGCGCGAGCGTGTCCGTCGGTCCGCCTGCCGGAAACGGCACGATGATCGTGATCGGCCGCGACGGATAGGCCTGCGCCATCGCGTTCGTCATGCTTGATACGAGGACGCTGAACGCAATTGCAAGAAGCTGCGTCATGTCATTCGATGACCTGGTCGGCGAGGGCGAGCAGCTTCAGCGGAATCTCGAGGCCTAGCGCGTTGGCGGTCTTGAGGTTGAGTACGAGATCGAATGTCGTCGGTTGCTGGACAGGCAGGTCGCTGGGACTGGCGCCCTTGAGGATGCGGCCGGCATACTCGCCGATCAGACGGTAAGCATCGGGAATGCTTGAACCATAGCTCATAAGACCGCCTGCCAAGACGTATTCGCGCCATGGATAGGCCGCCGGCAGCCGATGGCGCGCCGCGAGCTCGATGATTTGATTACGCTTGCTCGTGAAGAACGCGTCGCCGCTGACGAAGAGCCCATCGGCTCGCTGTTGGTCGGCCAAGGCAAATGCCGCCTCGAAGCCGCTCTCGGCGGTGACCTCAAGGATAAGCAGTTGCAGTCCGGCGGCATCCGTCACTTGCTGTAGGTCTTTCGTCTCGAGTTTGTGGACGACACTGGTTGGATTTCCGAGCACGGCGATCCTCGCGGCCCTTGGCAGGAGCTCGTGCAGGAGCTGAACACGCTTCCCGACCAATTCGCTGGTGTACACGCTCACTCCCGTGGCGTTGCCGTCAGGCCGTCCAAAGCTGGTCACGAGCCCTTCGTCGACTGGATTGGCGCCACTAATGAAAAGAATCGGAATCGTCCCAGTCGCGTTCTTCGCCACGAGCGCCGCCGTTGTACCTCCGGTCGCAACAATCAGGGCGACCTGACGTTTGACCAGATCTGCTGCCTGTTCCCGTAGGCGATCATAGTCACCTTCTGCCCAACGGTATTCGATTGTGAGGTTGCGACCTTCGACATAACCGCCGGCGTTGAGGCCCTTGTGGAACGCAGCCACAAACCCCGTGAACGCGAGCGGCGACGCGATATTGAGGAACCCGATCACCGGCATCGCCGGCTGCTGCGCGCGCGCGGCGAGCGGCCATGCCGCCGTACCGCCAAGAAGGGTGATGAAATCGCGCCGTCTCATGTCGCCTCCCAAGCCTTGGGATCGGGACAATTCCGGCCGGAACGATACCACACCCCATCACGGCGGTATGGGGTGTTGGAACCGGAGTCAGAGGACAAGAGGGCAACAACTTTTTTCTGAGTTCCGCATGTCCGCTATGTGTCGTTCGCGTCGTTCGACGATGCTCGTGACACGTCCGCTTGACCTTCGATTGCGGCCGAATGGCGCGGCCGGCGGCCTTCAGCTTCCGGCGTGCCGCTCATTCCGCGCGTAACCCGCATTGCGCACGGCACGTCCCTCGCCCGCGGCCCGCGGCCAGGACCTGTTCGCCCCTGACGTTCGCGGCCTTGATGATCGGCCACCACTTCTCGACCTCGGCGCGCTGGAAGGCGCGCAGCGCCTCGGGCGTCTGCTGCTCGCGCGGCGGCAGCGCGACGCCCGGCTCGGCGAGCCGCGCGCGCACCGGCGCGGCCGCGAGCGCGTCGACGACCGCGGCGTTGAGCGTACCGACGATCTCCTTCGGCGTCCGCTTGGGCACCCAAAGTCCGTACCAGAGCGACGCGCAGAAGCCGGTCAGTCCCGTCTGATCGACGGCTCGGCTATGGCTTGGCCACGATCAAAGCGGATTTCAACAAGACGCATGCTACCAATCCCAGATGGACGCCCCACGCACGCTTCCATGTGGTCTGGCAAATCCTCTCCTATTCTGGTGTAGGGCTGATTGCGCTTTATCTGATCTGGATCGACGGATCGATGCCGCTCGAGCGACTCTATCTCGCGGCAGCACTGAGCGTTGCGATCTATGGTGCGTTCTTTGTTACCGTGTTCGCCCGTTCCCTCTTCGGAGGATCTCTATACGACGAGAACGGGTATCTCCCTTTCAAGCCTCCGATAGGGCCCCCGCACTGGCGGTGGGACGTGAACGTGACCGCGTTTACGATCCTGTCCGCGATCATGCTGGCGGGTATTCTTGCAGTCCTTGCAAGTTAGCCTGGAGGATGGTCATGCGGCGCTCGCACCGCCCATCGGACGCCACAGCCGGCTCGCCCACCCGAACGCCTGACCGAGCAACGGCCAAAACAGCAGGATCAGCGCCAACGTCGTGATCGATCCCACGAGCCAGTTCGACCAAAACACGCGCAAGTCCCCGCCGGCTCCGATCATCGACAGACGGAAAGACGCCTCGGCGCGGTTGCCGAGCACCAAGGCGAGCGTGAACGGCGCGAGCGGAATGTTCAGCTTCTTGAAGACATAGCCGACGCCGCCGAACAGCAACATCAGCCAGACGTCGAACATGGCGTTCTGGATGGCGAAGGCGCCGATCGCACAGGACACCACGATCATCGGAGCGATGGCCGAGAACGGCACGCGCAGAATTGCGGCAAAGATCGGCACGGTCGTGAGCACCATCACCAACCCGACCACGTTGCCGAGATACATCGAGGCAATCAGGCCCCACACGAAGTCCTTGTGCTCGACGAACAGAAGCGGGCCGGGATTGAGGCCCCACACCATGAGCCCGCCGAGCAGGATCGCCGCCGTGCCCGAGCCCGGAATGCCGAGCGCCAGCATGGGCAGGAGCGCCGCGGTGCCCGAGGCATGGGCGGCCGTCTCGGGCGCGAACACGCCCTCGATCTTGCCCTTGCCGAAACCTTCCGGGTCCTTTGAAAAGCGCTTGGCGAGGTTATAGCCCATGAACGAGGCCGCGATTGCACCGCCCGGCGTGATCCCGAGCCAGCAGCCGATCGCCGAGGAGCGCAACAGCGTCACCCAGTACCGCGGCAAATTCTTCCAGACGCTGAGCACCACGCGCAGACCGATACTGGCGGCATGCCCGCGCAGCGCCAGCCGCTCCTCCATCGTGAGCAGAATCTCGCTGATGCCGAACAGCCCGATGACCGCGACCAGAAAGTTGACGCCGCGCAGAAGCTCGTCCCAGCCGAAGGTCATGCGCAACTGGCCGGACACGGTGTCGAGGCCGATGCCGGCAAGCAGAAGTCCAAGCGTCATGGATATGACGGTCTTGTGCTTGTCCTCGCGCCCGAGCCCGACGAAGGAGCAGAAGGTGAGCAGATAGACCGCAAAGAATTCGGGCGGTCCGAATTGCAAGGCGAACGAGGCGATGCCGGGCGCGAGAAAGGTGATCAAGAGGACCGCGACCAGCGAGCCGATGAACGACGACGTGAAGGCCGCCGTCAGCGCCTCGGCCGCGCGCCCCTGCTGCGCCATCGGATAGCCGTCGAAGGTGGTGGCGACCGACCACGCCTCGCCCGGGATGTTGAACAGGATCGAGGTGATCGCCCCGCCGAACAGGGCGCCCCAGTAGATGCACGACAACATCACGATGGCGGTGGTCGGGTCCATCGTGAAGGTGAGCGGCAGCAGGATCGCGACGCCGTTCGGCCCGCCCAGTCCCGGCAGCACGCCGACGAATATTCCGAGCACGAGGCCGATGATCATGAAGACGAGCGTCTTGAACGTCAGCAGGACGCTGAAGCCGTGGAGCAACAGGCCGAAAGCCTCCATCGCGCGCTCCTAGTAGCCGAAGGCCGCTTCCAGCGGGCCTTTCGGCATGATGACGTCGAACGCGATGTCGAAGGTGACGAACATGACCATCGAGAACAGAAAGCCCGTGACGAGCGACTTCCATAGCGCGATGCGCCCCACGATCCACATGAACCCCGCGATCAAGATGAAGCTCGCGACATAGAGGCCGAGCCACTGCATGAACGCGCAGAACAGCAAGGTCGGCACGAACACCTGCATCACGCGGCGAAACTGCTCGCCGGTGACGAATGTGTCGCCGGGTCCGGATTCCGTGAGCAGCTTGGAGATCAGCCCGTAGAGGCTGGCGGCGCCGAGGACGACCGAGAGATAGAACGGAAAGTAGCCGGCCTGCGGCCCGTCCGCTTCCCATGACATGCCGGTGCGCCAATTGTCGAAGGCGAGAAGCGCCGCGAAAGCCATAAGGACCAGGTAGACGACGACGTCGACGCTGCGGGTGCCGACGACGCGATGGAGGTCGGCAGACGCTCGGTCCGCGTCCTCGGCCATGCTGGTCTCCGATCCGAAGGAAGAGGTCGCGCGAACGCGACCCGTTGCCGCCCGGGCCTGCGGGAACAGTGCTATTTAGCGACGAATCCGGCCTCGGTCATCAATTGCGTGTTCAGCGCATCGTCTTCCTCGAGGAATTTCACCATCTCCGGGCCGGTAAGGAAGATCGGCTTGAGCGCCTGCTTTTCCAGGTAATCCTTGAATTCGGCGGTCTGCGAGACCTTTTTGAACAGGTCGACGTAGAATGCGGCCTGGTCGGCCGTGACCTTGCCGGGCAGGAACATGGCGCGGAGCATGAGATATTGCACATCGAGGCCTTCCGCCTTGCAGGTCGGAACGTTATTCCACGACATGTCGCCCGCGACCTTGGCGGTGTATGCCATGCGCTCCTTGTCGAAAACGCAGAGCGCCCGCACCTGGCCGGCGCGCCACACTTCGAGGTTCTCGGACGGATTGTTGACGTTCGAGGCGGTGTGATTGCCGACGAGCTGCGTCGCCGCCTCGCCGCCCGACGTGTAGGGCAGGTAGGCGAACTTCGCGCCGGTGCGCTTTTCGATGAAAACGGTGAGAACGTGATCCTCCCGTTTCGAGCCGGTGCCGCCCATCTTGAACGGCGGGTTGGCGCCCTTGGCGGCGTCGATGAACTCTTTCACCGTCTTGTAGGGCAGCGTGGTGTTGTCCCACAGCACGAACTGGTCGAGCGCAAGCACCGATATCGGCGTGAGCTCGCGCCAGTTGAACGGAATCTTCGCGGAGAGCGGCAGCATGTAGATCAGCGAATAGGCGATGAGCACCCTGTTGGCGTCGCCGGAGCCGGATTTCATGTACATGAGCGCTTCGGCGCCCGACGCCCCGCCCTTGAGCGAAACGACCATCGGTTGCTTCATCAGATTGTTCTTCTGTATCGCGGCCTGCATCATCCGCGCCATCTGGTCCGAAGCGCCGCCGGCGCCCGCGGCATGAGCGCAAGCACCGAGCCGCCGCACACGCGGGTTCGCGGCAGAATTCTGATCATGGCGTCCTCCCTCAGCTTTGGACCGGCGTTATTGGACAATCCCGTCATACCTCTTTTCGTGCTGATTTATCGATCGTTATTTCCGAGATAAACGGAATTCTCCGCGTCACCATGCCGCGTTCCATTGCGCACAACACGTCCCTCGCCCGCGGCTCAAAGCCTCGGATCTATTCGCCCCTGATGTTCGCGGCTTTGATGATCGGCCACCACTTCTCCACCTCGGCGCGCTGGAAGGCGCGGAGCGCCTCGGGCGTCTGCTGCTCGCGCGGCGGCAGCGCGAGGCCCAGCTCGGCGAGCCGCGAGCGCACCGGCGCGGCCGCGAGCGCGTCGACGACCGCGGCATTGAGCGTGGCGACGATCTCCTTCGGCGTGCCCTTGGGCACCCAAAGTCCGTACCAGAGCGACGCGTAGAAGCCGGCCAGTCCCGCCTGATCGACGGTCGGAATGTCGGGTGCCGCGTGGAGGCGAGTCCCGGCGGTAACGGCATAGGCCTTGATCGCGCCGGCCCGCACCTGGGCCAAAAAATTCGACGACGGCTCGATCATCAGGTCGATCTGGCCGGCGAGCAGGTCCTGCAGCGCCGGACCGTTGCCGCGATAAGGCACGAATTGAAAGCGCGTTCCGGTTTCCTTCTGGAACGAAAGCCCGGTGACATGCCCGGTGGCGCCGACCCCGGCGATCCCCGCCGACGCCTTGTCCGGGTTCGCCTTGAGCCAGCCGATCAATTCCTGCAGGTCGCTCGCAGGCATGCTCTTCCTTGCGACGATCAGCAGCGGCTCGGCCGCAAGCTGCGCAATCGGCTCCAGATCCTTCACCAGGTCGAATTGCAGCGCATAGAGCGCGCCGATCAGAACGTGCGTAGTCAAGGTGCCGATGCTCAACGTGTAGCCGTCCGCCGGCGCGCGCACGGCCCGGCCGACGCCGATGCTGCCCGCGGCGCCAGCCACGTTCTCGACCACCACGGACTGGCTGAGCGAGCCCCGCAGCGGCTCGGCCAGAACGCGGGCGAGCGTGTCGGTCGCCCCGCCCGCGGGAAACGGCACGATGATCGTGATCGGACGCGAGGGGTAGACCTGCGCCGCCGCGCCTTGCATCGCTCCCAAGACTGCGACGAACGAGACTGCGACGAACGGGACGGCAATGGAAAGCTTTCTCATGTCATCCTCTTAGAGCATGTTTCGGTGAGATGTGGTCACCGCGAGCGGCAGACTCGGTCTGCTCCCTCCCCCGCGCTTGCGGGGGAGGGCTGGGGTGGGGGCGGACATGGGCACGAAGCTTCGTGTGTGCCCCCACCCTAACCCTCCCCCGCAAGCGGGGGAGGGAACGCACCGAGTGTGCCGCGCGGTTTGTGCATCAACCTGATCGAAACATGGTCTAGCAAGCGTAGCCCGGATGAGCGAAGCGATATCCGGGTCCTGCCGCTCCAAGCATGAACCCGCATGTCGCTACGCTCATGCGGGCTACGGATTCATGCCCTGGCGCCGCGGTCACTCGCCCTTGATGTTCGCGGCCTTGATGATCGGCCACCACTTCTCGATCTCCGCCTTGTGATAGGCGACGAGCGCCTGCGGTGTCTGCTGCTCGCGCGGCGGAATCTCCTGGCCGAGGTCGGCGAGCCGCTTGCGCACGCCCGCGTCCGCCAGGGCGGCGACCACCGCGGCATTGAGCTTGGCGATGACGCTTCCCGGCGTGCCCTTGGGCATCCAGAGGGCGTGCCAAATCGCAATGTGGAGTCCCGGCACGCCGGCCTCGTCCACCGTCGGAATCTCGGGCGCCGCCGCCAGGCGCGCCTTGTCGGTCACCGCAAACGCCTTGATCGTGCCGGCGCGCACCTGCGGCAGCGAATTGGCGGCCTGGTCGACCATGATGTCGATCTGGCCCGCCACCAGGTCCTGCATTGCCGGACCGGCGCCGCGATAGGGAACGAACTGGAAGCGCGCGCCGGTGACGTTCTGGAGATAGACGCCGCTGACATGCGAGGCGCTGCCGTGGCCGGCGGTGCCCTGGGTGGCGGTCGCGGAATTCGTCTTCAGCCAGGCGATCAGCTCCTGCAGGCTGCTCGCCGGCACGGCTTTCTTGGCGACGATGAGCTGCGGATTGGTGGCGATCATCGCCACCGGCTCGAAGTCGTTCAGCACGTCGTACTGGAGCGGGTAGATCGCCGCGTTGACGACATGGGTGCCCCAATGGCCGATGCCGATGGTGTAGCCGTCGGGCGCCGCGCGCGCGACCCGGCCGACGCCGATCGTGCCGGCGGCGCCGGTCGTGTTGTCGACGATGATCGTTTGACCGAGCGAGGCGCGCATGCCCTCGGCCATGATGCGCGCAATCGTGTCGGTCGGACCGCCGGCCGCGTACGGCACCACCATGGTGAGCGGGCGCGACGGATAGGTCTGCGCGCCGGCGTCGGTCGCCAAGGCCGCGAGCAACGTCAGGACGTGCAATTTGCTCATGGGTCCCCTCATTTGTTCGTCACTCCGCCTTCAGGTAGCACATCCCAGGTGACATGGAGTCAATGCGAGCCGCAAACTCGGTCTGCTCCCTCCCCCTGAAAGGGTATACGGTGCCGAGCATCTCCGCCACGCTGTGGCTGCTCCTGGGCGTTTCCATCGTTGTCAACTTGGGCACGGCCGTATTCCCGAATGTGATGTCGCTCGGTGTCGAGGCCGCCGTGCTGACATTCCTACCTTTCACGTTCGCCTTCGCGCATGGCTCGGTCAGCTACCGCTTTTCCGACATGGTGGCATTTGCGGTCATCTGTCTCGTCGTCAGCAACGTGCTCGAGAATACGAGCATTCTCACCGGCTTCCCATTCGGCCACTATCACTTCACCGAGCGCCTCGGCCCCAAGCTGCTCGCGGTTCCACTGGTGATCGGACCGGCCTATATCGGGATGGGATATCTGTCGTGGATGCTCGCCCGCGTGATCCTGGGCACCGGCGATCATCGACAACGATATTCGACGTTCACGTTGCCGGTGCTCGCGAGCTTCCTCATGGTGGCCTGGAACCTCTCGTTCGATCCGTTGGCCTCGACGCTGCGGCGCGTTTGGATTTGGGAGGAGGGCGGCAGCTATTTCGGCGTTCCCTTGAGCAATTTCCTCGGTTGGTATTTGACCGTCTACGTCTTCTTTCAGCTGTTCGCGCTCTATCTGCGCCGGCGCGAGACCGGCCCTGTCGATCCGAAGCCGCGATCGAAGAGCTACTGGCTACAGCCTGTCGTGTTCTACGGCGTGACCGCCGTCAGGATCGTTCTCGTCAGCGCCTTGTCGGCAGCCACGACCGAAACGGTGGCTGATCAAGCCGGGGTGGTTTGGCGTATCCACGATATGTTCGTCGTCTGCGCCTTGGTGTGCCTCTTCACGATGGTCCCGTTTACCGTCCTGGGCCTGGTGAAAGTTGCCGAAATGGCACCAGCGCGACGTCAGCAAGCGTAGCCCGGATGAGCGCAGCGATATCCGGGTTCTGCCCCCCAGGATGACCCCGCATGTCGCTACGCTCATGCGGGCTACGGCCTGCTACGACCTGCGCGGCATGGACCACGGGCTCCCGCCTTCGGTGCGCCGGAGGGGAGCGTCACAGCGCGGCAAAGTCGATCGGCTTGAAGCGGTCGAGCGTGCGGCGGACGCCCGGCAGCGGATATTTGAGGCCGGTCGCGCAGTTGAACAGCACCGCCCGCTCGTCGCGGCGGATGCGCCCGTCGGCAAGCCCCTGCTTGAGCGCCGCATAGGTCGCCGCCCCCTCCGGACACATCAGAAAGCCTTCCTCGCGGGCGACCTCCGCGACCGCCGCGGTTATCGCCTCGTCCGGCACGGCGACGGCGAAGCCGCCGCTCTCGCGCACGGCGCGCAGGATCAGAAAATCGCCGATCGCCTGCGGCACGCGGATGCCGGCGGCGATCGTGTGCGCGTTCTCCCAGCGCGCGGCATGCTCCTCGCCCGCCTCGAACGCGCGCACCATGGGCGCGCAGCCCGCGGCCTGCACCGCCACCATGCGCGGGCGC
>WNEZ01002145.1_pt1 | contig 16796 bp, 21 predicted proteins | sample 5400521 | NCBI WGS metagenome assembly WNEZ01 (sample SAMN13153339, study PRJNA577476) | soil metagenome | isolation source: 120 cm saprolite under Douglas fir tree site 2 hole 1 replicate 1 | place: USA:California | collected 2015-04-18
GGTAACGGTAAGGAGAGGAATGTCCCAACCCTCGAGCAACCAGGAGAGAATTATATCATGGAATCTGCACGGCTCATCTGGAGCAAATTGAAATGGGGGCTGCTACTCGTCTTAGCGGTTCTGGTTGCTGTATTCGGCATTCTTCAAGTAACACATCAGCCTGCGTCAATCCGAAGCGCTACACAGAGAACGACTGCCCCGCTTGCAGGTTTCACGCCCGCTGCCTGTACACTCTTGCCGCCGGAAACGCCCCCGGAGTTCGCCACGGTAGAATTCAAAACCGACTTTCGCAAACACTGCGTCCATTATGATGAGATTCTTTCGGGAGGGCCACCCAAAGATGGGATTCCCGCGCTCGATGCTCCCAGGCTCGTCACGGTCAACGAGGCGAATGCCTGGCTCAAACCAGATGAACCGGTCATCTACTTTCAGGTCGGCAGTGATGCACGCGCGTATCCCATTCAAATTCTTATCTGGCACGAGATTGTGAACGATACCGTTGGAGGAGTACCCGTTGCCGTGACGTTCTGCCCGCTCTGTAATACTGCCATTGTCTTCGAGCGTACTGTCGGTGGGCGGGTGCTGGATTTTGGCACAACCGGGCGATTGCGCTTCAGCAACCTGCTGATGTACGACCGCCAGACCGAATCGTGGTGGCAGCAAGCGATCGGTCAGGCGATAATCGGGCAACTGACCGGAACACAGCTTGTCTCTCGCCCAGCCGCCATCATTTCCTGGGCCACGTTTCAGTCTGCGCATCCGGGTGGGCAAGTGCTGTCGCGTGACACTGGTTATGACCGCCCCTATGGACAGAACCCTTACCAAGGGTACGACAATGTGAACCAATCCCCGTTCCTCTATAGTGGCCCGCCCACTCCTGGAGTGCTGCGACCAATGGCACGCGTGCTGATCGTTGTCCTGGGCGGCGAAGCAGTGGCTTATCCGTTCGACGCGCTGAAAAAGGTACATGTTGTCAACGACACGGTTGCTAAAACCGGCATCGTCGTCCTGTGGACTCCTGGTACGTCTTCGCCGCTGGATACAGATACCGTCGCAGGAGGGCGAGATGTGGGTGCCGCTACGGTGTATCTACGCACACTCGATGGACAACCGTTGACTTTCAAATTCGCCGGCACAAACATTGTGGACAAGGAGACTGGGAGCGTGTGGGACATACTGGGTCAGGCGACGAGCGGGCAGCTTGCGGGGAAGACGCTTACGCCCGTGGTAGCTGTCAATTCTTTCTGGTTCGCATGGGCAGCCTATCAACCGCATACACGGGTCTACCAACCAGGTCTAGCAACCGTGAATGCGTCCAGTGTTACGTCTCCAGGCATATCTCGTCGCTGGGCTCCGTCAGGAGGCAGATCACACCGCTAATCTACCAGGTGGATAAGTAGCAATGTTCATGCAAGTTACAATGCTTGTAAAAAGAGAAAGGGCGAAGTACTTTTTATGGCTAAGTCTCGATCCACACGCAATACGCGCCCTGTGGCAAAAACTCCATCTCATCGGAAACTCCAGGAGCGTAAAGTGCAGCGGCTCTTCCAGAGCGACGTGCTGACGGCTATTTTTGGTCGAAGTGTTGGAACACTGATCACGCGAAGTGTGCTCGCCGTAGTGGTGATTGGTGTCCTCGCCTTCGTCGTCGCCGGGCTATTGCGTCCCAGCGCAGTCTCTACCACACCCTCCTCGCCGGGTGCAACGGTAGGTCTGCAGATCGGTGATGTCGCCCCCAACTTTACGCTGACCTCGCTGGATGGGAAGCAGGTGAGCCTGAGCCAGTTCCGCGGCAAACCGGTCATGCTCAATTTCTGGTATAGCACCTGTCCTGGATGCCTGGCCGAAATTCCTGGTATGCAGCGCTTTTACTCGGCCCAGCAAGCGGCAGGCAAGGATTTTGTGATTCTGGGCGTCAATAGCGTGGACGATGCGCAGACGGCGCAGCAGTTCGTGCAACAGTATGGTATCACCTATACGCCGGTATTGGACGACAAGCAACGTGTGGCAACACTGTATAACCTGAATGCGACCCCGACCTCCTACTTCATCGACCGCCATGGCATTATCCGCTTCGTACAGATTGGCCCGATCGATGAAGCCACGCTACAGCAAAAGGTGGCGGAGATCAGCCAGACGTGATGGAGGAGCGCGATGCTCTCATTGCTACCGCGTTGGCTCAAACCAGGACGAATCTCGATCGTTTGTCTGGCCGTCATGCTCGTCACTACGGGATGCGCCGGCGGCTCTGCCTCACACGCTTCACAAACTCGTACCGGTTCCAGGCGAGTTCTGGCTACGTTCGGTGAGTTCTTCATCGCAACTCCCGGCGCCAGATTTTTTGGCCACAACCGCCCGCTTTCCGCGCTAGCGCTCTACCAGGTCTCATCGCCTACGCTTCTCAAGTCTGAGCGTATGTAGTCCAGGCTACAGAACTCCCTCTCTTTCAACGCTATACTGGATGTGGGCAGGAAGCGTGTTCCTTTGGAGGGGCAAACATGGCACACTACCTCTACGATCTGACCATCATCGGCGGTGGGTCTGGGGGGCTTACTGCCGCGCGCATAGCGACTTCGCTGGGTGCGAACGTCTTGCTCATCGACAAAGAGCGCCTGGGAGGAGATTGTTTGCATTATGGCTGCGTGCCAAGCAAAGCCCTGATCCATGTGGCGCATGTCGCGCAGCAGGCCAGACATGCAGCCAGGCTGGGACTCCTACCAACCGGCCTGAGTGTCGATATGGCAAAGGTTTCTCAGCATATCCAGGAGGTGATCCGGCGCGTTGCTGCAAACGAACAGGTCTACATCGAGGGCGTTACCGTCAGGTTCGGCACTGTCTCGTTCGCCTCGGCCCATGAGCTGGTGCTGAATGAGGAGCACATCACAAGCCGGAATATCCTGATCGCCACCGGTTCACGTCCACTTGTGCCCAGGATCGAGGGGTTAGAAGAAGTCGGATATTTGACCAACGAGGATGCCTTTGACCTGCAGCACCTCCCGGCCTCGCTTATCGTTGTTGGTGGCGGACCCATCGGAGTAGAACTGGGCCAGGCGTTCGCGCGCCTGGGTAGCAATGTGACCATTCTTGAAGGCCTAGAGCGCATTCTGCCGAGGGAAGATCCGGAAGTATCGGCTGCGCTCACCGGCGTCTTGCAGTCTGAGCACATGACCATCGTGACCAATGCTATGTTCGTCAAAGCAAGCCTGGGCGGGCAGCAAAAGGTGGTGACCGCCAGGCAGGGGGATCGGCTCTTGACCTTCGAGGCCGATGAGATTCTGGTGACGTTGGGTCGGCGGCCCAATGTGGAGGGGCTCAACCTGGAAGCGGCTGGTGTTACCTGTGATCACCAGGGCATCAAAGTGGATGCGTATCTCCAGACCACGGCCTCGCATATCCTGGCGATTGGCGATGTGCTTGGCCCACGAATTGCGCAACGAGGTGTAATCCGTAGCAAGCTAGCCTAAAAATATGCCTTCTTGATGAGGAAGAATGAAAAGATTCCTTACAAAGGAGGCATATGTGAACAGTATGATGGATTCGACGGTAATCATCCAGACCTCTTCGCACTCCGTTCCCTCGACGCCCTGCTGGTTTGGGGAGGCGGTGGTCATCGCTCAGGCTCTTCGACGCAGAGGCATGCTCGCGAAGGTTTCTGAGCGCGTGCGCTTCGCGCGGCGTCGGTTCGGGCGTTATGAGGTCATCGATTTTGTCGTGGTGCTCCTGGGCTACGCCGTGAGCGGTGAGCAGACGCTGGAAGCGTTCTACGAGTGTCTGCATCCCTTTGCCGCTGCCTTCATGGCGCTCTTCGGACGAGATCGCTTGCCTGCCCGTTCGACGCTCTCACGCTTTTTGGCCGCTCTGACCTGGGAAGCAGTCGAAGCCTTGCGCGCACTGTTTCTCGCAGATCTGCTTGGGCAGCAGCCAGACTTTGAGCAGCAACCCTGTGGGCTCACCGACCGAGCAGGGACCCTGTGGAAGGTGTTCGACATCGATGGCACCCGCGAGGCCGCCCGGCAACGTGCCTTACCTCAGACCCCGGAACAACCTGTCCCCCAACGGCGTCTGGCAGACCTGTGTGCTGCTGGCTACACGGGTCGTAAGCGGGGGGAAATCGTGCGTACCCGTACCACGGTCTTGCAAGCGCATTCGTACCAGTGGCTCGGCACCTTCGGGAATCCAGGCAATGGAGAATACCGCAAGGAGTTGCGCCGAGCGGTGGGGGTGATCCAGTCTTATCTGCGAGCGCACCAGTTTCCCGAAGAACGCGCCCTGCTGCGGCTTGATGGCCTCTATGGGACCGGAGCCGTCCTGGCTGATCTGCTCGGTTTCGCCTTCGTGATGCGCGGCAAAGACTATCGGCTCCTTGATCTGCCTGTCGTCCAGACACGCTTGCACTTGCCTGCCGATCAGCAGTTCTCGCGCCCGGAAAGTGGCCTAGTCCGCACGCTCTATGACTGCCCTGACGTGACAATGGGTGTAAGCGGGCAGCGCTGCCGCATCGTGGTGGCGACTCATCCCGCTGGCTCGACAAAGAACCGGATCGGAGTCGAACGCGACGGGGTCGTCTACGAACTGTTCTTGACGAGGTTGCCGCAGGAGGCCTTCACCGCTTCTGATGTCGTGGCGCTGTATCTGCATCGTGGTGCCTTTGAAACGACACTGAGCGATGAAGATAGCGAACAAGATCCCGATCGCTGGTGTTCTCATGCCGCCTGTGGGCAAGAAGCCTGGCAGATTCTCTCGCAATGGCTCTGGAACCTCCGTCTGGAGTTGGGGCACCAACTTGAGCCCGAACCGATGCGCACCACCGAATTCGCACCTGCCCTTCCACCAGCCAAAGAGCCTACAACTCCTGCTTCCGGCTATACCCCTGCTGAGATCGCCTTGCCGTTCAAACAGGGCCGCTTCTCCGGGCGCGACTTTGCCCTTCAGCCTGATGGCACCGTGCATTGCCCAGCTGGGCAGACGCTCTGTGCAACCGAAGAGCGCCGGGAGGCTGATGGGAGCCTGCGGCTGGTGTATGCGGCTCGCATCAGCCAGTGTCGAGGCTGTCACTTGCGCGAACAGTGTCAATGGCATGGCGGCAACACACAGAAGCCACGTCGGGTCAGCGTGCTGCTCCATCCGCTCCAGATCGGCTCAGCTCCCTTACTCTGGAAAGACTGGAGTCGCAGGCAGCATCGTCGAGCTTGTATGCAGCTCTTGCGTCACCAACGGGTCGATGTGCACCTGGAGCCTCCCAGCCAGCCTGGCCCGACCACGTCTCCACCCGTGCTTTCTCGTGCCCAGCGCGCTCATTCTCGGCTCGCGTGGGAGGAGCGATTGGCCTACAATGCCCTTGCCTCAACGACTGGTCGATGCACAATCACGCTGTTCGGGGTGCCGGAAGGCTTTGCCACCTCGCTGGGTCTGTTCACTGCGTAACACCGCGATCGGTCGTCGTTGGATATCCTCTCCTCGGGAAGGCAGACTTCTCCGAGCACATCTTCATGCCTTCTTTGCCCAGATTTTTCTCTGTTTCTCCCATCTTCTGTTCTTTTTGCTTCATCCGCCCCTATTTTTCTTTTCTCTCCTGGGCACATCTTCCTGTTCTGAGGGGCTTTCGCTTCCTCACCTTGCGATTAACTCTTCAACTGGCTCGTTGCGCAATTCGTGGGCTTGGCGGCTATCTCTTTACACACGTGGCTGCTTACCAGGCAGGAGTAGCGGTACGCAATGCGCTTGTGCCGGTTGGGAAGAAGAAAGTCGACTATCGCGTGATTCCCTGGTGTACCTTTACCGACCCAGAGGCGGCGCGTATCGGGCTAACGCCTGGTGAGGCTGTGAAGCAATACAAAGACATACGCGTTGTGCGATTGCCCTGGGCCGAGATCGACCGCGCGCAGGCCGAGGGTGAGACGACGGGTTTTATCAAGCTAGTACTGGCGGGCAAGAAGGATGAGATTGTCGGAGCACATATCGTGGGATCACGCGCGGGAGAACTGCTGGGCGAGTTGTCCCTGGCGATGCAGCATCACCTGACCCTTTCTGACATCCTCGATACCATGCATGCCTACCCGACAATGCATACAGGTATTCAGCAGGCAGTTTTTGAAGAGTACGTAGAGGGCAGCGCTGCGAGGAGCAATCGCAAGATCGTGCAGACCGTTCTCAGCTTGCGAAGGTAATATGGCCCTATGCTCTTTCGCAAGAGAGGCCGGTCTCACTTTAGCGCTCTTTGCAAATAGAGAGAGGCAGAATCGTGTTAATAAGTATAATATGTATGCTTCGTCGCATGTTGCAGAAGCCCGCGCCGTGACAAGTTGTTTGCATGACGTTCTGTGCAGACAATACCGCTCATCGACGTACTGCTCTCCACCTGTTCCGTAGGGCAAACAGGACTCCCGCTTTCCTGCCTTCTCGCTGCTCATATATCACTATCCTATTCGAATGTCGTCATCTGTTCGGTAGATCTGTCTGTGCTGATACGTATGAAGCACGTATCAGTGAAGAGACAAGCAGTCTGTAGCAAGGAGTAAAAGCAAGCGCTGAGCGGTGATGCAACGACTTGAACACGTAGATCACGGAGGCGGCTATGTTCTATTTCAGCGCCATTCCTGGAATGGTATCAACACACGACGGAAGGCGAAGAGAGGGGGGACATACGGACACTGTAAGGCAAGCGCCTGCAGTTGCTCCAGGGAGCGATCCGGCGCTCCTTTCTGACGATACGCAGATGCTCACCCTGCTCTACGAGCGGTTCCGACGACCTATTTATACCTATATTTATCGTCTGCTCGGTAATCAGGAAGATGCTGCCGATGCGACGCAGGAGGTCTTCCTGCGGGCGTGCATGCACTGGGAGAAGTTGCGCGATCGAGAGAGCCTGGGTGAGTGGCTGTATCGAGTGGCTACCAATCTGTGCATCGACCTGCTGCGCAAGCGGAAACGCCTCTCCTGGTGGCCGCTGACACGCCACAACCGTGATGAGGAGGAGGAAGATAGCGAGCGGGAGGAGGATACACGCGCTTTCTTGTCTGCCGATCACGGTGGCATCCTCGTGGTTGCCGAGCGAGAACATATGCAGCTCGCCTTAGCCCGTCTTCCCCATGAATACGCGGTTGTGCTGGTGCTGAGCGTTGCTCAAGGCATTTCCTACCAGGAAATAGCATGTATCCTCGGCTTATCACCAGGAGCGACCGCCTCGCGTCTTTCGCGTGCGAAAAAGATGTTTGTCGAGCAGTATCAGCGCATCGGTCAGGAAAATGACGGGAAGCAGGAGAAACGGTCATGATGGACGCAGATCTACCGCCACTTATAGGAAGCGTATATGGGCCTTCAGCCTGTGCGACTGTGCAGCTCTATCTGGCTGTGCTTGATGATGTAACCCCTGAACAAGCACAGCTCGTCTTTGAACATGTCAAGAGCTGTGCCACCTGCGAGGCTGAACTACGCATGTTACGTCGGGTAGCGCTCTTAGCAACCGACTCCGCTGAGTTCGCGCCTCCGCCTCGTGTCGACCAGGTCGTTATGGCGGCAATCATGCTCACAGGCCAGGCACCTCACCATGTGTTCACGCGCCGTTTTCTGCGTGAACGTCGTTCTCCCTGGCTGATGCTGTTTGCAGCCGCGGCAGTGCTCGTGGTGGTGATGCTGACGACGCCCCAACTGCTGAGCGCGCTGTTCTCCCCTCCTCGCGCCTTCGCGCTGCCCGCGAATCTCTCGTGGAGCAGGTATGTCCTCTATCACACCGAAACCATGGTTGGCACACATGGAGTCCAGTACCATATCAACTGTTATCACGATCTGGGGACGGGCAGCATGCGCGTAGAAACCACAGCGGGCATTGACCTGGATATTGTAGCGATTGGGAATGATCAGGTCCTGCTTGGGGAGGACCTGATCCACCATCTTGCCCAGTGGGGAGCAAACGCCTGGGGCGTTGATGACTCGCTGTTCGATCTAGGGCAACTTCGCACCGACTTCCAGGCGCATCGTGCGGTCTACCTTGGTCTGGATACATTTCAGGGCAAGGAGGTCTATCGTATTCGTTGGCGGCATGGACTGGTGCTGCTGCTCGACACGCGCTATCTCCCCGTCAATGTCCTGCGGAATGCGAGCGGGCCTGGTACCGGCCAGCCGTTGTATGAGACGCTGCTGATGCTGCCCACGACGCAAGTCCCAGCTACAGTATGGAATGCACGTGTACCTGCAGGCTTCCGGGTGGGAATGTTGCCGACGCGCCCCTGAGATCACAAGTGAAGAGAGAAGCCTATCTCCCATGACGGTTGGCGGCTGTCATGCATGATAGACTGACATCCCATCCTGTCAATAGGTTGATAGGATAAAAGCTGAAGGGATCCTGCTGCAATAAGCGGGATGAATTGCAAAGGAGGGTTTCATGAAAAAGGTCTCGTTTCGTCTTGCTGTATTGCTCACAGCAATTGCATTCATCGCAGCTGCCTGTGGGAGTAGCGCGGCTACCAGCACATCCAGTCCGGCGTCTACGCCCCAGCAGACGCCGACGACGATGATGATGCACTTACCGGCCTATGCCCAGAACATGAAAGTGCTGATCACATCGCCGGCCAGTGGCACGAAGGTGACAGGCAACTCTGTTACGCTCGCGGTGCAGGCTTCCGGCTACACCCCGACCTGCGCGCTGGCGGGCAAGGCAGACCAGGCCGGGACAGGACACTATCATATCCTGCTGGACAAAGCCCTGGTCAATATGTACTGTCAGCCTGTGGCCACCATCTCGCTGCAGAACGTCGCGCCCGGCATGCACACGCTCACGGCGGTACCGACGCTCAATGACCATACCGAGATCGAAGAGCATGGTAATTCCATCACCATCGACTACGAGCCGACCCATCCACTGCCCACCATCACAGGTGCCTCCTTCGCGAGTGCGCCGGCCATCACGATCCTTTCTCCGAAGAATGGTGCTGTCGTGTCCGGGACCTTTGACGTCGTGGTGCAGGTCACAAACTACAACCTGAGTTGCGATCTCATGGGCAAACCCGACGTGACCCGCTACGGGCACTGGCACCTCAACCTCGACTCGATGTCAGGCCCCATGATGGGCATGGGGACGATGCTCGGCATGGACTGCACGACGACGTTCCAGGCGACGACCCAGGGGTTGAAGACGGGCCAGACGCACACGCTGATCGCGCTGCTGACCGATAACGGACACGCGCCCTTGAATCCTATGGCCGCTTCTGAAGTGACGGTGATGATCGGATGAGGACTCATCGACGTGTGTTCGCTCTGCTCTCGCTCGTGGTACTCCTGGGCGTGGCGGCGTGCGGCACCGCGAGCACCACGGCGGGTCAGGCGTCTCCGGCGCCGACCCAGCCGGTTTCGACTCCGACCTCGACAGCAGGAGCGTCGTCGGGAACGTGCCCGGCCTCCTCCGGCTTGCCAGCCGGGACGAACATGCATGGATCTGCCGCAGCGTCCGGCAGTCAGATCTCGCTAGAGGCGAGCGATTTCTTCTTCAGCCCGACCTGTGTGACGGGTTTACACAGCGGGACGATCACGCTCAGGGTCCATAATGGCGGGGTGGTACTGCACAACGTGTCGATCCCACAACTCCACATTGACCAGGATATGTCTCCCGGCCAGACAATCACGGTCGTGGTGAAGATGGGAAGCGCCCCGCTGGTGTTCTTTTGCAAGTATCACCGCGCGTCCGGGATGCTCGGCGCGCTCATCCCTGCCGGGAGCTGAAGACGCCACAGTAAGAGGGGGAGTGCGTGAAGCCACTGACTTCATCTCCTGTGCCGAAGGAGGGAGCAGCGCTGCTCCCTCCTTCGGCGATCACACGAATCGATGAGGGCAAACGTGACAAGGAGGTCATCACCCCCATGCGACAGGATACGCAAGGTGCGCAAGAAGGTCTTTCGACGGTACGCTGTGGAAATGCGTTTGCCGATGGCGCACGTCACCATGGGTGGTTCATCGGCCGCTTTCTGGAGATTCCACATGATCTTCGCTCAAGCCATGCAGTTGAGGTCAAGTGGAGTACGCACTACACAGGAACACAGAAGCAGCTCTGGGGCATAAGCGAGGTATCCACGACGCTGTGTGTGCTTATCAGAGGCAATGTCACCTTACAGTTTCCGGGCATGGAATGTGTCCTTTCCGAGGAAGGGGACTATGCGCTCTGGTCGGCAGGTATCCCTCATCGATGGGCGGTGGCACAGGAATCACTTGTCCTGACGGTGAGATGGCCTTCAGCGCCGGAAACCTATGGAGAACAAGTGGAAGGCTGACCAAAACGAGGGAGTAACACAACTGTATTCGATACGAGAAGCTGAAAATAGGACCTTTTTGTTTCGTGTAATGTATGATATCCCTACGTTTGTTCCCACTACATCCATCCAATGAAAGGGCGAGCGGACTGATGAGTATCTCATCGTCGGCCGGTGACCGCAAACGGATAGCGGTCACAAGAGCCAAAGAAGCGAGCGCTGCTGCTATTCCCGTCACTCTGAGTGAGCGCAGTCTGACCGGTATGGCCCTCATTCGCATATTTGTAGGCTATCTCTGGTTCCAGCAATTGTTCTGGAAGATGCCGCCCACTTTCGCCGGCTTGTACGGGTATATCGTGCGCGAATCACAGCACACCTTTCTCCCCGGGTATGGCGCGCTCCTCCAGCACACCTTTCTCGCAGGTTGTTCCAGCCCGTCATCGCCGGTTGGCTGCACGGCGTTTGTACCACTGGCGGCGTGCGTCTGGACGGCTGAACTCCTGGTGGCCATCAGCCTGCTGTTCGGACTCGTGACGCGTTTCGGCGCCATCCTCGCGACGATCTTATCCATCCAACTGTATGTTGGCCTGGCCTATACCGAATGGATCTGGACCTATGGCATGCTGGTCCTGCTTGCGCTCGTTTTGGTAGCCATACCCGCAGGGCGCAGACTGGGAGGCGATCTCTGGCTGGCGCCGCGTCTGCAGGCCGCGGGACAGCACAATCGCATCGCACACATCGCGAGCTGGTTTGTGTAGCATGAACAGGAGATGGAAATGAGGCACACACTACGCAGGGGTCTGTTGGCAGGGCTGTTCGCCGGACTGGTGCTGGCCATGCTCGACTTTGTGACGGATGGCGCGCCCGGAAACGGTCTGCCTGTTGTCTTACACTGGTTTGGTCTCACGATTGCTGACTCGACACTCAGCCACTGGGGCGGCTTGTTCTTCCTCGTTGCGCTGGGTGGGATAGTTGGTCTCATCTTTGGGATACTCCAGCGAGACAAGCTCATCACCGCTGGTCGCGCGCTCGTCACCGGATTGGCGCTGGGCGTGCTCTGGTGGCTTATCTTCGAACTGGTGCTGACGAACATCATGAACCATGCATCATCGCTTCTCAGCCTCAATTTTGGGAGATTCCTTACCTCGTTTCCCCTCGATGTGCTTTTCGGGGTGCTGCTGGGAATGATGTACATCCAGTTGCAGGGACGACATACAGGAGCTGCGCCGGAGGCGCGGTGATGCACGTCATCTCGAACTTGCTTTGATGAGATGATACAATAGATGGGAAGAGTCCGAGGAGCTACCGACCGCTCTTCCGAGTGCGATGATCCTGCGCAAATATGCAGAGAAGGCAGGCTGAGAGCAGTCCGCATGTAGCCTGGGCTACAGAGTTTCTTCGATCGAGTGGTAGTATTCTCCTGAGAGAGCGCGTGTGTCGGTCCAGGCTCACTCATGCTCTCACTGCACATACCTCTTTATGAGGAGAGGAGCCTGCCACTCTTGCTAACCAGGAGACCATCGATGCGCACAACTCCGACCGTCGAATGTACAAACAAGCGAGAAAGCCAACGCGCTCTCATCGTCTATTGCTTCGAACGCGCTACACTGCTGTTTTCGATCAAGATGGCACTGATCGTCGGGACGCTCCTGGCAGTGATCAATCACGGGCAGGCGATCGTCACAGGGCACTTTACTTCCGACCGGCTTCTCCCGATGCTCTTGACCTATTGCGTGCCATTCTCTGTGGCGATGTACAGTCAGATCCAGGGCAAACGGCAGCGCGATCGCTTACAAGCGGAGATATCCGCCACTGCAATGCAGCCAGCGATGAGAACACCTTGCGATGAGCGGTCCGATAAGAGGTAGAGAGCAGTCATCAGGAGTGCGAAAAGGATATGGGTTCATCTTCACGCACTCCCGTTGGTTTCAAGGTTGGGAATGCCACTCCTGATTTCAGAAAATACAGTGCTACACTTGAGGGAAAGGAGGAAGACACATGCCACGTATCTGTGTCTTCGATGTCAATGAGACGTTGCTCGACTTACGAGCGCTGGATGCGCAGTTCGCGCGCGTCTTCGGTGATGCCAACCTGCGCCAGGCCTGGTTTACGCAGATGCTGCAGAATGCGTTTGTCGCGACGATTACCGGCCCCTACCGAGATTTTGGCACCCTCGGGGCGGCAGCGCTTGCAATGGTGGCCGCGCGCCGCAGCGTAACCATTACACCGGAGGAGACGAATGCCATACTGAGTGAGATGCGGCGACTCCCACCGCATCCCGAGACGCAGGAGGCTCTTACACGTCTGCGACAGGCGGGGCTGCGCCTGGTGACGCTCACCAACTCAACCGCCCAGGTCGCCGAGGATCAGATGGCCAATGCGGGTCTGAGCGGGTACTTTGAGCGGATTTTCTCTGCCGATGCCGTCCAGCGTCTGAAACCCGCGCCCGAACCGTATCGGATGGTGGCAGATCGCCTGGGGGTAGCCATCCGTGATCTCAGACTCATCGCGGCCCACGCCTGGGATATCGCGGGAGCCTTGCGAGCCGGCTGCGCGGCGGCATTTGTCGCGCGCCCCGGCATGGTGCTGGACCCGCTCGTTGAACGCCCGGATGTCGTTGGGGCCGACCTGCGCGAAGTCGCTGAGCGCATTCTCGAACGCGAGGGCGGGTAATCGTGTGAGATGGAATACCAATGGTTTCCGCGTTGTTCACCTGGGTAATAGTTCTCAACAGGAAGATCACGAAACAGTGCTATCGGTTGGTGAGTGCGGTTGTGATCGTCTGTGTTGACCTCTCGTGTAGCGTCCCGACGTACGAGGAAGGGGCAAGATGCGATGCGTGCAATCATCTCTGAGCGACTGCGCCATTCCCTCCATCAACAAGAGAAAAGCGTGCTGACGGTCACGCTGCGCACCGTGCGTTGTGTGTGTGAAATGACGCTTCGCGTCTCCGTCGAGGCTGATGCTCCACGCGATCCCGGTCAGTATGCATCCTTTGTTCAGGATGGTATCCGGATCTACTACTCGCCCAGGCTCGACCACGCGTCGGACATGCTGGAACTCGATTCCTCGCGCGGCCTGTTCCAGAGCAAACCCGTCCTGGTGGGGCCGGAGGAACTGCTAGCGAAGCTCATTATGGGACGGATCGAGGCGCAGAATCTCGCTCTCGGCAAAGAGCGCTCCAACGTGCAGTGACAGGGCTGGCTCTGCATAGAGGGAGGGGGGAACACCGATATCGGCCAGGTAGAGTTCGCCGACCTGCGCCCGCGCTTCAAGGGTGCGCAACCCGGCTTTGGGCAAGGCTAACGTCATGGTCGCTGTCGCCTTGATCGCCGGGTCAAGGACAGTTCCAGTCGTGCCATCCACCCCTGAGGGGACATCAAGCGCAAGAATAGGCGCTGCTTGCGCGTTTGCCCACCGGATCAGGTCGGCGACCGTCCCGTGTGGGACGCCTTGCAGACGATAGCCGATCAGACCATCCACGATCAACTCCGGGCTGTGCATCTGGGCAAGAGCGTCCGCCCCGGTCACAGGGACATTCAGGCGTTGTACAATGTCCAATTGATGTGCCGGAACGGGAGTAAAGTTTGCGGGCGGATGGGTCAAGACGATTTGCACGTGAGCGCCCCAGGTGTGGAGTCTGCGGGCGCACACCAGCGCTCCACCGCTATTGCCACCCGTTCCAGCCAGGACAACCACATGTTTGTCACCGGGATTGCCATCGAAAAAGCGCACTCTGGCGAGGTGCGCCAGGTTACGCCCGGCGTTTTCCATCATCTGGATGAGCTCGATGTGCAGGTCTTGCATCATGGCCCGATCCACTTCGATCATCTGCTCGGTGGTCAGGGAAGGCACCTCGCCTTCATAGATAGGAATCGTCATAAGCTTTCTCTCTCCTGGCAGGCTGGCGATGCTGTCACGCTTCATCATCTCCACCCATTGAAAACAGGTATGTCTGTTTCTCCCAACATGGAAGGACCTCCGCTTATTCCCATCCTGTTTACCGCACAACGTGCTTGCCAGTTCTCGCCTGACGTACGGGAACCCTCTCGCCTTTTTTCGCATAGTTGATGTATCCAGGGAAAATGTAGCCCAGGCTACAGAACTCCTCCCGGCCCTGAACTATACTTCGGGCAGAACGGATTGAGCAGGTGGCTCAACTGCTAGAACTCTCTCAACGGAGAGAGGGTGAACGCTATAGGAGGATGTGTATGAATATCACGAGCAACCGGACCAGATTCCTCGGCTTTCTGATTGCCGGAGCCATCGCAGGCATGCTCGGCGGGGCCATGATGGCGATGTTTACCATGCTTGCCACCGCCACTTACCTGCACATGGGCTTCTTCACGCCGCTGTACGTCATTGCGTCGCCGCTCAGCGGACCACAGTCGATGATGACCGCTATGCATGGAGGCACGTTCTACTTCGCCCTCGGCCCGGCGGTGCTGGGGTTGGTCGTCCACATGCTGTGGTCGGCCCTCTGGGGCATTGTCTTTGGCCTGATCGCCTATGGGCTGCATCTGCGGGGCATAGCAGCCGTCATCGGAGGGATGGTCTACGGGGTGCTGGTCATGCTGGTCATGAGCTTCATCGTGGCGCCCATCGTTGGGGCTCCCAATTTCTTCCAGTTGCTGGGCTGGCCGACATGGACCATCGGGCATGTGCTCTTTGGCATGGTCGTGGGCCTCTGGCCCGTGCTGAGACCGCAGGATTTCACCGGCCTCCTGGGTCGGCAAGCCCGCCAGGCAGCGTAGCGAGGGCATACCCGTTGTCACGCTCAGGCATTGTACCTGAGCGTGAACGGGGAGCAGCGGCGCTCCCCGTTCACGCAGCATTGCCTCAGATTTATACTACCCGAAAGGGAGCGTCACCCTTACAATGACAGCAGGGAGGGCGGTATAATGCACCTGGAGATCTACATCACCGACCACTGCGCCAACTGCCAGGAGGCCGTGCTGATCGCGGAGCAGGCCGGTGGCATCGTTGGCCTTGTAGTGACGGTCGTCAACCTCGATGCGCCGGGACAACACGTGCCTCCGCAGGTGTTCGCCACCCCGACGTATGTCTTGAACGGCCTGGTGGTGTCGCTGGGCAACCCTGAGCGCGACACCTTCCTGGCTGGACTCCGTGCTGAACTTGCGCACGGAAGCGGGGAGGAAACAAGATGAGTGCCCGACATGGCTTCTCGTTGTTCCCGAAGAAGCGAACGCAGCCGAGGTGGCAGCCGGGGTCGGCTGCCCCACCCAAGGAATGCATGCTCGCCATGGATATTTTCTGCGACCTGGAGCCCGCCGCGATGGCCGCGTTCGAGCAGCAGACCGAGATGCGCACCTGCCGCAAGGGCCAGCTCCTCTATTCGCAGGAGGACCGCGCCGAGGTGTTGTTCCTGCTCAAACGCGGGCGTGTCCAGCTCTATCGCCTGACGCCGTCTGGCAAACGGCTGGACCTGGCGGTGATCGAACCGGGGGCTTTCTTCGGCGAGATGCCGCTCGTCGGCGAATCGCTGCGGCACACCTTCGCCGAAGCGACCGAGGATTCCCTGATCTGCGTGATGAGCCGCAGCGATATTGAACGGCTCATGCGCGAGCGGTCGGAGGTAGCCCTGCGGATGATCGAGGTGCTGAGCCGGCGGCTGGCCCTCTGCGAGGCGCGACTGGAAGAGATGGCGTATCGCAGCGTTCCGGCGCGCATCGCCGCCGTCCTCCTGCGGCTGAGTCAGGGGCAGGTTGGCGAGGCGGTGCCGATCACCCACCAGGAACTGGGCGATATGATCGGAGCGCTACGGGAATCGGTCACGAAGGTCCTCGATGACTTCCAGCGGGCGGGCTTGTTAGAATTGAGCCGGGGGCGTGTCATCCTGCGCGACGTGGTGGGACTGCAAGCCCGGCTAGAGGAGTGAGGCTTCTTCTTCTGGATGGTTCAGCGTCCCTCCACGCTATACAACGCTTCATAGGTGATGACGGTGATCAGGCCGTACACGAGATGGGAAATGATATCGGCGGCCCACCCCGCAGAACCCCAGGTCTTCGGATTGCTCACGACCGTACCTGCTCCAATCCTGTCCGTGTTCTGTAGTCCAGGCTACAGACGGTGACAGGGGCCATGATGTACGATTGAACAGCACGTTGCATCCCTCACTACTTGTTCCAGAAGGATGTTCATGCTTCTGGGGGCTTGTTCCATAGCATAAGCATGCACCAGCGATACACAGGAAAGGCCGAACAACCAGGAAAAGCGTCTGCCATCCTTGCCATTGGAGAACCCCAGAGGGGAGCGTCGGTCCAAAGCAAGGCCAGCACATTGCATGCTGCCTACAAGGAGATCTCATGGACAAACAACCAGGTCTATCTACACCTGCCGTTTCTGCATCAGCATCGATAACGCCTCACCCACGCCAGAAAAAAGATGCCGATTATGTTTTTTTTGAATTAACGCGGAGCATTTGCCCGGAGTGCCGTCGTGTCATTGACGCGCATATGCTCTTACGTCACAATAAAGTCTATATGCGCAAGCGTTGTCCTGAGCATGGTCTGTTTGAGGGACTGGTCTATGGTGATG
>WNEZ01002146.1_pt1 | contig 16793 bp, 17 predicted proteins | sample 5400521 | NCBI WGS metagenome assembly WNEZ01 (sample SAMN13153339, study PRJNA577476) | soil metagenome | isolation source: 120 cm saprolite under Douglas fir tree site 2 hole 1 replicate 1 | place: USA:California | collected 2015-04-18
GCCTGTCCGGTTCGATGAGCGAGAACAGGAAACAGAGCCATGCCAAACCGGATTGAGGCGCGCTCTGCGAAAGCAGCGCTTACGAATGCCACCGGGAGACTACCGCTACTGCGCCTGTTCTCGACTCCACTCATTGACCGGACTGCCTCGCACGCTTGGCTTGCTGCTCCAGGCGGTGAACCGGCAGGTGGGGCCACTTTAACGACGAAGTATGACGCGGGTTTGTCTTTAACATTGCCTGAAATAACTGGGGGGTGCGCCACTTCTCGCGTTTTTTTCGAGAAGTGGCCTGCCACACCGCCGACTCCGGAGTGGCCTCCCTCTTGCGCGGCGCGCCATCGATCTTCACCTTGAGAACTTGCTGCGAGGATCGTACTTCCTCCCAATCTGACGCCTAACTTTTTGTCACAACCATCCGTGACCGAAATAAATTGACTTAAGACCCACCGCGCGCGAAAATAGAAATCTGATTGGGGCAGTTTCGAAGTCCGTCCACCAAGACGGCCCTTGAAACTGCCCCAAAGCCGTTTCAGCGCTCTTTTAGGAGCTAAGTCCTTATTCCGGAATACTTTGATATAAGTCCTTATGTTTCAAAGACCAAGTCCGAAAATTCCCGCTAACTCTATGATTCCAGGAGACCGGGGGGGAGGGGGGTGGGGTACTAAACTGGTAAACACCTCAAAATATCCATAGGCGGGCGGGTGATGGGGATCATCGATGCGCACTATGGATGCGAACTATGAACGAGGCGTCGAACGAGGCGTCGAACGAGGCGCCGCGCGAGTCAGCGAGAAATCCTACGCGGGGGACGACCGTGGAATTCTACCCTTCAAAAACTAAGGGTGGGGCACTCGACAATGCTGCCCGCACCCGCCCCTTGCAAAAATCGCAAGGAGCGGGCCACCCCCGGTTAGTTAACTGCCAAGACCTACTCCGGTGCGTTGATCTTTGATTGACGCAACGGGGACTGACGCAATGGGCTCGCGGATTTCCTGAATCGGAGATGTGATAATCGCCGTGCTGTATGCAGGGTGATGAAACTCCAGGTGCATACCGCGGCCGATGAAGCGCATCTTGAGCATGGAACCGCCCCAGGTCGAGCCGGCGATGGTCACCTGAACCGGTTGCGGACAGTATTGCGGATGTCCTGAGATGAGCACCGAACCCTCGCCTAGAAGCAGTACCGTGTAGAAGTGGTGCTGAGTTCGAATCTGCAGCACGGTGTCGGGGGGCAGACCCTCAAGGAACACGCCTCCCTCGATTTCGGACTGGATGACATTCCGATTCACTTCATCGCTGAGGCTGGGATGAGGCGTGAACATGATTCACTGTACCGAAGTTTTGGTCTCCAGTCACAACATTAATAGTCGCTGGCCGGAGGCGCTCTGTCCAGTGTACTTTCGATAGCATGCTCGTGGTAATTGACAGCAGGCAGCAGGGTACACCCGCTGTCCGCTCAGATTGACCGAAAAAATGGAGAATGGGTTGGAATTAGAAGTTGGAATAGAGGCAGGCACCCGCCCCTTGCAAAAATCGCAAGGGGCGGGCACCCCCGGGCGCTCATTAGGTGGGACCTACTGATTGATATCCTGCTTCGCCTCCAGTCGCTTGACTAATCCGTCCACATAGCTCTTCTGGTTGTCCGGAGCGCCTGCTAGCGCCAGCTTCATTTCTTTTGCGGCGTCGTCGAATTTGCCCTGCGAGCAGTACATGCGAGCTAGTCCCGAATGCACGAACCATTGGTCGGGATGTTTCTTCGCGTTTTCGCGGAAGATGGCGAACGCTTCTTCATTGTGCTTTTCGCCCTGCAGTCCGCGAGCGAATAAATGGATCTGCAACGGTGTGGCCATATCGAGCGCTTTCTTCTGCGCGGTTGCGGCCTCGTCCTTGCGATTGAGCGCGGTCAGGACTTTCGACTTGGTTAACTCGTTATCGTAGCGGTCTTCATTTTCGATGGATTTGTTTACAAACGTCAGCGCCTCATCCGGAGCGATCTTTTCCGTGAGCAAATAATTCGCTGCGTCGTCCCAGCTCATCCACGTGTACTGGGAAAGGTTACGAAGCTGTTTCTTCAGGCTGGCCTGCACGACATCGTGCACATCGACTGAGACCTTGAAGGGGACCGCGATCTTCTCCCACTCCAACTCAGCCACTGCCGAGTTTGGCTGCAGTTGATCGAAGTCGTAGGTGAGCGCGTTGTGCATGTCCGCAGCCTTGGGCTTCACTGTCACGCGGAGCGCGTCTTCCGCCTGGTCGTAGGTGAAAGCGCCCCAGGAGGTCGAGTTCTTCGAAAAGATAATCGTCCATTCATCGGCGGCCGGGATCATGTGCAATCCGTAAGTCCCCTTATCGAGCGGCTTGCCTTCGACTTGGACTGGATCGCTGAACGTGATCGTCGTGTTTTCATTCGCGCCCGCGCGCCACACCTTGCCGTAGGGAACCAGCGCATCCCAAACTTTGCGATCGTTTACCAGCGGCCGGTGATACGAGATCGTGATGTCGGTGATGCCGATGCGTTGTGAAATCTGCGCCCGCTGGCTTTGCAGGGGCAGATCTAGTACGAACGATTGCGCCGGGCTTACGCCCGACAAGGCTGCCATCAGCAGGCAGAACAGGAATGCTCGTAAAGCTCGTCGAAACATAGGGAATGCCTCCTTCAATCTGCGATCTTCGATTTTTGATCTTCGATCTTCGATCTGTGTCCATCGCAATTCTTGGTAAAGGGGGCCGCGGATTGCGGTCCCCGGTCGGCTATCTTAGACGTGCTCCCATGCCCGCGGTGAGCAGGAGTACAGTTTAAATCGAGCGCGCCTCTGTGCCTGCCTGGGTCTGACGCTGGTTGCCGCGCCTGAGACGAGGCAAGCCTCGTCTCTACGGGAACCCCCCACGCCTTGTCCCTTGTGCTATATTTCTCCCCAAACTGTAGGAGGATTTATGCGCCCACTTGGTGTCACTCTGGTCGGCTGCTATCAGATTCTGCGCGGTGTAATCGGGCTGGTGTTCGGACTCTCCATTCTGCTGGTCGCCGGACTGGCCGCGAAACTTGCTTCCTTAGCCGCGGAGGGTAATGCCATCGGAAATATTTTGCATAGGTTCGGCCACTTGGCTGGCCTTGGCATCATCGTGTTTGCGGTTGTGCACATGATCGCGGGTTACGGCGTCCTGCAAATGCAGAACTGGGGACGTCTGCTCACGCTTCTGTTTTCCGCGATCGGGCTCGTGCTGATTCTCCCCGGTGTCTTCGTAGCGAATATTTTTTGCTTGCTGTTCGGGGCGATTAACGCGGCGTGCATCTTCTATCTGGCCATGCCGCCGATCAAGCGCGCCTTCCACGCCGAAGGCAACCCGGTGCGAGTGGCAGCCTAAGCAAGAGAATCTTTGGCAGCTGTTGATCCTTGAGCCTTCAGTCGAAGAAACGCGGCTTGCCGCGTTCGCTCCGCTACCTGAGTGTCCGTCCGCGAACAAATCGAGCAGGAAATTCGCCTATGCGGCCCGATGCCGTTCTCGCGCTACATGGAGATCTGCCTTTACGATCCCTCCGGAGGATACTATTCGCGCAACGCCGAACAATTCGGCAAAGCCGGAGACTTCTATACTTCGAGCGACGTTCACGCCGTCTTCGGACGCCTGCTTGCGCGGCAGTGTGACCAGATGTGGCAAGCGCTCGACCGGCCTCCTGAAATCGAAATCCTCGAGCTCGGCCCGGGCCGCGGTCTGTTTGCCCGCGATGTGCTCGATTGGTCCAACAAGAAATTCCCTGACTTCTTCGCCAGCCTCACGTATACCTTGCAGGAATCGTCGCCCGCTCTACGCGCAAAACTGCAAGATACTCTCGAGAATCGCCTCGCTAGCGGCAAAGCGATCATCCCGGTGGAATCGCCGGAGGAACGGCCCACGATTCATCGCAGCCTCCCACCCGACGCGCCCCTGATTGTCTTCGCCAACGAATTCTTCGACGCCCTACCGGTGGAAATTCTCGGAACTGCCGGCAAACTGCACATCGCGCTCGAAAACAATCGGTTGCACGAAACCTGGCTCCCGCCGCTTGACGAAGAACTGGAATTCCTCGACCGCTACGGCGTTCATCCTGAAGCCGGCGAGCGCATCGAAGTCTCCATCCCGGCGCAGAGTTGGATCTGGAAAATCGCGCGCGCAATCGCACACGGATTCCTGTTGATTATCGACTACGGCTACACGCGCAACGAACAACTCGCGGGTCGACACCGCGGAACTCTCATGGCGTACCGCCATCACTCCGCCAGCCCCGACCCTTACCAGGCTCCCGGCGAACAAGACCTCACCGCCCACGTCAATTTCACCGCGCTGGCCGCTGCGTGCGAACAAGCCGGGATGCAGGTCGAGAAGCTGCTCACGCAATCACAATTCCTGATGGGCATTGGCGAGAGAAATGAGTTTGCCGACGCCTTCGAAGACTGCCGCCTCCCGCAAGAACGGATGAAGGTGACTCTCCAGCTCAAACATCTGGTTACACCTATTGGCATGGGGGAGAATTTTCAAGTGCTGATGGCCAGCCGTGGGGTTAATCCTGAGAGAATAAAGAGCCTGAGCGGCCAGAGGTTTCGAGCCATTTAAAGCGCTCATTGGAAATAGATGGATTGCGCGGCGCCGAGGCACTATACTAACGCCGACTTACCGGAGGGTGGTTATGAAGCGCCAATCGTGACCAAGAACATGGAGACGGTTCAACAACGGCTGCTAAAAGAGACTGACGTCATGATCGCCCAGTCCAAGAAACAGTCTGACGCTAAGACTCCTGCCACTCACAATTAAGAACTGCACCACCTGGCCGCCAGACCGACACAGACCAAGCCCGCCCGCTAGCCCTGCCTCGTACCAAAGGCGGGGTACCAAAGGTGTGCACCATTTTCGTTGCTATTTAACACTCCTGAAATATCTTTGCAGTAAACTACGAATGATGAGCATGCCTCGGATTCCTCGCTCCGCGCTGCCCCTGCAGGTCGCCGCCGTCTGTTACCGGCGGGTGAATTCGCATGCCGAGTTTCTGTTGGTCAATACCAACGGCGGCAACAAGTGGACGTTTCCCAAGGGAGCGCCCGAACCCCGTCTCTCACACAGCCAGGCCGCTGAGCGGGAAGCCAAAGAAGAAGCGGGAGCCATCGGGGTCATTGAGCCGCGCCATTTCCACATCTATGTGCACTCCAAGGGGGTCTTCTGGCAGCCCGGGGGGGTGCAGGAATACGTGGTCAAAGCTTTCTTGATGGAAGTCCGCCAAACCCGACGCCCGGAGGAAGACTTCCGCAATCCCACCTGGTTCGACGCAGAAAAGGCGCGCGCTATCCTGGCCAAGGGTCGCGAAGTCAAATACGCCCACGAACTCCAGACCGTGATCGACCGGGCACTGGAGCATCTCGGTGTCGCGCGGATGGCTGCGGCTCGGTGAAACAAGTTCCCCGCATCGCGTAGGTACAGCCGCCCTCGGCTGTCGGTCGAGCTAAGCGAGGCGCCTATTACTTAAAGATGACAACTGAGCGCTGACACCTGCCGCCCGCTCTCCTCCGCTATATTTAAATAGAGACAACCATGATCCAACTCTCCGGCGCCGGCAAACGGTACGGCCACAAGCTCTTGTTTCAGAACGCCGACTGGCTGATCACGCCGGAATCCCGCATCGGTCTGGTTGGAGCGAACGGCACCGGCAAATCCACCGTCATGAAAATCCTTGCCGGGAGCGAGACGCTCGACTATGGCACCATCTCGCGCGCCAAAGGCATCTCCACCGGATACCTTCCGCAGGACGGCCTCACCATGACCGGCCGCACGATTTTCGCCGAGTGCTTGTCCGTGTTTGCCGAACTTGATGCCATCGAGAAAGAAATGGAGGCGCTCACCCGCAGCATGTCTGAACTCGATCACGCGGGCCCCGAGTACTCGAACGTGGCCGACCGTTATCAGAAGCTCGAACACGAATTCGTTGCGCGCGACGGCTACACGCTCGAAGCCCAGGTCGGTCAGGTTCTCACGGGTCTCGGCTTCCATCGCGACGACTGGACGCGCCTGACCGAAGAATTCTCCGGCGGCTGGCAGATGCGTATCGCCCTCGCCAAACTTCTGCTCCAGAAGCCTAACCTGTTACTTCTCGACGAGCCTACCAACCATCTCGACCTCGAAGCTCGCAACTGGCTTGAAGAGTACCTGACCACTTATCCGTATGCTTTCGTCCTCATTTCGCACGACCGCTACTTCCTCGATATCACCGTGAAACGCATCGTGGAAATCTGGAACAAGCAGATGCACTTCTATGCCGGCAACTACGATCAGTATCTCGCCGGCAAGACCACACGCAAGGAGCAGCTCGAATCCGCTTACAAGACGCAGCACGACCGCATCGAGCAGCTTGAAGTTTTCATCAACCGTTTCCGCTACACGGCAACGAAGGCCAAGCAGGTCCAGAGCCGTATTAAAGAGCTCGAAAAAATGGAGCGGATCCAAATTCCGGAAGAAGAGAAGACTGTCCACTTCACTTTTCCGCAGCCGAAGCCGAGCGGCCGCATCGTCGCCGAGTTCGCGAACGTCGCTAAGAGTTACGGTGAACGGGGTGCTGGCGAGCACAAGGTATTCGAGAACGTCAGCTTCATGATTGAGCGCGGCGAGCGCATCGCATTAGTCGGAGTCAACGGGGCAGGGAAGTCCACTCTCATTAAACTGCTGGCCAACCAGGAGCCGCTGAGCGCTGGCGAATACAAGCTCGGCCACAACGTCGAGCCCGACTATTTCGCGCAGGACCAATATAAAGAACTCGATCCGGAAGCTCGTATCCTTGACGACCTTGGCGAACTCTCGGCCGCTTCCACGCAAACCCAGTTGCGCAGCTTGCTCGGCTGTTTCCTTTTCTCGGGCGACGATGTGTTTAAGCGCATTGGCGTTCTTTCCGGAGGCGAGCGCAATCGCTACGCGCTGCTCAAAATGCTCCTGCACCCCGCCAACTTCCTGCTGCTCGATGAGCCTACCAACCACCTCGACTTGCGGGCGAAAGACGTGCTACTCGAAGCCCTGATGAAATACACCGGCACCGTCGTCTTCGTTTCGCACGACCGCTATTTCATCGACAAGCTAGCGACGCGAGTGTTCGAGATCGGCGAAGGCAAGGTGGAAATCTATCCGGGAAATTACGAAGACTATCTCTGGCGGAAGCAGGGAAGGGCGGCGGTTGCTGTCGAAACGCCGAAGCCGCCCGCTATTTCACCAACGTCTTCATCTGTGCCTGTTAATGGAGACGGCGCGCCCGCCGCCGATGCAGCCGAACCCAAAGGCAAGCGCCTGAATCCGATCAAGCGCCAGCAGATGGAAGATCGCCTGCACGAAATTGAAGAAGAGATTGCGCGGGCCGAAGCGGCGATTGCCCTGTGTGAAACGCAGATGCTCACTTTTGTGAGCGCAGAAGAAACTCAGCAGCAGACCCAGGAGCGCGCCCGCCGGAAGGCCGACTTGCAGAGCCTGATGATGGAGTGGGAAGAACTGTCAGGAGCGCTGCAGTGAGAAACGATTGTGACCCCAGAGTTGCTGCGGCCGCGGCAGCTGCCGAGCTGCGCTCGGCTTGAACAGCCGAGGGCGGCTGTCCCTACGCAAACCCGGACGGGCGAGGGCGCCCGTCCCCACACGAGCGCAAGATAGTGAGAGCTGATAGCTGCCCTACCCGCCTTGCTTCAGCTCCGTGAGCACTTGCTTTGCGATTTCCTTGAGCGTCTCGAACACGCCCACGCCCTGGAAAGCTACAGCCTCTACCACCGACTCGTTTTTCTTGCGCAGTTCTTTGGAGAGAGCGTCCACCGGCAGCACATTCGGCAGGTCGCGCTTGTTCAGTTGCAGGACGTAGGGAATCTTGTTGAAGTCGTAGCCGTGTTCTTTCAGGTTCGCCATCAGGTTGTCGAGCGCCTCGACGTTGGCGTCCATTCGCTCCTGCTGGGAATCGGCCACGAACACGATGCCGTCCACTCCGCGCAGAATCAGCTTACGGCTGGCGTCGTAAAAGACCTGTCCCGGGACCGTGTACAGGTGAATGCGCGTCTTGAAGCCCCGCACTGAACCCAGATCCAGCGGCAGGAAATCGAAGAACAGGGTTCGATCGGTCTCCGTGGCCAGCGAGATCATCTTACCCTTCTGCTGTTCAGCTGTTTTCTGGAAGATGAACTGCAGATTCGTCGTCTTACCGCCCAACCCGGCGCCGTAGTAGACGATCTTGCAGTTGATCTCGCGTGCTGCGAAGTTGATGAAACTCAAAAGGTTTCCTCAGAAACTCCTGCGAAAAAGACCTCGCGAACCACTCCCTCAACGCGCCAGTCTCTCGCTACAAATCCACCTGACTACAGTATCGGATACTGGTGGTTTTTATACCACACCGGAAGGCTCTGGCGCTGGTTACCCACGTTTACTAAACCATCGCGAGCTCAAATGCTTAGCCGCTCCGCCCGCTATCGTGGCGTCGGCAGAGGATAATATCCGCGCTTCGCGTACACCTTCACGTCCGGACGTCGCACCGTGACTTCAATCTCGCGGTAACCTCCGATGCCAGACTTGGGCGAATAACCCAGGGTGTATTGGTTGCGTGCGTCTCCGATCGCCCGGGCGTAAGCGCGCTCAATGTCGGCCTGCGCCAACTCGGCGTACATCGTGCCTCCTCCAGTCGCGTTGACGTACTTCGGCAGAATGTCGCTATAGCCCAGTGCCGTCCCCGTCTTCGGCAGGTGGATTCGCTGCAGCCGGTCGTATATCGGGATGGCCGCGCCTTCCACTCCCACCGCGTACACGGTGATGTTCTGCGTCAGCAGCACCTTCAGCGTATCTTTGTAGCTGGCGGTCGAGCCCTGCTCCCGTCCGTCGCTGATGATGAAGATGATCTTCCGCCGCGCCCGGTCGCGCTTCGAAAGATCGCGCGCCGCCAACAGAATCGCGTCATTCATTACGCGCGCGACCTTCGGCGGCGTGCTCACCGGGGTCACGGGAGAGTCAATCGGATGGCCATTGATGTACGGGCCCTGCGGACCGAGCGGCCCGCTGGTCACCGGAGGCCCGTTATTTGCTCCGCTGTACCCCTTGACCTGGTTCAGAGTCGCCGTCAACTGCTTGCCCACGCCGGTGAAGTCTGCCACCCGGCCCACGGTGCTGCTGTAGGTGTAGATCCCAACTTCATCGAACTGGCTGAAGGCTCCCTGCAACGCCGACAGCGTCTCCTGCACTTTCTTCAACCCTACGTCAGGCATACCAGTGTCGATGACCACCGCCGCCGACAGCGCAAACGGATCGCTGGTGAAAAACTCCAACTTTTGCTTCTGGCCACTTTCCAGAACTGAAAAATCTTTGGGCAGCAAGCCGCCGACCAACCGTCCCTGGTTGTCCGCTACCGTAACGGGAACCAGCACCAAATTTTTGGTCACTGTGATCGTGTAGAGATCTTGCCCGGTTTCTGAATCCTTCGGGACGCTGCCTGCGGGGACCGTCCTGACGGGAGGCATGGGCGGCGGGGCTGGCTTCTCATCTGTCTTGTCACCCGCTTTCTCACCTGCTTTCTCACTCGCCGAATCCGGAGCGCTTCGGGGGAGCTCCTTGGAACCGGTGGTCACCCCCGCACCGGAATTGTCCGCTGGCGGCGCATCTGGCTGGGTCTCGTCCTCCGCGCCGGGCCGTGGGCTGGGTGGCTCCGGCGGCGGTATCGGACGCGTCGCCGACGGGGCGTCCGGGATGTCCTCAGGCTTCTGCTGCGCCGCCAGGGCGCCCGCCAGCAACAATGTCAGCCCTAGAATCGGTACTGCGCTAATTTTCGTGGCCATCCCCGGAATCCTCGATCTTTCTTCTTTCGACTGCCTTTTTTCGACTGCGTTTCTTCGACCACTTTTTCATCAATTCAGATGCCTAACCGTGCCCCTTTGGTGCATCTAACCGGTCACAGGTCCTTACAGGCTCCATACAGGATAGACTAGCAAAGTCTCGGGATAAATACGCTGATGCCTAAATTACATTGCAAACCGTGCCTGGCTGCGGTTTTCGCTCTTGTCATGTTCGCCCTGATGACGCTTGCTCTCATGACGACCCCGTCGCTTCCCGCAGCCGCGCAGAATGCGCCGATTCCACCTCCTCCGGCGCCCCCTGCCGTCTCTTCGACCGGCCCTACTTCCAACACCAATTCGGCTCCCCACACCCGTTCCAATGCGGACGACCAGTCGCAAGACCAGTCCGTCGAGACGCTGAAGGTCAACGTCGAAGTTGTCCAGTTGTTCTTCAACGTCAAAGACAAACATGGCGCGCTGATCCCCAACCTGAACAAGGACAACTTCGACCTCTTCGAGGACGGCCAGCTCCAGACCATCAAATATTTCAAGGCTGAATCCGACCTGCCGCTGACCCTCGGCATTCTTCTTGATACGAGCGGCAGCCAGTTGCGCGTCCTCGATATGGAAAAGGAAGTTGGAGGTTCATTTCTCGAGAGCACGCTGCGCCCTAAAGACGAGGCCTTCGTCATCAGCTTCGGCACCGACATCGAGCTCTTGCAGGATTTCACCAGCTCGGTCAGCAGGCTCAGACATGCACTCAACGACGCGAAAATGAACAGCGGCGGAGTTAGCTGCTCCGGAGGTCCGATTGGCCCGCAAGGCCCGATCCCGTGTCCTTCGACCGGACCACGCGGCACCGCGCTCTATGACGCCGTCTATCTGGCTTCGCATGACGAATTAGCGCACGAAGTCGGGCGCAAGGCGATGATCCTGCTCACCGACGGAGAAGACGAGGGCAGCCGACTCAAGATCAAGGACGCCATCGAAGCCGCGCAGAAGGCCGATGCCATCTGCTACGTGCTGCTCATCGCCGATCGCGGCTTCTACGGCTTCGGCGGCTTTCACGGCGATTTCGAAATGAAAAAGCTTACGCAGGAAACCGGCGGCCGCGTGATCGAAGTCGGAAACAAGATCGAAAAACTTCGCCAGGCCTTCGATCAGATTTCGCAGGAACTCCGCAGCCAGTACAACGCTGGTTATGTGCCCACGAACACCATGCGCGACGGCTCTTTCCGTAAAGTCGAGATCAAGCCCAAGCAGGGGGATTACAAAATCCAAGCCCGCAGCGGCTACTACGCCACCCCGAGGCACGAAGACTAGAGCTTGTGTGGGGACGGGCGCCCCGCCGTGCAAGCCGAGCGAAGCTCGGCAGCGGCCTTAGTGTTTCCACACCGCCCCCTCTCGCGCAAGCGCACCCACTCGGACTACCCTCAGAAAAAGCAGATCTAGGAGAGAGCTGTCACAACGGTCGACCCTTAGGTTGTCCAACTCAAAATACGATTCATAAGGAGAAGACATGACCCGAATGATTAGAGTTCTTTGCCTTGCATTGCTGACGATCAGCTTGGTGGGCCCGTGCCTGCCAGCACGGGCGGACGACAGAGACGAAAGACACGAGAAATGTGAAAAGCGTATTCACCAGGCTGAGGACAAGCTGCGCGATGCGGTGCAGCGTCACGGCGAGGACAGCAGACAAGCGCGCAAGCGTCGCGAAGAACTTGAAGAAGCGAAGCGGCGCTCCATCTAGACCACGAACTCCATTTCGATTGCTACGATTTTGCGTGATCACTTTCAGCAGGCGACGCCCGCTCACCGCGCCTGCGAAAAATCCTCCACCGCGAACAGTTGCCCGCCCTGCTCCACGACACCCACTCCAGTCGAATCCATGTCCCGGTCCAGAATGTTCGCGCGATGTGGAGGCGACTTCATAAACTGGGTGTGGATGAACATCGGCGACGGTCCTTGCGTTACGTTCTCCGAGAGCCAAGTGAAATGCGCGCCCGCTTGCTTGACCCGCACCGACAGGCTCGGCTCACCCGAAAACCCATGCTGCGCCGATCCGTGTTCGGCCATCGCCTCCGCGTGACGCCGCGCCGCTTTCGCCAGCGATTCATCCCATCGCAGAGGAGGCAGCCCCTGCGCCAGCCGCGCCTGGTTTACGGAAGCGAACAGTTCCCGCTCCGCCCGCAACGTTGCTGTCTGGCCGTGTGCCGGCCAACAAACCATAATTCCCAGTATCGTTACCGCCACCAGCCGGGCCCTGATTCGCATAGTCGTTTCCCCCGCGTTATTTCTTGACTATGAATAGAACCCGCCCCGCACCGTCTCAGCAAGTTACTAACGTCGCAGAGTTACTGACATGTTACTGACGTATTGAAGTTAACGACGGCTCTTAACGCCGGTCCCAATAATAATCGCGGCGCTCCCGGTTCAAGTCGCGGTAATCACGATCCAAGTCGCGATATTCGCGGCGCAACTCTCGTCGCTCGTGCTCGGCAGCCGCGTAATTCCCGTAGTAGAGAGCGCGCCGCAGTTCCCAGCGGTCATGCGCAATCTTCGCCTCATCGCGGCGAATGTCGCGCTCCCGCCGGTAGCCATCTTCGGCAAACAGCGTTCCCGCACCCAGTCCGATCAGCAATAGAACCCCCGCTATCATGCGTTTCATATTCCGTTCTCCTTATCTCTTTGCAATCCCGGGTCTAGCTGCCCGGGGACCGTGTCTACTGGATGCAAACCCGTCTCCGGTACCCAAGTTGCGCGGTGTGGATTCTCGAAAACTGTTCGTTGGGCGGGCAACCATTTTTTATGAATTGTTACCCTAAGAATTGTCAAAGGAGGGATTGCGGTTTGCAGCTTTGGTTTCCCCAGTCAACCCTGTGTTCTCTGTGGACAAGAGTAAACCTTTACCACAGAGAACACAGAGGATCACAGGGGAATTCAGCGCCGCGATTCTAAACGATTCGCCGTTTCTCTTTCGGCCGATTCTTGACTGGGATCACGAACTTCAATCCCGACCAGATGTCGGTGACGGCGCAGACCTTCACGTCCACCAGGCCAGCCTCAAGCCCGCTTTGGCGAATTACATTTTCCGTGAGATCAGTGGCGACGCCTGATGCTTTCTTCGGCCACGAGACCCACAGCATGCCTGCGGGCGCCAGCGCCTTCGAGGCCGGCAACAGTTCGAGTTCCAACGCCGCGCGCGATTTGGCAAAGAGGAAGATGAAATCGAGATCTCTGCTGGTGTGCACGCTGCCGTGTTGGATACGGCACTTCCCGAACACGTCGCGAAGTTCGGTCTTCACTTCGTCCGGCACATGCAACAGGGCAGCGCGAAAATCATCCTTGATGCCTAACTTTTTCGCGAGCGGAGTTCCTGAATATCCAGGCATAGAAGTTGGCGCTGAGAACTGAAACGGGATCCCTGAGAACTGAGAACTGAGAACTGTTCTACTGCTTCGGCGCGTAGTATCCCTTGCGGGTGCGCACTTTCATACCTTTATCTTGCGCCAGGATTGCAATCGTGCGGTAGCGTCCATCCGCGGCAAAATCCGCCGGCTTGTAAGCCACAGCGTACTGGCTGCGCAACTCCTCTTGAATGGAGAGAAACGCATCCGACACGTCGCGCATCTGAAACGGAAAGAAGGCGCGGCCGCCGGTCGCATCCGCGATGCGCTCCAGCACCTTGTCGCCATTGCCCTTCATGCCGCTGATGTTCGTGCTGATGGTGTAGACGATCACTTCCGCGCGCGCTGCCATATCGATGGCTTCCTCGCGCGTCACGTGGCTCAGGTTGTCCTCGCCGTCGCTCAGCAGAATAATGGCGCGGCGCACGGGTCCCGTCTGCTCTTGCTTCAATAGCTTGTCCCGGCACGCAAAGTAGAGCGCGTCGTACATTGCGGTGCCGCCGCCCGCCCGTAACATTCGCACGCCGGCGGAAAGACCTTCCGTGTTGTCGGTGAAATCCTGAGTAACTTCAGGCGTGGCGTCGAAGCCGACCACGAAGGCCTTGTCATAGCGCGGGCGAATGATGGCATTCAGAAACTCGATTGCCGCTTCCTGCTCGAACTTGAAGCGGTCGCGGACCGAATTGCTCGCGTCCACCAGCAGTCCCACCTGCAGAGGCAGATCGGTCTCGCTACGGAAGCTGCGCAGCTCCGCGGGCTTTTGATCGTCGATCACTCTGAAGTCGTCTCTCTTCAGGTCCTTTATGTAGCGGCCGTGACGGTCGGTAACGGTGAATACCACGCGAACTTCGTTGACGACATGGACGATGGTCGCGACGGATTCGTCGGAATCAGGCTTTGCAGGGTCAGACTTTGCTGGATTTCCCGGCTGCGCCGGAGCCTGCCCTGCTGGCGTCTGCGCGGCGGGAGTTGACGTGGCGGGAGCCGGCGCCGAAGAAGTCGGCGTGCCAGCGGGCGGCGCCGCCGGCTTGGAAGTAGGCGGGGCCGTCTGGCCGATGAGAGAGCAAGCCAGTATATGAAAAGCACCCAGAAGCAGAAAAATGCGCGATTTCATCAGGACAGTCTGATCAGAATTGATTTCTTTATTATAGCCCCCGCACCCGTGCGAGAACCGACAGAGAATTCCCCGTAGAGACGTGGCTTGTCGCGTCTCCGCTAGCATTGGCAACGCTCGCGGGGGAGACGCGGCAAGCCGCGTTTCTACGGAGAGGTTGTGCGACGTAGGAGTTGTGACACAGGAAGGTTGTGCCACGGGCCTTACTGAGGAGCATTCTCCAGGCTATCCAGCAAGTTCTCCAGTTCCTCCGGCAACGGCCGGGAGAACTTGAGCAGCTCCTTCGTCCGAGGATGCGCCAGCTCGAGCACTGCTGAATGCAGAAAATTTCGATCCAGCGCGAGCGTCGCGGGCATGCCTGCCGCTCGGCGTTTATTCGACTGGGACCGCAATTCGCCGGGCGCGCCATAGAGCGCGTCGCCCACCACCGGATGTCCGAGCGACGACATATGCACGCGAATCTGGTGCGTGCGTCCGGTCTCGATCTTGAGTTCGACCAGCGCAAACTTGCCGTAAGGCGAATCAATCTTTCGCTGCAACACGTAATGCGTCACCGCGTCGCGGCCACCGAAGCCCCGCGTCGTCATCCGTGTGCGCCGCTGCGAGTGGCGGCTGATCGCGCTTTGAATCGTGCCGCGATCCTGCTTCGGCCAGCCGTGGACCAGCGCGATGTAAGTCTTGTGCACCTCGCGCCCGCTGAACTGCTTCGCCAGCCGGCGATGCGATTCGTCGTTCTTCGCCACTACCATCAGCCCGCTGGTCGCCCGATCCAGACGATGCACGATTCCAGGACGAAGTTCGCCGCCGACCGAGGACAGCTTCTTAAAGTGATGCAGCAGCGCATTGACCAGCGTTCCGCGATTGCGCGCATCTTCGGTGGCTCCCGCTCCCGCATGCACCATCATGCCGGCGGGCTTGTTGACGATCGCCAGGTCGTCGTCTTCATAAACGATGTCGAGCGCAATCTCTTCCGGAATGGCGCGCAAAGGTGGAGCTTGCGGCGGCCCGGTGACCGTGATCTGCTCGTTGTTATTGCCCCTCAGCCGCAGCGATGCCTTCGCCGCCGCCCCGTTCACCAGCACCTCACCCTTCTCGATGAGCTGTTGGACGCGGGCCCGGCTGACTTCCGCGTGACTGACCTCTGAAAGTTGGGTCGCGAGATATTGGTCGAGGCGCTGCCCCGCCGCTTCAGGAGATGAGGTCAGCGTGATGGGGAAGTCGAGCATTCAGCACTCAGCATTCAGCACTCAGCCCGCAAGTGCAAGGAGAATTTTTAAGGAGTTTGGAGCCTAAAGGGCAGAGCCCGATTTCTGAGGGCTGAGTGCCGAATGCTGAGTGCTGCTCTTCAGCCACCAGATCAATCCACCGCCGACGACCAGCAGAATGGAAATCAACTGCGTTCCCGTCATCAGCCCGCCGAAAACTTCGCCGCGCCCGGGGTCATCGCGCAGGAACTCGATGAAGTAACGCTCGATTCCGTACAGAATCATGAAGGTGCCCCACACCTGCCCATCGAATTTCTTTCGACCGAGCAGCCAGGTCAGCAGCAGGAAATTGAAAAACTCGGCTGCAGCTTCGATCAATTGTGTCGGTTCAATCCTGACGCCGAGCGGCGTTCCACTGACGGTATTCGCCAAAGGGTTCGTGAAGGTCACGCCCCAGAAGTGATTGGTCGGCTTACCGTAACAGCAGCCTGCCGAGAAACAACCGAAGCGTCCGAGAACGTGGCCGAAGGCAAGCCCGGGGGCGAAGCCATCGGTGGTACGCAGGATCGGCATGTGATGACGCCGCATGTACCAGACCGCCATAAGGAGGGCGGCAATCAGTCCGCCAGAAAAAACGCCGCCCGCCTGCAGCGTGTTGAGGCTGAAAATCTCCCGCCAATTGTTGGCGTAGGCGCTCCAGTCGTTGATGATGTAAAGAACTTTTGCTCCGATAATTCCGGCGAGAACAACGAGGATGCCAAGATTCCAGGCATCGTCGCCATTGATGCCCTGCTTCTCGGAATTGCGGACGCTGATCCAGAGCCCGATCAGCACGCCCGAGGCGACCAGGACACCATAGGTGGGCAGGTAGAAACTGCCAATATGAAAAAGTCTGGGAAACACGTTAGTTTAGATGCTCCAATTGCTGGTTGAGTTCTAGAGAGAGTCTAGCAGAGGGGGAAGGTCTCAGGTGCTAGGTGTCAGGTCTCAGGAAAACAACGTCGTCCTGAAACCTGACACCTAAGACCTGAGACCTGATGTAAAAAGCCAACCCACTGAGCCGTGTGGTGGGCCGAGAATGAACCCGTCTCAGACGGTGGGAACGCGCCGCGACCCATTAGGCCTTTCCGCATGACGGAACATGGCACACCGGATCTTTTTGCGAGTCGAGTCCCCGTTCATTCGGCATTGGTTCAAAAATCGGTTACCACCATCACCAACCTTGTAGGTCGGCCTTTCAGCTTCGATGCTAGGAAACCGCGAA
>WNEZ01022240.1_pt2 | contig 16777 bp, 13 predicted proteins | sample 5400521 | NCBI WGS metagenome assembly WNEZ01 (sample SAMN13153339, study PRJNA577476) | soil metagenome | isolation source: 120 cm saprolite under Douglas fir tree site 2 hole 1 replicate 1 | place: USA:California | collected 2015-04-18
ATCTATTAACACCTCGAAGAGGCAATCTCATGTTAACAACACAACAATCCATCTCAACTTAAAAAAAAAAGCTCAACAAACCTTACTGTACTAAAAATCAACTCAACCATTAACATTAAGTATCATTTCATTAAAAATAAAATATAACAAACTAAGCCTATATTCCATCTAAAACTAAAAAGTAAACACGATATTCCGGAATAACAGTCAAAGATAATAACAAAAAAAATATTAGAGGACAAAATTAATATTCCTATAAGGATGATATAAAAAAGTTCATTAATGTTTATACTTATAGAAAGTTTAATTTGTGTAGTATGTTTAATAATTTTAATTTTAATAATAAGTGCATTATATTTAATTAAAAGATTTAGTACATAAATTTAAATTCTTAAATATTATTCTATAATTAAAAATTAACTAATCATTAAAAAATTATAAAAATATAATTATTAAATTTTATTTAATTAGATGAAATAAATTTTTATGATTTATGAATTTAAAATTCTTTAATTTATTATACCTATTTCTTTTTAATTTTTTTTTTATTTTTTATTTAATAAGTAAAAAATTAAAAACGATTAAAGGTTTTAAGAGGATTCGAACCTCTGAAAAGAGTATTAACAGTACCCCACTATAACCACTCAGTCATAAAACCTAAACTAATAAATTATTTTAAAATAATTTATTATTATTAAATGTGATAGTACAATTGTTTTTTTAATTAATTACTATAGTAATTATTTTTTTGCAGCAAATAATAAGTATAAATTTGTTTAATAAAAAAACATATCTTAATATATTTTTTATAATATAAAGCGACACAAAAAAAAATCCTCTTTTGGACTTGAACCAAAATAATCACTTTAGAAGAATGATGTTCTACCGATTGAACTAAGAGAATTAAAAAGATAAAAATACACTTCCTAGCCTTACCTTCCCTTACCTTTCAATATTGTATGGAAAAAGGAGGTATCAGTAATTTTAATTTAAATTATAGTTTAGTAAAAATCTCCTCCATTAATTATATTTCTCAATTAATATAATATTTATAAAAATTTATAAATTATTTTAACATTAAAATTGCTGCTGTAACTTATATTTTTTGGAGATAGATAGACTCGAACTATCATGACCGTATTGCAAATACGGCTGATTAACCAATTATCAGATATCCCCTTTTTATTTTTTATTTTTCTTCTCTTTTAATTAATTTAAATTTTTATTTTTATTTATATTTTTATTTAATCAGGTTTGTTTTAGGTTGATAATTACAAAAGTCAAATCAATCTAAATATATAAATATTAAATATAAAAAAAAACACCTTACTGGATTTGAACCAATAATCAATCGTTTCGAAGACGAACGCTTTACCAATTTAGCTAAAAGTGTAAAAATTTTGAGGTGCAAGATCTTTTATTCAGAATTTTTGTAAAATTTTTGTTTTATATTTTATATTTGCAACATAGTGCAGCAAATTAAGATTATTAACTTATTTATAATCAGTTTTAACAGTTATTATTCTTTTTTTAATTAGGTATATCTCAAGCCCGTAAGGGAGAGGGGTTATTTAGAATTTTTAATTAACTTAGTAATATATAATCTAATCATTTGTGTGTAAGTAAATGAAGGTAAAATATATTTAGAAAAAACGTAAACTAAAATAGCTAAAACTAAGAAAGAAGATAATAGCTGATTGAAGAAAAAAAATGGTATTAATTGTGGCATTTTTATTACTATTAAATTATTTAAAGGCTCTAATAAAGAACTATCTCTGTCAGGTAAGGAAAAAAACTCACCAAACCTGCTAATTAGCATTTTTTTAATATTCTAATTATAATAATAGAGAAAAGATGGGTATATTAATTAAATTAATTAATTGTAAAATTTGGCATGTAGCGATTTTTTATAATTATATGTCCTTCGGAAAAATAATTTGCAACTAACTGTACAATACATTTACAATTTACTGCTTAAATTTTTAATTAATAGAAAAAAAATTTAATATACTTTTAAAATTGAGATAAGATTTATTTTTGAGTACCAGATCTTCTTTTACTAAAATTATAACTATCTTTTTAATATTTATTATCGGAGTTTAAACTGCTTTATTAGGGGAAGATTTAATATCTTCCCTTAAGTCCCGTTACTTTAAAACTTAATACAGTAAAATAAAAAGAGTATATTAATATAGTTTAAATTTAAAATTTTAATATAATATTTTAATAAATTTAATTAAAATTAAATTACGGCCCCTAACTATTAAATTTTATATAGTAAATTTACAAAGTAAATACTATATCCGCGTTAATATAAAATATAATGTTGGAATATAAAGTATTAATAATAAAATAGAATCAGAATAATTATTACCTAAGACTAAAGGAGCAAAAGTAAATAAAATTAAAAACATAAACCCAGATATAATATAAACAATATAAGATGGTATTAAACCAGTATCTAATTTAGCTAAATTCTTAGCAGTATTAGTCAAAAGATTAGATAATCCATAAGGACCTACTAACTCTATTATACCTTTATCTAATTCTTCAGATACTTTATAACCCAATTTAAATCCTTTAGTTATAACATAATTATTGTAAATAACATCAAAAAAATATTTACTATTTAAAAAAGTATATAATTTAGTAATTATTTGTGTTTCAGTTAATTTTATTATAAAATATATATCTTTATTATACATATAAAGAGCTAATAGTGCTCCGGTTATACTTAAAATAGTAGGTAATAATTTAATTAATAATGGTAAACTAAATTCAGCTTCAACTAATGTAATATTATTAGGATGAATAAATAAAGCATCACTTGCTTTACCTGTAAAAAAATCAGTACCAATACCTACAAATAAATCTGAAAAAAGATAACCAAAAAAAATACTAAAAAGAGCTAATATTAACATAGGCATTATTATTATAAAACTTGATTCATGTGAATTTAAATAAGATTCTTTAGGTCCGTTAGGTTTAGTTAAAAAAACTAAACTAATTAATCTAAAACTATAAAAAGCAGTTAAAAAAGCAGTTAAAGATCCTAATATAAAAGCATAAATACCACTAAAACTGTATCGACCATAAGCTAACTCTAAAATTAGATCCTTACTATAATAACCGCTAACAAAAGGCAGAGCCATTAATGATATAGTTCCTACCATCATTAAAGAATAAGTTACAGGTAAAAATTTTATTAATCCACCCAATCTTCGAACATCTTGCTGATCAGCTGCTGAGTGAATTATTGAACCACTTGCTAAGAATAATAGTGCTTTGAAGAAACTGTGATTTATAACATGAAATAACGCTACATTATATTGACTAAGACCCACTGCCATCATCATATCAAATAAAACTTTTATGTTAACATAAAAGTTTGGAATATTTCTTAATAAATTATGTTTTATCACCTGTAACAATTACCAACCTTATAAAAAAGGGAGGTTAAAGAGGTTTTATAATTTTATTTTATACGTATATTCTCTGAGATTAATTTTATAATCTACTGATAATCTTTTTATATGTTACGCATATTTAAGCTGTCAAGGCCTGAATAGGTAGCAAGTAATTTATATTAAATATTTTTACTTTTATAAAGTAACTTAATACTAGGACTTTTCAGTGTATAGTATAATTTTTTTAGGTCATATGATGTGTTTATAAACTAAATTATTTAAGAAAACAGGTTTCGCACTTTACATATTGTACTATGTAGCGCATATTTTTAATATTTTTTTTTATATAGTTAAATTAATTACAAGCGCTTTGATTTTAAATTCATTTTATATTCAACATTATTAATTGTACATAAAAAGGGTTTATTTTTATCTAATTTATGTCTAATATAAGAATTATTTTTCCCAACAGCTCTTACCATTATACGAATACCTGCAAATTCCATTAAATATTCTCCAGTATTTCAATCAAAACAAAAAACTTTTTTCTTTATAGCTCCGATCCTATGATTAATTTTAACTTTTTCGGATAAAATTCTACCAGTTAAAGTTTTACTTATTTTTGATTTTATATTCTGAGATAAAAATTTACCAAATCTGTAATGATTAGCGCCTGTAAAAGGTAGTATAATAGACTGTAAATTGTAAGAAGGCATAATAATTTCATATCAATAATTTTCTCTTTCCATTAAATAATTTTTATTTGTAAAATTAGTATTATGAGTTATCTCATTATTTGAAGATAAATTAACAATTTCTAAAACATAAAGAGTAAAATTATTAATTCCATATTTATAAATTGCTCCACAAATAGCCATTTTACCTTTATTCCTATTTATATAAGAATTAGATAAATAATTTTTATTTAATCTATTAAATAAATTAATAGATTTTCCTACATAAGATTTATTATTTATATTGTTTACTCATAAATATATACAGGGCTTACCTAAATATTTTTTTTTAATTGAATTTTTAATATCATTATTCGATAATAACTTGGACATTTCATATTTGTCTAAATATTTTATGTAACCTTCTTCTGCTACGCCTTAATAGGGGTAATTTTTTTTGATTTACCTCGCTAACTTTATTTATTGATTCTAATGTTAAGGGAAGAAGGCTTTCATTATAAGCAGAAAAGTTATTAAAATCCAAACCTGTACGAGTAGAAAAAGGAATTAAAAATCTATCTTTATTTATTTAATTCTTTTTTTATTAAATTTTTTTCATTTGATAAATCAAAAACAATAAACGTAGGAATGAAATTATAAATTATTTCAAGTGATGGGACAGTATCATAATAATTTAAATTATTAATTAAAGATAAACGAAGCAATGCAAATAAAAATAAATATCTATATAAATATTTAACTAGTGTTTTTCCGCCACCTCCTGTAAACCCGTCGAGGTAGTATAAATAATTTTTGTTGATTACACATATTTTATAATAACCTAATTGAGAGATAGTACTAAAGGCTACAATCCTTTTAAGATCATTTTGTACTAATCCTGAAGTTGCAGCTACAAAAGCAGTAGTAGAACCAATAAATGTTAAAATTAGTAAAGCAGTAGGACTATATTCTAGAATTGGAGAACTTCTTAATAGTAAGTATATCCCCGCAGTTACAAGAGTACATTAATCTATATTGTAAATAGATTTGGACTATTTCTTTATCCTAAATTTATATTTATTAGGACATTTATGTATAATCTCTGAGGTATATATAAGTTTAAACCTGCTAATTATATATATACTTAAAATTTTTACCTTTAAGGTATTTAAGTGTTTAATAACTTCTAGCATAAATTAATGTTTTTTCATAACTTTTACAAGTTAAGGCTGTTACTCTTTTTTATTTATTAAGGCGTGATTAAAAAAGTTTTACTTTTGCTATAGCATTCATTTGTTCATTCATTCTTTAAGTCTTAAAGCTATTATAAATCTTTTTTTTTTTAGCTTCTTTTGCCTTATTGTTCTTAAAGAGCTTATTATTTGTCACAAGAACTAGCGCAAGATAAATGTATACCGGCTACGCCAGATAAGTGAGAGCAGCACTAGAGCTAATACTAGCTCTCCTCTCTACCTTTAAGGTAATAAAGGAGGTAGGTAAATTCTTATAATCTAAATAGGTAACAGGTAAACTATTCTTATACTATTCATCTAAAAAATATTTGAAGTATATCTAAACCTAAATCTACATCTAAATTTAACAATTGTCGAAGTGCTTCATTTTCATTTATTACGAGCACTTCTTGGTTATTATTATCTACAACTAACATTTCTCAAAGTCTAATATTTCGATTATTGTCCGGTCGAAATCCGAAAGCAACCAATTGTATATCTCTATTTATTATTAAATGTTGAAAAAAAAAAATAGGGCCTACCCCATTAATACCCCCAATATGTCTTCATAATTCCAGAGGTCATTCCTGAAAATTTTCATTAGGTAAATTTAAAGGAAGGAATTGGATTTCTAATGGAATGGCATGAATTTTAGTTAAAAAAGAAAAAATAGACAAAGTTAAACCTACTAAAGGCGCATATTTTCATAAATTTAAACCCTCAAGGTATTTATAATTTGAATAAACTATACTAAATAAAGATTTAGATTGAATAGGATCCGTATTGTAAATAGGTTGTAAGACTTTTGGATAGTATATTTCACATAACTTAGAAATTTGATCCATATTTAGATAGTATACATCAGTCTCTGGATTCCCCAGGGCAGTCGTGTAAATTAAACTGTAAAACGAGTTTGTAATAAAACTAGCTGTTAAATTAGCCCCGTACATGCCGTGTGGCAATTGGACTGAATAATAATTAAAGTTAAGATTATTATAATTAATACTCGGAGATGGCATGTTTGATATAAGATGCAAAATAAAATTAGGTAAAAGATCCACAATAGAAGAAAGATAAGGAAAAGAAAGATTACAAATAGAAGAATATAAATTTATACTATTTAATCAAGAAAATAAAATAAATAATGAAATAGCAGCATGTAGTAAAGCAGAAACAGGTGTAGGCTTTTTACTCTCTAATTACAGGTGTAGCCTCCCCTTCTTACCCTGCGAAGCAGGAGGGTAGAGTATCAAACCTTTCTTTCCCCTTCATTTTTTTTAAGGGCTAGCTTCCCTGGTAATTATCGCTAATGTATTGGCAGCTGGATAAAGGTAGCTATATTAAAGAGTAATTTGGACTTTAGCTTTCATGTAAATTTAAATAAAGATATTTTTAAAGTTATACACTCATAAACGTAAAGTCTCTGAAGATTCATATTTCTTGCTAGTTCATTTTTAAATTAAGAGATTTTAACTAAGCCTTTAACAATCTCCTTTTCTGGTTTTTAATTAGTCTTAGAATTATTTTTCCTGTTGCTTTGGTTGGTACCTTACCTCAAAAATAAGTTAACTTATTTTTATAAGCCCACTAAGCAGGAGAACGCTGCGCTCTTATTAGCGCAAAAACCTGAAAATATTAATTACCGTGACTTTTATTGCTGGCTGGGCGTATACCTAGCCGCCGCCGCATACTAGCACTCTATACTACTGGATCTACTATAGCTTCGAACTTGATTAGGGAGTACTCCAAAAATGCTTTGCATCTCTACTTCGGCATAAAGGCCGGGTTATATCTTCGAACAATACAACCTAGAAGTTGCTGGAATCTTTAATGTTACTACCTAGAAACTGCTGCGCTATTAGAGCTGCGAGAAAGCAGATTGTTAAATATAGTACTCTTAATTTCTAGTAATTTAAATATACTAGCATATAGTTTATTTTAAGGAAGCCCCTACTTGTAATTATATTTTATTTTTTAATTTATTTTTATTTAATTTTTAAACCTAACTGCCTAGAATATCCATCCCTTCCACAATCTTTGAGGGGCAGTTCCAAAGAAGTTAACGTGAAAAAAGATAAAAGGTATACTGCTCCCCTCAACTTTTAATGCTTGCAGGTCGTATGCCTAGCCGCCGCCGTTGAAACTAATTTAATTCTTCAGGAGCTTTACCTCCTTCTAGTTTATAGTACATTGAAGGAATAAAAAATGGCCGAACTATACTTCTTAATTTAGTATAATTCTCTTTAGCACCACTAATGAAAAGTCTATAACCTGTACCGCCACCTGACATATGTCTAACATTAATAGTTGTAACTAGATTAAATTTTGATTGTAATGCTTTACTTAACAACTCTACTTCTGCTAAAGTAAAAGACTCTGTACATAAACCTATACCTTTTCCTGTACTAAAGCCATCATCCATAATTCAGTGTGCTAATCCTATAGGAGATAATAATTCTTCTATGTTTAAAGGCACTATTTTTATAAATTTTTTATCTGACTCAGATCAACTATATCACTGCGAATGAAGTAAAGATAAGGCAGGTAAGCTTTTACTGGAAAAGTTATACTGAGTTGGAAGTTTACCTGAGTTAGGGTTAGGTCAAGGTCTGGGTAAAGTAGGAGTAAAAATAGTAGAATAAATATTACCCCATAAGTGGTAAGTGTAATCTTTTCTTTTGAGAGTCATAACAAAATTTGCATTACAATTTGGTTTTGGCTTTCCATCAACACCTTTATGCGTAAATCGTAGAGATCCATCCCCTAGTAAATTACCTACCAAGGGATCCATCACTTCTTTGGTTAAGGCTATTAGAGGTTGCCGCTCTTCTTGATTAGGTGATTTAAACCTACCTTTAGAGTCTCTGGGTTTTGGATTTGAAGAGAATAAAGCTGGCAATACAGCTGAACTTGAACAAGAGACAATATTATTAATCGAATTCGGTTCAAAAAATTCAGCACAGTGCAGAATTTCACCTCAAGAGCCTGAGTCGGTGTATTTCAAGTTGTTAATGAGGCTAATTAAATTAATTATTAAAAATAGACTAAAAATTAAATATATGCTTATCAGAGTTTTATGCGTAGCTTCCATTGCTTAGTACACGAACTATAATAGTTAAATGTACCTAGACTATATATTTTTATATCACGTGTAGTCGTTGAGGTAATTAATATAAATTAATTTTATAACCAGCTAGTTAATCCACTTAATTATTTTTTAACTTTTTTTTTTCCTGCTATTCTAGCCTTAGTTTAACCTTCCCATTGTAAAAAGGGAAGGGTAGAGAGGGGCAGCCTTGGCTACCTTGTACTACAAAAAAAAGTAGAAAGGCTTGTTATAAAACAAAGGCCAGCGAGCCAGCCTACGCTCTCCAAAAAGGGTGTGTAGCAAAAAGGAGTGCGAGATGCTATTGCAATAGACCCTTCCATTAGACTGTAGAGTAAGTTATTTGTCAACTAAAGTAATAATTAAGTAACTGTATTGTTCTAGCTTATAGTGATAAGTGTTATAAAAAACAGCTTTATATATAAATAAAACTAAAAATATTAACACTGGGCCAATGTAGACCCAGGCAACCAACTATGTAAAGGTATTTGAGCTGATTTAGCTAAACTACCTCCAATTAATAGTAAAGAAATAATAGTAATAGCTATTTCATTAGAGTGAGGAGCTAATGAGAAAATAGTCTCATAATTAAGTGAACCGAATAAACCAAATAAACCAAAGAATCCAATACTTAATACCATATCACCTGTTCTATTCATAGTAAAAGCTAGAATAGCTGCTTTATTAGCTTGTATTCTAGTATAATAGAAATTAATTAGTAAATACGAGAAAACTCCAATTGCTTCTCACTTATATAATATAACTGAACAGTTTAGTTATAATTTAAATTTTTAAAGAAATTAATTATTATTAAAATAATTAGATGATGTAGATCTGATTTTAGATAATTTATATAACATAGAATAATGAATGTAAGGTAAAACAATATTTTTTAAAGGTATTTCTTGTTTTATAGGTATAACAATTATTCATTGATTAGGTTTCTTTTCATGAATTCTTGTTCTTAATTTAAAATTGTTTAATAACGCTTGACGTAATAATTCTATTTCTTCTAATGTATATGCCATACAATATAAATTTGTTTCACCATAAGATCCTAAACCACCGTCATCACTAATTCAATAAGCTAAAGCTCTAGCTGTTAATAAATCTCCGATATTTTCAGGTATAATTTTTTTACCGTCTTTATAAAATAAATCTTTATAATAATTTAAAGAAGGTAAAGCTAAAGTTTTAAATTGTATAGAAGAATATATTTTATTATTTCTTAAATCAGGTTTTCTAATATAAACTTTAGGTCCTTTTCCACAAAGATTAATAAGATGGCTAAATAAATGCATAGTATATTCAGCATGCTGAGGAAAAGTTTGATCTATTCTAAGTCTAGTGTTAATAGATCTACCATATCTTTCTAGACTTGAATCCCCTAATATAGTACCGATAATAATATCTTTTTGAATATTACTTAATATTATTTTACTTTTAAGATCTTTATTGTTTGTGACGATTGTATGAAATTGTCTAAATGATAGTGCTAATTTTTTTTTAACTTTACCTTTGCTCTTAAAAGATTTATTAAAAATAGTTAAATAATATGTTTTTATAAATCGGCTATAAAGCATCAATACAGATTTTAGAATTAAAAAATATAAGTCTTTATCTATACAAAAATTAAAAAAAAATATAATAACTGAAACAACTCACTTTATATTATTACTTCATTTTCATGAAGCATAGGTTTAAATCTTTAATACATTAACCTGCAACCGTTTTTTTAACGTAGTTAATTTATAACAGGTTATAAATAAGTATTATTTTTCGTATAATCTCTGAGAATTTAATTAATTCTGCTTATTATCCAATCTTTTTAATTTTAACTTAATTAAAAAAAGTATAAAAAAGTTTTAGAAACTTTAAGCATATAGAAAAATTTAAAGTGGGCTGAGAAGTCAACCCACAAACATTACAAAGTAATTACCACCGAAAACTAATACTAACATACCTCCTGTAAAGGCACATAAATAAGCAAAGAATCTCTGTACATGAGGGTCTGAATCTAAATAAGAAATACTATAGATATGAATTAGAGTAGAACAAAACAAAACAGCTAAACCTAAAGAAATACTTAAATTATCAAATTTAAATTCTCAGTTTATAGTTAATATTCCAGAGTCTACTCAAGAACCTAAGTTTAAATTTATAGGTGCACCACCACATAGAACTATTTGATAAAAAGCATAACTAATTAATAATGAGGAAATAAACAATGAGAAACAAGTAATAAACTGAGAACCTTTAACTCCTAATTTTCTACCTAAAAATCCAGCAACAATAGAACCTAAAACAGGTAAAGCTACAATAATAATGATAAATAAATTTAATTTCATTTTAAACTTTTAATAATAAATTTCCTCTTAATTTGTAGTATGCAACAATAATACTTAATCCAATTATAGACTCAGCACCTGCTATTGAAATAATATAAATACTAAAAGTTTGACCTATATTGTCATTTAGTTCAAAAGAAGTAATTAAAATAAATAAAGTTACGGCTAAAAGTAATAATTCTATAGCAACTATTAATAAAATTACATTATTTCTATTTAAAATAAAACCTGCGATACCACAAAGAAATAATAAAAGTGTTAAAGTTGTAGTCATTTTTTTTTGTTTTTTATTATATTTTTTACTTAACGTTATAGTGATTATAATTTTTAATATTTAGGTAGTAGTACCTTATTCTCCCACCAGGGCGGTAAAAAAAAATAATTAACGACAATTTAAATAAGCCAACTTTTAATTATGGGGGGTTACTCTATAACTCTAAAGTTTTAATATGTTGCTTAAAAAAAGATATTCTAAGTTTAATCTACAAAGAATGTTACGTAACTAAGATAAAAATGCAAGCGCTGTGCCAGCTGGCCGTACTGGCCATACAGCTTGCAAACAGGCCAGACAGCGACAAATTTAATATAATTTAATAACGTAAGTACAATAGATAACTCAAAAGTTAATGCAGTCAATATTTATATTATAAAGATAGATCTAAATATAATTTATATTATTTTAACTTAATTAATAATATTTATTTTTATAAATGTATTAGTTACGCATAAAACATTTATATTTCTACGACCTCAAGTGAAAAAATATAAATCAATTTATGACGCCGCCGGCTTTTGCTCGTAGTAAAATAAAAAGTTAAACTTTTATTTAATATTAAATCCTAAATGAAAAAGAGTTAAACTACCTACTTGACCGCGACTTGTAAGTTATAAAACGCGACTTGAAATTTATTTAAAAAAAAATAAAAACACAAAATTTTTTTAAACATGAATATTTTTCTGTTAGAAAAATAATTTTAGCTTATTTATTTTTAGAAGCGTAAATAAAAATTTATTTTCAAAAACACCATCAACTACATTTTTTGTTTTCATTAGAATCTTCATTAACAGTTTGGCTAACTTGATTTTTAGTAGCCTCTATTGTTTGAGGTTCGTCTGGAAGTCTTTCATATATATTACGAGTACTTCCCTCTCCTAATTTTAAAATAGCCATTTTACTAGTCCCAGGTTGTCGATCAACAACAGAATGGCTAGGTCCTGCTTGTGGTATTTCAGTGTTTTCCATTACACTTATTCCTCTAGAATTTAATTCTTCCTCTATACTATTTATCACGTATTTAACAGAAACAAATTGATTTTGATCTAATCCCATTTCTCGTTTTTTGCCTTTTTTATCACCATCTGCCTTAAGTTGAATGTCCTCTTCCAATTGAGATTTGTGTAATTTTAACTCCTCTTTTAATTTTTCATCTGACAATCCTTTTAAAGGATTAGCATCCTGAGGAGGAAGAGGATCCTCTCCTGAAGTTAGAGTTGAACCACCCATATCCTCATTAAAATTTTTAGCATAAAGTATTGAGTTATTATCTTCTGTATTAGAAAAATTTTTTTCTTCTTGATTTTTAAATGGGGCATTATCAATGGAATCATTATCTTCAGAGTGTAAATAGCTAAAAGAGTTCTTACTTAAGATTAAAGGTAAATTAGAAAAAAGACTAACAATAGCTGTTTTGATTAATTCAAAAATTATAACAATTCAGGTTTTTTTATTATAACTTAAATCAGTTATTTTTTGATCCGAATTAATAATTGTATTTTCATCATTAAATTCTATTTTTTTTTCAAAGAACGGTTCTAATTTTTCTATTAAAGTACTAAAAAGATCTTGAAAAACAGGGTAATAATTTTTTAGTAAAATATAAACTATATAAAGAAAAATTAATATAAATATAAAAATAATAATTTTTTTATTATTATTACCTCCTGGTCCCGACCCTGACGGTAAGGTTCTGTTTTTTTTTTTTAAAATTTTTTTATAAAAAAAATAAGAGGAAGTATTGTTTTTAAAAAGTTGATAATTTGAAAATAAGCCTACTTTATCGCGTAGCGCTTGTAATATAAAAGTAATAATGATATAACTAGCCAATGTTAATTTATTTATTAAACAAATTACAATTTTTTTATAATTTATTTTTTTTTTAATTAACAACCTCAAATATAAACTACAATAAAAAGAAATAATCAAACTACATCAACAAAATGTCAATAAGCAATAGCGGATTCCAAACCCACATGATGTGAAGAGGTTGAATGATAGGCATAAATACGAATAAAGCTGTATAGCAAAAAAAGAGTTCCTACTATAACATGGACAATTTTGTTAACGTAATAGAATTTAACTACTACTTCCATTTTTTACAAAATGGTTCAGACTATATCTTCAATAAGTAGGCCTTATGCCCTTTACTATTATTCCTTATTGATGGGCTTTCGTGGTAAAATTATTTTAAATAAAAGTAATCATTTACTAGTCGTTGAACCTTCGTATATTCCTCCATTTTTTTTTTATACAAAATGGCAAATAGAATTTTTATTTAATATACGCTTGGTTACATATTATCCTTTATAGATTATATTGTAATTTGTATATAAGGAGTTTTATGTAATTAACCCATTTTTCTGTCAAATTATAAAAAATATCGTATAATTTATATTAGATACGATTTGTACAACCATTAGGAATTATTGGCCAAAAATAAATTTAAAATTTTTATATTTATGACCTGATAATAAACAATTCTTAATATTTGTTCTTCCTATTTTTAAAGCTTTACTACATTCAGTTATACTAGAGTAAGTAAAACTATTACTATTATCATCTATAGCTATTATTTTTAATTTTTCAGAAATAAAGTTAGATGTACCTCTTAAAAATCTTACGCCTTCTTTAGTCTCATAAGGAGATGGTAAAGAAAAAAGTAATAAAATTTTAGCTATAATTGTAGTTTTATGTTCTTCACTTTTATAATGTAAAAGGTTTTTTATCAAATTACTTAACAATAAAGGCAGTTGTTGGTCTTGTTTATAAATATCATAGTTAAAAATCTCTTTAGATTTATAATTTTCGACAGCTAAAGGTAAACAACCGTGTGTGATTTGCACTGCATTAACCTCTAAATTATATAGTTTTTCCAACTTAGATTCCATCCATATCAGATCAGCTGGAGGGTTAGAAATATTAGTTGTAAATTGTAAAGACTTATCTACAAAGGTAGTTAATCTAAAATTATTTATTTTAGATTTTATTTCATTAATTAAACTAATACCTTCTGGAATTCTATGATAACCATGAAAAAAAATAGAAACAAGAATAGATCAATCACAAAAATCTAAATATTTTTTAGTTTGTAAAATATCTAATTTAGAGATCTTTTTATTATAAAAAGGAATTATAACATTTTTTAAAACGTGTATATTATTTATTTCTAAAACTACCATTGCATTAAAATTTGATAAATTTTTACGTGGAGCTATAATGTTTAAATTACCGTTATTAAAGTATTCTTTAATACTTTGAAATAACTCTAATTCTTTTTCATGGTTTTCAAATTTTAATCTAGGACCTGAAGAAGAGATAGAAAAACAAGCATCACCGTCTGTAAAACCAGCTAGTCAATAATCCGATATTATTATATCTTTAGTATTTTTAGCTCGAGATGTTAAATTTGAATTTTTCAATTCGTAATAATACTTTATAATTTCTAATTTTCCTTCAGAAGTTAAATGTTTTTTATCCTTTATTAAAATAACAGCTTTTTTAAATACTAAAAATTGATAATATTTAGAACTGTTTAATTCAACATAGTTAAAAATAGGTAATATTATATTAATTAATGAATATTGATCATTAACAAAATAATTACATTTATTACCTGAAATAGCTATATGTCCACAATTTAAATTAGTTTGAATAAATTTTAATACTGGCAAATCATCAATATGAAGACCGATTTGAAAAGTTATAACTAGACTATTATATTTGTTCTCTTTGAAATTTCGTAAACTAATATTAAAATTTCCCTCTGCATCGGTAAAACCAGATAACCACTGTAAAAGTTCAGTATTTAAATAAAAGGATTTATTACCTTTCGTCGTTAACATTAAGTAGCTTTCTTTATTTTTAGTGAAGAACTTTATATTTTTTTTTAGTAAATTTGGTTTAAAAATGGAAATTTTATTATTGTTAGGGGCTACTAAAGTTAACCCATGAAGGCCAGTCGAAGCAAAAAAAACTGTACCAAAAATACTATCAGCTAATGAAAAAGATGCTTCACTATATTCAATAGCCTGATAATAAGTAAATAAAATAGCTAAAACTAAAGTTACAAAAGATCCATCAAGAGTTGTTTTTCTTATTCTACCTATTAAAGCATGATGTGCTAATGTAACATAAGCACCCGAAGATAATAACAACACTGTATTTGTTAAAGGTAAACCAAATGAGTTTAAAGTTGTTAACCCAAATGGAGGCCAAATACCTCCTATTTCAACAGAAGGTGATAAAGCTGAGTGAAAAAAACTTCAGAAAACAGATATAAAAGCAAATGCTTCAGAAATAATAAATAATAAGAAACCAATAGTAATACCTCTTCTAACTCTTTTGGTATGATCTCCTAAAAAAGTCAATAATTTTTATTCAATATATCACTATATTGTTAGGACTGTATCTTAAGTAATAGGTTATTTAATATAACGTATTAAATTTTCACGTACTAGTCTCTGAGGAACCTACTAGAATAATTATACGTTCTTTGGTTTCCTGCTGATAATCTTAGTCTTAAAGAAGTTCCAGCATATAGTGAAATTTAAAGAGGGCACTTTAAATTAGAAGGCGCAAGATCTGTAGGCTTAGGGTTTATTACTTCAAGATAAATTATATTATTAAATATTGCTCTCCTACTCCCTAACTTGGGTACAAATTAAAGTTACAGTATTCTTTTTTTTAGATATATTAAAAAAGAGTGCAGAGAAATTAAAAGATTAGCTCATAACTAAATAAAAGTTATATGTTAATCTTCGAATGTAGCGGAAGGCTTAATTATTAATGATTTAAATTTTATTTATCCTTCCGGAGTTTGATGCTCTTTTTTAACTACCATATCATAAACAATTATTCAATTTTTATAGTTATATCTCTTTTCTCCTATTAAGGGGTATTTTTTAAAATAGTTAACTAGAGGTTCTAATTTTCCTATAGCTGACACTGTTAAACTTAATACTTTTGTTTGCGTTTTATTGCTTCTATAGGATTTAATAGGACAATCTAAATATAGAGCTAATCCCTCCATAAATTGTAACATTGATGTAAAGTAGGTCTATCAAAGGCACGTTGAACTAATCTATATTTAAGTGTAACATGTTCACTACGACTTCTTTTCATTAATTCAGATTTAGGTTTAGCTTCAACATATTTTATACCAAAATGCCCCTCAGAGTCTGTAAATCCGGTTAATCAACTATTATTTCCAAAAAAAATTTTAAGTATCTAATATACTTTCAGGTATACTTAAAGAATATTTATTATTAAAATAATTTATTAAATTATTAAATGTATTATAAACTAATATTAGATTTATAATTATAAAAAATTTTTTTTTATATTTACTTACTGATTAGTTAGGTAAACAGAACATATAGTAGCTTTACGAGTGTTGACAGAGTTACACACGCACTATTAAGTTAAAATTAATTTTTTTTTTTGAGTTCTAAGTTTGCCATGTACTAAATTTAAAAATATTTGAATACCTTTAATATTTCCAATAATATAAAAAAGTGTATTAGTACCTGATATTTGAAACCGGCCTATATCTCCTAGTTCTGATTGAATAAAAGCTAGTAAACCTCAATTATTAATGTGAGATGTAAAAATTATTCTAGGATTTAAGATTCTATTTAATATAGTGTTTTTAGATAAAGCGGGAATAGATATACAATCATCACCTTCAAGGAGACCAGCCAAGTAATAATCAAAATTTTCTGAATTAGAATTATT
>WNEZ01005228.1_pt1 | contig 16776 bp, 13 predicted proteins | sample 5400521 | NCBI WGS metagenome assembly WNEZ01 (sample SAMN13153339, study PRJNA577476) | soil metagenome | isolation source: 120 cm saprolite under Douglas fir tree site 2 hole 1 replicate 1 | place: USA:California | collected 2015-04-18
CGACCACGACGCCCGGGTCGATCGAGACGCCGTTCTCGACACGAGCGGTCGGGTGCACCGTCGCTCCCGGCGCGACGCCTTCGGCTCCGAACAGCGACGACGGACGCAAGGCGGTCGGAAAAAGAGCGCGCGCGACCGTGACGAACGCACGATAGGGCTCGGCGGCGCGCAGCGCGGCGACATGGCTCGGCACGTGCGGCTCCAGTCGCGCCGCCAGCAGGCAGGCGCCGGCGCGCGTCGCGGCAAGCTGGCCGCCGTATTTGGCGTTGTCGAAAAAGGCAAGGTCGGACGGCGCGGCGCGATCGAGCGGCGCCACATTGCTGATCGGCCGATTGAGATCGGCGCCGGGGTGAGGCTCGGCGCCGGTCAGGGCCGCGATCTCACCGACCGTCAGGGCTTTGGAGGCTTTGAAGAACAACGGCTCGCTCATGCCACCCGTTCCGTGGCCGGCCGGTCGGACGTCAGAATTTCGTCCCGCCGCCGAACCGGAACAGCTGCAGACGGTCGTAGGGCTGCTTGGTCAGCGCATACGCGAGGTCGAAACGCAGCGGACCGAAGGGCGAATCCCAGATCAGGCCCACGCCGGCGGACGAACGCACCATCGTGTCGTTGCAGTTCTGTCCGGGCGTGCCGCCGATGCACGTGGTCATTTGCTCGCCGGTGACGTCCCAGCTCGTGGGCCCGCGATAGTTGAGGAGCTGACCGGCATCCGCGAAGACCGCGAAGCGCATGCCAAAATCCTTCGGCGCGAAGAACAACGGCGTCTGGAATTCAACCGTGGACGCCCAGTAGAGCGATCCGCCGAGCGCGTCGTTGTTGGTGCCTGAGGTCAGGTCGCGCGGTCCGAAGCCGGCCGGCGCAAAGCCACGCACCAGGTTCGGCCCGCCCTGGAAGTGATCGAGCATGCGCAGCTCGCTGCCGCCCCAGCCCGCCGCATGACCCGTCTGGAAGCGGAAGAGGCCGATCACGTCGGGCAGGACCTCGTGGTACATGCGGGTGTCGATTATGGTCTTGATGAAGCGCACGTCGCCGCCGACGCCCGCAAAGTCCTGCGTCACGCTGAAGATGAGGCCGCTCGTCGGATTGCGGTTGTTGTCGAGCGTGTTGTAGGTGAACCCGTATCCCACCATCGAGACGAACACCGGACCCGCCGCGAGCTCCTTGCGGACCGCAAGCGAAGCTTCGCCGTCCTGGAAGCAGTTCTGCGTGAACGGCAAGCCGGTCGCCGGATCGGTCCGGCCCTGCTGGTCCGGCGTCGGAAACGTGCCGTTCGCGCTGCTCGGATTGATGTTGTTACAGTTCATGAACTGTTGGGGCAGCGAGATCTTCTGCTGATACGCCGTATACTTGACCGTCGTGCCCCAGTTGTCGGTGATGGGAATGCCGAAGCGAATGTTTCCGCCGATCGTCTGCGACGTGTAGGAAACGTAGGTCGCCGACGTCGTCTGCTTGGCGAAGATGTCGAGACCGAGCGCGAGCCGCTCGCCCATCAGATAGGGCTCGACGAAGGAAAGCTCGAAGCCGCGCGCGCGCGTTCCGTACTGCACCGCGGCGCGCGCCATCTGGCCGCGGCCGAGCAGGTTGCGCTCGCCGACGCTGACTTCTCCGAGCAGACCGTCGGCGGTCGAATAGCCGCCGGCGAAGGAGAACTCGCCGGTCGACTGCTCCTCGAGATCGACATTGATCACGATGCGGTCGGGCGCCGAGCCGGGTTCGTTGGTGATTTTGACGGTCTTGAAGTAGTTGAGGTTCTTCAGTCGCCGCTCGGCGCGGTCGATCAGCGCGCGGTTGTAGGCATCGCCTTCGACGATGTCGAACTCGCGCCGGATCACCCAGTCGCGCGTCTTGGTATTGCCGCGAATATTGATGCGTTCGATATAGGCGTGCGGGCCTTCTTCGATCGTGAAGACGAGATTGACGCGCTTGGCCTCGTAGTCGCGATCGCCGCGCGGCCGCACCGCCGCGAACGGATAGCCGCGCTTGGCCACGTCGATCGTGATGTCCTCGACCGATTTTTCCACGAGATCGGCGTTATAGACCGCGCCCGACACCGCCTTGATCCTGGAGCGGATCGATTCAGGCGGCACCGCTTGGACGCTCGACTGCACGTCGACGATGCCGAACCGGTACTGCTCGCCCTCCTCGATCGTGAAAGCGATGACGAAACCCTTGCGGCTCGGATCGTATTCCGCCGTCGCCGACACGATGCGCACGTCGGCATAGCCGTTCTTCAGATAGAACCGGCGCAAGAGGTCGCGATCGACCTCGAGGCGGTCGGCATCGTAGATATCGTTGCTCTTCAGGAAGCTCAGCCAGTTCGTGGTGCCGGTCTTGATGACGTCCTTGAGGCGATAGTCGGAATAGCGGCGATTGCCGACGAAACTGATGCTCGCCACGCCGGTCTTCTGACCCTCGTTGATCTCGAAGATGAGGTCGACGCGGTTGTTCGGCAGATCGATGATCTTCGGCTCGACCCGCACGTCGTAGCGGCCGCTGCGATGATAGATCTCGACGATACGCGAGACGTCGGACTGGACGATGGCGCGTGAGAAGGTGCCGCGCGCTTTCGATTGAATCTCGGCGGCCATCTGTTCGTCCTTGGCCTTCTTGTTGCCTTCGAACGCGACGCGATTGATGACCGGATTCTCGATCACCGTGACCACGAGACGGCCACCGGCCTGGTTGATGCGAACGTCCTGAAAGAGACCGGTGCCGATCAACGCCTTGAGGGCCGTATCGATGCGGGCGGCATCGAGCCGGTCGCCACCGCCGGCACGGAAATAGGACCGGATCGTCTCCGCCTCGACCCGGCGGTTACCCTCGACCACGATCTGGGATACCGATTGCGCGCGCGCGGGCTCGCTCGCCCCGAGCGAGGCGGCAAGAAGAGCCAAAAGCATTCCCCCGAGGACCAATCCGGCGACGCCCAGCCCTCGAATACCCCGCACGCCACGTCCCATTCGCTCTGCGCCCTATTCCCCTCTAACCCCCCGAACCCCTCTGTCGGGACCGCTGGATTCTCGCTCCGTTTGTACAGGCTTTGAGGTGTAATGCCAAACGGAGATTCCTCCTTATTCTCCTTTAGCCTCAGGAACTTGCGACTTTATCCCAAGGAAGTTGCATGATCGCTACACCAACTCACGAGGCCATGAAGTGAGAAATGTCATTCCAGGTTGCGAAGATCATCAGCATGACGACGATCGCGAGCCCGATGCGGAACCCGACCTCCTGCGCGCGCTCGGACAGCGGCCGGCCGCGCACGGCCTCGATGCCGTAGAACATGAGGTGTCCGCCATCGAGCAGCGGGATGGGAAACAGGTTCAACAGACCGATCGACACCGAGATGAATCCGGCCCAGTTCATCAGCGTGGCGAAGCCGAGCGTCGCCATCTGTCCGGACATCTGCGCGATCCGCAGCGGACCGCCGAGCTGATCGGGTGAGGCGCGGCCGACCGCAAGCTTGCCCAGATACGTGAAGGTCTGGTCGACCACGGTCCAGCATTGCTTGACCGCCTGCTGCATCGCTTCGAGCAGGCCGAATTTGCGCGTCTTGATGTCGGTCGGCGCGATCGACTGGCGCAATCCAAGCACGCCGATCTTGTGGACATTGCCGAAGATATCCTTCTCCTCGGTCAATGCCGGCGTCGCCTGCAGTTTGACCAGCGTGCCGTTCCGCTCGACCGTGATGTCCAACGGCTCGCCCGCGCTCAGCGACACGATCTCCTTCATGTCGTTGAAGCTTTCGATCGGCTTGCCGGCGATATTGACGACGAGGTCGCCGGGCTTGAAGCCGGCCGCGGCCGCGGCGCTGTTCGGGACGACGTCATCGACCCGCGCGGCGGTCTCCTGCTTGCCGTAGGTCATGAAGATCGTGGTGAAAATCACGATCGCCAGGATGAAATTGGCAATCGGACCGGCGGCGACGACGGCGGACCGCGCGGCCACCGGCTGATGGAAAAAGCTCACGCTCCGCTCTTCGGGCGTCATGGCGGCGAGCGCGTTCGGGTTGGGCACGCTGGCGGCGTTTTCATCCCCAAAAAACTTTACGTAGCCGCCCAGGGGGATGGCCGCGATTTTCCAGCGCGTGCCGTGACGATCGGTGAAGCCGAGCAATTCGGGGCCGAATCCGACCGAAAAGACCAGTATCTTGATACCGCACCAGCGCGCGACGAGGAAATGACCGAGCTCGTGGAAGAACACCACGATCGTGAGGACAAATAGGAACGGGAGAAGAACGCCCAGGACGGAACTACCTAACATATTGAAACTCTCAACAAAATTCCAAACCATCGGCCGCGTCCTCCAGCTCCGGCGGGCGCGGCCCCCGAAGTTAAAACCCGTTGAAGTTAATAAGATGCCTTTAAGGCGATTTCGGGCACAAGGCTGCGCGCCAGCGTTCGCGCGTTATGGTCAATAGCGAGCGCACTTTCCACATCGGCGGGCTCGGACAGAATGCCGCGCGCGGCCGCCGTCTCGATGGTTTCCTCGACCAGCCGGGGGATGCCGGTAAAGTCCAGACGGCCTTCGAGGAATTCCCCAACCGCGATCTCGTTAGCGGCATTGAGCACCGTGGGCGCCCCCGCCCCTGCCTCGAGCGCCATGCGCGCGATGCGCAGCGCCGGAAATCGGACCGGGTCCGGCGCCTCGAAGGTCAGGTTCTGCAGGCGGGCAAAGTCGAGCCGTATCGCGGCCCCGATACGATCGGGCCAGGCGAGACAATGGGCGATCGGGACGCGCATATCGGTCGGGCCGAGCTGCGCCACCATGGAGCCGTCGCAGTACTCGACCAGCCCATGGACGATGGACTGCGGGTGCACGAACACGTCGATCATTTTTGCGGGCACGTCGAAGAGGTGATGCGCCTCGATGATCTCGAGGCCCTTGTTCATCAGCGTGGCGGAATCGATCGTGACCTTCGGACCCATCGACCAGTTGGGATGGCGCAGGGCCTGCTCCGGCGTTGCGGCGCGGATCGCCTCCGCCGACCAGGTACGGAATGGGCCGCCGGAGGCAGTCAACACGATGCGATGGATATTTTCGCGCGTGCCGGCGGCGAGCGACTGGAAAATGGCGTTGTGCTCGGAATCGACCGGCAGGACGGTAGCGCCCGCGGCCGCGGCGCGACGCATGAACAGCGTGCCGGCGCAGACCAGCGTCTCCTTGTTGGCGAGCGCGACGATCGCGCCGCGCTCGGCGGCGGCGAGCGTGGGCCGTAAGCCGGCCGCGCCGGTGATCGCGCCCATCACCCAGTCGGCCGGACGCTGCGCGGCCTCGACCACCGCCGCCTCGCCCGCGCCGGCCGCGATCCCGGATCCCGCGAGCGCGGCTTTGAGCTCGGGATAGGCCTTGTCGTCCGCGACCGCCGCGAAACGCGCGCCGAGGTCGCGCGCGAGCTTGGCGAGCGATTGCGCGTTGCGCGCCGCCGTCACGGCTTCAACGCGGAAGCGCTCGCGATTTCGGTGGATGAGATCGATGGTGCTCGCGCCGATCGAACCGGTGGCGCCGAGAATCGTGATGGTGCGCACGGCGGGCGCGATCGAGAGAGCGGAACGGGACATCGGAACGGCACTGGTCATCGCAACATCCGGTCCATCGTTCACCACACCAGCAGTCCACGCGCCGGCGCGCTCAGCCCGCCACGCGCAATTCCGATCATCGCCGCGAGCACGGCGGCAGCCACGAAACCATCGAGGCGGTCCATGATGCCGCCATGTCCCGGAATCACGTGACTGGCGTCCTTGACGCCGAAGCGCCGTTTGACCGCCGACTCGAAGAGGTCGCCGGCCTGCGAGACCGCCGAGAGTAGCAGGGCAAGCACGGCCGTCGCGAGCAGATTCGGGGCGCCACCATACTTGGCCACGGCCACGCCGGCCGCGAGTGCACCGAGGGCGCCGCCGATCGCGCCCGACCAGGTCTTCTTGGGGCTCACCACGGACCAAAGTTTGGGTCCGCCGATCCAGCGTCCGACGAAATAGCCGCAAATGTCGGTCGCCCAAACGATCGCGAACAGGAAAATGATGGAGACAAACCCCCAGATCGCATCGGCGCGCAGCACCGCAGGGGCCGTGAGGATCGCGCCGGCGTAGAGAACCCCGGCTGCCGCCCAGGCGCTCGTGCGCGAACGTCCATGCGGCGCTTCCGCAAGAACTCCGGCCGCCGCCGCCCCGAGCAGCACGGCGCCGCATGCGGCCGCCTGGTTCAACGGGGCGAGCACGCCTGCAAGTGCGAGCGCAGCAAGGCCCGCGGCCAACGCCAAGCGGCCGACTGCCGCCATGGTGCTCCATTCCCAGGCGACGACGAGCGCGGCCGCGCCCCAGAAAATCGCAAACAGCCAGCCGCCCGCATAGGCCGTACCGATGGCGAGCGGAACGAGCACGACCGACGAGGCGATACGAGGCAAGAGGCCGTCGCGCGAGCGAGCCGATGACGTCGCCGCGCCTGCCGGGGAATTGCCGCTCACGTCACGACCCGGTGCGCGCGATGAGGCCGCCGAAGCGGCGCTCGCGCCGGCGGAATTCAAGAATGGCGTCCTCGAGCGCGGCGCGATCGAAATCGGGCCAATAGATCGGCACGAAGACGAGCTCGCTGTAGGCCGCCTGCCACATCAGGAAGTTCGACAGGCGCTGCTCGCCGCTGGTGCGGATGATCAGATCGGGATCGGGCACGTCGGGCGCATCGAGATAGAGACCAAGCGCCTCGGCAGTGATGGCGTTGGCCTCAATCTTCCCCGCCGCCACGTCCTCGGCGGCCCGCCGCGCCGCGCGCGCGATCTCCTGCCGGGCGCCGTAGTTGAAGGCGACGACCAGGATGAGACCGTTGTTGTCGCGGGTGAGGTCTTCGGCCTCCTGCAGCAGGCGGCCGATCTCCGGATCGAGATCGACCCGCTCGCCGATGACGCGCACGCGCACATTGTTGCGATGGAGTTCGGCCAGATCGTTACGAATGAAACGGCGCAGCAGGCCCATCAGCTCGCTGATCTCGGACGGCGGCCGCGACCAGTTCTCCGAGCTGAAGGAGAAGATCGTGAGATATTCGATGCCGAGCTCGCCCGCCGCGCGCACGGTCCGCCGCAGCGCCTCGACGCCGCGCCGGTGTCCTTCCACGCGCGGCAGCCCGCGCTGCGCGGCCCAGCGGCCGTTGCCATCCATGATGATGGCGACATGGCGCGGCGCCGCGAATTCGCCGCCCAGGGCCGACGCCGCATCTCTTTCCGGCATAGTCGTGCTGCCTCGCTTCGCCCCGGAGACGGTTGGCTAGACCGTCATGATCTCTTTTTCCTTGTGCGCCAGCGTCTGGTCGATCTCGGCGATCGTCTGGTCGGTCAGCTTTTGGACCTCAGCGGACTGCCGCTTCTCGTCGTCCTGACTGATCTTGTGATCCTTTTCCAGCTTCTTGAGGAGATCCATGCCGTCGCGCCGCACGTGGCGCACGGCGACGCGCGCGGCTTCCGCATATTTGTGCGCGACCTTGACGAGCTCCTTGCGCCGCTCCTCGTTGAGCTCGGGGATGCGCAGGCGGATGGTCTGCCCGTCGGTCGCGGGAGTGAGCCCGAGATTGGCGGCGCTGATCGCCTTTTCGACCGCGTGCACCTGCGACTTGTCCCATACCTGCACGCTGATCAGTCGCGGTTCGGGCACGCTCACGGTGGCGACCTGGTTGAGCGGCATGTGCGTGCCGTAGACCTCCGCCTGCACGTGATCGAGGAGGTGCGGCGAGGCGCGGCCGGTGCGCAGCCCGCTGAGCTCCTGCTTGAGCACCTGCATGGCGCCCTGCATGCGGCGCTTGAGTTCGTTGACGTCGTAGTTCGCGGTTGCCATGGGCGCCTCTCTTCGAAACGGATATCAGTCCCGGCGTGACATCTGCATCGCCTGGTGCCGCTCCGCCGCGCGGCGCCGGACGCAGGCCCGCTCAGCCGCCGACGATGGTAGCGCGGCCCTTGCCGCGCAGCACGGCTTCGATCGCGCCTTTTTCGCGGATCGAGAACACGATGATAGGCATACGGTTTTCGCGGGCAAGCGCAAAGGCGGTGGCGTCCATGACTTTGAGGTCGCGGTCGAGCGCCTCCTTGTGCGAGAGCCGCTCGTAACGGGTCGCCTTCGGATCCTTCTTCGGATCGGCGCTGTAGACGCCGTCGACGTTGGTCGCCTTGAGGACCGCTCCGGCTTCCATTTCGGCCGCGCGCAGCACCGCGGTGGTGTCGGTGGTGAAAAACGGGTTGCCGGTGCCGCCGGCGAAGATCACGACGCGGTTCTGCTCGAGATGGCGCAACGCGCGCTGGCGCTCATAGGTCTCGCAGACCTGCGGCATGGCGAGCGCCGACATGGCTCGCGCGGGAGCGCCTGCGCGCTCGATCGCCGCTTCGAGCACGAGCGCGTTCATCACGGTCGCCAGCATGCCCATGGCGTCGCCGGTTGACCGCGACACGCCCTGCTTGGAGACATCGACGCCGCGCAGCACATTTCCGCCGCCGACCACGACGCCGAGCGTCACGCCGAGCGCGCGTGCCGCCACGATGTCCGCGGCGCAACGATCGACGGTCGCGTGATCGATCCCGTACGGCTTGGATCCGCTCAGGGCTTCGCCCGAGAGCTTGAGGACGACGCGACGGTAGGCGGGCTCAGGCATGGCGCGATCCCCCCAGTCGGATCGCTGCGAGCACTGCCGGCTCAGGCGGCCGCAGACGCGCTGTCCTGTTTCTCGATCCCCTCGCCGAGGGCGTAGCGCACGAAGCCTGCGGCCTTGATCGGGCCGCCGACCTTGCCCTCGGCCTCCTTGAGCGCCTGCGCGACCGTCTTGTCGGGATCATGCACGTAGGCCTGCTCGAGCAGGCAAACCTCCTTGTAGAAGGTCTTGAGTCCCGATTCGACGATCTTGGCAATCACGTTTTCCGGCTTGCCCTGCTGCCGGAATTTGTCGGCGAGCACGTCCCGCTCGCGCGCCACCACGGCGGGATCGAGGCCGCCCGGCTCGATCGCCTGCGGGTTCGACGCGGCAACGTGCATGGCGACCAGGCGGCCGAGCGCACCGAGTTCGTCGCTCTTGCCCGAGCTCTCGAGCGCGACGAGCACGCCGATCTTGCCGAGGCCATCGGTGACCGCGTTGTGCACGTAGGTTCCGATCACTCCCTTGCCGACCGAAAGCGCGGCGGCGCGGCGCAGCGTCATGTTCTCGCCGATGGTCGCGATGGCATCCGCCAGCGCCTGCTCCACGCTGGTGCCGCTGCTCGTGACCTTTGCGGCTTTGATCTTCTCGACATCGGCGCCGACGTCCATTGCGACCTGCGCGACCATCTTGACCAGGCCCTGAAAGAGGTCGTTGCGCGCGACGAAATCGGTTTCGGAATTGACCTCGACGACGACGCCCTTGTTGCCCGCGACGTTGACGGCGATCAGGCCTTCAGCGGCGACGCGGCCGGCCTTCTTCGCCGCCTTGGCGAGGCCCTTCTTGCGCAGCAGGTCGACCGCCGATTCCACGTTGCCCTGGGTCTCGCCCAGCGCCGACTTGCAATCCATCATGCCCGCGCCCGTCCTCTCGCGCAGGTCCTTGACCATCGCAGCGGTGATTTCGTTCGCCATCGCGTTTGCGTCCTTCCAAGGGAATGCGGCCGGCCTTTTGCGGGCCGGCCCTATCGATATGAGCACCGGGGCCGCGCCGGCTTACTCGGTTTCGGCGCTGAGCGTCTTCGCCTGCGCGATCCAGCCGTCGACCCGGCCGGGCAATCCCACTTCCTCGCCGACATTGTGCGCGGCTTCGGGATTGAAAGCGGCGATCTGCCAGTAATGGAAGAGGCCGAGATCGTTGAGCTTCTTCTCGATCGCGCCCGACACGCCGGTGAGCTTCTTGAGATCGTCGGCGACGCCGCGCGGACCTGAGAGCGCCTCGAAGCCAAGCGTCTTCTCGGCCGGCAGCTCCTCCTGGATGACCGGCTTCTCCGCGGCCCCCACGTCGACGCCCATCTCGCCCTGGGCGCGGCCGATGCCGTCGATCGCGGCCCTCGAGATGAGATCGCAATAGAGCGTGATGGCGCGGCCGGCGTCGTCGTTGCCAGGCACCACAAAGGTGATCCCGTCGGGATCGCAATTGGTGTCGACCACGGCGGCGACCGGGATGCCGAGGCGCTTCGCCTCCTTGATCGCGATGTCCTCCTTGTTGGTGTCGATCACGAACATGAGGTCGGGCAGCCCGCCCATGTCCTTGATGCCGCCGAGCGCGCGGTTGAGCTTGTCGCGCTCGCGGGTGAGCGTGAGGCGCTCCTTCTTGGTGTAGCCGTGCGCCTCGCCGGAGAGCATCTCGTCGAGCGAACGCAGGCGCTTGATCGATGCCGAGATGGTCTTCCAGTTGGTGAGGGTGCCGCCGAGCCAGCGCGAATTGACGAAGTACTGCGCCGACTTCTTGGCGGCCTCGGCGATCGAATCCTGCGCCTGGCGCTTGGTGCCGACGAACAGGATGCGGCCGCCCTTGGCCACCGTGTCGCTCACCGCGCTGAGCGCGCGGTGCAGCATCGGCACGGTCTGGGCGAGGTCGATGATGTGGATGTTGTTGCGGGTGCCGAAGATGAACTCGCGCATCTTCGGGTTCCAGCGATGGGCCTGATGGCCAAAGTGAACGCCAGCCTCGAGCAGCTGGCGCATCGAATAATCGGGCAGCGCCATTCGGGTTCTCCGGTTGGTCCTCCGCGGATTTGTGAGCACCAGCAAGGGCTTACGCCCGCCCTGGCGCCACCGGACGGCCGTTCGGCCAGAATCCGCGTGTGAGATGGCGGCTATATAACGGCGCGGGTCGGTGAACGCAAGGAAAACGCGAACGAAACGAGGGCTCTAGACGTTGGCGCATGTCCTTGTCGGCGAACCGGCGTCCACCCCGGATCAAGTCCGGGGCAGGCTTTCGCCGGGACATGCGCTAACCGGCCTCACGTCACGGCGTTCGCCATCTGCAGGCTGTCGAGCAGCGCGGCGCGGCGCATGTAGGCCTTGGCGGCCTCCGGATCGTCGGCGGTGCGGCGCAGCTCGTCGAAGCTCGCGGCACGCGTCACGGGATCCCGCTCTTCCATCATGCGCTTGTTGGCGATGGTCTGGGCCTGCACGTATTCGACCGCGGCGTGGCGGCGCTGGCGGCTGTAGAGATCGAGCAGCTCCTCGCCCGCCTCGCCCTTGATGACGCGCGCGAGCTTGTCGGCGAGATTGACGCCGTCGTGAATGCCGCCGTTCATGCCCATGCCGCCGATCGGATTGTTGACGTGGGCGGCATCGCCGGCGAGCAGGACGCGGCCCTTGCGGAAAGTCGCCGCCACGCGCTGGCTCACGGGATAGACGTTGACGTATTCGACGTGGTAGCGGCCGGCCTTCGGAAAGAATTTCGAAGTCGAAACTGGTCGCGATCTTGATGAAGCGCTCCGGGTAGGTGAAGCCTTCGAACGCGATGCCCGCGAGCCGCCGCACCGCGCTGCGCCCGCCGTCGCAGCCGATGGCGTAAGCGGCCTGCGCGCGGCCCGCTCCCTCGGGCGAGGTGAAGTCGATCTCCACGCCATCCGCGGTCTGCCGCAGGCCGGTGACGCAATGGGAAAAGCGCACGTCGAAATCGCCGGCGTTGGCGTATTCGGCGGCGATCGAGGCGGTCAGCTTGTACTGCTCGTATTGCAGCACGAAGGGAAACTCGAACTCGTCGCGCATGAGGTCGAGGTCGAACTCGGCGACCACCGCGCCGGTCACGCGGTCGTGGAAGCGATATTTCGGCGACACCAGTCCGAGCGGGATGATCTTCTCGGTCACGCCGAGCTCGTGCAGCAGCGTCAGTGTCGTCGGATGCAGCGAGGCCGCGCGCTGATCGCGCACCGGCGCCGGCTCCTGCTCGAAGACAGTGACCGGAATGCCGCGCCGGTTGAGCGCCAGCGCGCAAACCATTCCGACCGGCCCGGCGCCCACGATGACGACGCGCGAATTTTCCTTCTGTTTCGCCATTCGCCTTTCGCGTTACTCCGGCTTCAGCCCGAGCTCGCGCACGATGTCGCGCGCGCCATCCAAGACTCAGGCCGCCTTGTTGGCCGGCGCCACGTCCTTCACGGCGCCCTTCCAGCCGCTCTCGGTCACGTCGAACACGATGCCTTCCGGCGTCTTGTACTTGACCTCGTAATAGACGTTCGGGCCGGTCTCTTTGCGGCCGGTCACGTAGCTGCCGCCCGCCGCCGTGATCGCCTTGTCGATCTCCTCGACGCTGTCGACCCACATGCCGAAATGGATGAGGCCGGTCACGTTCGTCTGGCCTTCCATGCCGGCGATGGGCTCGTCGCCGAAATTGAGCAGCGCGACGTTCATGACGCCGTCGGTCATGTACACGCCGCGCTGCGCATTGCCGGCGCGCGTCATGCCGAACGCCTTCTCGAAGAACTTTGCCGTCGCCTCGGGATCGCGCACCGAAATGGCGATATGACGCAGCTTGCTGGCCATGGGAGGGCTCCTCTGCTCAAGCCTTGATCCGGGAGACTTATAAAGCCCCGCCGGTGCGGCGGGTCAAGCAACCGGGGGACAGAGGAGATCTACACCATCTGCACTTCGACGACGCCCGGCACCGCCTTGATCGCGCCGGCGATCTGCGGCGACACGCGATAGCGGCCGGGAAGCTTCACTTCGACCTCGGCATCGGGTCCAAGCAGCACGATGACGTTGATCTCGCCGTCGCCCTTGCCGTCGAGACGCTTCGATACGGCGTCGAGCGGCTTCTCGTCGCGCACGAAGATGCGCAGCCCCTTCTGCAGCTTGGCCGCCGCCTGGTCGAGCGGCTCGGCCGACTGGATGCGCGCGCGCACATCGTCGCCCTGCGCCTCGGCGGTGAGAAACAAGAGCACCGCCGTGCCGGGCTCCAGGACGTCGCGGTACTGCTGCAGCCCTTCCTGGAAGATCACCGCCTCGTAGTGGCCGGACGGATCGGACAGGCCGAGGATGCCCATCTTGTTGCCGGTCTTGGTGCGCCGCTCGATGCGCGACACCACGGTCGCGGCGACGCGGCCCGCGGTCGCGCCCGCCTTCACGGCGCGCGAGAACTCGCTCCAGTTCTGCACCCGCAGGCCCTTGAGCAACGGCGCGTAGTCGTCGAGCGGATGGCCGGTGAGGAAGAAGCCGACAGCGTCGTATTCCTTCTGCATGCGCTCGGCCGGCAGCCAGGGCTGCGACGCCGGGATCGCCAGCGGCTCGCGCGCGGCGGGCCCGCCGAACAATTCGTTCTGGCCGAGCGTCATCGCGTCGTGCGCGCGCTGCGCGGCGGCGAGCATCGCGTCGACCGCGGCGGTGGCGCGCGACCGATCGGGCTCGATCCCATCGAACCCGCCGGCGGCCGCGAGGCTTTCGAGCACGCGCTTGTTCACCGCGCGCGGATTGATGCGCCCGGCAAAGTCGGCAAGATCGGTGAACGGGCGGTCGCCGCGCGCCGCAACGATCGTCTCCACCGCCTGATGGCCGACGCCCTTGAGAGCGGCGAGCGCGTAGCGGATGGTGCCGCCGTCGACGTCGAACTCGACGCCGGAGCGATTGACCGAAGGCGGCTCGACCTTGATGCCGAGCCGCTCCGCCTCGGCGCGGAATTCGCTGAGCTTGTCCGTGTTGCCCATCGCGAGCGTCATGGAGGCCGCGATGAACTCGACCGGATGGTTCGCCTTCATGTAGGCGGTCTGGTAGGCGACGAGCGCATAGGCCGCCGCGTGGCTCTTGTTGAAGCCGTAGTCGGCGAAGCGCGCGAGCAGCTCGAAGATCGCCTCGGCCTGGCCGCGCTCGACGCCGCGCGCGATGCTGCCTGAGACGAAATCCTGGCGCTGCGCCTCCATTTCCTTGCGGATCTTCTTGCCCATGGCGCGGCGGAGCAGGTCGGCTTGGCCGAGCGAATAGCCGGCGAGCACCTGCGCGATCTGCATCACCTGCTCCTGGTAGATGATGACGCCGAACGTCTCGCGCAAAATCGGCTCGAGCTTGGGATGGATGTACTCTGGACGTTCGATCCCGTGCTTGCGCGCGCAATAGGTCGGGATGTTCGCCATGGGTCCCGGCCGATAGAGCGCGACCAGCGCGATGATGTCCTCGAAGCGGTCGGGCCGCATGTCGAGCAGCGCCCGGCGCATGCCCTGACTTTCCAGCTGGAAGATGCCGACCGCTTCCGCGCGCGCCAGGAGATCGTAGGTTTTCTTGTCGTCGAGCGGAATGCGGGCAAGGTCGATGTCGACGCCGCGCTGCTTGACGAGCCGCGCCGCGGTCTCCAGCACGGTCAAAGTGGTGAGGCCGAGGAAATCGAACTTCACCAGCCCCGCCTGCTCGACCCATTTCATGTTGAACTGCGTCACCAGCGCGTCCGATTTCGGATCGCGGTAGAGCGGCACGAGCTCGGAGAGCGGCCGGTCGCCGATCACGATGCCGGCCGCGTGGGTCGAGGCGTGGCGGTTGAGGCCCTCGAGCTTCTGCGCGATCGCGAAGGCGCGCGCCACCACCGGCTCCTCGTCGCGTGCCGCCTGCAGGCGCGGCTCGTCGGCGATCGCGCGCGCGAGCGTGACCGGCGCCGCCGGATTCTGCGGGACGAGCTTGCACAGCTTGTCGACCTGCCCGTACGGCATCTCCAGCACGCGGCCGACATCGCGCAGCACGCCGCGCGCCTGCAGGGTGCCGAACGTGATGATCTGCGCCACCTGATCGCGGCCGTAGCGCTCCTGCACGTAGTGGATGACCTCGTCGCGCCGGTTCTGGCAGAAATCGATGTCGAAGTCGGGCATCGACACGCGCTCGAGATTGAGGAAGCGCTCGAACAGCAGGCCGAAACGGATGGGGTCGAGATCGGTAATGGTGAGCGCATAGGCGGCGAGCGAGCCCGCGCCCGACCCGCGCCCCGGGCCGACAGGAATGCCCTTCGACTTCGCCCACTGAATGAAATCGGCGACGATCAGGAAGTAGCCCGCATATTTCGTCTTCTCGATGATGGAGAGCTCGATGGCGAGACGTTCCCGATACTCCTCCTCGGTCCGTCCGATGGCGACGCCATGCACGGCCATGCGCAGCCGAAGGCCTTTCTCGGCGCGCGCGCGCAGCTCGGCGTCCTCGTCGCTGCCTTCGGTCGTGGTGAAGCGCGGCAGGATCGGCTTCTGCGTCTGCGGGCGGAACGCGCAGCGCTCGGCGATCTCGACCGTCGAGGCGAGCGCCTCGGGCAGGTCGGCAAAAAGCTCGCGCATCTCGGCGCGCGTCTTGAAGCGGTGCTCGGGCGTGAGATGCCGGCGCTCCGCATCGGCGAGAAGACGGCTCTCGGCGATGCAGATCAGCGCATCGTGCGCCTCGTAGTCCTCGGTCGTCGCAAAATACGGCTCGTTGGTCGCAACGAGCGGCAGTCCTTTCGCATAGGCGAGGTCGATCAGCGCCGCTTCCGCGGCCCGTTCTTCCGCGAGACCGTGACGCTGCAGTTCGACGTAGAGCCGGTCGCCGAACAGACGCATGAGCGCTTGCGCGCGTGTGTCGAGGAGCGGCATCTGGCCGGCCACGATCGCGCGGTCGAGCGGCCCGCCGGGCCCGCCGGTGAGCGCGATGAGCCCGTCGCAGGCGCCCTCGAGCCAGGCAAGCTTGAGGTGCGGCGGTTCGTTGGCGGGCTGGTCGAGAAAGGCGCGCGAGTTGAGCCGCATGAGGTTGCGGTAACCCTCCTCGCGCGCCGCGAGCAGCACGATGCGCGGCAGGTCGCGCAGCGGCGCAGCGGCGATCGCCGGGCGCGCCCCATGATCCTGGTCGCCGAAATCGAGCGCGATCGCGCAGCCGATGATCGGCTGGATCCCGACGCCCGCGAGCTTCTCCGAGAACTCGAGCGCGCCGAACATGTTGTCGGTGTCGGTGAGCGCGAGCGCCGGCTGCCGGTCCGCCTTGGCGAGATCGGCGAGGCGCGCGATCGGCAGCGCACCTTCGAGCAGCGAATAGGACGAGTGCACGTGCAGGTGCACGAATCCGACGTCAGCGGACACGGATGGCCTCTTCGGATGGATCCGCGGAAGCGAATCCTCAGGCGATCGTGCGCAGGCTCAGCGCGCCTGTCCATGGTGGGACCGGGGTCAACCCGATCCGATGCACAGGTTCCGTGCGCCCAAGCAGGTGCCTCGGCTCACAGCGCTGCAATGACTTGCGCCCACACCGCGAGCATGCCGAGAAACAGCGAAATCGACGCCAGCGCGGCAGCTTCCTCCACAACGGCACGAAACATGGCGACCTCCCATCAAGAACGGACAGGGAACATAGTTCCGTTTTTGTTCCGCGTCAACGGGAGCGCGCGTTCAGCCGGATGGAATGCGGGCGATGGTTAATTCGACGCGCGAAAGCGTCCGCGGGAGGCCTATTTCGTCGAGCTCTCGCAATTGGTGGTCGTCACCTTGCAATATCCCTGACGGCCGGCGCCGGCGGTCGCCCGGCACATCGTCAGCGCCCACTGGTCGGACGTGGCGCTGTCCGCCGAAACGGCCCAGCCGACGCCCGGCGTTCCGGCTTTGGGATCCATGGCGACGGAGACGCATTTGTCGATGAACGTGTCGTAGATCGCGCAGAGCTTCTGCGATTGCTTCGATCCATCGCGGTTGGTGCGGCAGCCGTTGAGCGCGACCTCGCGCGCCTCCGCGCCGCTCGAGCGATCGGTCGCGGTGCCGTAGGAGAATCCCTCCTTGGCGACGTCATCCGGTACTCCGAGCGCCAGCGCGCCTTCGGCAGCCGCCGACGTTGCGGCCGCAATCAGCAGGCCGACGGCGAGCATCGCCTGTAAAAAGCCATTCCGTTTCATTCT
>WNEZ01002158.1_pt1 | contig 16756 bp, 15 predicted proteins | sample 5400521 | NCBI WGS metagenome assembly WNEZ01 (sample SAMN13153339, study PRJNA577476) | soil metagenome | isolation source: 120 cm saprolite under Douglas fir tree site 2 hole 1 replicate 1 | place: USA:California | collected 2015-04-18
GGCAGTGGCGACTCTCGCTAACGGGGGCGTGATGATGAAGCCCTATGTGGTGTCCGAGGTTCGCGATCAGAAAGGTCGCTTGCTCAAGGAAGTGTTGCCGCAGGTGAAGCGGCGAGTCGTGTCACCGGACACGGCCCGGACAATGACGACGATGTTGGAAGGTGTCGTGACGAATGGGACGGGGGCGAGGGGGGCTATTCCTGGATTCCGCGTGGCGGGCAAAACCGGGACCGCGCAAAAGATCGATCCGCGAACCGGCGCCTATTCCTCCACGCAGTTTGTCGGGTCATTTGTCGGGTATGTGCCGGCGGAATCTCCGCGGCTGGCGATGATCGTGGTCCTCGATGAACCTCAAGGCGAAGCCTGGGGCGGGGCCGTGGCGGCGCCCGTCTTTCGGCAGGTCGGGGAGCAGGTGCTCAACTATCTTGGTGTGTCCCGAGAAGACACTGTGAAAATCGCACTGGCGATGAAGGACCACTAAGAGGCCATGGCGCGCAATCTCATCACCCTCACGCAGTTGCTCGCGGCGCTCCGTGGGCAGGTCGAGATTCTGGAGCAACGCGGCGATGTGAGTTGTCCGGTGCATGCGATCACAGACGATTCGCGGGCCGTGACGGGCGGGAGCCTTTTTGTCGCCGTGAAGGGTGAGCGTGTTGATGGTCATGGATTTATCGAGCAGGCCATCAAGGCCAGAGCGGTTGCGGTGGTCGCACAGGCGCTTGTGGCATCGGGGCCGTTACCGCTCGTGCTGGTGGCTGATTCGCGCAAGGCGCTCGGTCTTCTCGGCAGCCGGTTTCATGGGGATCCATCTGCCCGCCTCAAGATGATTGGCGTGACGGGTACGAATGGAAAGACGACGACGACGTATCTCTGCAAAGTGTTACTGGAAGGGATCGGCAGACGGGTGGGGTTGATCGGCACGGTGGGGTACCAGATCGGGCAAGAGACGCTTCCGGCCTCTCATACGACGCCCGGCGCACTCGACCTTCAAGCACTCTTGGCGAAGATGGTCGAGAGCGGACTCACCGCCGCAGTGATGGAAGTGTCGTCCCACGCCCTTGCATTAGACCGAACATCGGGCTGCGAGTATGACGTGGCGGTGTTCACGAACCTCACACAGGATCACCTCGATTTTCATCACACGATGGATGAGTACTTTGAGGCGAAGTTGCGACTGTTTACCGGATTGGCCGGGGGGCAGAAGATCGGGAAGCTCGCCCTCGTTAATCTGGACGATCCCCGCGGGGAAGCGGTCCGGGCAGTCTGTCCCGTGCCGGTCTGGGGCTATGCCGTTAAGAACCAGGCCGATCTCAAAGCGGAACGAGTGCACCTCTCGCTTACCGGGACTACCTTTACTGCGGCGACTCCCGCAGGCTCGTTCGCCGTTGAGAGCCGATTGGTCGGGGAGCACAACGTCTATAACTTGCTGGGAGCGATCGGAGTGGCGCTGTACGACGGGGCGACGCCCGATCAGATCTGCGAAGCGGCCGCCCATATTACCAATGTCCCAGGTCGCTTCGAGCGGGTCTCTTCCGGGCAGGATTTTACCGTCGTCGTCGATTATGCCCACACGGAAGATGCACTCCTCCGGTTGCTGACAGCAGCTCAGGCGTTGAAGACCGGGCGGATCATTACAGTCTTTGGCTGCGGTGGTGACCGAGATCGAGGGAAGCGGCCCAAGATGGGTCGCGCTGCCGTGGAATACAGTGACGTGGTGGTCTTGACGTCCGATAACCCTCGGACCGAGGATCCGATGACAATCCTCAGTGAAGTAGAGGTCGGCGTGCGCGATGCGCTGGAGCGCCGCAGTCATGTGCAGTATCACTTGGTGCCGGACCGCCGTGAGGCGATCGGCGCCGCCATCCGCGAGGCGCACCGCGGCGATATGGTGCTCATTGCCGGCAAGGGGCATGAAGATTATCAAATCATCGGCACCAAGAAGTTTCATTTTGACGATCGTGAGGTGGCTCGCGAGGCGATTCAGCAATTGCAGGATTGCGCGTGAGAGTCCAGGCCACAGCCGAAATCGCGCAGGATAAGGAATCGATGGGACTCTTTACGGTCGAGGAGTTACGAGAAGTCATCAGCGTGAAAGTTCTCGCGGGGCAGGACTCGTTATCGGGGAAGCACAGGATCAGACAGATCAGCACGGATTCCCGATCGGTTCGCCGCGGTGATCTGTTTGTGGCACTCAGGGGCGATCGGTACGACGGGCATGAGTTTGTGCCGGCCGTACTTGCTCAGGGCGCAGTGGGAGCCATCGTTCACGATGAATACCGCCTTCCTCCAAGCTCCGGAACGGTACGCTGGATCGACGGCCGACCTGCGCCCTTTCTCTTCGGAGTGCGTGATCCGCTGTTTGCCTACCAACAGTTGGCGACGCATCATCGCAGTCGGTTCCATATCCCCGTCGTGGCGGTGACCGGGAGTAACGGCAAGACGACGACAAAAGATATGGTGGCGGCGGTGTTGGCCCAGCGGTGGCCGGTGCTAAAGACCGAGGGGAATTTCAACAATCGGATCGGCGTACCGTACACCCTGTTTCGGCTCAGGGCTCGCCATCAAGCGGCCGTCATTGAGATGGGGGTGGATCAGCAAGGGCAGACGACCAGGCTCTGTGAGATTGTCAGGCCCACGATCGGGGTGATTACCAATATTGGGCCGGATCATCTCGAGTTCTTCGGTAACATGGAAGGATCGGCGCAAGCCAAGGCGGAATTGTTGGACCTGCTTCCGCTCGATGGCATGGCGGTTGTGAACGCCGACGATCCCTACTTTGACTACCTCGCCGCACGCGCGCAATGCCGCGTCATGTCGTTCGGATTCTCAGAGATGGCCGATGTCCGCGCGAGCGGGGTCACGTCCGATGTTCGCCTAGGAACGACCTTTCGCTTGCACCTTCCTGGAAAGAGCCGCCCCACAATTGTTCGAATCAAGGTGCATGGGACACACAACGTCACCAACGCGCTCGCGGCTGCGGCGGTGGGTGCTGCGTTGAACCTGTCCGGTTCGATGATTGCCCAAGGGCTGAGCCGATTCCGTCCTGCCGCGATGCGGTCGCAGGTGGTGACCCACCATGGCGTCCATATCATCAACGATTGCTACAACGCCAACCCCGCTTCGATGAAAGCGGCGCTCCAATTGCTTGCACAGTGGAGTCCTGCGCGCGAACGGATTGCCGTGTTGGGAGACATGCTCGAACTCGGCTCTGAGACAGGTCGGATGCACCATGACGTTGGACAGTTTCTTGCCACACAAGGGCTGTCGCGGCTGATCGTCTGCGGGACGTTGAGTCGGGACATTGCGGAAGGAGCCCGGCAGGGCGGGATGGCAGGTCCGCGGATCGACGAAGTGGTCGATGCGGCTGCTGCGTCTGATTGCCTCAAGAGGATCGTGCGGCAGGGTGACGTGGTGTTGGTGAAGGCCTCTCGCGGCATGAAAATGGAGCAGGTTGTGCAGGCTCTGACGGGGATGAAAGCAGTCATCAAGCAGGCATCGTAAGGAGTCGGCGTCCATCCGACACAAGAGTCGGTCAGACGGGCAGGCTCATTTTTTAAGGTAAAGCCCGTATGCTCTATAACTGGCTGTACTCGTTTCATACAGAATATTCGTTTCTGAACGTCTTTCGGTATTTGAGCTTCCGGATCATCTATGCGGCTGTGACTGCGTTCTTGATCGCCTTTGTGCTGGCCCCGCGGGTGATCAGGAAGTTACAAGACATGAAGCTGGGTCAGCAGATTCGCGGCGACGGCCCTAAACATCACCTGGCGAAGAGCGGCACGCCCACCATGGGCGGGATTCTCATCCTATTCGCCGTGGTGCTCTCGACGCTCCTCTGGGCCGACATCGCGAAGCCCTACGTCTGGCTTGTGCTCGCTGCCACGTTGGGGTTCGGGGCGATTGGATTCGCCGATGACTATCTCAAGTTCATCAAGGCCCAATCCAAGGGGTTGTCGGTCTGGCAGAAATTTACGGCACAAGTGGCGCTGGCCTTGGCGATTGCGCTGGTCCTCTATTTCCTGCCCGGCTATACGACCAAGCTCAGCATCCCGTTTTTCAAGAACGTCGTTCCGGATCTCGGCTGGTCGTATGTCGCCTTTGCCGTACTCGTCATTGTCGGGAGTTCCAATGCGGTCAATCTGACAGATGGTCTCGATGGGCTCGCGATCGGACCCGTCATGATCGCGGCTTTGGCCTATACAATCGTGGCCTATGTCGTCGGCCATCGAATCATGTCGGACTATCTTCTCATTCAGCACATCGAAGGCGCGGGTGAACTCGCGGTGTTCACCGCCGCCATCCTGGGGGCGAGTCTGGGATTTCTGTGGTTCAACACCTATCCAGCTTCCGTGTTCATGGGGGATGTGGGCTCGCTTCCGCTGGGAGCGGCGCTGGGCACGGTCGCGGTGATCAGCAAGCACGAGCTACTGCTCCTGATGGTCGGCGGAGTGTTTGTCATTGAAGCGGTCTCGGTCATTTTTCAGGTTATCTCGTTCAAGTCGCGCGGGAAACGCATTTTTCTCATGGCGCCCATCCATCATCACTTTGAGATGAAAGGATGGGAGGAGCCCAAGGTCGTGGTGCGCTTGTGGATCATCGCCATCCTGTTGGCCTTGTTGAGTCTGAGTACCTTAAAGCTTCGGTGATGGCATGGTGGGAGAAGCGGCTGTGGAACTCGCGGGAGCACGTGTCACGGTAATGGGGCTTGCCAGAAGCGGCGTGGCGGCTTGCCGGTTGCTCCAGGCGGCGGGAGCACGTGTCACGGTGGCCGATCGGAAGGAACCGGCAGAACTGACATCGGTCCTCGGCGGCATCGACTGCGATCACGTCGGCGTGACCGTCGGGGCGCGGTACGAATCGTCGCTCGACGAGGCGGACCTGGTGGTGATCAGCCCTGGAGTGCCCTATCGGTTAGCCTCGCTCGAAGCGGTACGTCGGCGTGGTGTGCAGGTGATCAGCGAATTGGAGTTGGCCTCGCAGTTCTTCCGGAGCCCACTCCTTGCAATCACTGGTACCAACGGTAAAAGCACGACCGTGACCCTAATCGGCAAGTTTCTGGCCGAGAGCGACAAGCGGGCGTTTGTCGGTGGAAACTTGGGCACCGCCTTGAGCGAAGCGGCGGTGGAAGACCTTCGCGCCAGCCAGTCAGGGAAGCCGAGCCCGTATGACTATCTCGTCGTGGAGGTCTCCAGTTTCCAACTGGAAACGATCGATCGATTCCATCCCTGGATCGCTGCCCTGCTCAACGTGACGGTCGATCACCAGGATCGTTATGAGTCGCTGGATGAATATCTCGCGGCTAAACAGCGGATCTTCGAGAACCAAACCGCGTCCGATTTCGCCCTGTTTAACCTTGACGATGACCGTGTAGCCGCTCTGCGACAGCGGGTCCGTGCGAAACGCCTGGGGTTTACGGGCAGGTCTACGATCAGCGCCGATATGTATGCTGGGACCTACCTCGAAGGTGATGTGATTGTGACGACGGTTACCGGGGTACGGCAGGAGGTTTGTCATCGAAGCGAGATTCGCATCATCGGCAACCACAATGTGGAGAACGTCATGGCGGCCGCGACCTATGCCGTGCTGTGCGGCTGTCCTATCGACGCGATTCGTCGCGTCCTCGCGACGTTTCCCGGACTCGAACATGCCCTTGAAATCGTCCGCGAGCGTCGGGGGGTCCGATTTGTGAACGATTCGAAGGGTACGAATGTCGATGCCACGCTCAAAGCGCTGGAGAGTATCGATCAACCGATTTGGCTCATCGCCGGCGGACGGGATAAGGGCGGCGATTTTTCTCGACTCGCACAGGCGGTCGGCCAGCGGGTCACGCGGGTGATTCTGATCGGAGAGGCGGCGCCGATTTTGCGACAGGCTTGGGAGGCTGTCGCCACGATGACCGAGGCGGGCACCCTGCGGGAGGCCGTGGATCTTGCGGCGCAGGGGGCATCGCCGGGTGACGTTGTGTTGTTGTCTCCGGCCTGTGCCAGCTTCGACATGTTTGCGGACTATCAAGACCGTGGTCGTCAATTTAAGGCATTGGTTCATGCTTTACCAGCCTGACGTGCAAGGCGAGGGAGGGGCGGTTCTGAGCAATGGCCTATCGATCAGCGGGGACTCTGACCCTTCCATGGTCCCAGACCAGCCAACGATCGGGCACGCAACGGGTGGCGGCGGACCACACGCTCTTGGCGATCACCATGACCCTGGCGTTGGTGGGACTCGTCATGGTGTTCAGCGCGAGCGCCATCGTGGCGGGCAACCGGTTTCAGGATTCTGGGTTTTTTCTGAAGCGGCAGATCGCCTGGCTCGCGTTCGGGTTTCTATTGATGCATCTCACCTCGCGTATCGATTACACGTTCTGGAAGAAGCTCTCCATTCCGATGTTGGCGTGCATGTTGCTGCTGCTCGTCATGGTGCTGGTGCCGTCGCTCGGTGTGGCGGCCAAGGGGGCTCGGCGATGGTTGCGGTTGGGGCTCATCTCGGTTCAGCCGGCGGAAATGGCCAAGCTCGTAGCGGTCATCTATATGGCGGCGTATCTGACCAAAAAAGGGGGCAAGATCACGGTGTTTCGCGATGGTCTGCTGCCGGCTCTGATCGTGATCGGACTGCTGAGCGGACTGGTGCTGCTGGAGCCGGATCTTGGGACGGTTGTGGTGCTCGGACTGGTGACGGTCGGGATGTGTTTTCTCGCTGGGGCTCGCATCTCCCATCTCTTGGCCTTAGGCCTCTGCGCGATTCCGGTCGTGCTGGTGCTGGTCCTTGGTTCCAGTTATCGACGCCAACGGCTCATGACGTTTCTTGCTCCATGGAAGGATGCGTCGGACGCCGGGTTCCAAATCACGCAATCCTTCTTGGCCTTCGGCAGTGGCGGTCTGTTCGGGGTGGGATTGGGCGAGGGCAAACAGAAGCTCTACTTTCTCCCGGAAGCGCATACGGATTTTGTCCTGGCGCTGGTCGGCGAAGAACTCGGGCTCATCGGGACCGCCACCGTGATCCTGCTGTTTGCATTTTTTGTCTGGCGGGGGTTTCAGATCGCCGCGCGTGCGCGGGTGCCGTTTGGCCGTTATCTGGGCATAGGTATTACCTTGTTGATCGGCGGCCAGGCGCTGGTGAATGCAGCGGTGGTGACTGGGCTTTTGCCGACGAAAGGGCTCACCTTACCGTTCATCAGCTACGGAGGGTCGTCGCTGGTGGTAAGTCTGATCGGCGTGGGAATCTTGCTCAGTATTTCCCGCGACAGGCATGCCGGCGGGTCTCGAGGTGGACGTGGTGGGTCGGATCACGAATGACGATCATCATAGCAGCAGGAGGAACCGGTGGCCATCTCTATCCGGCTGTGGCGTTGGCGCGAGAGTTTCTCCGGCGCGACCCCGCGACCAAGGTGCTCTTCGTAGGGACGGCGCGTGGACTTGAGTCGAACGTGCTTGCCCACGAGGGATTCGACCTGGCTTTGATCAGTGCCAAGCCGGTGATGGGCAAGGGGCTGTTCGGGGCGGTGACAGGCTTGGGTGCTATGCCGGTCAGTTTGCGGCAGTGCCTGCGGATACTGCGAACGAGACGGGCGGATCTGGTCATCGGAGTCGGCGGGTATACGAGTCCGATGATGATTCTTGCTGCAGCATTGGCCGGGGTGACGCGCGTGATTCTTGAGCCGAATGCGAATCCCGGCATGGCGAACAAGGCGGTGGGGCCGTTCGCTCAACGCGTCTTTCTCGCATTCGAGTCGGCGGCGGACTCGTTCAATCGTTCCAAGGTACGCGTGGTGGGGACCCCGATTCGCCAGGCGTTTCTGGAAGGTATTGAACTGAATCGGGAGCAGTCAGGGTCGCCACATCTGCTGATTTTCGGGGGAAGCCAGGGGGCGAAGGCGATGAACGCAGCGGTGATGGAAGGATTACCCGATCTGATGACGCAGCTGCCACATCTCACAGTGACCCATCAGACCGGCGAGTCGGACCATGTGCGGGTGGTCGAGGCCTATCGTCGCGCCGGCATCGAGTCGCAAGTCATGCCGTTTCTCTATGACATGCCTGTGGCACTACGGGAGGCGGATCTGGTCGTGGCGAGAGCTGGCGCCATGACGGTGGCGGAACTCACGGCGTGCGGAAAGCCGGCCATCCTCATTCCGCTGCCGTCCGCCATCTACGACCACCAGACGCGGAATGCCAAGGTGATGGAAGCAGCCGGGGCCGCCGTGGTGCTCTCGCAATCTGTGCTCACCGGCCCCCTGTTGGTCCGCACGGTGGCGAGCATTCTCAGGGACCCGGAGCGATTGCGGGTGATGAGCGAGGCCAGTCTATCTCTGCGGCGAATCGATGCGGCCGAGGTAATCGTCCGCGAATGCTACGCACTTATGGGGGGTGATCATGATGTTAACCGGTCTGTCGGAGCGGCAGGAGTCTAATGGTGTTGGGCAACGCGGACAGGGATCACAGTCGTATTCACCGGTTGGTGGAGTAAGGCGCGCGCCGATGTTTCGCAAGACGCAACAGATTCACTTAGTCGGAATCGGGGGATCGGGGATGAGCGGTATTGCCGAGGTGCTGTTGACAATGGGGTACAAAGTGACGGGCTCGGACCTACAGGCCTCCGATACGACGCGGAGATTGGAAGAACTCGGCGGGCGCATCTTTGTCGGCCATCAGGAATCGAATGTGGGGGAGGCCCAAGTGGTGGTCATCTCCTCCGCCGTATCGCTGCAGAATCCTGAAGTGATGGTGGCGAAGGCGAAGCAGATTCCCGTGATTCCTCGGGCAGAGATGTTGGCGGAACTGATGCGACTGAAATTCGGGGTCGCCATTGCCGGCGCTCACGGAAAGACCACGACGACGTCTATGGTGGCCAACGTGCTGGCGCAGGGCGGGTTGGATCCGACGATGGTGATCGGGGGAAAAGTGAATGCGCTGGGGAGTCATGCCCGCCTTGGTCGAGGCGATCTCCTCGTGGCGGAAGCCGATGAGAGCGACGGGTCGTTTCTCCGTCTGTCTCCGACCATCGTCGCAGTCACGAATCTCGACCGGGAACATCTCGATCATTACGGCAGCATGGAGCGCATCAACGAGTGCTTCCTCGAGTTTATCAATAAGGTGCCGTTCTATGGGTTGGCCGTGTTGTGTGCGGACAATGATCGGCTCAGGGCGCTCTTCCCGAACATCGTGAAGCGCTATCAGACCTACGGGCTCAGTGAACGTGAGGGAGTCACGCCGGACTTCATTGCGACAGAGATTAGCTTGAACCAATGGAGCGGCGAATTTCGGGCGCAGTACCGTGGGCGCAATTTGGGCCCGTTCCGCCTGGCGGTGCCCGGTCGACACAATGTCTCCAACGCGCTCGTGGCGATTGCGATCGGGATCGAATTGGATGTGCCGGTGGACCTCATCAGAAAAGCGCTGGCGGCCTATACCGGGGTAGAGCGCCGCTTTCATCTGCGAGGGGAAGCCAATGGGATCATGGTCGTGGATGATTACGGGCATCATCCGACCGAGATCAAAGCCACCCTGGCTGCAGCGAAGCAAGGCTGGGGGGGCCGGCGACTGGTGGTGCTGTTTCAGCCGCATCGCTATACCAGGACGCGAGATTTGCTGGAAGATTTTGCAAAGGCGTTCGACCAATCGGACCTGCTGTTCTTGACGGAAATCTATGCGGCAGGTGAGCCGCCGATTCCCGGGGTATCCGGAGCCAAGTTGGCCGACATTGTTCATGCGGCCGGCCATCCGTCTGTGACCTTTGTTGAGCAGAAGGACACGTTGGTGGATCAGGTGCTGCCCCATCTGAAATCGGGGGATCTCGTCATCACATTAGGGGCGGGGGATATTTGGAAGACGGGGCTTGGATTGTTGGCCCGACTGAGCCCCACTGCATGATGACATGAAGCGAAGAGGTCAGCGTGTCACGACGGCAGCGAGAGTCCATGCGCGATTCACGCAGGCAGATGTGCGGGCTGCGGTGGTAGGTCTCCGGGGATCCGCGTCCTTCAAGGCTCCGTTGCGAGAGTACACCTCGTTCAAGATCGGAGGGCCGGCGGATGTCCTGGTTGAGCCTGCTGATATTGAGGATGTCTGTCTGGTGGTCCAGCAAGCGCGCGCACGCAAGATTCCGTTGTTCGTCCTGGGTGGGACGAATCTGCTCATCCGGGATGGGGGGATCCGCGGCATGGTGATCAGTCTGGTGCGGTTGCGGGGGATCAAGGAAGAACCGGGGTCCGTCCTCTTTGCCGAAGGGGGGGTCGGAATGCCGACGTTGATCGGGTATGCCATCCGCCACTCCCTTGCGGGATTGGAATGGGCGGCAGGAATTCCCGGGACTGTGGCCGGCTGTGCAGTGATGAACGCCGGGACGAAGCTCGGAGAAATGAAGGATTCGGTCAAGGCCGTTCGTATGGTGAATATGAAAGGCCAAGTCGTGGACCTGGAGGCAGCCCAGGTCAGGTTCGAGTATCGACGGGCCTTGCTGCCACGCGGCATCGTCGTGGGGGTATGGCTTCAATTGAAGCAAGGGGTCCGATCGGAGATTGAGCGAGTGGTCAAAGACTACCTCCACTATCGACGGGATACGCAACCGCTCACGATGCCGAGCGCTGGTTGTGTATTCAAGAATCCGCCGAACGATTCTGCCGGCCGACTGATCGAGGCGGTTGGCCTCAAAGGTGCACGCGTCGGCGATGCGGAAGTATCGATGAAGCATGCCAACTTCATGGTGAATCGGGGGCAGGCGCGCGCAACGGACGTGATGGCGCTGATTGGGAAGGTCCGCAACGCTATTCGCCGTCGGGCGGGTGTGCGGTTAGATCTTGAACTCAAAATCGTAGGAAAGACGTAGCGGTATGAGCGAGCCGCATCTGAAAGAGAGACCCCTTCTGACCCGCGCCCGCATCGGGGTGCTGATGGGTGGGCAATCGGTCGAGCGCGATGTGTCGCTCCGGACAGGCGCCGCGGTGCATCGATCTCTGGTCCGTCGTGGATACAACGCGGTGGCCATTGATGTCGGACCGACGCTCACTCAGGATTTGCACAACCAGAAGATCGGCCTGGTGTTTCTCGCGTTGCACGGACCAGGTGGTGAAGATGGCGCGATTCAAGGGTTCCTGGAGACCCTGGGAATTCCCTACACCGGATCCGGCATCCAGGCCAGTGCGATCGGCATGCATAAAGTGACTACGAAAACGCTCTTGGCTTCAGCGCGTATTCCTGTGCCGGCCGGCACAGTCGTAAAGCGCGGGGAGAAGGTCTCACGCGCCACGGTGATGCGGGCGGCGAAAGCGCGCTGGCCCGTCGTGGTGAAGCCTGCGTCGCAAGGGTCCACGATCGGCGTCACCATTGTGCGGAAGCCGGCGCAATGGCGTGACGCCCTGGCCTTGGCCCATCGCTACGACGTGGATGCGATGGTCGAGGCCTACATTCCGGGGCATGAGGTCACGGTGTCGATCATTGGGAGGCACCATTCTGCTCCATTGGTGCTCCCTGCCGTGGAAATTGTTGCGCCGGGCGGCTTTTACGATTTTGCGGCGAAGTATGAAAAGGGGAAAACGCAGTATCTCTGTCCTGCGCCCTTGGCCGCGGCGGTGACCCTGCAGATTCGGACGTTGGCGCTGCGCACCTATGAGGTGCTGGGTTGTGAAGGTGCGGCCCGGGTCGATTTCCGTATCACCCCGCGTGGCCGTCCTGTTGTGTTGGAGATTAATACGGTGCCGGGCATGACCGAAACAAGTTTGCTGCCGATGGCGGCGGCGCGGGCCGAGATTGACTATGACGAGCTGACCGAGCGGATTCTCGAGTCCGCACTCGTTCGCGCGGCCCGCCTCGACCATCCGTCAGGGAAAGGGAGCAAGCCATGAAGGTGCTTTTGCGGAAGCGAGCGGTGCCTGCAATCGGCCCTCGGCTGAACCACTGGAAGGACGCGCGTGCCAGTCAGATCTCGGATAAGCGCCAACAGGCGCGTCGGGAGAGACTTGTCTCGGGTGGACGACGAACGCTGCGCGTGGGGCAATGGATTGTCGGTCTTGCGGCGTTGGCTTGGGGGCTAACCATGGTCACGCGAGAGATGGGACCGGTTCTTCAGGGCTGGCTGGAAATCCGCGAGGTAGAGGTTGAGGGTATTCACCATGTGACGAAGCCGGAAGTGCTGGAGCGGCTCGTCTTGAAGCCCGGGATGGGGCTCCATCAAGTCAGCACATCGTTTCTTGCCGAGCGAGTGCGGACGCATGCCTGGATCAGGGAGGCGACGGTCGAACGCAGGCCACCGCATCTGCTGCATGTCACCGTATTGGAACGCACGCCGGCGGCCATTATTCGGACGGGCGCGGACCATTGGTTGAGCGATGAGAACGGATACCTCCTTGCCAAGTTGGACAGGCAGGATGCCCAGACGCTGCCATTGTTGATCGGGCTGGATCTTCAGTCCCTTCAGCGCGGTGAGGCAGGCGTCCGCAACGCGGTTCAGTCCGGGGTTGCGCTGGCCAAGCTCATCGCCAATACCCTCGACGGGCGGGTTGAAGTCGATCTCACGAATTCCTCGAATGTGGTGGCGTCAGCCAATGGGGTGCGGTTCCAGTTTGGTGACGATTCCCTGGTTGATCAGTGGGAGCGGTTCCGGAACGTGAATCCGTCATTCAAAACTGCCTCAGACGATGATCGGAAGCGCACGGTGAGCGAGATTGATCTGCGTTACGACAACCGTGTCATTGTGCGAGAAAGGGTGTGAGGGCTGTGCCGAAGCGTGATCAGATCCTTGTGGGGTTGGACATCGGAACCACGAAGATCTGCGCCATAGTTTCGGAAGTCACCGATGAGGGGGCGCTCAACATCATCGGGGTCGGATCCAGCCCGTCGCGAGGGCTCCGCAAAGGCGTCGTGGTCGATATCGAGAGTACCGTGGAATCGATCAAGAAGGCGGTCGAGGAAGCAGAACTGATGGCGGCGGTCCAGATCAATTCCGACTATACCGGCAGTCCCGGTAGCCACATCTCCGGGGAGAACTGCAAGGGGGTCGTGGCGCTTAAAAAGGCAGAAGTCACGCGGGAAGACATCCAACGTGCGATCGAGAGCGCGCGGACTCTGGCGGTCATTCCCCATGAACGACGGATTCTTCATGTGCTGCCTCGTGAATTCATGGTGGATGGACAAGAGGGGGTTCGGGAGCCGTTGGGTCTGTCCGGCAACCGCCTCGAGGTCAACGTGCATGTGATTACCGGCGCCGTGACTTCAGCGCAGAACATCATCAAGTGTGTGAATCGCGCGGGGCTTGATGTCGTGGATATGGTGCTGCAGCCCTTGGCTTCCAGTGAGGCCGTCCTCAGCCAGGAAGAGCGAGATCTGGGGGTCGTCATGGTCGATCTCGGTGGTGGGACGACCGACCTTGCGATCTTCCTTGATGGGAGTATTCGGCACTCTGCGGTCTTGCCGATCGGTGGGCAGAACCTGACGAAGGATCTCGCAATCGGGTTGCTGACCTCTCAGACCGAAGCCGAGAAGATCAAACTGCAGCGCGGGATCGCCCGAACAGGATTGGTGCAGGGCCATGAAGCGGTGGAGGTTCCGTCGGTCGGGGATCGTCCCGCACGGACATTTTCGCGCCGGGACATTGCCGAGATTCTTGAGCCGCGGGTCGAAGAAATATTCGAGCTGGTTCGTCGGGAAATTACGCGCGCCGGCTATGAGGGCATGCTGGGGGCAGGGGCGGTGATTACAGGCGGAACGTCGTTGTTGGAAGGGATGCCTGATGCGGCAGAGCAGGTCTTGAATCTTCCGGTTCGCCGTGGCGCGCCCGGTGGGATCGGAGGGCTTCGCGACATCGTCAGTAATCCCATACATGCCACGGGTGTCGGCCTGCTGCTCCATGCCCGGCACCATGTTGAAGAGATGGTCATAGCTGGTCTGCGCAGCGGACGGCCGCTGCATAAGGTATTCGATCGTATGAAGTCCTGGATGTTCGAGTTCTTTTAACCATTGCGCGCAGCGGACGGCCGTCGCGCGAAATCTATTAAGGGAGGTGTCCAGATGTTTTCATTTGAAGAGGATATCGTGTCCCCCGTTCGGATCAAAGTGATCGGTGTCGGTGGCGCCGGGTGCAACGCCCTTAATACCATGATCACGTCCGGATTGGCGCGGGTCGATTTCATCGCGGCGAATACCGATCTGCAGGCGTTGGATCGGTCGCAGGCGTCGTATAAGGTTCAACTGGGTCCTGAGCGGACTAGGGGACTCGGCGCCGGGGCGAAGCCGGAAGTCGGAAAAGACTCGGCATTAGAAAGCAAAGATCAGATTCGGGAGTGTCTTGAAGGTGCCGACATGGTGTTCGTGACTGCGGGGATGGGCGGTGGAACCGGGACGGGTGCCGCGCCGATCGTGGCGAGCATCGCGCGCGAACTCGGTATCTTGACGGTCGGGGTCGTGACGAAGCCTTTTTCATACGAAGGTCATCGCCGGATGGTTTATGCGGATGAAGGGATTCGCGATCTCCGTCGCCATGTGGATACCTTGCTCGTGATCCCGAATCAGCGATTGCTCGGCATCGTTGACAAAGCGACGCCGCTGCTCGAAGCCTTCAAAGTGGCCGATGACGTCCTCCGACAGGCCATTCAAGGGATTGCGGACGTGATCACGACCACCGGCCATGTGAACGTGGATTTTGCCGATGTCCGCACTGTGATGTCGCATACGGGTCGCGCCGTGATGGGGATGGGCGTGGCGCGTGGGACAAATCGAGCGATTGAAGCGGCGCAAAAGGCGATTTGCAGTCCGTTGTTGGAGGAAGGCAGTGTCGAGGGCGCGCGCGGTGTGTTGTTGAATATCACCGGCGGGCCCAACATGTCGTTGCACGAAATCGAGGAAGCGGCCACGATTGTTCAACAGACAGCCGATCCTGAAGCCAATATCATTGTCGGACAGGTGATCAACCCCGATATGGGCGACGACTTGGTCGTGACGGTGATTGCCACCGGGTTTGAGCGGGAGGACCAGCCTGCTCCGATTCCCGTGGCTGCGGCTCGGGCTTCCCGCACCGGGCAACAGACGATGACCGGCGCCGGCCAGACGATAGGAGAACGATCGTATGCGGAGCGGCCCTTCAAAGATCTCGACCGTCCGACCTACTTGCGGCGGATGGGAGATGGAAGAGAATCGATGGAGCGAACTGCGGCGGTCACTGATGATGAGTGGGATGTGCCCACCTTCTTGCGCAAGCAGGTCGACTGAGTCGATAGGCCTGTAGGAGTAAGTCGTTTCAGCGGAGGTATGGCCATGAATGCAGCGGTCATTACGGTTCCTGCCTTCGCGTCTGCGCGCGAAGGTGTCCGACATTTCTTCGGCACGCGCAGTCATGCAGATTCGCTGGCACTCGATGTAGGAGTGCCGGCTCGTCAGTCTGGGGCGCAAGGGTGTGGTTGGCTGCTGTCCGTCAAGCAAGTGCATGGGACCGATGCCTTGGTTGTGGATCGTCCACTCACCGAGTCGGATCAGTTCCCTGGCGGGTGGGACGCGTTGGTGACCGATCAACCCGGCGTGACGGTGGCGGTGCGCACGGCGGATTGTGTCCCTGTGCTCGTGCATGACCCACGTCGGCGTGTCGTGGCGGCGATTCATGCCGGTTGGCGGGGCGCTGTCGCCGGGATTGTTTCGAAGACCCTCACGCTGATGGCGAACAGATTTGGGTCGACGCGGTCGGATCTGCGAGTCAGTATTGGACCCTCGGCCGGTCCCTGCTGCTATGAAGTGGACGATCCGGTGCTCGACCAGCTCCGAGTGGGATTGCCTAATTGGGAGTCGGTTGTGCGTGACTATCGAGGGCACAAGGCTCGGCTGGATCTCAAGGCCTTGATCCGTCGGCAAGTGGAGGAACAGGGTGTGTCTGCACCATCTGTTTGGGCGGTGAATTTGTGCACGATCTGCCATGATCAGCTCTTTTATTCCTATCGACGAGAAGGCCGGGTGAACGGGACGATGGTCAGCGGGATCACCCTGCTCTCTCACCGATAGGAGCTGGTCCGGGTATGCGCGCTGACATTTGCCCGGCGGTTTCGGTACAATACTTCCGAACTTCCGAGAGACGGCGCTTCAACTATGGCTGATCAGACGAGATGGATCAGCAGGCTGGTGGTTCAATCGGTGAGAATAGTCGGTTCGCTTTCGAGCGGATCCGGCATGTGTCTTAGCAATTTGGACGGTCGAGGGGAGTATGCCCCCGTCGCGGCGACAAAATTGGTGGGGCTCGACCAGATTCGCGAAGGAATAACAGCAGAATTGACGATCCTCGGTGAGAACCGCCTTCAATGAGGCGCTTCCCAAAATCGAAGGGCTGCGGGGGCGACCGATCCAGTAGTATTTTATCGGGCGCTTGCAGCGGCGAAAGGTTCAATCTGTCGTGGGAGCTTCGACCTGATCCATTCGGTCGGTAGCCTCGAATGGGCAGAGGAGATAGACCGACGGGCCAGGAAGCGGGGCTGACCCAAGCGGTGTTGTTGGAGGTGAATCTCGAAGGGGAGGCGGCGAAGGCCGGGTTTCTTTCGGATGAGCTTGATGGAGCGATGCCGAGCTTGGGGGTCTTGCCCCATGTGGCGGCGAAAGGGCTCACGGCGATTCCACCTCCTACCAGCGATCTGGAACAGGCTCGTCCCTCTTCGTCGTCTGCGTGAGTTGGCGCTGCGCCTCTCACGCCAACCGATCAGTACCATCTCTTTGAAGGAGCTCCCGATGGGTCTGTCGAACGATTATCACGTTGCTGTCGAAGAGGGGGCTAGGATGGTGCGGCTCAGCACGGCTAT
>WNEZ01013133.1_pt1 | contig 16755 bp, 25 predicted proteins | sample 5400521 | NCBI WGS metagenome assembly WNEZ01 (sample SAMN13153339, study PRJNA577476) | soil metagenome | isolation source: 120 cm saprolite under Douglas fir tree site 2 hole 1 replicate 1 | place: USA:California | collected 2015-04-18
CAGCCGTGGCCATCCGGATCGCACACGAAATCCGTCTCAATCGGATGCGGCGAGCCCCATACCGAGCGGTTGCCATGGCAGGGAGAATGTCCCTCGTCCTGGAACGAATCCCAGAGTCCCATATCGTTAAGCAGTCGGCGCGCCGCTGGCGGCAACGATTCGCCGAGCCGTGGACGAGGCTGCGCTTGCAGATCGATGAGTGCAACCCGCCGCGTATTGGGATTCAGGGTTGTAACCGCGGCCGGATTCGCGGTCGGTCCGCAAGAGGCGGGAAACGGTCCGTTCCGAAACCTTAATTCCGAGCTTTCGCAACTCGCCGTGAATGCGCGGCGCACGCCACAAAGGATTGGCGCAGGCCATGGTTCGAATCAACTCGCGGACCTGACGGCTGAGCGGAGGCCGACCCGGCCTTCCCAACTTCTTCGATCGCTGCGCCCAGTACCTGCGGAAACGCTCCCGCTGCCAGCGCACCACCGTGTCCGGGTGAACCACGAACAACGGTCTCCGCCAGTCCTTCCACACCTCGGATAGCGCGATCCAAAACCAGGGGTCACGCCCGACTAGCCGCGGACGCTTTTTCGTCCGTTTGTAAATAGCCACCTGTTGGCGGAGGGCGAGGTTCTCTAGGACGACGGCGTGATGGCCTCTTCCAAAAAGCCAAATGAGCCGAAACAAACCCAGCAGGATTGCGAGCATGTCGCCCGATTGTCCCTTCCAGGCTGTTGTAAAGTCAATATGTTCTGGGCGATCTAGTTTTGGCGAACCACAATATCTTCGAAACGCCTCCGCATCTCGAATCAATCAATGAGTCTGAAAGTCGACAGGATTGCCCGGTATACATCCCGATTCTTCGCTGGATCGTAGTCATTGCAACAACCTCCGGAGGCGCCTTCTGGATATTCGGAAGCGCTGATTCTGCCTTCGATAACCGGGTCAAGAGCTACTGTGTAAAGCAAGCTATTATTCATGAAATCGATCCCCATAAACATGACCTTCTGACGTATATCCATAGGACTCATAGCCATCGATTTTGTTTAACTTGCGTTGGACAACAATCCACGGGCTCTCTGTCTCTGTTATCCGTGTCTTCGTGCTTTCATAATCGTTCAGCGAAAATCGCGTTTTGGCGACAGAGATGCCGAAATAGAGCACTCCGAATTTAGAATCCAGCACATCCACGCCATAGAAATAGGCAGCATCTTGGAGTTCCAAATCTTTGTTGGTGAGAGGATATCTGCTCTCCCGTACTTGAAACGTGTCGGGACTGCTGAAACTGAAACCGAACTTCGCGTTTGCGTAAGTGATCCAGCCACCACAGGCGAACTTGAAGTCGCCAGGGACAATTCTGGGTTAGAGGTCGGGTTCGGATTTTGCACGGATTCGCTAGGCACCGATATTGTTGGAGTGGCGGGCGTTGACGTAAACTCGGTGTTTACTGGCGCAACGCTGGGCCGATTCACAGTGAGGCTCGACGCTGGCTTCGAGAGTTGCGACTGTCCAAACAAGTAGATTGAGCTCAGGACAATAGCTCCAATCGTCAGAACCACCCAAAGAAGAATAGAGCTTGTGCGGTTCATAGACATGGTCACAAGGACTTATGATGTCAGTATGAATCCGCCGTGGTTAAAAACAAGGGACAAGGGGCAATGATTAAAATGACCCAACCGCCTTGACATCCTCCCCCAATATGCTTTGCTGGATACTCATCCCCTTTCCAATCCCCTCGGCGAGTTTACTGGGATCCGTAGAAAGCTTGCGGATCACTCCAGCTCACCGAGGAGGACACATGCGCATACTATGGGCCGACCTGGCCAAGGCCCGCCGCGATCTCATCCGCCACCAACGCGCTCGACGATGGCCCGTTTTTAACCCGACTCTGGTACCACCACCTGTTCTGGCTTTGTTCGTTCTTGAAGTCTGCCGTGACAATCAAAGCAAGTGGCATCGGCTTTCTTGTGCGCAGGCATTGCTACCGCGCGGCTGACTGCTTGTTCGGTGGCACGCGGGAGGCGGCATACTGCGAGAGGCTAAACCGGAATGCCGAAAGGCTCCGCGAAAAGGCCGAAAGACTGAAGGCAGAATGTCAGGAGCGCGCCGAGCAGCGCTTCGAACGCGAGACTCTTTACCAAGCCCTCACCAATCCCCATTTCGTGGCAACTCCACACACCCACCAAGACCGCTAACCCTCGGTCTTTTTCATCTCGCTCTCCGAAAGACGGATCGGCTTGCCATTTGGGGCGTCTGAACATGGACGTTGACACTCAGGCGGGAGTCGGCCAGAATAAGCCGCTGTCCGGCGGAGTTTCCTCCTTTCCTTCGTCTTCCGCCTCTGAACGAGTCCGAGTGAAACGATTTAATAAAAGTGCACTTTGTGTTGCCGTGCTGGTGATTTCGTCCGGCCTTCCGGTTGCGGCGCAGACCGCGTTCGTACGCGTCAACCAGGTTGGTTATGTCGGCGGAGGTTCGAAACGTGCTTATCTGATGTCTTCCGGAGCGGAGCCTGGAGCCACGTTCAGCGTGAAAAATTCCGGAGGCGCCAGTGTACTCACGGCACTCATCGGAGCGAACCTGGGCTCGTGGAGCCGCAGTTATCCGAACGTTTACGCGCTGGATTTTTCTATCGTGACCGCCCCGGGAATTTATACGATCACAGTGAGCGGGCCGATTGCAGCGTCTTCCTCAAGTTTCAGAATCGACACGGCCGGGAACGTGTATGCCACGCCGCTGGCCAATTCGCTTTCCTACTACCAGAACGAGCGCGATGGTCCAAACTTCATCAGCAGCCCGTTACGCACGGCGGCGGCGCATGTCAATGACCAGAGCGCGAAGGTCTATCTCACGCCTAACTACAATGCCGGCTCAGGCCGCTTCTCCGGGGATCTGACGCCCACCGGCGCAACGATCGACGTTTCCGGCGGCTGGTGGGATGCAGGCGATTATCTCAAATTCGTGCAGACCAGCAGTTACACGGTGGCGCTGATGGCAATCGGAGCGCGCGATTTCCCGAACCAGATGGGGCCAGGTTCCAGCACCGCGAACTTCACGGCTGAGACCAGGTTCGGGTTCGACTGGCTGCAGGCAATGTGGGACGACGGCAGCAAGACTTTCTACTATCAGGTAGGGATTGGAAACGGAAATTCCCAGACGGTCAGCGACCACGACATCTGGCGTTTGCCGCAGGCCGACGACACCTACAACGGATGCACGTCGCAGTACCGCTACATCTGTCATCGGCCGGTTTTCATCAACACGGCGGGCGGGGCCGGTGCCCAGATCAGTCCTAACCTGGCGGGCCGAATGGCCGCAGCTTTGGCAGTGTGCTACCACACCTATCGGTCAAGCGATCCAACCTATGCCAGCCAATGCTTGCTTTCCGCGGAGCACATCTTCGATCTGGCAAACACCGCTCCGAGCGGAAACCTCCTTACCGCAATTCCGTTCAGCTTTTATCCAGAGACGGAATGGCGCGACGACCTCGAACTCGGGGCTACAGAACTCTACTTTGCTCTGCAAGGCGCAGGCAGTCTGCCGATGGGCCTGCCCCACAGCGATAGCTCGTTCTATCTGCAGAAGGCAGCCCATTGGGCCAATGCTTACATCACCGGGCCGAACGACGCGGCCGATACGCTCAATTTGTACGACGTCAGCGGGCTGGCGCATTTCGAGTTGTATCGGGCGCTCGGCCTGGCCGGAAATCCCGCGGGGCTCGGAACGACGCAAGCCGCCCTTCTGGCAGATTTGAAGAAGCAACTGGACAAGGCGGTGGCCCAGGGCAACACCGATCCTTTCGGTTTCGGATTTCCCTGGGACACGTATGACACAACCTCGCACGGTGGCGGACTCTCGGTGATGGCGGCCGAGTACACCTACCTCTCGGGCATGAACACCTACACCGATAATGCGAACCGCTGGTTCGGAAATATATTGGGGGCAAATGCCTGGGGAACTTCGCTGATTGTGGGTGATGGCACGACGTTCCCCCACTGCATGCAGCATCAAGTAGCGAATCTGGCGGGTTCGCTGAATGGTTCGCCCCCGGTGTTGTCGGGAGCAGCCGTGGAGGGACCGAATTCGATCGCGGCTAAGGGCACCCTTTCCGGCATGATCGCCTGCCCCACGGATGGCGTGGACGTCTTCGCACAATTCAACGGCAAGGCTGTGTACAAGGATTTCGTCCAGTCCTACTCGACTGTGGAGCCGGCGATTGACCTGACGGCGTCATCATTTCTGGCCTTCTCGTGGCAGATTGCTGGTGCTCCGAGCGGAACGCCATAACTCTGGAATCGGGGGGCAGCGCGCTCCCCGATTTTAGTCTTTGCTTGGCTGGTTGCAGCTGAATCCCATGCCACGAAGAGTCTCGAATGGGGTTTGGGGAAAATCCGAGGCCTACCTCCGCAAAATCCGTGGCATGGACCCGCGTCTAACCTATCGCTGGAGTTTGAATCCAAGCCACCGAAACCCGCGCGGGGCGGGCGATTTGGGGCTATAATCTTCTACGGCTAGTCCGTCTGGTTCTCTGGCCCATCTGGGAGGTCTTCATGCCCGACCCCACATGGCAGGCGTTATACAGAGCCGCTCTCGTTGAACCCGATCCCGTCAAATTGAACGCCCGCATCGAAGCCGCCCGGCGGTCGATTCGCGAGCGCTTGGGGCAGAGCGAAGATTCCGGCAATACTCGCGAGCGCCAACAACTAAATGATGCGCTCTACGCTCTCTTTACCCTCGCCTCAAGAAAGCGATCCGCCTGAGTTCGGCGCACGTCGGCAGGGAAGTAATAGGAGTCTCATCGCCAAAAAGCCCGACCACATTGGGCTTTTTGGCAACAACGACACGCAGAATCCGTGACCTAAACCTCTGAGAACCCTGCACCAAAATTGTTCAATTGATCCTCAGCCCTAAGGGGGCGTACCCTGGTCTTGAATGCCTATGAATCCTTCCGTCGTCGCCCGGACGACGGGTTCCTTTCACCCTCAACCTACGAAAGGAGCGCACATGTTTACCCGCGTAGTCGAAATGACCAGCAAATCAGGGAAATCGCAAGAGCTTGCCAACATCATCGATGAAAAAGCCGTGCCGATTCTGAAAAAGCAACGCGGCTTCGTCGACGAGATTGTGCTCGTCTCGCACGCCAACCCCGATCGCGTTTTGGCTCTGAGTTTTTGGAACAAACAAGAGGATGCTGAGCAATATCAGCGCGAACAGTATCAGAAGATCCACGATACCCTGCGGCACCTTCTCGAGGCCGAACCCGAGGTCCGAACCTTTGACGTCCATACCTCTATCGGCCACAACATCACCGCAGAAAAGGCCGCCTAAGGCCAGACACAACAGAAGAACCTACCATCACGAAAGGCGCGTGGGGAGCGCGCCTTTCCTCTAAACGCCTTTTGCGCCAAAAAGCCCGACAACAGTCGGGCTTTTTGGCAACACCACCACGCACAATTCGCGACCCAAACCTCACGATGAATCCGTGACCCACCCCCCGAGACATTCCGCACTTGACGGTAGAGAATTGTGACGTTGGCCATGCTGGTCCCGGCACCCGGACACCCACCCGCCTAGGCCCGTCGCTCGCGGGTGAAGCACCTTAGTTACTTGGCCTCTCGCAAACTCTGTGGGAAATTACTCGTGGCGACGGGCAGGAGTTCACCTTCCGCGCTCGCTCTATTGATGTTGTTCCACCCGTCGCGCCGAGCTCGAATCCCAAACGCACGTAAAAGGTAAAGATGTATGAACAAACGCTTGATCTGGGTCGACGGCGATGACTTCACCGGCTGGTGCTGCTCCCACTGTCCCTGGGACATGACCGCTCCTCGCCTCGAAAGCACCGTGGCCGCACTGGCATTTAACCGTCTCGCTCAGAAAACTTTTGAAAAGCACAGGTGCGACGACAGCGCACGCAGAGAGCCACCATGCTAGGACTCATTTGGTTAGCTTGGCTGTACTTTCGTAAGGTGAAGCACAATGTCGTCCGGAACCAAGTTCCGCTGCGGCCTTGACGGCGCGCACCCGCGCGCCTCCTTAAGCCAAAAACCCGACCACATCGGGCTTTTTGGCACTAAGACCACGCAAAATCCGCGACCCACACCTCGGGACAAATCCGAGACCCAACACCGCAGAATTCGTGACCCGATCGTTACGTATTTGCGCCAGACAGGCACCGGGGACTAAGATTCCTCGGTCGAGACGGTACAGTGGGACATTCGAACCTAAAATCCGTCCGAGGAGATCAACATGGCAAAAACAGTCAGCTGTAGAGACGTGGGAATGGACTGTGACTTTGTGGCGAGGGGCGAGACCACAGAGGACATCCTGCAGCAGGCCGCAGAACATGCGCGTATAGCCCACAAAATGACCGAAATTCCACCAGAGGTCGCCGATAAAGTCCGCGGTGCCATCCGCGACGAAGCCGCCTAATCACTTCCCGCGTCAATCAGAGGCGCGCTCCCCGCGCGCCTTTTCCGTTCAACACCCCAGCAGAGCAGCCTCATTTCGAGGAACGAGCAGTCCCACGCAGTACGTCCTTCGTGGTCGCCTCTTTCTGGATGTTGAGACTTCCCTTGAAGTACGCGCCTTCATCAATGGAGATGCGATGGGTCGCGATGTCGCCCATGACAACGGCCGACTGCTTTAGGTCGACCCGGTCGCTCGCTTGAATATTGCCTTCCAGCGCCATCTATATAAAGGTCCTCGCCGCACGAGAGTTCCCCTTTGATCACAACCGACTGGCCGATGAAGATCACTTCCCCGCGAGCAGCGTCCGGCGCTTTGGGCGTTTCCATCAGCGCAACCTCCGGGGAAACATATTGGGACAACTGGATTCTACTCCAATGCGTACGACTCCACGGCGGCCAGAGCACCAAGTGCTCCGGCCGTCTTTTCGACTCAAGACCCACGCAGAAACCCGTGACGCAGCGACGTGGGGTTTTCAAGGTCTGTATTTCCAAAGCCCACCCATCGGTTGGGCTTTTTCATTTGTTTCTGCCTCCGGCGCTCCACCTTGACCCGGCGGGGAACACCACTCGCTCCACTTCAGTCGTGGCGAGTCGCCAGCCCGACACCACAGATAAAAACTAAGGCTGGGTTTATAAACTCTACGTCATACGGTCTTCCGAAGTACTACTTCCAGGACATCCATCCCGACGTGATGGACGAGATCATGTGCGGGATGCAGGAGGCACTCCCCGATGCGTCTACGTCATCTGTTCTTCCTTTTCCAAGGGGAGAGGACGCTCGCTCTCGGGCGGCCGACGACGCGTCGTGCGTAAGGACCTGATGTCTAGATGAAACTGGTGGATGAGTCGTCGCAACGTATCGCGGTGCACATCTAAAGTCTCGGCGGCCCTGACTTGATTCCACTCTTGTTCCCGCAGGACCGTAAGCACGAAGATCTTTTGGAACTCACGGAGCGCTTCAGAGTACCGAATCCCTCCCTCACGCATCCGTAACACGAGACTCTCGAGGTGATCCTGCAAGCCAAACCCTCCGCGCACTCCTGTAGACCGTATCGTCCTCCGGGTCAACGGAATTCTTGCACCGCTATCCGCTTTGCTGTCAGTCGGCTGCGCCTTCAGTAGCATGAGGATGGCAGGAAATGGTGCAGTCTCGGCACCGACAAATCCTAAGGCACTCTGCCGCTAGACGCTTCCTCCACTCGGATCGCTCGTCTCTCGCTCATATATTGTGGAAATCTCGCGCGGCCTGCGCCCAGAGAATCACGCAGGAGTGCGAAAGCGTATTGAAAAGATTGCTCACTGCACTAATAACGGGCATTGACAGCGCCCAAGTGGAGGACTAGGGTTTTGTGCGTCGACGATCGAAAGGATTGGTTCAAATAAAATTAGCCAGTCCGAAGTAGGTTGAGTGATTCGTCTGGCAGGGCAACCTGTCGGGCAACCAGACCCGAAAAAACCGGCTATTTTGCAAGGAGTGGCTGGGGTTTGGAACTGCGAAAGCAGTGATTGCATCAGGGGGCTGTGACGGTGCACGTATCCACGCTGTTGACTCCCTTGCAGGAGTCGGCGGCTAGAGCGTAACCAATGTCACAGCCCTTTTAATTTTCAGCCTTTCTTGAAACGCGGATGCCACCGCCTCCCGCACTCACTTCAAGAGCGGTGACCACATACCAGTAGCGGCCTTGGGAATCGTCTTTAAACTCTCGGACCGCATACCCGGGCGATACGCGCTCGATACGCCGTTGTTTCGGCACAACGTGTTTTTTGCGCGCAACGACGAACGGCATGGAGTGCGCGGTCATTAAATGAGAGTAAGCCGCAGACATGTTGCCACAAAATGTGCCTAGAATCGCGAACCCTGGGTTGGCAGATAAGGAACTACCTCGTCGCAAGTGATCGGACGATCGGAAAAATCAAACATCACAATGGAGTACTCTGTCGGGAGATCACCGCGATTCTACGTAAGCATCATCCATCCAAATCAATTCGCACCGTAAGAAGTTCCGTCCCGAATAATCGCACAGCGGCCGCATTCGCTACGCTCGAAGGTGCTTGCATGTCTGATGAATTTCAGGTTTAATGCGGTGCCACAAGAACTGGCCGGAGGAAACATGAGTCCCATGCGCAAGACTGCAGGACAGAAGGCAGCCGCAACGCGGAAAGACAATGCCGCAAAGCGCCAGGCGGCTGCCGGGAAAGCCGCTTTAACTCGCAGGCGCCGCGCCGCAGGCAAGAAGGCCGCAGCGACGCGTAAGCAGCGAGCGGCCGGACTCAAGGCCGCAAGAACCCGCACGCGTCGGGCCACCGCAAGAAAGGCAGCAGCAACCCGCGCCCGCAAAAAAGAAGAAGCTGCGCTCACTCAGCCAGTGCAGGTCCAAGAACCGCCCGCACCGGAGCCCCAGGTGCAGGCTACACCCGAAACCACCATCCCCGAGTAAGCTGCCCAAAACGTCAAAAGCCTCAGCCCACGAGCCGAGGCTTTTTCCCTTCCGCCAAAAACAGGCAGCCCTCTCGCTCGCGGCTGCACCAATCTTAGGGAATTGACCGAAGAAGGGTTCAGGCGTAGGTTTGCGCTAAACGGAGGCTCTCCCCCATGAGCATAGACGCCGCGAAGAAACAGCCGACGAGCGTGACAAGGGAACCACAAGAACTCGTACACCAGATCCGCCTACGCGCGCATGAACTCTACGAGGCGCGCGGCCGGGAGGACGGTCACGAGATGGAAGATTGGCTCCACGCCGAAGAAGAAATCACGCACAAGAAGGCACGCACTATCGCCGCCTGATTTGTGCACACACTTCCAGCCGGAAAGTGAGGCGTGCCCCGGACCGCTCCGGGGCCTTATTTATGCAAACCCGAGGCTCTACATCATTTCAATCGCCCAACCTAAGTTTGGCGGAGTACTATCCAGACCGGGTCTATTTATATGATTCGCAAGCGCGGCAATCCCAACTGGGGGCGGCCCTTCCGATTTGCTCCGATTTCCACCGAATTCGAAATGCAGGTTAGACAATTACACCTGACGCCAGGGACCTATGTTTTCTCGCCTGAGCTCCGCAATTGGTGCGAACGGAACAGAAACCGATTCTACGTCCCAGAATGGCTGCTTGATGAGTGGGGGATCCGCGTAGACGCAGACCTTAGCGGCGCCGCGTAATCCTGCTCCCCCCGTCCCAAGCAGATCCCGATAGAACTGTACGGACGCCTTCATGTTGGCAACCCAAAACGCCACCGCCGAAATTTTCTCCACCCGCAGCGCCACACGCCAGCAGTTTACGCCCGGCATCGCTTGAATCTTCCCTCTGGGAAGAATAGCGCGGTGGCCTATGACTTACGTCATTGCCGAGCCCTGCATCGGGGTGAAGGACACCGCCCGCGTCGATGCCTGCCCCGTAGATTGCATCCATCCCAAGAAAAGCACGACCTACGATGATGGCCTTCCCAGCTTCGATGAAGTGTCGCAGCTCTACATCGATCCCGTCGAGTGCATAGACTGTGGCGCATGGTGTTTGGCGAACTCTGCGGGCATGAATTTGCCGTCTTGGACGTAGCTTGCGTTGATCTCCGTAAAATGCTTCCACTTTTCCGGCAGATCATCTAGTGCGAAAATCGCGGATACCGGGCAGACCGGCACACAGCAAGCAGAGAAGTTAAGGGCGACTCCGTTTTCCCACCCGCATACGCCCGGCGATGCGCTTGACCGCAAGCTTCGCGAAGGAGCACACTTGGTTTAACCGAAACAAGAGCGCCACTCTCAACTCGCTCCCCTCTGCAATCCGATGCGAGGGAAGAGATGAACCACGTCCGCCAAAGTAATTTTGCGCGGAAAGGAGTTCACTGTATGAAAAAGCTACTGTTAGTTTCTTTCGCGCTGGCCCTCGTGCTGTCCCTGCTCGCGCTTGCTCAGGAGACCCCGAAGTCAGGCGCAATGAAGCAGGAGACCCCGAAGGCTGAGAAAATGTCCGCGAAAGCGGTCACCGTCTCAGGCACAGTCAGCGCGGATGGAAAGACGTTTGTCGACAAGGACAACAAGGGCTGGACGGTCACCAATCCCGAGGCCCTGAAGGGCCATGAAGGGCACGAGGTAACCCTCACAGGTCACGTGGACGCTGCAAAGAACGAAGTTCACGTAGTATCCGTCAAAATGGGAAAAGCACAAATGAAAGACACTACGAAGAAGGACGAAATGAAGAAGTAACGTTCTTCAAGCACCGCCCTTAAAGCCAGCGACAACGCTGGCTTTTTTAGGGTCCGCCAGAAGGCAAGCTGCCAACCGTTCGCCAAAAGCAAGGAGTAAACATCGCCCGAGGCAGATACCCGTCCGGCTTGCCACCAGGGTTCTCGATGAGAAGATGGTGCGAGATCGTCTGGCCAATCGTGCGGAGGATTTCCCCTTGTCCGGAATCAGCATATCGGGCCGAAGCTGTGAGCAAGTCAACGCGCATTTCGGTAAAACAGAGTTTCAATCCGAACCTTGTAGTACGCCATCGGACCTCCCTCCGGCCAGTCCTCTCCGCGGCCTCCCGCTCCATCCCCACCGATGCGTTTATTTGGTTTTGGTCCTTCAACAAACTCACGACACGTCGGCGTCGTTTGCGTTGAAGATCGCGGTGCCCTAGAGTTTAACTGATGCCCGGGCTACCCACTCAGGTCCCGTGGAGACGTTTCGTCTGCGTGCTCCGGAAACTGGGCTACACGGCCCAAAAGACGAAGCAAGGTTCAGAAAGATCGTTCGTGAATCCGGGACGCATCCCGAGTGTTGTTTCATTCCGGGAACCCCATCCCGGACAAAACATGCGTCCACCAGTGTTGCGCAAGTCCCTTCGCAAGCTTCTCCTCTCCCCAGACGAGTTCATGCGACTGTTGGAACACTGCTAGATCGGGCGCGCAAAGGACAACTCGTAGCCATCCGGATCAGACATGTGGAAATACCGCTCGCCCATCTAGACGGATCATTCTGCGGCACAGCGGAATGTTCTTTTAATCGAAACTTGTGGTTGCGCTGCCATTCTCCTCTTCCGATGGTCGTTTACACAGTCCCTTTTACACCCTCGGCGCCCCCCGGCTAGTTGACACCCGCACTCCTCCGGACCACACTCGGCCCGCTTCCCTTTTTGCGCAACCCCCGTCGCGTAGCGGCCCAAATATATCGATAGCGAAACAAGTACGCGGACGTGTGCCACGCCTGCAGCGCTGTTTATGGGAGGAAGTATCGCAAACAAAAAGGCGAAGAAGACCGCAGCCCGCGCCGCGGCCGCCCCCGCCGACCAAGCCACCATGGTCGTCACACTCTACGACGGCACGCGCGAACCGATCGAAGGTCAAGACTTTCTCATCCGCATCTTCGACGGCTTTCAGAACCAACTCTTCGACGATTTCAAATCGGCGCCGACGACCGTGTTCCATCTGCCTTTCCATGACAACTTGCAAGACAACTGCATCGTTGTTGCCACGGGAAAGGGACATGTCGACGCTGGGTTCAGCCCCGTGACGCTCTCCAATAGAGCCGTGGCTACCGTTGATCTCATGCTGCTGGAAGACAAGGCCGACTTCAAGTTCCAGACATGGGCCGCCCTAGAAACGAACGACCCGGTCATCGCCGCTTTTATTTCGGTCGGCGGTACCGGCGCGGACGCAGAAGAGCACTATGACAATCTGCTGGAGGCGAAACCCGCGGCATTGGCCTCCCTTTTGAATCTTGCGACGGCGATGAAAGCAATTCAGCTCCCGAACAACACGCCCCTCGACTACTTAAAAGAAATTCTGTGGGACGAGTCCTTGGCGCAGGACCGCTTCTTTGGATACGCGGATAAATCCATTGTCGATCAGGTGCGCCGGGCGGCCACGGAAGGGGAGTCTCGACCCGAACCCAACCCCGGCCTCTTCCATCCCGATGCGACGTCGAGCTTTAAGCAGGTCCAGTTTGGCGAGGCGAACGTCCAGCTCACGTTCCACGAGAAAGACGCCAAGAAGATCGATGGAGTGGACTGCATCAAGGTCGAGCCGGACATTGACTACTTCCAGGATCTCGGTGCTCACACCCTGCTGGAAGTCATTCCCAACTCTATCACCCACGGCCTGACCGACCCCAAGAAGGTATACGTGCTCCGCTGGATTGCCGGCCGTCACGCTGGCGTCCCCGAATTCGCTCCCCCATACACAATCACCGTATGACCCTCGCTGAAAATGTGGTCGTGAGGTGATGTGCAACGGCATCAGGGCGCTGTGTCTGCCTTTGCTGGGAACAGCACTGGTACCACCGCCGCAAACTTGGAACCTGATATATAGGATGTGTCTCCAATGAAAAGTAGTCCGCAGAACGAGCAGTCCACGAAACCTTTAGGCACTGGCCCGGCAGCATACCTGGCTGGGGCCGTAAAGCGAATGCCCTGGTTAAAATATGCCGACGCGGCACTTGCCGTCTGTGCGATAGGCGCAATCATACGGTCGGGATTCCGAATAAACCCACTCCAGGCGTTCCTGTGGGCCCTGCTATTTCTTGGCTTAATGTTTATCTTGGTGGAGTTCAGGAAATATGCCGAGGGCAAGCCTCCGTCTGGTGTCGCCACATTCCTCGTTTGGGCCTTTGCGATCATTGCAGTCATTGCTGTTATTCCACTGCTCGGATGTAACTACTGGCCGCGATTTTGCCAGCCCAATTCCCCTGTGGCGTAGACAATCAGATCGAGGCGCCGACCTCGCTAGAGTGCTCGTCGAATGGCAATTTTGACTATATCTATTGTCCGGTCTACGAAGGCGAGTATTCGTCAGGGGCGACGGTTGAAATTAGCTCTGCAAGCCCTGGAGAAAAGCATCGCCCGCGGCCGACTGAAGGACCGCTACAAGATGGAGCGCAGACTGGGACGGATTCAGGCGTGTCACTCGCAAGTCAACGATCTGTTTGCAGTCACTCTGCGAGACACGCCCGCAGGCGTACGTCTGGTTTGGAAAATGCAAGAAGACCGAAAGGCCTGGCGGGACTTGCGGGAAGGCGCGTACATGCTGCGCACCAATCTGCAGGCGGACTCGGCGGAGCAGCTGTGGTCGAAATACATGCAACTGACCGAAGCCGAGGCGTCGTTTCGCGCGCTCAAGAGCGAGCTTTCGATCCGGCCTTTGTTCCATCAGAAGGAGCCACGGGTCAAGGCCCACGTCTTGGTGGCTTTTCTGGGCTATGCCTTGTGGGTGACCTTGAAGCATCTGCTGAAGCGTCGGCCTGCGATCACTCCCCAGCCTTCGGCCAGCGGAGTGGACAACGCTCAGTCTTTATCGCCGATGAAGGTGCTGGCTTTGCTGTCCACGCTGCAGAGCGCTGACATCGTACTGCCCACGACGGATGGACGCGAGATCCGCCTCCGCCGGATCACGGAACCGACGGCCGAACAAAAATCCTTGCTTCACCAACTTAGCCTCAGCCTGCCTTCAAAATGTAGTGCAGAGTCGAAAATCCCTCGCTATGCCTATGCCGGATTGGCCGGTTGAGAAGTTCCCGGTACCACTCGGTAGCCGAGGAGTCGGAGTTCCCGGATCATCTTCGTAGTGCGTCTTTTCCTCGATCTTTCGCTCACCGCCGGACCCCGTTCTTCGTATCGAACTCCCTTGTGCAGAATCAGCCAGATCAGCCGACAATGCCGATGGGCGATCGCCCCGATGGTTTGGTTGTGTCCCAGGCGCGACACCAAACGGCGATACATTGTCTCGAAGATGCTTCCTTTGTGCTTGACCGCCGCGTTGGCACATTGATTGAGAATGCGCCTCATATGGCGGTTGCCCTTCGGGGAGCGGTGGCTGTAGTTCACTCCCGCGCTCTCTTGGTCGCCCGGGCATGCGCCAACCCACGAAGAAAGATGTTTCTCCGAAGGAAAGGTCGCCGCCTGGGCACCCACTTCGGCGATGATCTGCTGCGCGGAATCCACTCCGAGACCGGGCACCTCCGCCAGCCGCTGCACGGCATCGTGGTGCGGGCGGAGCAAACTCGCCATCTCCTGGTCCAGTTGGACAATCTGTTGCTCGAGCAGTTGCAACTCCTCCAACGCCATCTTTAGCAGCCGACGGTAAACGGCGTTTAGATCGGTGCATGCGCCCAGCGCGTCGCACAACTGTGCCTGCGTGGCGCGCAACTTCTTATCGGCCAAAGCGGCGAGAGCTGCCGGTTTGGTTTCCCCCTCGGACAACGCCTTCAGCATGCGTCGTGCACTGGCGCCCAACAGATCCGAGACCAAGCTGGACAACTTAATATGGGTCTCTTCCAACAGACTCTCCAATCGGTTCTGCAATCGCGTATGGTCGCGCGTCAACTGGTACTTCTTGCGCGTCACCGTGCGCCACAGCCGCTGCTCGGCATCGGGCACAAAGCTCAGGGTCAGCTCCTGGGCCACCAGCCGCTTCACTAGTCGTTTGGCGTCGCGGAAATCCTTCTTGCGGCCCTGTCGCCCACGATTGGAGAACGCCTGCGCCAGATGCAGTGCTCCCGACATCGGGCCAGTCCCTTCTCGCTTCTGGCAGGCCGGCTTCCAGTATCGCTCCAGCGCTTGCCATGGCGGTTTCCAATACTGTGCCGTTGATTCCATGACTGCTTCCTCGACCTTTTGTTCGATTAGCCATTCCGCCAGCAAGCGCAAGTGGTCAGGGCTGGTACCGAACCAGCGCTGCTCAAACTGGTACTCGCCTTCTATTTCGACGTCGGCCACGACCACTGCCAACATCTTCTTATGAACATCGATTCCCGCTATCCTGTAAGACATCGCTTCCTCCCGGCGGGAGCGGAAAGCGTGCCGCAACTTACACTATGCAGGGTCACGGGCTATCGCCATCCCACCGAGGGAGTGACAACGCCCAATTATTCGCTTAATCACGCACGCTCCGGATCAGACAGACTCACAGTCTCAACTTCTCCACTCACTACTCGACCTCACCGCTCCGAGCCTCTTCCTATTTTGCCCCTCGGACTGATTTTCATGAGGTTTCGCGGGCCGCAGGCCCTAAATGGACAGACTTTGCGATCGCCTGAACTGATTTTGAAAGGGTTAGTCTGTTTCCCGACCCTTTCGTGACGAACTTCGGTTAGGGAAGAGTCGCCCCGTCACCTACCAAACGGAAGAGTTCGTGCCAAATAGCTCTACGCTTCGCGACAAGGCGGGAGCCATACTTAGCTGGGTCCCATCGGATAGCGCGGCGTCTTGCAAAGACACGGGACGATTGTCATTATGGAGGCGTGCAAACTGTTTTCGAAGCGGCGGGTGGCAACGACGGCCTGCGCCGCCTTGCCGACGCCTGGCATCGTCGGGTGATGGCCGACGACGTGGTTGGCCATGCCTTCAGCCACGGCTTCCACCCCCAGCATGTCGAGCGACTCGCCGCTTACTGGGCCGAAGCACTCGGTGGCCCCAGCACGTATTCCGACTCCTATGGTGACGAGACCACCGTGGTCAAGATGCACAGCGGCAACGGAGAGCACGACGAAATGGATCGCCGCGCGATTGCCTGCTTCGACCACGCTCTGGCCGATGTCGGACTAGCCGACGACGGTGCGCTGCGACAAGTGCTGCACGACTACTTCGCTTGGGCGACCACCACAACGATGTCCCGCCACCACCATTCCGCTGATGATGTGCCGAACGGCCTCAGCATCCCACACTGGTCATGGGACGGACTCCAGGGGTAAGCCTCCACGGCTGACCTGCACCACACCGGTGCCGGTCCCAACTTCGAAGCTATTCGACGACTCGATATTGACCCTTGTGGCGAAACCACCCTGCCAGCCGAAGGCGTAGGTCCTCGCTAACGGCAATGTGTTGACCAAAGCAGTCAACTCCCGGTTTGTCAATCCGGAAGTAATCGCGCACTCTTGCCTCTCGGAATTACTTCCGAATTGCCGTCAACCGACCACAATCCGCTACGTGGACACAGACTACAGCTACGAGTTGCTGACTTCTCGGTCTAGTCGAAGTGTCGTTTCGAGATGTGGGATCAGGCCCTGACCGACGAAAGCTTTGGCCCGTCCGTTGTCCTCAGGATTCGAGACCAAGGATCGGCGTGTCAAGTGCCCTAGCCGCACGACAGGATCGAAATATTCTCGTAGGAACGCGATCTTGCCGCCTGCGGCACGCAGGAATAGGACATAATCCTGGCGATACATACGTCGCGTGGACTTGATGAGCCCCTCCCCCTTGACTTCGGCGACTGCACGTTCCGGATCGGCTAACGCGTACACCTTGAGTTCGAAAAAGCGGAACTTCTCCACAGCGCCGACGAACCAAATTGCGTGACGGACCGCTTCCTCCCGCCCGGACAGCTGTGC
>WNEZ01003931.1_pt1 | contig 16751 bp, 15 predicted proteins | sample 5400521 | NCBI WGS metagenome assembly WNEZ01 (sample SAMN13153339, study PRJNA577476) | soil metagenome | isolation source: 120 cm saprolite under Douglas fir tree site 2 hole 1 replicate 1 | place: USA:California | collected 2015-04-18
CCCGATCGGAGAGGCGGATAATCTTCCGAGGCGGTACTTGAGAAGCCGCACCCAAAAACGGGATGGCTGACAACTAGCAAACTGTATTGCGCAACATGGGCGGCCCCGAAGGCGTCATTGATGTGCCTCAGCTTCACTGGGTAGAGTGAAATAAAAACTTGCGCCGCGCGGGGAGTTGTCGGCAGCCCATAAGCGGCCGCCATGCGATTCCACGATGGAGCGGCTGATCCGAAGTCCCATCCCAGTTCCGTGAACTTTGGTCGTAAAGAACGCACTGAAGATCTTGTCCGCCTGCTGCGGGGGCAGCCCCACGCCGGTATCGCTGACCGAGACCATCAGTTGCCCGTTTTCCGCTCGCTGCGAGTTGACGATTAGCTCGCGTGTCCCATCAACATCTTTCATCGCATCGATGCCATTCATGATGAGGTTCATCAGCACCTGTTGTAACTGCACGCGGTCGCCCATGATCTGGGGTAGGTCTGGCGGCAGATCCGTCTGGACGGATATGGAGTATCGCGTTGCCTCGCTGCGCAGCAGGACGATCATTTCTCGAATGACTTCGTTTATATCAACCAACTCCCGTTGCGGAGCGCCCTTCTGGAAGAGCTGGCGGATTCGGCTGATGATTTCCGCCGCACGGGTTGCGTCTTTGACGACTCTCGACGCAGCATCGCATGCCTCTTCCACATCGGGGAGATCGCGCTTGAGCCAGCGCAAACAGGTGTTGGCGTCGGTGATGGCGGCGGCAATCGGCTGATTCACTTCGTGCGCCAGCGAAGCGGTCAGTTCTCCCATGGCGGTCACCCGATTTACGTGCGCGAGGTCTGCATGCGCCTGACGCAGCGCTTCTTCGGTGCGGTTGCGAGATTCCTCGACGCGCCGCTTCATCTCCATCAACCCGGTGATCAGCAGCGCCGCTACCAGGAAGACTGCAAACCTCAAGAAGGTAGCCGACTCGCGGGCAGGCGGAAATGTCCTCCACAGAAAAAAGTAGTCGAAGGCCAGGGCGGAGAGAGCAACGGAGAACAGGCCCGGTCCCAAGCCCCCGAAGAGGCTGCTCACCGTGACCGCGAGAAGAAAACACGACGAAGGGGCATCGATAGGCCAAGCCACCACCAGGGCGACAGCGCACAAAATCGCCGCCAGACCGTAGCGCCGAAGTTTGGAGGGGACCTTCATTCGCGATTGCCGGGCGGCAGCTCAAGTCTCGCCGCGATTCTGCCCAGTTGCGCCGGCGATTCAGCTTGCATCTTCCGCATGACATGCCCGCGATGGACCTTCACGGTGATTTCACTGGTCCCGAGCTCAAAGGCTATTTGCTTATTGAGCCTGCCCGAAACCACCAGGCTCATGACCTCGCGCTCGCGCGCGGTCAGCGACTCGTAGAGCTTTCGCAACTCGCCAAGCTCACTCTGCTGTCGACGCGTTACCCGGTCGCGATCCAAAGCCTGGTGGATCGCATCCAGCAAATCCTGGTCCCGGAAGGGCTTGGTCAGGAACTCGACGGCCCCGGATTTCATGGCCTTCACCGACATCGGGATATCTCCATGACCGGTGATGAAGATGATGGGAATCCGCACGCCCACCCCAGCCAACTCGCGCTGAAAGTCCAGGCCGTTGACTCCAGGAAGTCTCACGTCCAGAACCAGACAACTTGGTCCATCCGGCCGCTTGCAGCGCAAGAACTCTTGCGGCGTCCCGAAGGTCTCGGACCGCAAGCCAACCGACTTCAGCATGCCTTGAATGGCCGCACGCACCAAGGCATCGTCGTCAATGACGAACACCGTGGGAGCGGTTGTGGGCGTCATTCATGGGCCTCGGCTTTTGCGGGTAGAGTGAAATAGAAACGTGTGCCCCGCGGAGAGTTGTCGGCAGCCCTCAAGTGGCCGCCGTGCGATTCAACGATGGAGCGGCTGATGGACAGTCCCATACCGGCTCCATGAAGCTTCGCGGTAAAGAACGCATTGAGAGCAAAGCTGCCGAACAAACATTGAGCGACTGCACGCCGGAATCTGTAGCCTTGGCTAAGCGGCATGAGACTCACCTCCGCAGTCAACGTGTTCTTAGCGGGAAGCTGAACGGAGAACATGATAGCGCAACCGCCTCAGCCTCACGGGTCTTGCCCAGGAGCTAAACTGGCGGGACCGTCCAAATGCCGACGCCGCTATCCGCCGGTCGACACTCCGGACACATCAGGTTTCTTTGTCCTGCCGACCTAACCCTTGGAAAACCTTGTGCAGCGGCAAGTGCGATGTTTGGAAATCCGCGTGCAATCCGTCAAGAGTCGCAGTGCTATAGCGATCGGAGAAATTGGTTCTAGCTGGAAAGGATGGAATTAATTTAATGACGAGTCACAAGACGAAAAAGTGCGCACACATACCATGTCTTTGCGATGTACCAAATGGAAAAGAGTACTGCGGAGATGCGTGTCGTGATGCGGGAAGCGAAGACGTGGAAATCGCGTGTCAATGCGACCATCTGGGATGTCCGCTCACGGCTCGGCAGTTTGTGCCTCGCAGTGCCGCTGGCCTGGCTGGCTGATAACGACAGACCTGGCGCTGCCCGGCCCTGCGTTTACCGTCTATGGAGTGCGGTGTTCGCCGATGGGCCCCGCCGAAGGAGAATTGATTGTGAAGTTTCTAAAACAGAGTTTGTCGCTTTTTCTTTCCTGCTGCCTTTTGTTAACCACGGCGCCCGGAGCGTTCGCCGATCAGGCGGACCAATCCAACTCACAACCGCCGGTTCAGGCTGCGCAACAGACGCCGGCACAGCTGCAGCAACTCGTGGCGCCAATCGCATTGTATCCGGATGCGTTGGTTGCCCAAATCCTCGCAGCCGCCACTTATCCCGACCAGATTGTGGAAGCAGACCGGTGGATGCAACAGCATCCCGATCTTAAGGGAGAACAACTAGGCCAAGAAGTCGATAAACAACCTTGGGATCCGAGCGTCAAGGCGCTCGTGGAGTTTCCTTCGGTGCTCGCCAACATGGACAAGAATCTCTCCTGGACCTCATCGCTCGGCGACGCTTACGTCAACCAACAGCAGGACGTGATGAACGCTGTTCAGGTCATGCGCGATCGTGCGGAGAAGGCCGGCAACTTAACGAGCACATCACAGGAAAAGGTGACGCAGCAGGGACAGACTATCGTGATCGAACCAGCCGACCCTCAGGTGGTTTACGTTCCGGAATACGATCCCTGGCTCGTCTATGGAGAGCCCATCGGCATTTGGCCAGACTGGTATTGGTATCCAGGACTGTACCTTACCGGACCGGGAATTGCGTTTGGCTTCGGCTTTGGCATTGGCTTCTTTGGCGGGTTTGGCTGGGGCTGGCACAACTGGGGATATGACTGGCACCGCCACGGCATCCTTTTCAACCACAACACCTACATATCCCACAGTAGAATCTTCGCCAATCACAATACCTTCAATCGCGGGCGCGCGAACTTCAATCATGGTGGCGGATTTCATGGTGGAAGCGGATTTCAGGGCCGCGGCCCGGGCGGAAATCCGGGGTTCCATGGATCAGCACCGCAGCATGGTTTCGTAGCCCCGCAACATGGAGTTGCGGCGCCACGTGCCCAGCCTGGTACTCATTCCGGCGCCTTCGGCGGCTTTAATCATGGAGGAGTCGCCAGAGGCTTCTCCTCTCGCGGGCAGTCGAGCTTCGGTGGAGGTTTTCACGGAGGAGGCGGTTTCCACGGGGGCGGCGGTTTCCACGGCGGTGGAGGCTCTCACGGTGGCGGAGGTCACCGGTAACTCGGTTTTATTCGTAGAAAACAACTTACGAAATGGAGAACCAAATGATGCACACGGCGAATCTGATAACCGAGACATCTTCCGGACGGAGGCTCAACTGGATGGCTGCGCTAGCCGCTCTTGCATTCCTGGTGGTGGGCGACTGTCAATGGAGTCTCGCGCAGAAATCGGGACCAAAAACCTTTTCGTCACCGCAAGAAGCGAGTAACGCTCTCTTCCAGGCTGTCCAAAATAGCGACGAGGAGGCTGTGGAAAGAATCCTCGGAGCAGGCAAGGAGGTCACCTCGTCGAGCGACGAGCTCGAGGACAAACTCGAACGCGAGCGGTTCAGCCAGAAGTATCGGGAGATGCACCGTCTGGTCCGAGAGCTCGACGGAAGCACGGTACTGTACATCGGCGCGGAAAACTGGCCCTTCCCCATCCCGCTGGTCTCAAAGGAGGGAGCATGGTACTTCGATTCCGATACCGGTATGCAGGAAATTCTGTTCCGGACAATCGGAGAGAATGAGACCGCCGCAATCCAGGTCTGCCATGTACTGGCAAAAGCAAAGGCAAAAGAGCGCAGCGAGACTGAAACAACGGGCGATGACCCGATCGACGACCCGATCCGCCAATACGCTCAAAGCCTGGTCAGTGGCGGCACCGCGAATGCGGACAACACCGCTCGTGACACGGACAACCAGTCGTCTCTTTTCCACGGGTACTACTTTCGAATTGTGACAGTGAATACTGCGGCGGGAACCGATAGCCGTCTTGCCGGCGGCAGCAGAAAGACCGGCGGCCTGACGCTGGTAGCGTATCCGGCGGATTACCGGTCGTCAGGGGTCATGACTTTCATAGTTACCAAGAACGGTATTGTGTATGAAAAGGACCTCGGTTCTAGGACGACGACAGTCGTAAAAGACTTGAAGCGCGGCCCGGATTCGAGCTGGCACGCCGCGAGGTGAGGTTAACGGCGTCGTCGGACAAAGCTAGATATGTTGGAGACACGAAGTTGGAGGAACGAATATGAACGAGAAAACTACAAGTCTGCGGGCCGCTTCGAGCGGAACGGTTTCACTGGGTGGTGAACTCACGGTTAACCGCCTTGGTTTCGGAGCTATGCGTATTACGGGCGAAGGAATCTGGGGGCCACCTAAAGATCCCGTGGCAGCAATGGCGGTTCTTCGCCGTGCCGTGGAGTTGGGAGTCAACTTCATAGACACAGCGGATTCGTATGGTCCCTATGTCAGCGAAGAGCTGATCGCGAAAGCGTTGACGCCTTACCCCAGGGACCTTGTCATCGCGACCAAGGGCGGATGGAATCGCCCCGGACCGAACCAGTGGACCCACGACGCCAGCCCGGCGCATCTGCGTAAGGCGGTGGAAGGCAGCCTCAAAAGATTGCGCCTGAACCGCATTGACGTCTACCAACTGCACGCGCCCGATCCGGCAGTGCCGTTCGAGGCGTCGCTTGAAACCTTGGCGAATATGCAATCGGAAGGGAAGATCCGGTTGGTGGCGTTGTCCAATGTCACGGTGGAACACATCGAGCGTGCGCGGACAATCGTGCCAATTGCATCGGTCCAGAACCGGTACAGTTTTGCCGATCGTGAATGGGACTACGTCGTGGATTATTGCGAACGCAACGGGATCGCATTCATCCCCTGGTTCCCGCTAGGAGCGGGAAGCGTGGCCGGCCGGATGCTGGAGAGGATTGCGAATGCCCGCCAGGCGAAACCTATTCAGGTCGCACTGGCGTGGTTGTTGATGCGGTCTCCGGTTATGCTGCCCATCCCGGGGACTTCCTCGATTGAGCATCTGGAGGAAAATGTGCAGGCGGCATCGTTGCAATTGTCTGGAGAAGAATACCTGGAACTAACGGGGATTGCCGAGCTGGCTTCCTGAGTCAAGTCGACCTCGACTACCCCCCTGGAATGTTACGGCTGGCGGCCGAGTGTACAAAGGGGGTTATGCGCAATGGAGAATGACGGCACCAGAGATCAATTTTCTCGTCGCGGATTTCTTGGCATCGGCTCGGCTGCCCTGGCCACGGTAGCTGGCAGTTTGGCGGTGAGCAGCGCTATGGCGCAGGAAGGCCAACAAGCTCGGACTGGCCAGAGTGCCACCGATCCCGGTCCTGCAAATTCGGCACTGGACGCACAGAACGCCGATTCCGCGTGGCCGCCCGGCACGGATTCCAAGAGCCTGGTTCGAACTTTCAAATATCCGTTCTCTTTTGCGAACAAGCGGACTTACGAAGGCGGATGGTCACGGGAGGTGACAGTTCGGGAACTGCCCGTCTCGAAGGCCATGGCAGGCGTAAACATGAGACTAACAGCCGGAGGCGTTCGCGAACTGCATTGGCACACGGCGGACGAATGGGCGATCATGCTCTACGGCACGGCGCGGATCACGGCCATTGATCGTGACGGCAAGAGCTTTGTCGCCGACGTGAAAAAAAATGATCTATGGTATTTCCCCAGCGGGATTCCACATTCGATTCAAGGCCTCGAGCCGGACGGCGCAGAATTCATGCTGGTGTTCGACGATGGAGATTTCTCGGAGTCGGAGACGGTCCTGCTGAGCGACTCGATGGCTCACCTCCCGCCCGAAGTCCTGGCAAAGAACTTCGGGGTTGCCGAATCGGCTTTGAAAAATCTACCCAAGCAGGAGTTATTCATTTTCCAGACTGCAGTTCCCGGATCACTGGAGGCAGACCAGAAGGCGGCCGCGGGAGCGCTTGGGCAGTCGGCGCAGGATTTCGCCTTTCATACAATGGACATGCCGCCGACCAAGCGCACCAAAGGCGGAGAGGTACGCATCGTTGATTCGAGCACCTTCAAGGCCTCTACTAATGTTGCGATGGCAATGGTCACGCTTCACCCGGGAGGGCTGCGGGAACTGCACTGGCATCCCAACGCCGACGAATGGCAGTATTACATCGCGGGCAAGGCAAGAATGACCGTGGTGGCGACAGGGAACCGCGCTCGGACCATGGACTTTCAGGCGGGAGACGTCGGGTACGTGGAAAAAACCCTGCTGCATTACATCGAGAATACAGGGGATACAGACCTGATCTTCCTGGAGATGTTCAAAAGCAGCTTCTATCAAGACCTGTCGCTTTCGGAATGGCTGGCCCACACCCCGCCCGAACTGGTAAAGGCACATCTCAACATCGACCAGGCGACGCTGGATGCGATACCAAGAGACGAGTTGGTGATCGTGCCGGGCTAGTCGAAGACAACGCGGCGAGGATAGCAACCCCCGCCGCGATTTTCCGCTCTCAGGCAACAACGGCCTTGCCGGAAGACTGCCGAGGTAGCATTGCACAGGAGGATTCTCCACATGGCTCCGCACAACAGTGACTCGAATCAATCACACCCCGATTGTTCAGATCGGACGCCCTTGCAAGACAGAATGTTCGCGAATCTCGACACCACGGTGAGCAGGAGAGATTTTCTGGGCATGACAGCAGGGTCGCTGTTGATGGCTGGAATGCTGAGTGGGGCCGCAAAGCCGGAGAGTAAGAACGGACCCCCATATCGAACACTAGGCCGCACTGGTGAAAAAGTTTCACTGGTCGGGCTCGGCGGATATCACCTGGGCAAACAGAGCGATCCCGAAGAGAGCATCCGCATTATTCGGACTGGAATCGATGAAGGGATCAATTTTCTTGATAACTGCTGGGACTATAACGGTGGAGAGAGCGAAATTCGAATGGGCCGAGCCTTACGCGACGGTTATCGCCAGAAGGCTTTTTTGATGACCAAGATCGATGGCCGAAACAAGACCACGGCTGCAACCCAAATCAATGAATCGTTGCGGCGGTTGCAGACCGATCGCATCGACTTACTGCAGTTCCATGAAGTGATTCGCGATTCCGATTCGGACCGCATTTTTGCCAAAGGCGGAGCGATGGAGGCCGTCCTGGAAGCACAAAAGGCTGGCAAAGTCCGTTTTATCGGCTTCACGGGCCACAAGAGTCCAGACATTCATTTGAAGATGCTGGCTACCGCCTCGAAGCACGGCTTCTCGTTCGATGCCGTTCAGATGCCGCTCAATGTAATGGACGCCCATTTCAACAGTTTTGAAAAAAAGGTCTTGCCGATTTTGACCAGAGACGGCGTCGGAGTTCTCGGCATGAAGCCAATGGGGGACCCCTTCATTCTCAGGAGCAAGAGCGTTACAGCGGTCGAGTGTCTGCACTACGCCATGAATCTTCCCACCAGCGTCGTCATCACTGGCTGCGATTCGCTCCCCATCCTTCAGCAAGCTCTCGCCGCCGCCCGGACTTTTCAGGCGATGGACTCTTCCCATGTAGCAGCCCTTCTCGCAAAAACGGCAAAAGCGGCGGAAGGGGGCCAGTTCGAGCTCTACAAAACTACTCACCACTTTGACGGCACCGTCGCGAACCCGCAATGGCTTGGCTAGAAACAGAACGATCTTGGAACAAATAACGGGTGGGATAACAATGGAATTGCTAGTGACGAATCAAAGGACGCGAAAACCCACGCACATTGTTCTCCTCGGTGCGCAGATGTTTCTCGCAGCCATGGGCTGGGCCCAAACTGTTTCATTGCCGGAACCTCCGCAGGTGCGGGCGAAAACTCACGTTGTATCCCTTACGCTGCATGCGGTGAATGAAGATGGCCGGGACGCCTTCGCTTTCGACGGTGGGACGGTCGCTCCTGTGATCCGTGCTTCCCCTGGGGACGTTCTGAAAATCACCTACGTCAACGATCTCCCCGCCAAGTCCAGCGAAACTTGTGCAGTGAATCCGTGCATGGACATGACGAACTTGCACTTTCATGGGTTCACCGTCTCGCCGGACGCCCCGCAGGATGACGTGCTCGGAATGTTGGCCATGCCTGGCCAGGTTTTGCGCTACTCGGTTGAGATTCCGCGCGATCATCCGCCCGGCCTGTTCTGGTACCACACCCATCCCCATGGCGAGAGTCACCGGCAAGTATTGGACGGAATGTCAGGAGCCATCGTCATCGAGGGAATGGAACGGTATGCCCCCCAAGTAGGGCGACTCCGTGAGCGTGTGATTGTCCTGCGCGGCCGCTCTATTGAGCATGACCAGGATGCAGCCAAACTCAGGCGCCAGGTTGACATCCCTTCTAAGGGATGTGGAGGAGAAGCGGAGGCAGTCGAAGAAATTTTTACCGTGAATGGGGCAGTTCGCCCACGAATCGAGATCGCGCCTAAAGAACGACAGTTCTGGCGCATCGTGAATGCCTCGGCGGACCGCTACCTGGACCTGCAGCTTGACGGACAGACGTTTGAAATCGTGGCGCTTGACGGAATGCCACTCGCGTATCACGATCCCGAGGCCCCGACGCGCACCACCAGTCATTTACTGCTGGCGCCTGCGGGACGGCTCGAAGCTATCGTCACCGGTCCACCGTCTGGAACACATAGCGTTCTGCGTACGCTTTGTGTAGATACGGGTCCGGACGGCGATCCCAATCCTGGCATGGTGCTGGCAGATCTCGTGCAACCCGGTTCAGATCGGCCCAGTTCAAATCCGCCGCCTGAGCAAGTGCATGCTATTGATGGCCGCCCGCCGCTTTACAAGCCGATCGACGTTGAGCCGCTGAAGAAGGTTGCACCGGACTTCATTGTCACCTTCACGGAGGACAAGAACGGTTTCTACATCAACGACCGTAAGTTTGCGCCGGACGCAAGCCCGATGACAAGCGCTCGCACAGGCACTTATCAGCATTGGCGAATTGTCAACCAAACTGCCGAGCTGCATCCTTTCCACATCCACCAGGTCCACTTCCTGGCCTATGCGGAAAACGGCGTTCCGCTCGCGCATCCCGCGTGGTTGGACACTGTGAATGTTCCGTATCGCGGATCGGTCGATGTCATCTTGGACTTCACCGACCCTGTCATCAAAGGCATGTCGGTATTTCATTGTCATCTGCTGAATCACGAAGACAAGGGGATGATGGCCAAGATCCTGTTCAAGTAGCGCGAGTCGGAGCGACGTGCCACGACAAGAGAGACTGCATGGACAAAGCCTGTCCGACATGAATGTCCGCGACAGACTTGCTAGATTTCGGACTTCGCTGCGCGCGTCATCAATTCTTCGATGGCCTGTTGCGGCGACTTGCCGTTTTCGAGGATGGCGAACATCTGCGCGGTGATCGGCATCTCGACATTCTTCTTACCGGCTAAACCAACCGCGGCTTTGGTGGTAAAAACTCCTTCGGCAACTGCTCCGTGCATGTCGGCAATGATGTCGGGCAGTCTGCGGCCTTTGCCTAGTTCGACGCCGACGCTGCGGTTGCGCGAGAGATCTCCGGTGCAGGTTAGAACCAGATCGCCCAGTCCGGCGAGTCCGGCGATGGTATCGAGGCGGCCACCACAGGCCACGACCAGCCGCGCCATTTCGGCCAGACCTCGCGTGATCAGCGCTGCTATCGAATTGTGGCCGAGGCCGAGGCCATCGCACACCCCGGCGGCGATGGCGATGATGTTCTTGAGCGCTCCGCCTAACTCCACACCGATCACGTCATCGTTGGTGTAGACGCGAAAGCGGGAGTCGTTGAACGCTTGTTGCACCGCGCGCGTCACTCCGCCGTCGACGGATGCCACGGTCACGGCTGTCGGATCGCCGCGCGCGACTTCCTTGGCGAACGAGGGTCCGCTGAGCGCCGCTAGGCGAGGTATGAACTTGCCGCTTCGCAAGACATCGCCAATCACTTCGGTCATGCGCAGCAGAGTCCCGTCTTCCAGTCCTTTGGTGCAGCTGACGAAAAGCGTCTCCGGGCGGAGCACCGGCGCCATGCGCTCGAAAAGAGCTCGGCAATGCTGCGAGGGCATAACGCTGACCACGATCTCCGCGGCGTCGAGCGCGGTGTTCAGATCGCTGGTCGCTGCAACCGATTCTGGCAGCATGAACCCCGGCAGGAAGCGCTCGTTGATTCGTTTTTTTGAGATGCTTTGGGAAACGTCCGGTTCGTTAGCCCAGAGCCTGACATCGTGCGTGCCTTTACGTCCGAGGACGACAGCCAGTCCGGTACCCCAGGCGCCTGCGCCGATGATGGCAATGCGGCTCATCGGCGATTTGCTCCCAATGTTCCCGAGTCCGTTCCTGAATTTTGTTCTGACGTTGCTCCGAATTTGGATTCCGTTCCGGTGACGAGGCGCCCGATGTTTTGGCGGTGCTTCCAAATAACGAGCGCCGAAACCAAGGCGATGAAAACCAGTTGCCGAGAGTCCGTGTATTCATGGAAAGCCCATGCCAGCAAGGGAAAAGCCGCGGCCACAGCTACAGCCCCAAGTGAAACGTAGCGGAAGGCGACGGCGATTAGCAAAAACAGGGCCACCATGCACAAAATGGATTTTGGGGTGAGCGATATAAAGGCTCCGAGACTAGTGGCGACGCCCTTGCCGCCGCGGAACTTGAGCCAGACGGGGAACAGATGGCCGAGCACGGCGAAGGACGCCGCTGTGGTCATGATGAGCTGCTGGTGTGGTCCACTGAACAGCACCCGCGCCGCCAGAACCGCAGCCAGACCTTTGGCGGCGTCGAGGACCAGAGTCGCCACCCCCAACGGTGGCGACTTGCGGGCCACGTTGGTGGCGCCAATGTTGCCGCTGCCGCTCGCACGCACATCCTCGCCCTTGAAAATCCGCACCAGCAGGTAGCCAAACGGGATCGACCCAAGCAGGTAGCTGACGGCGGCGGTGATCAGGTAGGGATTCATGTTTGTTGCTGTCTATCTAAACTTGCTGGTGGAGAGCCGGGCGCCCCCACTAGCTTCGCCGCAGCGGAAACCGTTGCAGCTTCGTGTACTTCGATCCTTTCGGCGAAAGCTGGCTCTGATAGAGAATAAACTCACGGGCCGTCGTTTTACCGAAATCAAGCTCGCCCATTGCGGCGAGCCGCTTCTCGAGCGCTGAGAACGTCGCGTTGGGGCCGTCGGCTTTGCGCCCTTTCGGCGAGCCCGAACTTCTCCCGGCGCTGGCGCGCGCCAGAGTTAGATGAGGACTGTAAGGCCGATCTTCGCGCGGAATGCCGAGTTCGGCGACGGCCACATCGATACACTCAGCCAGGTCGCCCAGTTGCGGTCCGGCGTGAATTCCGATCCAGAAAACACGCGGAGCCTTTGCAGTGGGGAAGAATCCGTATCCGCCAGCGCGAATTTCGAACCCGCTCGTTTCAACCCGCCGCAAACGTTCCGTGATGGCCTCGACCTGCTCTGGCGTTTGTTCTCCGATGAACTTCAACGTAATGTGCAGCGACTCCGGCCGCATCCAGCGGGCATCGGGCGCGAAGCCCTCGACGCCTTCGAGGAAACGCTCGATCCGGGAGCGGACTTCAGTGTCGAGATCGATGCCGATAAATATTCGCATCTTGATGGCTGTGTGGGGACGGGCCTGTGGCCTGTCCTAACGGGGCGGAGCCCCGTCTCCACACGATTAATATAAAGGGCTACAACAATGCCCTGCGGATCATCTCCAACGCCTGTTGGCTTGCGAATTGACGGATGCGCTTGCGGTCGCCGGGAAAATTGCGTTCGACAACCTGCGTGCCTTCTTCTCCCGCCAGTGCGACGTAAACCAGGCCCACGGGCTTCTGCTCGGTTCCACCGCTCGGGCCGGCGACGCCGGTGATTCCGACTCCATAGCTCGACAGGCAGCGCTTGCGGATGCCTTCGGCCATCGCTGCCGCCACTTCGCGGCTGACCGCTCCGTGCTGGTTGATCAGCGCCTTGGGAACATTGGCAAATTGTGTTTTCAATGCGTTCGAGTAGACCACGGCACCGCCCAGAAAATAGCGCGAGCTGCCGCTAAGCGAAGTGATGCGCTCGGCCAGCAGGCCACCGGTGCAGGATTCCGCGACGGCCAGCGTCATGCTGCGCATCTGCAGCAGATAGCTGACGATCTGCTCGATGGTTTCACCTTTGCGAGAGAAAATGGCGTCGCCGAGTTCCTCCTCGATTTTTTCAACGAGTTCTTCGACGCGGGCACCGGCCTCCGCTTGCGAATCCTTGCGGCAGCGCAGGTGGAGTTGTATCTCGCCCCCACCCGACAGGATGGTGGTCTGCACGTCGGTATAAGTTTTGTAGATCGGCGCGACCCGCGCGTCCACTTGCGATTCCGGCATCATCGCAGTGGCAATGTGCTGGGAAGGGACCCGGGCGCGCAATCGCGGGATGCATTCGGTTTCAAACAGCGCCTTGAGTTCGTGAGGCGGCCCGGGGAGCAGCATGAGGAGTCGCTCCTGGCCATTATACTTTCCGGCGATCCACTGGCCGGGCGCGGTGCCGAGCGGATTCGGCAACACCGTTGCGCTGGTCAGGATGTCAGCCTGCTTGGCATTGTTGGCAGACATCTTCATGCCGCGCTTGGCGAACCGCTCTTCGAGCTTCGCGATGAGCTCGGGATCGCGTTGCAGTTTCAAACCGAGCGCATCGGCCACCGCTTCGCGCGTCAGGTCATCTTCAGTCGGGCCGAGACCGCCCGTGAAAATGATGATGTCGGAACGCCGCATGGCAAGTTTGGCGGCCGCAGTCAGTCCTTCGGCGTCGTCGCCCACAATGCACTTGAAGCGCACTTCAACGCCCAGTTCGTTCAGTTTTTCGGTGAGGTACAGCGAGTTGGTGTCCTGCCGATGGGGAGTGAGCAACTCAGACCCAACGGCAATGATCTCGGCGTTCACGGGTAAAAGTGTAAATGATGCAGCATGTGGGGTGCGGCTGCAGCTAACACGGTCGCGGGATGAGGACGGTGGAGCGACGGGCGCCCTCGCCCGTCAGCCGGGACAGGTCCCCGGCGCACCAATAGCGATCTTGGATTATCTCGTCGGTTGTTGCTGCGTCATACAGTGCAGCGCCCCGAATCCCCAGATCAGATCGCCGGAGTATATTGGCACCACTTCGCGAGTCGGGAACAATGCCGCGAGCGTGTTGAGCGCAATGCGATCGTTCGGATCGTTGAAGACGGGCGCCAGCACCGCGCCATTCGCGATATAAAAATTGGCGTAGCTGGCGGGCAACCGGCGGCCTTCGAACACGACTGGACGCGGCATGGGAATTTCGACGATTTCGAGTCTCCGTCCGTCGGCACTGCGGGCGTTTTTCAGGCGGCCTAGATTCGCGTGCAGGGCCGCGTAATTTTCGCTCCATTCATTCTGCTCAATCATCGTCACCACGGTATTAGGAGCGACGAAGCGCGTGAGGTCATCGACGTGGCCGTGGGTGTCGTCACCGGCGATGCCGCTATCGAGCCAGATGACGGACTGCGCACCAAAATAGTCGGCAAACAGCTGCTCATAGGCCGCGCGGTCCATGGGAGGGTTGCGTTGCTGGGTAGTGGAGAGCAAGCACTCCTCAGTGGTGAGCAGAGTGCCGCAGCCGTTGACGTCGATCGATCCGCCTTCGAGCACGACGCGGCGCTTTCCGCTGAATGGGTGCAGAATGCGAGCGCCGGCGGCCTGCGCCATGCGCTCACCAACTTTCTCGTCAAACTCGTAATTCGGATACTTGGCCCAAGCGTTGAACTGAAAGTGCAGCGCGAGCAACCCGGATTCTGCCCGATCGGCGGGTGGCGTCAGGAAGATGCAGCCGGAGTCGCGCGTCCAGACGCGATCAGTGCGCCAGCGATGAAAGCAAACACTATCAGAGAGAGCGCCCGCCTTTTCGAGCACCATGCGCGCGCGCTTCTCCCCACTCGCGTCATTGACGATCAGGTCCACGCGCTCATGCCGCGCCAAGTTGCGGACGATCTCGGCATAAACCCATGGGATCGGATCGAACTTGCCCGGCCAGTCGCCGCGGAAATGCGGCCAAGCCAGCCACGTCGATTCGTGCGGCTCCCACTCCGCGGGCATGCGGTATCCCTTTGCGGCGGGGAGAAGTCTTGCGCGCGCAGATCCTTTCGGTCCCGTCATTTTCCGTCGAGCATGCGGCTGGTGATGGGAGCGTAGCTGTCGATACGACGGTCGCGCAGGAAGGGCCAGTTGCGGCGAATGTCCTCCAATTGATGCAGGTCCACTTCGCCGAGCAGAATCTCTTCCTTGTCGGGGGAAGCCTGGGCGAGCACGCGGCCAAAGGGATCGCAGAAAAACGACCCTCCCCAAAATTCCAGGCCTTTGCCCGGCACCGAGTTGCCGCGGATGTTGCCAGTCTCGAAGCCAACGCGATTCACCACGCCGACAAAGACTCCGTTCGCAATCGCGTGCGCCCGCTGGATAGTGCGCCAGGCATCGTGTTGCGCCTCCCCAAATTCAGCCTTCTCAGCGGGATGCCACCCAATGGCCGTGGGATAAAAAAGAATGCTCGCTCCCTGCAGCGCCGTGAGCCGCGCGCCTTCCGGATACCACTGATCCCAGCAGACGAGCGTGCCGAGTCTTCCGGCGGAAGTGTCGAAGGCTTTGAAGCCGAGATCGCCGGGCGTGAAATAAAATTTTTCGTAATAGAGCGGATCGTCGGGAATGTGCATCTTGCGATAGATGCCGCGGAGCGCGCCATCCGAGTCAAAGATCGCGGCCGTGTTGTGATAGAGGCCGGGCGCCCGCTTTTCAAAGAGCGACGCGATCAGCACGACTTTATTCTTCAGGGCGGCGGCGGCGAGCTTCTCCGTGCCCGCGCCGGGGATCGGCTCCGCGAGATCGAACAGAGCCGCGTCTTCTCGCTGGCAGAAATACTGCGTCTGGAAGAGCTCGGGCAGGCAGACGACGTCTGCGCCCTTTCGTGCTGCCTCCGAAACGCGATCGAGCGCCTTAGCGAGATTGTCGGCAGGCTCGGGCCCGCACGACATCTGGATGAGGGCGACGGTGAATTTGTCGGGCACTTTGGCTCCGGGAATTTCGTAAAGTTGGTCATCCTGAGCGAAGCGAAGGACCCTACTCGCCCAAAACTTTGTGCAGGGAGTAGGGGTCCCTCGCTTCGCTCGGGATGACAATTTCTAGAGAGTGTCGTGTAATGCAACAACACGGCGCGACTTCAACACGCGCTCTAGGATACCAAAGTGTTCCTGGTGCGCGTGAATGTTAGGACAATGTTAAAGCCGTCCCGCGTTCCCCTCACTTCTAGTAAATTGTTTCTTCGGCCAAAATCATTTTCATTTGGGAGGTTCGTCCCTTGAAGCAGAAAAGTGTCGCGAAGCAAGGCCATCATCACGGTGTCAATCACGAGGAAGGTGCGGGCATCGACCGCAAGCTGCACGATCCGGTAGCCGACCGGTTGATTCCACTGGAGCCGCTCGATCTAGGCAAGATTCATTCCATCGACGACTTGGTGCGAGCGATGTCGAAGACAGCGTTCACGGGCCGTCAGCTCGGCGAAGCCGCCGACGTGCTGGAAGCCATGGCCCGCGACAAAGACTGCTTCGTCGTCATGACCCTCGCCGGCGCCATGACCGTGGCCAAGCAGGGCCTGGTGATTGCCGAGTTGATCGATCGCGGCATTGTGAATGCCATAGTTTCCACCGGTGCGCTGATGGCGCATGGTCTGGTCGAAGCGACCGGCCGCGCTCATTTCCGCCACAATCCTGAGCTTAGCGACGAGGAACTCTACGAGGCCGGATACAACCGCGTCTATGACACGCTCGAACCCGAGCAGAACCTTGACGACGTGGAACGCGTGATGCACGCGGTATTCAGCGACTGGAACGCGGACGAAGTGATGTGCTCCTACAAGTTGAACCGCGCAATTGGGTCACATCTGGCGAAGCGCGCCAAAGGAGAACGTGGCATTCTGAAGTCTGCCTACGAAAAAAATGTTCCGGTATTTGTTCCCGCGTTCTCCGATTCCGAGCTGGGATTGGATTATGCGTTGACCAACCGCGAGCGCGACAAGCAAGGGAAGGCGCGGTTCCGCTTCGATCCCTTCGAAGACCTGGAGCACTTTGCCGCCACCCTGCTCAGTCAGAAGCGGCTGGGAATCTTCACCATCGGCGGAGGTGTTCCACGCAACTGGTCGCAGCAGTTTGGGCCGTTCATAGAATTGCGCCACCGCCGGGGCGGGGAAGACCTGCCGCTGAAGCGCT
>WNEZ01009818.1_pt1 | contig 16748 bp, 21 predicted proteins | sample 5400521 | NCBI WGS metagenome assembly WNEZ01 (sample SAMN13153339, study PRJNA577476) | soil metagenome | isolation source: 120 cm saprolite under Douglas fir tree site 2 hole 1 replicate 1 | place: USA:California | collected 2015-04-18
GATCACTGGCGCTGTCGTTTCATGGCCCAGCCCCCCGGCGCCACAATCAGTCACAACCAGATCATTGCATTACTCGAGCACGTAGAAGCAGCAGGCTTTGACTTCATCAAAATTGAGAACCTGTACACCTTCGATGACCATATAGCGTATTCTCTCGCCGCGGACGAGTAACAAAGCAACGCCCCTTCAACTTGCGTGAAGGGGCGTCATTGTATTTCCCTGGATAGGAGCAAAAGTCAGGACAGACTTATCGCTCCAGTGATGGTTTAATGCTGGTCTCGCCCTCTACGATGAAAACAATGCGCTCGCAGATATTGGAGCAATGGTCACCAACGCGCTCCAACTTGTGAGCGATCCAGAGCATGTAGGTCAAACGCTGCAAGATGCGGGAATCAATCTGCAGAGCGGGTATAGCGCGAGCGCCTTCCAGCATCTCCATCAAATCGTGACGCACCATGTGATAGCGCACATCTACTACATCATCTTCTTCCCAGATGTAGCGCGCCGCCTTCGCATCAGACTTGGCAAAAGCATCCATAGCCCCCTGCAGGACGCGGCGGGCCTCTCGACCGAGTTCCAGCATACCACGCATGATTGATGCCTCGGTAATCTGCCCATTTTCGCCCACAGAACTTACACTTGTTGTAATCTTTACTTGCGCCGCATTACTGCGCAAGGGGGCCATCCGCAGGATATTTTGTGCAATCCCTGCAGCGCCATCCCCGGTACGCTCAAGGTCACTCACGATCGACAGCACTGAGGTCAGGTAACGCAGATCCCGCCCTCCGAGCGGCTGTTGTAGTGTCAACAGGCGAATAGTGTGCTCTTCGATAGCCGCTCGCAGGCTATCTATAATGGTATCACCTTCAATGACCATGCCCGACATAGCAACATCGCCTATTTCTAGCGCGTCAAGGACTTTTCCCAATGCCTCATCTACCAGGGATCCCAACTGTATGATCTGGGCATTCAGGTCGTGCAGCTCTCTATCTAATACAGTTCTTGTCATAAATTTACCCCTCCGTCCTCTGGTTTCGCACCGTTATGTAGTCGCCGTTTCAGTCTATCTGGCACACAGCTTCAGATCGGCCAGGCACAATGCCTGAACTACTAGATGTAATGTAACATATCTTCCACATAAAAGATAGAGTAATATCTTAAATACTCGTTCTATTCTTTAGGGATATGCGGAACGCCCGTTTTCCGTCCCCGCCGACCCGCATTAGAACGGCCACCAGAGCCACCTGAATATATCTCCAAATCCTGCTGAAATACTTTTTTGGGCCACCTTTTCAAAAAGTATTCTTTTTTTGCTATCCTAGCTCTGATGATGTATGGATCTGGCCTCTTTCGGCACATTGGTGTCTCCTTTATTATCATGAAGAGAACTTGATGCTCTCGACTCCTTACCGTTCTGTCTGTTCAGTTCGTGCAACTCCACATTGATAAAACCACTCAACTTGTTTATACTATATTTGCAACCTGCACAATTCACTGCTGGCGGACGTATACACGTAGCTGTCGAGGTGTAGCATGATGACGGACGAAAACAGCCTCATTGGGAAACAAATCGGCAACTATCATGTTGTTGCCGAAATCAATAGTGGCGCATTCGGCAGTGTGTATCAGGCCCAACATATTATTCTCAGGGAGCGCATAGTTGCCATCAAGCTCTTGCATGCCTACCTTGGTTCCCCAAAGGAGCGAGAGCAGTTTCTTCAGGAAGCTCAATTTCTCGAAAAGCTCAAACACCCCTATTGTCTCCCCATCATTGATGCTGGCATACATAATAGCTTGCCATACGTCGTCTCTGAGTACGCAATGAACGGTTCGCTCCGCAATCGCCTTACGCGTCAGTCTCCCCATACGTTGCCTGTGGAAGAAGCGCTGACCATCCTCACTCAGATCGGGCAAGCACTCCAACATGCCCACCAACAGAACATCATTCATCGCGATCTCAAGCCAGAAAACATCCTCTTCAATGCGAAAGGCGATGCGTTGCTTGCCGACTTTGGCATTGCCATCGTGCTCGCTACCTCAAGTGTCAGACAGGTTGACGCCACGGGTACCCCTGCATATATGGCCCCGGAGCAATTTCGAGGCATGATTAGCAAGGAGAGCGACCAATATGCCTTGGGTTGCATTGCCTACGAACTCTTTACCGGGCATCAGCCTTTCACGGCTCCCGATTTCGTTGCCATAGGATTTCTGCATGCAGCCGAGCCTCCTCTTGCACCTACTCATTATAATCTCCAACTGCCTGTCCCTATAGAGCAGGCTATCCTCAAAGCGCTGGCAAAGCAGCGGGCCGACCGTTACCCCGACATCGCAGGCTTCATTACCGCGTTAAGGGTATCGACTATGGAACAGGCACAAGTACTGAGAGCACCTGAAGAGGAAATCCCTACTGTCCTCTCTACGCGGGTTCCCACTCTTGCGCAGACTAACTCTCTAGGTGTGTCCCAAAGGAGCAAAGGGCAGTGGATGCAGGAGGGCAACACCCTGAGTGGTCTCAAGCGCTATCAGGAGGCGCTCGCTGCTTATGAGCAAGCCATTCGCCTGGACCCCAACCTTGCTCTTGCCTACAAGGGCAAAGGTAATGCCCTCCTTGGCCTCAAGCGCCCCCAGGAAGCGCTCGTCGCTTACGAGCAAGCCATCCACCTCGACCCCAACCTTGCTCTTGCCTACAACAACAAGGGCGTCGCCCTCCATGACCTCAAGCGCTCCCAGGAAGCGCTCGTCGCTTACGAGCAAGCTATCCACCTCGACCCCAACCTTGCTCTTGCCTACCGCAACAAGGGCAACACCCTCCGTAATCTCAAGCGCTATCAGGAAGCGCTTGTCGCTTACGAGCAAGCCATCCACCTCGACCCCAACTACGCTCCTGCCTACAACAACAAAGGACTTGCACTTGAGGCCCTTGGGAAGAACAAAGAGGCTCAACAAGCATTCGAAAGGGCGAGACAATTGGGCTACAGCAGCTAGCAAGAGCGTCGTGAGAGCGAGGCGGGAGATCGCTCGTCCACCCAACCATACCTACAAAGTATTCCCTTCCCTTCATCCCCGAAGGGTGCTCAACCAGCCTGTAGAGCCAATTCGTGTTCTCCCGATACTCGTTCTATTCTTAAAGGATAAGCGAATCTGGACTTTTGCCAGCCTCCAGGCTGATTAATTGACATGCGTTTTTTGCCGATGATACACTAATGCAGGGTTCCACCTAATTATCAAGGAAGAAGAACGGAAAAATGTCAACGAAACGACTGCTTGGGATTTTCGCTCATCCAGATGATGAGGGCACTGCGAGTGGCGCTCTCTTAAAGTATAGCATGTCCGGTGTTGAGCCTGGCCTTGTATGCGCAACGCGTGGCGAGGTTGGCGAAATTGCTGATCCTGCGTTAGCAACGCCTGAGAACCTGGGCCAGGTGCGCGAGGGAGAGATGCGCGCGGCAGCCGAAGCGCTGGGGGTGCATAACCTCTGGTTTCTTGATTATCGCGACTCCGGCATGGCGGGTACTCCTGAGAACCAGGACCAACGTTCATTTGCACAGGCCAGCGCGGCGGAGGTCGTGGGGAAACTTGTAGCCATCATGCGTCAATTCCGCCCACAGGTGATCGTGACCTTCGATGAGACCGGTGGCTACGGGCATCCCGACCACATCGCCATTTATCGTCACACTACCAGCGCTTTTTATGCCGCTGCCGACGCGGCACAGTATCCTGAACTCGGGCCAGCATTTGCCGTTTCCAAGCTCTATTATAGCTCGTTCCCACGCAGCGCTATTCGCGCCATGGGTGAATGGATGAGGTCGCAGAATTACCAGGGGTCTTTCGGCAACCTCGATCCAGAAAAATTGGGCCTGCCTGATGAATTGATCAGCGTCCAGCTTGATGTTGAGCCATGGTTAGAAACCAAAGCTCGCTCGTGGGCGATGCACCGCACGCAGATGGACCCCAATAACCCCATGGCCAGATTACCTGAAGAGGTGCAGCGCAAGTGGCGCCGCAATGAATACTATCAACTGGCCGCTTCCCGCGTGGGTCCAGATGTGCCCGGAGAAAATGATCTGTTCGCACGTACTACGTAGTGAGTGGAGGGTTGAATGGACAAAACAGGTGTTCGAGCAGCATTCGTTGCGTCAGGACTCTCGCGCCTGCTGAAAGACATTGACCTGGTATCACGCGCATCGATCCGCTTGCAGACGAACCCGGTGAATGAGTCCACCCTGAGCATTGGCGTGTCCAAGCTTGGCGGGATGCCCGATCTGCCGCCTGAAGTGAGCTGGCCAGAACGAAATGGCCTGCCACAGTCCTTCATCGCGCAAATCCATCTCAACGAAGTACGCCCGTATGACACGAACAAGCTGCTGCCGCAGGATGGTATGCTCTGGTTTTTCTACGATGCGCAACAGCGAACCTTTGGAGAAGCCCCCACAGACCTTGGTGGCTGGCGTGTCATCTTCATGAACGACAATCTCACCAGGCTGCAACGTCATCCTGCACCTGCAAAACTTCCAACTTCAAGCCAGTTTCAAGCGTGCTCCATCAACTTTGCAAGCGAGGTAACTCTATCCCAGCAGCCACAATTGGAGATACCCAACTTCGACTGGACAGATGCAGAGCAAAAGAAATATGAGGAACTCCTCTCGACATTTCCCACTCCAGCCGACCGCGCTGCTATACATCATCGCTTGCTGGGTTACCCCGATACCATTCAGGACGACATGCGCCTGGAGTGCCAGCTTGTCTCTCATGGAGTGACGGATGAAGGCGATCCGCGTCTGGCCGAGGTATCGAAAGGCGCGATGGACTGGCAATTGCTCCTGCAAATAGACTCTGATGAGCATACCGGCATGCGTTGGGGCAATGCCGGTATGCTCTACTACTGGATTACATCGGCTGCTCTACAAGCACGCCGTTTTGATACAACCTGGCTGGTATTGCAATCCGAGTGAGCATTCTCGTCCACAGTTCACGAAGCTTTACAGGAAAGGAGCAACGCCATGATGAAATACGCACGTTTTCTAGGTGTGATTGTAGCGCTTACACTGGTTTTAAGTGGATGTACGTTGACGGTCTCGACGAACCCGCCGAGTTCATCGAATAATCCATCCGCCAGGGAACCGAACTGGGGTGTCCAGACCAAGACCTCGGGGTGTATGGCTCAAAATGGCTTGCAGGACTCCGCCTGTACGCCCGGTGCCATCTTCACAAACGCGACCAAGGACGTCATTTGCCAGCAGGGATATGCGCGCTCAGTGCGCAACGTGCCACAAAGCGAGAAGAACCAGGTGTACGCTGAGTATGGTATCACACACCATACGGCTGGTGAATTCGAAATCGACCACCTTGTATCATTAGAGCTTGGAGGCTCCAACGATATTTCCAATCTCTGGCCAGAAGCCGCTTCTCCAACCCCAGGCTTCCACCAAAAGGACAAAGTGGAAAACTACCTGCACGACCAAGTCTGCTCAGGCGCGGTTCCTTTGCAACAGGCACAGATTGAGATCGCTACCAACTGGCTTGCGGTATATCAGCAGATGCCTCAATAACGCAGCGTTTAGCCCGTTTCGTAGTGTTTAGAAATGTTTAGTTGTTTGGCGGTTATTCAGTGAGGGGAGATAATCGAGAGTAATGGAAGCTGTAGAACTGGACATCTGTTCTCTTCCAGCACCCAAGGTCAGTACTTAGGGTACATGAAGAAGGGCAAGGAGAGAGATGACTTTCAAAAAAGGCGAAGCACATTCGCGTATGGTTGCCGAGAACAACAGAAAACGAGCGCAAAAGCCAGGATATCAAGAGCAGGTCAATGCTAAAATTAGTGCTACATAAGTAGTCCGGACAGGCGTTTTGCTTCATTCTCGCTAGGGTTCCCCTTCCCTGGTCTCCAGTGAGACCGCTGGCCGGTCGTCATCCGAGGCTGGCCTGGCAGACAGGTGAGCCCATGGAATCCTTGTGGAAGTACCAATGTCGTGCAGGTGGAATACATCGTTATATTTTATGAGACGCCAGTACGTCCCCCGTCGCTCCGAAGTGATTTGCCGCCAATGGGTGATCGAAGTGTTGCGGGTATACTCGTATACCGGTGGGACTGACAATGAACTCATTCTGAAGAAGAAGACGAAAGAGCCATCGATGACCCCACCATGGCAGACCAGTACAATCGTTTTTCCAGCGTACACACGAGTAATGCGGTCGAGCGCTGTGCCCACTCGCAGCATAAATTGTGCCCAGCTCTCTGCTCCTGGCGCAAGCGCGCGAAAGGGGTTCTCCTCGTAATCGACCTCTTGATATTTCTCACGAAATTCCTCTACTGGGAGTCCATAGGCCTCACCGGAGCGCATCTCCTGTATATCGTCATCTGGTAGCGGTACAAGATCAAGCGCGGGAGCAATAATCTCCGCGGTCTGAAGAGCGCGGGGAAAGGTGCTGGTAATCAAGACGTCCGCCTTGATCTCTTGAGTGGCAGCCAGGCGGTCACGCAGTCGCTCGGCCTGTAATCTTCCCAGTGGCGAGAGCCCATCATCCCTCATGAAGTCTTTTATTGGATTCATTTCTCCATGGCGTATCAGGTAGAGGTCCGTCATCAGTTTTGTCCTCCAGGTGTATTCTGCTTCCAGCGTGTAGTAAAGATCAGGTGATATGTGTATTTTAACATTCTCTTGCGCACCACAGTCGGTCTTGCAAAAAGCGATACCATGATATTCTAATCTTAAGGCAAGGTTCAAATGAACGTGACAGTTCCTCCTCACCAGAAAGGTCCAGCCCTGTCATCCTGAGCGAAGCGAAGGATCAGCGCAGGAGCCGAAGCCCTGAGCCCTTCGCTTCGCTCAAGGGTAAACTCCGCGAAGGGGAAGCATCACGCTGCCGATCGCGACAGACGCTTCGCTGCGCGGAGGCGTGACACGGTGTGACTGTTCAAACTGTCAAGTACAATTCGCTCAAATTGAACCATGCCTAAGCATTGCTGTTCTTTCGTACAGTCAAAAGACTGGCCCATTGTACGAGGCAGCAAGTCTGCGTATTATAGTAGAGTGAAGATGGAAACCTGGCAGTCTTACAAAGAGACTGATCTCCAGGGGATCGAAGGAGAATACAAATGTCTGCAGCTACAAATCGCACCGCCTTGATTACAGGCGCTTCTCGCGGCCTTGGCCTGGCGCTCGCTCGTACACTCGCACGGAGCAACTGGACGCTCATCATCGATGCTCGCGGCGCGGATGCGCTTGAAGCCGCCCGCGCTGACCTGGCAAAACTGACCGAGGTTATTGCCATTCCCGGTGATGTGACAGGCGCAGCCCATCGCCAGGCACTTGCTGAAGCAGTGCAGAGCGCTGGTGGCCTGGATGCTCTTGTAAATAACGCGAGTATGCTTGGTCCCAGCCCACAGCCAAACCTGCTCGATTATCCGCTTGATGTGCTCGAACGTGTCTACCGTACTAATGTGATCGCGCCACTTGCGCTTATGCAGGCTGTTCGATACGACTTGAACCCCGGCGCGTGCATTATCAACATAACCAGCGACGCAGGAGTCGAGGCCTACCCTGGCTGGGGCGGCTATGGATCGAGCAAGGCAGCACTCGAACAGCTCTCCAATGTGCTGGCCGCCGAAGTTCCTTCCCTGCGTATCTACTGGGTCGATCCGGGTGATATGCGCACGCAGATGCATCAGGAAGCTTTCCCTGGCGAGGACATCAGTGATCGCCCACTGCCGGAAGTAAGCGTGCCTGGCCTGGTCGCACTGCTCACGGGAAAGCGGGCCAGCGGGCGTTACGCCGCACGCGCGTTAGCAGAAGACAAGCAGTTAGATACTGCCAGGTGAGCATTATGTTTCCCCAACATGTTCTGTCAAACTATGAGAGCGGTCGAGTAATGCTCAACTACGCATCGCTAGACTTCGACCTTCCGGCGGAACTCGAAGCCGGAGAGCCGCCCGAGGCGCGTGGGCTTGCGCGCGACGAAGTGCACCTGATGGTTTCGTATCGTTCTGACAACCGTGTAGTTCATACGCAATTCCGGGATATTGGGGCGTTTCTCGACGCGGGCGACCTGGTGGTGATCAATACCAGCGGAACGATGAATGCTGCGCTCAGCGCAACACGCGAGGATGGCACAGCCCTCGAGCTACACCTCTCCACTCACCTTCCTGCGGATCTCTGGGCCGTAGAGCTGCGCTTGCCTGGCGAAAAAGGTACTCAGCCCTTCTACACAGCCCGAGCCGGCGAAGAGCTGCATCTGCCAGGTGGTGCAACTGCTATACTTCATGTCCCCTACCTCCGGAACCGCAACAGCGCTACAGGCGGCCCCACACGCCTATGGATCGCGACGTTGTACCTGCCCTCTCCGCTAAAGGAGTACCTTGAACAATACGGCTCACCAATCCGCTACAGCTACGTCAGGCAACACTGGCCCAGCAGTTATTACCAGTCGGTGTATGGCGTGCAGGTCGCGCCTTTGCTCCTGCATACAGGAGTAGCCAGTCTTGAGAAACACGAGCCGCCATATGAAGAGTTCTATCGCGTGCCCCCGGAGACAGCACGCCTGGTCAATGCGGCGCGTGCAGCAAACAAGCGGGTTATAGCCATAGGAACAACGGTTGTGCGGGCCCTGGAAACCGTCACCGACAAACAAGGAACGGCGCATCCTGGCGAAGGCTGGACGGGCCTGATCATCACCCCACAACGCGGCATGTATGCTGTCAACGCCATGCTGACCGGCCTGCACGAGCCGCTCGCTACACACCTGGCGATGCTCGAGGCCCTTGCCGGGCGAGAACATCTCAAAATCACCTATGCCGAGGCCCTGCGAAAGGGCTATCTCTGGCACGAGTTTGGAGATTTACATTTGATATTGCCGTGAGGTGGAGCTCTACTCCACCTCCATCAGCACGTCTCCATCGTCAACGAAATCCCCTTCGTTGACCTTGATCGTTTTCACCACTCCATTAACCGTCGACTGAATGGGGATCTGCATCTTCATCGACTCCAGCATCACCACATCCTGGTCAACAGCTATCTTCTCGCCCGCTTTGACCAGAAACTCCAGCACAACGCCCGCCATGTTGGACACAATGCGTTTCATTTTTACGACTCCTGATAATAAAAAGGCACAGATGCGTGATGGGTCGCGGCCTACACCGGGTAAATCGGGTTGCGGCGCTCGGAGAAACGTGCCTCCTTAGTCTGGTAAATGCTGTAGCGTGCGATCAACTCATCGCGCAGCGCCTCAAAAGGCGTGATGGTATCCACAATCAGTTCAGAGGCCAGGCGGAAAATATCGATGTCCTCGGCGTATTTAGCCTCCATCATCTTGCGGAACGGTTCGCGTTCTTCCTCGGGCATCGCGGCAATCTGGTTTGTAAAGACGGCATTTATAGCGGCTTCGGGGCCCATCACGGCGATCTGCGCCGTGGGCAGCGCAATTACAGCATCGGTGCCAAAAGCCGGTCCCGCCATCCCGTAGAGGCCCGCTCCGTAGCACTTGCGCACAATAACGCATATTTTCGGCACCACTGCCTGCGAAACCGCGGCAATAAACTTTGCGCCATGACGGATAATGCCTGCTCGCTCTACCGCCGAGCCGATCATGAACCCCGAGACGTCCGCCAGGAACAACAGCGGGATGTTGAAGGCATTGCAGGTGTTGACGAAGCGCGTTCCCTTATCCGATGAATCTGTGAAGATCACACCTCCTTTGACACGCGGCTGATTGGCGACGATGCCGACCGCGTGCCCGTTCAGGCGCGCAAAACCGGTAATGAGTTCGGGCGCGAAGAGTTTCTTGACCTCGAGGAAGCTGCCGCCATCTACCAGTGAGTTGATAAAATCGTACATGTTGAACGCTTTACTCTGCACTTCCGGCACGATATCTCTGAGCGGGCGGTCACTGGCAGGCGGCGCAGGCTCAGCGTCAGCGGGCTTCTCAAGGTAGTTCTGCGGCATATATTTGAAATACTCACGCGCGATATGAATGGCGTCTTCTTCGCCGGCCGCCAGGAAGTCTCCCAGGCCCGAAACAGTGCAATGCATGCGTGCTCCACCCATCTCCTCAAGCGTGACCTGCTCATGCGTAACCATCTCTGCCATGCGTGGAGAACCGAGGTAGGCGCTGGCATTGCCATCGACCATGATTGCTATATCGGCAAAAGAAGGTGTATAGGCGGCTCCTGCTGGAGAAGGACCGAACATAATGGATATTTGAGGCACCACGCCCGACATCTTGATCTGGTTGTAGAAGGTGCGCCCGCCCTGGTTGCGACCCGGGAAGAGACGTATCTGATCGGTGATGCGCGCTCCCGCCGAATCAATCAGGTAGAACATAGGGATGCGCATCTGCATCGCCATTTCCTGAATACGCAGGTTTTTCTGTACCGACTTCTCTCCTGCTGATCCAGCCTTGACCGTTGAGTCCGACGCGCTGAATGCCACCGGTCGACCATGAATGCGTCCAACTCCCGTGATGTTACCATCGGATGGCAGTTCCGGGTTCAGGCACTCTGCAAACATGCCATCCTCAAACTCGATCTTGCCATCGTCGAGCAACAATTTGAGGCGGTCGCGCGCAAAAAGCTTCTTCTGCTCTCGATTGCGAGCGTGGTATTTCTCCGCGCCACCCTTTTTGATACGCTCGATCTCGCTCGCCAGTTTATCTGCGCTGCTTGTCATTCAGTAGTTTCTCCCGTGTTTAGAATTGCGTCAACGCTGATTTTCAGGTTGGGAAGGTCGTTTTCGACTACACTCCAAACACGATTTCGATTAATTCCGAAGTATGCATATGTGTCTCTCATAGTGCGACGGCCTCTTTTAAGACGCGTTCTTTGATGCGAGTACGCAGACAATCCTCTGGCACTACATCCACATTATGACCAAGCAGTTCCTCAAGCTCTATCAAAAGTCCAGCGAGTTCAAGGAGGCTGCGGTGGGGTTCCATATCGACCAGCAGGTCAATATCACTCTTTTCGTCGGCTTCTCCACGTGCAACAGAGCCGAAGACGCGCACATTGAATGCGCCGTATTTACTTGCAGTACGGAGAATATCCTCGCGTTTCGCCTGTAAAAGCTCTTGAAGAGACATCGTGATGATCTCCTTCTATTCTTACCAATTGTGCTGAAGATGCCCGCCATGATAGAAAAAAGCACTAACAGGACGACAGAAGCATCATTAAGCAAAGTATAGCACAAGCAGAGAGCATTGACCCTCGACCCTGCCCTTGCGGCTACCCTGAGGCGGTGCTATGCTGTATGCGATGGAAGGCAAAGTATTTGCAGTAGAAGTTGCAGCGCGTGTGCAGAAAGAGGAGAGTGCCATGGATCAGGAGCCGCAAGGCGCTCCGGCAATGAGCGCTATTACTATCTCACGTCAATATGGGAGCGGTGGCGGCGAAATTGCTGCACGTCTTGCCCAACGGCTGCACTGGCAACTGATCGACCATGAAATTGTTGCCGGGGTCGCCCATGAATTGGGGATCACAGAGGAGGAAGCTGCAGCGCACGATGAGTATGCTGAAGACTTCGTCTCGAGTGTCTTGAACGCCATACGCCAGGCTGCTCCGGCGTTTCTGGCCAATGCGCCCGTCGCACCTGTATCGCCCGCGGCAGAGGCAGATTCCTATCACGAGGCCTTGCACCAGGTCGTCGAGACGGCTGTTCGCAGCGGACACGTGGTCATCGTTGGACGGGGAGCGCAGGTGCTGCTGGCTCAGCGGCGTGATGTGCTACATGTGCGCGTGGTCGCGCCGCTCAAGCGGCGCATCGTCTATGTAGCTCGTCGCGAAGGGCTCGACGAGGCCAGGGCACAAGCACGCATCCAGCTCAAAGACCAGGATCGCATACGCTACTTGCAGGCACAACACCACCGTCATGTTGATGATCCGCTTCTTTACGACATAGTGATTAATACGGGCGTCCTCGACCTGGAGAGCGCTGTAGAGCTGATCTGCCTGGCTCTTGAGCGCAAAGCGCGTATGCTCAGGGTCCCAACAAAAGAATTAGGACCAGTGGCTGGCCTCACACTCTATCCGGGTCAGCCCGCCGATTTGCGTCTGCCGTCCAGCATCATCGACGCGGACCAGCCTTCCTGATTTCAACTCAGGTCGATTTCCATGCGCAGCAGTGCCGACGAGAGCGACTTGCCCAGGGCATCGCTGCGCAGCGAACGCGATGCCCCGCCATTCAGTGCGCCGTGCAGTACAAAGTTGAGCGCCAGCACGTTGGGTACCTCGAAACGCTCGACTTTCCCCGTGATCATGCCTTCAAAGTGGGCATGCACACGTTCAGCCGTCACTTCGCGGGCCAGCAGGTCATACGTTGCCTGGTCAGGCGCGAAGAGTGCTATGTTCGCCTTGTCGCCCTTATCGCCGGAACGAGCGTGGGCCAGGTACACAAGCTGCTTCTTCATGGCTCCTCCACACTGACACGGACATACTCTTCGATGATAGAGCGCGGAGCGAGCGTTGGCCAGATGCCGAGCAGGCCGCGCGGCTCTATCATACCGCCGACGCCGCCGATGAATGGTGGACCGCTGAGCCCTAAGGGTGGGATAAGCCGCCCCAGCTTTGCCGCCTCTTTCCTGTCGGCACAGCGCACAGCAACGCGTAGATATACCTCGTTTAGCTCATCGACATGTGCCGGGTCAGCGAGCGGGCCGTGGATAGAATTATATCCCAGGTATTCGATGATTGTCTCTTCTGCCTTCAGGCCAGTTTCGACCATCTGCTGCTGGACGATCTGCGCCGCCAGTTGCGCCTTTGCGAGCGCGTCGGGCCAGGCATAGCCGATCATGGCCTGCCCCATCACCCCATCTTCGTAACCGGCCACTATCTTGAGCGTCTCCGGCGCCGGATGCCCCGTTGCTCCTGTCACGCGCACCGTATCGGGTCCAATCTCCTCTAGATGCACAGTCGTCATATCCACATCGACATCGGGTGTCAGGTAGTGAGCCGGGTCGTGTACTTCGTACAACAACTGCTCGCGTAAGGTGTCGAAGTTGACCCGCCCTCCCGTGCCAGGCGCTTTACTGATGACGGCAGCGCCGTTCTCCCATACTTCAGCAATGGGATAGCCGATATGTGCGAGATCAGGTATGGCTCGCCAATCCCCACCGAAATTCCCGCCCGTTGCCTGCCCGCTGCACTCCAATAGATGCCCGACCACCATGCCCTGCGCGAGCTTATCCCAATCATCCCAGCGCCACCCCAGTTCATGGACCATGGGAGCCAGGAAAAGCGCGGCATCCGCGACGCGTCCTGCCAGTACGATATCCGCGCCCGCCTGCAAAGCCTCGACCAGCGGCTGCGCGCCGAGATAGGCGCTGGCAAAAAGCAGGCGCTCACGCACAGCAGCGATGTCCTCCCCTGTATCCATGTGCGCCAGCGTGACACCTGCCGACTGTAACTCGTCAAAACGCTCCAGTACGGCATCGCCCAGCACGACACCGACCTTCAGCTTGACACCGAATTTCTTGTAGATCCCCGATTTATCGAGAGATGCAAGCAATACTTCCCGCGCAGCCATCGGGTTCAGCCCACCCGCATTCAGAATGAATTTGACGCCGCGAGGAACGGCCAGCGGGAGCAGCTCGGACAGCATCGGTACAAGATCACGCGTATAGCCGAGGTTGGGATCGCGCTGGCGGTCCTTCTGCAAAATCGCCAGCGTCAATTCGGCCAGGTGATCAGATGCGACATATTGCATATTGCCGCGCTCAATGCTGGCCTTGATCGGTCGCCAGGAGTCGCCATAAAAACCAAGGCCCCCGGCAATACGGACAGATTTCATGGCTACTGCCATCCCCTCATGCCAAGCAGTTCCCTGGCGATCAACAACTGGCGAATCTCGGTGGTACCCGCGCCAATCTCGCCCAGCCGGGCATTGCGCCACAAACGTTCGACTTCGAAGTCGGTCAGGTAGCCCCAGCCGCCGTGGATCTGCAGCGCTTCGTTGGCGGCGCGCGATGACGCGCGTGCCACGAATAAGAGCGCAGCCGCAGCTTCTTTGCTGACGCGCTTACCCTGCTGCGCCAGCCACAGAGCGCGGTGTGCCATGTGCCGGCCCGCTTCCAGGTCGGTATACATGTCCGCCAGCTTCGCCTGGATAAGCTGGAAGTTAGCGATAGGCTGGCCAAACTGCTCGCGTTCTTTCGCGTACTTGATTGACATTTCCAACGCTGCCTCAAGGCCACCGATGCCGCTCACTGCATAAAATGCACGCTCTATGTCCAGTCCGCTCATCACGACCTTATATCCCTCGTCGACCTTGCCAAGGACGTTCTCCGCGGGCACAAACGCATCCTCGAAAACCAGCTCACCGGTGGGCGAGCCATGCATGCCCAGTTTCTGCAGCTTGCGCGCAACCGCGAAACCCGGCGTCTTCGTCTCGAAGATAAAAGCGGTAATGCCACGACTTCCCGCCTCCGGGCGTGTTTTGGTGTAGAGAATTATGACATCGGCGATGGGGCCGTTGGTAATGAACACTTTGGAGCCGTTGATGAGGTAGCCGCCATCTACGGGACGCGCTATGGTGCGGATACCCATAGCATCGGAGCCCGCATTCGGCTCGGTGAGGCCCAACGCGCCGATCATCTCGGTACTGGCAAGGCCGGGCAGGTATTTCCTCTTCTGTTCCTCCGTACCGTTGCGCAGGATGTTGTGAGCACACAGGTTGAGGTGAGCGCCGTATGACATGGAGATGGCGCCGTTTGCGCGGCCAATGCCGCGAGCCACCAGCGCCGCCATCATGTAGTCACCGCCGCTGCCGCCATATTCTTCTGGAATAGCGATGCCCGTGTAGCCCTGGTCGGCGAGGCGTTTCCAGAGCCAGGGAGGAAAGTCGTCGGTGCGCTCGATCTCGGCGTTATGTGGTCGAATCTCTTTTTGTCCAAAATCAAAGGCGCTTTGATAGGCGAGCTGGTATTCTTCTGGGAGTTCAAAGTCCATGAGTTGCCGGTCCTTTCTGGCATTGCGTAAGGTTGAAGATTGGCTTGAACGATGAAAGTTATCTGTAGTGTACTGCCTGGAGTAGAGGGATTACAAGTGGGGATTATCTAAAGAAGGTAATGGCACATCCTGGAAAGGATAGTTGCTCGGCGTATATGTTGCTACGAGGCTACCAGCTTTTTGCAATTGCTCTCTATCCCAACTCACCAAAGGGATGTTTAATTGACGTGCTAACGTCACATAAGAGGCATCTCCAGCACGTAGTTGCAGGTCAGCAGCCATTTCAACCTCTGCCCAGAATGATGCGGAGTCAGGAGATCTCCAGCGAATTGCAGGTACATAGTAAAGACTTTTTACCGCTCCTCGGCCTGCCGCAGACTGCCTCGCTTGCCTGGATACAGCTGCAGCCACTTCTATCATCAGGAATGTAGGAGCTACTATAAGTCCGCCCTCACTAATGTACCGTTCTATCCACAGACGACTTGCAAGGTGATTGACATCATTGGACATAAATGCACTCACCCAGACACTGGCATCCACCACAACTGATTCATCCATTACAATTCCCGCCTCACATCGCGTACTGCATCAACAGCACTTACATCTTCAGGCCAATGAACCCCAAGCTCAGTCACAAGACGATCAAAGTTCGCCCAGGCAGTTCGCACAGCCTCGACAGCATCGGCATTTTTAGACCTATGAGCATCTATTCCCGTTTTGACACGGTCCAGGTTCGGCCAAGCATCACCACCGGACACTTTAGCAAGCCATTGTGGTATATTTGCTGGCACCAGGTGTGCTATGACCTCATCACCCTTAGTTACAGCAACAACCTCTCCTGTCTCGCGCATCTGATCCAGCACATCGGCGAGGTGATCTTCTAGCTCGTCTACTCCAACTGTTCTCATCACTGCCTCCTTTACAATTCCCGTCTCACATCGCGTATAGCATCGACAGCACTAACGCCTTTGGGCCAGTGAGCACTAATCTCGGCTGAAAGACGATTTAATCTTGCCCACACATCATCATCGGGGGCTTTAGCCATCCATTCTGGTATATATGTTGGCATCAGGTGCGCGATAATCTCATCACCCCTGGTTACTGCGACGGTCTCGCCCGTTTCTCGCAACTGATCCAATACATCGGTGAGATGCCCTTCCAACTCATATATGTCCACCATTCTTATAGTTCCCTCCTTAAATGTAAACAATTGCCACCTCATTATACCAGACAAATAGGCCTTCACAAACAGCAGTACGAAACTCTCTTGTTCAAGGTGAAAAGAGTGACAGAACCGATGAAGGTGCCTCAATTGGACTCTCTCGACGTCTCTTAATTGCCTCTGCTATAATGAAGTCCGTCACCAGGAACCTTGCAGTGAACGACGAGAAGGCAAAGACACCAGGAGGCATCATATGGCAAGCGACCCGCAAGAGATGAAGACGGACACTAAACGGCCAGAAGCCTTACCGCTGGAGCGCGTGGAGACCATTAGCAAAGACATTTAGTGTGGCAGGCATCATCGGCAGTCTGGTCGCATCAATGTCTTATTTGGGGCGATCTACGTGGTTGTGCCCAACCAGCATATCAGCATTCGCAATACTTGGCGTGGGACAGTGGTAGCAGCAATCACCCTGCAAATATACCTCATACTCTTCCCTATCTACGTCGCCAACTTCCTGAGAGGTTATGATGGACAGGTAGGCTTTGCCATCGTCCTGCTGGCGTTCTTCTACTATTTTGCTGTCATCTTGCTGCTGGGCGCCGAGGTCAATGCCTTCTTTGCTGAAGGGAAGCACGCAACTTCGGCTGACCTCGC
>WNEZ01009852.1_pt1 | contig 16748 bp, 14 predicted proteins | sample 5400521 | NCBI WGS metagenome assembly WNEZ01 (sample SAMN13153339, study PRJNA577476) | soil metagenome | isolation source: 120 cm saprolite under Douglas fir tree site 2 hole 1 replicate 1 | place: USA:California | collected 2015-04-18
CGACCTCGGTTGACGAAATCGAAGAGGCATTCCAGCGCAAGAAAAAGAAGGAGCTGGAACAAGCGCGCATGGCCGGTGCTGGCGACATGCAGGTTCAGCAGGTGGTGCGCTCGGGGGCAAAAGTTGGACGCAACGATCCTTGCCCTTGCGGAAGCGGCAAGAAATACAAGAAATGTTGCGGGGCGAATTCGTAATTCTCTCTCATCGCCCAACTTTCCAACTTTGTCTCCACGTTCTGTGCGGTTAAGCGGTTTTTGATTTCTTGCGGAGCGTACGAAACGTCATCTCCGTCGCGGTGCTGCGAGTCGAGCGTTTCCATCCGAAGAATAACTCTGCGTAGGTTTGAGTGATGTAATGTGCGGGCGTGATCCCGAGCGCGCGCGCGGTGCGGTCAATCCAGCGCCTCGGCCCTTCGATCTCGCCGAAGTTTCCAATCGGAGTCTCATCGAGCACGACGTGGCCCGTGCCGTCACTCCACTCCGCGCGATATTTTTCATAACGAAACGTCGGAGCGAACCCTAGAGCGCGCAGAATGGCGCCCATCTGCTGGCCGTTCTCCACACGGGTTTCCAGTTCAACCCGCATTTTATGGCGACCCGCCTTGCCTTTCGCCTTGTGCGTCAGCACCCAGGTCTCGCCATACTTGCGGAGCCGCAGCAGTTCGCCCCGTTTGCGCAGCTTCTGGCCGGGCAGGTCGTAAAGTGAATTCATTTCGTGGGTCGAGCGGGTGAGTTGTTTGAAGCCCGCCTGCTTCAACGCCCGGGTGAGTGCGGTCAGATTTTCAATCCGAAACTTAATTTCGATTTCGTTCGGCATCCCGAAATCATAACCGCCGAGACGCCGAGGAACGTAGGAAAACGCGAATCCCGAGCTCTGCAGCCGCAGGCAGACTGCCGAGCTTGTGCTCGGCTTGGACCCTTCGACTTTGCTCAGGGCAGGCACACGAGGGCGCCCGTCCCTACACGAACAGGCCAAAGCATTTCTCGGCGCACTCTGCGTCTCGGCGGTGAAAAGCTTTTGACTTAAGACTTCGGCTCGACCTCGGACTCTCGCTCCCGCCGATGGAACCAGCTCATGTGCGGTAGATCGCGCTCCACCTTTCGCCGTTTCGCGATCAACTCCGCCGTGATCGACACGGCAATCTCCTCCGGCGTAACTGCCCCAATGTCCAGCCCGACTGGGGCGTGGACTCGGTCAAACAAATGCGCTGGAAGACCTTCGGCTTGCAGCTCTTTGAAGATGGTGATCGTCTTTCGCTTCGAGCCAATCATCCCGACGTAGCGTGCCGGAGTCTGCACCGCCCAGCGCAGCATCCGCATATCGTCGCGGTGCCCGCGCGTGACGATAACGATGTACGAAGACTCACTGGGCGCGAGCTGCGCCGCGGCCTTGTCGAAATCTTCGGCGATTACCTGCTGCGCCTCGGGGAAGCGTTCGCGGTTTGCGTACGCCTCGCGATCATCCACCACAGTGACGTCGAATCCTGCGATGCGCGCAACTTTGTAAAGGCTTGCTGCTACGTGACCTGCGCCGAAAATATAAAGGTCTGCTGGAGGTAAGATCGGCTCCACGAAAATCTCGAGCGTCCCGCCACAGACGAGGCCGGTGTCGTATTTCGGATCCTGATTCAGATCAAAGGTCAGGGTCCGCGGTCGCTCCGATTCCATCACTTCGCGCGCCGCCTGCCACACCTCCGCCTCAACGCAGCCGCCGCCTATTGTCCCGACGATCGAGCCGTCGTCGCGCACCAGCATCTTTGCCGTTTTGAACGAAGGAATCGACCCGCGCACATTCACAATGGTCGCCACCGCCCCGCGCCGTCCGTCTTTTCGCAACCGGACGATCTCCTCGTAGAGGTCCATAGCATTGATTATGGTTTGCGGAGCAGAGAAGGTCAATGGAAGGGCGGCAGCAATGGGTTCCGGTTGGAAGCGGAAGGAACTCGTGGCACTATTAAACGCGAAACCGCAAGGAGCCCTCTGTGAATGGGATTTCGCTTTTGGAGAAATGGTATTCCGCCAGATGTAACGGCACCTGGGAACATGGCTACGGGGTCAAGATCGATACCATCGACAACCCAGGATGGACGGTTCGGATCGGACTGCGCGGGACCGCTAAAGAGAATTCGAGGCTTGAGAGGGTGAAGATAGATCGGACGGAAGATAACTGGATTCACTATTGGATCGAGAAGAGCGAATTTCACATGCGCTGCGGAGCGCTCAATCTTTCTGAGGCGATTCAGTTGTTCGTCGATTGGTTTGATTCAAATTCAAAATGACCATCGTTGCTTTTCGTGTGCCTTCGTGACTTCTGCGGTTTGTGCTAGCTTGTAGGGTCAAATCGCCGTTATCTACTCTGCAGGAGCGCCCATGAAAGCCGTTCGCATTCATCAGTTCGGTGGACCCGAAGTCCTCACGTACGAAGACGTCCCCGATCCCAAGCCGCGTAAAGATCAAGTCCTCATCCGCGTGCGGGCATGCTCCCTGAACCATCTCGACCTCTTCGTGCGCAAAGGACTGCCCGGCGTTAACCTGCCGCACATCCTCGGAAGCGACATGGCCGGCGAAATCGTCGAAGTCGGCGAGTACGTCACCGACCTCAAGCCCGGACAGCGCGTGCTGATCGCGCCGATGCATTTCTGCAATCACTGCGCGAAGTGCGTTGCTGGATTGCAGAATCAGTGCCGTCAGTTCACCGTGCTCGGCAACGCCGTGGACGGAGGCAACTGCGAACTCTTCGCTATTGCGGCCGTCAACGTCATCCCGATCCCCGACTGGCTCGATTTCAATGAGGCCGCCAGTGTTCCCCTGGTGTTTGTCACCGCGTGGCACATGCTCGTGGGACGAGCCGCGATCCGTCCTGGCCAAACCGTCCTGGTGCTGGGAGCGAACTCAGGCGTGGGCATTGCGGCGATTCAGATCGCGAAGATGTTCCACGCGCGCGTGATTGCTACCGCGGGCGATGAGCGCAAAATGGAGCGCGCCCGCGAACTCGGCGCCGATTTCGTCATCAACCATTATGAGCAGAAGATTTCGGGGGAGGTCCGCAAGATCACTAACTTCGAGGGAGTCGACATCGTTGTCGAGCACGTCGGCCTGGCCACCTGGGATGAGAGCGTGCGGTCGCTCAAGGCTGGCGGCACGCTCGTGACCTGCGGCGCGACCACGGGACCGAAGGTCGAACTCGATCTGCGGTTTCTGTTCTCGCGCCAGCTTTCGTTGCTTGGGTCATACATGGGGACGATGAGCGAACTGCATGAAGTGCTCGGGCACGTATTTGCGGGACGTCTCAAGCCCGTCATCGACCATACGTTCCCCTTGAAGGAGATACGCATTGCCCACGAGTATATGGAGAAGAGCCAGATGTTTGGCAAGATCGTGTTGAACCCGTAGGAGTTTTCATTCTTCGCACGACGCGGGCAGACGACGAAGGTAAGATCCGCACAGAGTGCAGGTAGAGAAGAAGCCATCGCGAAGATCAAAGCACTTGCTGAGGACGTCGGCATAAAAGTCGCCTTAGGCAGGTGCGGGGACGGCCGGCGAAAATAAAGCCGGAATCCGGGCTGGCGACGAAACCTCAGACTATTCAAACGGGCGACCGAAGTACGTCAGCGCCCAAAGCGCAATGAGGAAAACGCTCAACAATGCCTGAATACCAGAAATAACCCGTACCCAGCCCGTTGCCTTGAGCGTAAATTCCCTTGGCTGGATTCGGTAGATCCAGCTCCCGATATTCAGTTCTTTCCAGCCGATTTGCGCGGCTGAGATCAGGCTGAAGTAGAGTGCCACGAGTACGGCGCGCGCTATTTTGCTGACGCTACCATGCCCCGGATAGTCAGCGGTTACTCTTACCGCTTTCGGTTCGAGCGCTGGTCTTTTCTCCACCCCATCATCTGCCCATAGCGCCCATATTTCGGCATTTCCCGAAACTCGCAGGGCCGCCAGATAGGGAATGGCGAATACCAGAATGAGGAGGCATACGATCTTCAGCGGCCGCCAGGGGACCATTCCCCACTGTGAAGTGAGATCAAAAAGGACATAATTAAACAGCGCTTCCGCCGTTGTCGAATGTTCCAGAGTCTCGGTCCTTCGAATTGCGCACGTCACTTCGCGTTCTTGCTGCCGGAACCCTCCTTTCTTGAAGGCATCCCGCAATTCCACAAGGGAGCTTGGAGTCGATGCATACCGCATTTTCGAGAGTCCGGTGGCGGAAGCGATTCGCGGAATAATCGGAAGTGCCCCGGCTTTTAGCTCAAAGGTTACGAAATCAACGCGGGCTCCGGACAGGTCCGTTCCGCTCAGATCACTCTCAAAGCGCAATACCTCGTTGTTGATATTGTTGTATTCAAGTCCGAAGCGGGCGCCGCGCAAGTCAGATGAACTCAGGTCAGCGCCGCTGAGGTCCGCTCCCTGCAAATCGGATTTCGCCAGAATCGCGCCCTGCAGAATCTTATGACTTCCAAGTTTGATGAATTTCAGGTTTGCTTCGCAAAGATTTAGTTGTGGAAGAACCCGATTAACAGCGCTATCCATTCGCGCGTCGATTCGATCCAGCTCTTTCTGTAGTACCTCCTGCCGCTTCTCTTCTGCAGGCGTCAACTCGTCCTTGTCCTCCAGACTGTCGAGCTCGTCCATAATTCTGAATTCATGATCAGCGGCATTTCCAAAATCCAATGCCGCCCTCTCCTCCAGGTAGTCGTGTCGCTCCACGAGGCCATTAAATGTGTCTGAATTTACCAGCTTCCCTCGATTGGGACCGTTGCACTCTGGGCGTGGCCCCTCGATTATCCTTGCCAAGGCGAATGTCCTTGGGATGGAAACCCGGGCCTGCTGAGCAACTCTCTTGATAGTTGAGCAGCCCGACATCGCAAGTTCGGCGGTAGTTCCAGCAAATAACGCGGCCAAGACCAGGGTTTTCGCATCGATTGCCTCGCAACTTGCAAAGATAAACCTCGATATCAGTCTGCGCTGGAGAAAGTTGAAAGGAAACGCAGCGGTCAAGTTGGCGGATGGTACGATATGTCATGCAGAAGTGCACTGGTACGAAGCGCATGGCACTGGCGCTAAAGAGTTCAAGATCAAGCGCATTTTGGAAATCCAATGAAGCGAACTGAGCCGCGATTCGTCGTCTGCGTGAAGAACAAGGGCTATGCTGCATCGCTCGAGTTGCGGAAGCTCTACCAGGTGGTCCCCGATGGGCTCGCGGCAAAGCTCCACCAGATTCGCGTGATCGATGAGTCTGGTGAGGACTATCTTTATCCAGAAGAATACTTCGTTGCCGTGCAACTTCCCCAATCGACGGAAAAAGCAGTTCGGCGTGCGGCCGCCGTCAGAGATTGAAGTGAAGGACGTTGCCTGCTGGCCCCTCCGTTCCCTTCGTTTCTCTGCGCACTCAGCGTCCTCTGCGGTTAAAATATACTCATGGCGCAAGAACTGAGCTTCGGTCCCTACGTCGATATCGAAAACGGCAAGAAGGTAGTTAAGGAACTCGTCTTCGGAGACGGCGTGCCCGAAGGCATCGTCATGACCACGCTCGACTCGACCGTCAACTGGATGCGCAAGAATTCCATCTGGCCGATGACATTTGGGCTGGCCTGCTGTGCGATTGAAATGATGTCGATGGGCGCGTCGCGCTTCGATATCGCGCGCTTCGGAGCCGAAGTGTTCCGCCCGTCACCGCGGCAGTCGGACTTGATGATCATCGCGGGCCGCGTCTCCAACAAAATGGCCCCCGTAATTCGCCAGCTTTGGGAGCAGATGCCGGAACCGAAGTGGGTCATCTCGATGGGGGCGTGCGCAACTTCCGGTGGCGTTTTCAACAATTACGCGCTCGTGCAGAGCGTGAATCAGGTCATTCCCGTGGATATCTACGTCCCCGGCTGTCCGCCGCGTCCCGAGCAGTTGATTTACGCGATCACGCTGCTGCAGGAAAAGATCATGTTAGAGCGCGGGACGGTGAAGAAAGCGTTGAATCTGGTCCCGGCGGGCGAGTAGTGGAGGGACGGGCGTCTCGCCCGTCGGGCCGGGCGCGGACGCCAGGCTCTCCATTTGTGCGTTTGCGTAAAACGTGAAATTCACGTGCGTTAAAAGTCAAGCACTTACTCCGATCGAGCCCAGAAAAGCTGAAATTTGATTACCGCATAAGCTGTAAAATTCAGCGATGTCTTTAGCATATCCTGAAAGTTTCGTCAGCGCCGAAAAGACGCAAGTTCCGCGCCGCGCAGCCATACATATTCCCGAGCGCCTGGGCGTAACTTCCGGATTGCCGACCACTCGCCCATAATCGTCGCATCCACGTGCAACGTGCCGCAAAGGCTATAATTGCGCGCACACATGGCCCTCACCTCTGGCACGAAACTCGGCCCTTACGAAATCCAGTCTCCGCTGGGTGCTGGAGGCATGGGTGAAGTGTATCGCGCACGGGATACTCGGCTCGACCGAACCGTCGCCGTCAAGGTGCTTACTTCGCACCTGTCCGACAATCCTGAACTGAAGCAACGGTTCGAGCGCGAGGCGAAGGCGATCTCGTCGCTGAACCATCCGAATATCTGCACGCTGCACGACGTTGGATCGCAGGATGGCGTCGACTTCCTGGTGATGGAGCACCTGGAGGGCGAGACGCTGGCCCAGCGCATGCGCAAAGGGCTGCTACCGCTCGATCTGGCGGTGAAGGTTGGCTGCGAAATCGCCGACGCCCTGGACAAGGCACACCGTGCCGGCATCGTACATCGCGATCTGAAGCCCGGCAACGTGATGTTGACCAAGGCAGGCGCGAAGCTGCTGGACTTTGGATTGGCCAAGCCACTGCACCCTTTGGCGGTGGCCAGTGGTTCGGCGCCGCTGGTTTCCGCAGCCCTGACCATGAGTTCGAACAGCCCCCAGCTTTCGCCGCTCACCTCACACGGCACCATCGTCGGGACAATGCAGTACATGTCTCCGGAGCAGATCGAAGGCCGGGAAGCGGATGCGCGCAGCGACATCTTCGCCCTCGGGGCGGTGCTCTACGAGATGGTCGCCGGCAAGCGCGCGTTTGAAGGTAAATCGCAACTGACGGTGGCGTCGGCGATCCTGGAAAAGGACCCGGAGCCGATTTCGACATTGCGCGCCAACGTTACTCCCGCATTGGCGCATGTGATTGACGGCTGCCTGAACAAGGACCCGGAGCAAAGGTGGCAGAGCGCCGGTGACATCAGCCGCGAGCTGAAGTGGATCAGCAACGCGGTGCCGGAAGCAGCCATCGCCTCCACGCCGCGGCCAGCAAAACAGGTGTTGGTCTACGGTGGCGTTGCCGCGCTGCTGCTGATTGCGACTATCGTGCTTGCGGTCAAGTTGCTGACGCGCACTCCCGCTGAGCAGTGGAAGCTCCAGTCGGACAGCGATAAGCACGATGTCGTCGATGCGGAATCCGCCGCCATCCAGCTTTCGGCCGATGGAAGTAAGCTGGCATTTGTCGCTGCCGACGCGCACTCAGCAATCTTCGTGCGCGATCTGAGGACGGGCAAGTTAGACCAACTCAAAGGCACGGAAGGTGCACTGTTCCCGTTCTGGTCGCCGGATGGACGTGCGATCGGGTTCTTCGCCGGCGAAAAACTTAGGACCGTGTCGCTCGACCAAGGTACGGTGCAGGCACTGTGTGACGCTCCCAATGGCAGGGGAGGAACCTGGAACACCGATGGCCAGATTGTATTCACACCCAATATCGGTGATCCGCTTTACGTGGTGTCCGATTCGGGAGGATCACCCCGGGCGGTGACGCCACCCACGCAGGGAGCACGCAGTGACCGTGTTCCCTTCTTTCTACCCGACCAGAAGCACTTCATGTACATCGAGCAGTTCACCGGAACGTCGAACACGCTGCACGCCAGCTATGACATCCTCGTCGGATCGGTGGACGGAGCCATGCCTCGAAAGGTGCTGAGCGGAGAGTATGACAGTCCGCAGTTTGCCGAAGGTAAGTTGCTATACGGGCGAGACCGCAGCCTCTATGCGCAGGATTTCAGCCTGAGTTCTTTTCAGGTCTCGGGCAAGCCGGTCAAGATCGCCGACGACGTCAATACCTACCACGGCCGCGCTTTGGCGAGCTTCAGCGTATCGAACTCCGGCCTGCTGGCTTACCGCACTTCGCCCGTTCGATTCACTGAAGTAGTGTGGTTGGACCGGTCAGGCAGGATCGACGTTAGTTTTCCCGCGACCGAGAAGGGATGGAGTGGAACGTTTGACGTTGCTCGCGATTCGAGTAAAGCCCTCTTTTGCGAATCCGACCAGTCGGGGAGGGATAACTGCTCGACATGGATGCTGGACTTCGGTTCGAAGGCATTTTCCAAGCTGCCTTTGGAGTTGTTGAATAGACAGGCCGTGTTTACTTCTGGAGTAGAGGCCGTCGTTTATGTCGACAACCCCGACCATCTAAAGAAGTACAGTTTCACTAGCGGAGCTATCGAAGATTTTGGCGTGCTGCAAACGACCGACTACACTAGCCCCGTGGATGTAACGCCGCAGGGCGACGTGGTCCTCGTGGTGCAAAGGCCACAGACCGGCAACGATGTTACGTGGATGACACTGGGCCCGTTGTCGAAAATGCACGACGTAGTCGCGACGCCGCGCGACGAGGTTGGCTATAAGCTCTCGCCCAACGGAAAATGGCTGCCCTACTGCTTCGATGAGAACGGCGTAACCAACCTGTCGGTCGCCGCCTTCCCCGCAGGACGCCCGCAGTGGCAATTGACCACCGCCGGGGGCTGCCAGGCAACTTGGAGCGCCGATGGACACGAGCTTTTCTTTGTCAGCGGCAACAAGGTGTATGCCATGCCGGTCAAGGACCCCAACAACTTCGAGCCCTTCCCGCCGCAAGAGCTCTTCGAAATTCCCACCAACATTACCGGTGGCGGAATGATGCCCGACGGAAAACACTTCCTCGGATTTCGTGCCACGGGCGCAACTCGTGGCGGCGAAATCAACGTGATCGTTAACTGGCGGGTTTCGCAGTCGCGTTGAGCTGCGTTGCGGCTGTACAAACCGGGGCTCTCGGGCGTTCACGCCCAACTCGTCCAGTCGTCGGTGTAGCTGGCAACCACAAGGTATTTTGTCCGCTCCCAACTGGCGATAAATCCCGTGGCTGTTGAAAAGCCCCTTCCTGCGAAATTCGCAAAAACAAAATCGCGTCAGGATTCTCGGGTTTCCGAGACATTTTCTATCCCCCAAATTTCCGCTGTTTTCAGGGAAAAAAACTTTTTCAACAGCCACAGGCGGATTACGATGTTACGCCATCTCTGACAATGTCGATCCCTGTCAAGCACCGTCGTGGCACACTACAGCATGGACTCCGAGAAGAGCGCCATTTCGCTCTAGTTGGAAAAATGTCAAGTCCATTACCAAGGCCCGCTTGTAATCTCTCGGGTGGACTTCGGTCCGACCCATCCATCTCTTCGGTCACAACCTCGATCATGATTACTAGTTCGAACTCCCCCGCGAAGGGGAGCGGGATGCCCAATCAACAACGCGGTGATCTACTTCACACCATGGCGTAACTCGAGCTGTCCCACGTGCGAACCGAATTTCGTACTTTGCTGGTAATCGCACTCCTTGCGCCACATCCAGTACAGGCGAACGGCCAGTCGACGAGCCATAGCTACCTTGGCGATCTTCGATATTTGCAAGTCCCGAATGGGACCATGACGGAGACCATGAACATCTCGACCGCGAATTCGTTAGTTGTGCACTTTCCGTCTTCTTTTGCGCGGCGCCCGATTTCTCGCCTTTGGTATGTGTGGTTGATCGTGGATGGCCACACCTTTCAAAGTTCACGAAACGTCTGGAGCGTGCGATCAAGGAATTTGGCACGGACCGGACCCTCTATCTCGCTGTAACAACCTTCCTTAAAAAGGGCGGTTTCGATTTACTGCCAAAACCAGCATTGCCGTGGCTTGGACAAATTGTTCAGCAAAAGAAGGCCGATCAGGTTTTCTGGAAGACGAATGGCGATGAGACCGTCGAATTGCTTCGGCAGCTAATCACTGAGAAGGGTGGCTCTTTGTCCGCAGAGGACCGCAAGGCGATTATCCTGATATCTGATATCTTGACCGACAACGGCGTTCGCGGCGCTGGATTTCTTCACCAAGAGTTTTTGCGTGTAGAAAAGGTTGGGATGTGACTGGTGTGGCAGTCGCTGTCGCCGACATAAATCCGGCAGAATTTGTGGAAGTTAGGCAGAGATCAGTGCCGAAAAATGATATGTGTTCCGACCAGTCTTACTTTGGCATTGAGGCCCACTCTTGGCACATTTGACTCAGCAGACAATTTGAATTTTGCTATTTGCGCCGCGCTAGTCTGACTGTTGGAATGTCAGTCGCACGGTCAAGACCGCAAGCGTGAGTCCCGTGTCTGCACAAATGTCAGCGGTTTTCGCTAATGGGCTATATGACGACGGTTAGCTGGTAGCGAGGTGAGCCGCCACACATGAAACGCACCCGCCTGGCTTAGGTGCAGTTTTCTTCTTCATGGAACGTAGCGAGGTACCGCCTTCCGACGTGCGTCGGCCGGCAGTTATCTAAACCCTCCAGAGGTGTCAAACCCTTGGGAAATGGCCGTCCAATCTGGCGAACTGCTCGCGAAGCCATTCTTCGTCTGCGTTGCCTTGTGCCGGTGCGGCCCTCGCGAGCGTCAGGAATCGCAGCAACGCGCGGCGGCTCACGTGCTCGGCGTCGGCGCACAGTTTCGGTACGCGACGGTCGAGGGGAGAGAGCGCTCCGTGCATCAGGTTGGAACGGCCTGCGTATATGTTTACGCACGCTGCGAGGTATTTTCGGAAGCTTTCTTCCGGGCCCTCGCACGCTTGCATAGCCGCCCGGCGCGAAAGCTTGTTGCCTCCCGAACTCTCCCCTTGCGTGATCGAAATGCGTTCAAGAGCGGCCACGAACTTTACCAGCTTGCCTGCCTCGCTCTGCTCGGATACAGCATCACCATACCAGGCCAGGCCGTCGAGAAATCTCTGGGCCAGCTTGCCCTTTGCACTCGGGCCTGCGGGGGTCTGCAGGATTTGAACGGCGATCTGCCAGTACGGCGCATACTGGCGAGTAATCATGCCATACCAGTTCGGCTCGACGTGGGCATCTTCGGATTTCCGGCTCCAGGAGATATGGAATTCGCCTTCGGCATCTTGGGTCAGGTCCGTTCTATTGGCAGGTCGCCCCAGCCGTCGCGCATGCCGCATGCCAGCCGTGAATCGCGCCATCAGAAATAGCTTAAGCAAATCAAGGGCGGCCTGGACGGCGCGTTCCGCGCGCTGTTTTGAAATGCTGCTGTCGCATTTCGGAATCGATACTGACGCGACCCAGCGAAAGGTCGGGAAGAAAACTTTCAATTCATCGAACAACATGTCGGGGGCTGCTTGAGCATTCCTCGTTTCCGCGGACGCGCGCGTATTCGCAGCAACCTGCAATGCTTCACGATGTTCGGCACGCTTCCTAATCCTTTCTTCGTTTGCAGCCAGGAATGTCTTCATCAGCTGGAATTTCACCATGCCGACTTCGAATTCGCCGGGCTGCTCCGGAAAGTCAACCGAGCACGGAATGCAATGGGTCAGGGCCATATGCGACGCACGGTTCCGAGCCTCTGCCGCCTGTAGAAATTCGCGGAGCGTGGTTTCGTTAATGTCGCGCTCCTGCCTGACCCACTCGATGAACTCCTCTTTCAGATCGTTTCGGAACTCATGTGAATCAAAGTCGAGACCGCTAACGCCTAGCTCTCGCAGGTAGCGGTCGGTTATCCGTGAAAACGCCAAATCGCCGGCCCGACCCAGTATCAAGCTGCCACGCCGGTCCGGGCGCGGAATGGAATGGATGCCGTCCTGCGGGAACTTGGCAAAATGCGCCTTGAGTTCTTCCCAAGACATAGAAGAGAACCTTTTAATCTCGGCACAAATTAGCTCAACATCGGCTAAATGCTTTTGCGTTCGTTCCGGTGCAGGCATGATGTTGGGCGAACGCTCCTTAATGCACGGTGTTCTTGGCGCGGGTTGAGATTGAGCATACAGAAGAGACCCACCGTGAGGGAATGTAAGACGATGCCACGGAAGCAGTCTCAGCCATCCGGCAAATGCGCGATGGAAGGGGCAATTGCGGCATAGGACTGGCGTCGCGCTTAATCACTACAAAATCTATCTGTGCCTTCGTATACGTTCCCACCGTCGGCGCGGTAGTCGTGTTCTGCTACTACAAGCGCCACGGCTTCCGCCGCGCCTGTGCGCCGACGCGGAAACCCTTTTGTGCCGCAAAGAGAGGCACACTCTCCGCACACTGAGGGGTCGGTGCGGCAGGGATTGATCGGTCAATCGGAAAAAGGATGGCTAATCGGCCGTGAGTCCAAAGCTGCCATTGAGGCGACCGCGCTAGCTCCAAAGGCGGCACACTTCTGGCACACAGGAAACCAACGAGAGTGGTTCGGACTCTGGCTCCGAGTTGCCGACAAACCATCCGAAATCCTCAAAAGGAATAAAATGGCTACTTGGAATGGCTTGCCTGCGCTCTTTGCAAGCGTTGATCGGCGGTTGGGTATTCGCCGGAGGTGGAATTCCAGCTTGAACACGACTCTTCCAGACGAGCGCACCTCCACGGTTCTCCAGGCGGCGGCAGATTCGACTGCTTCGCTCCCGATTCTGGGTAGCCACTATCGAGCGGCTCCACTCTTCTGGACTCTCCAATGCGGCGGATGGCTGGCGTTTGGTCTCGCGATGTTCACCTGGGGGCTCGATTACTTCAACCCACGCGACGCGTTCGTGAACAAGGCTCTTCTGGTCATCACCGGTTTCGCGATGACTCTCATTCTCCGGTCACTCTACCGGAGAGTTCGCGCGCGATCCAGCACTCCTCTGGCCTCTGCTCTGCTCATTTTTTCGCTCTCATTCACTGGTGCCGGCATCTGGAGGGAAGTCCAGAGCGTGCTGTTTCAGGTCTATGCCAGCGTGGCAATCCGTGGAAACGTTTCGGTCAGACTCGTCGCGATTCCGCTCGGTACGCTGCTGTACGACGGTTTTGTCCTGTTCGCCTGGTCTCTCCTGTATTACGGAGTCAACGACTGGGTTGAGCTTGAAAGGCAACGGGAGCGCGCCACGAAAGCCGAAGCCATGGCCCATGCCGCCCGCTTGCGCGCGTTGCAGTCGCAACTCGAGCCACACTTTCTATTTAACACGCTCAATGCCATCTCTACCCTAGTCGTTGAGCAGCTACGTTTCGGCGACCGCCTGAAGGTGGTCATCGAAGCTCCAGCCGACGCGATGCATGGCTTGGTGCCTGCACTCGTGCTCCAGCCCCTAGTAGAGAACGCTGTAAAGCATGGTGTGCTACCGCGGGAAAAGGGAGGTTCTGTGACTGTGACAGTCGCCAGGAATAACGGCGCCTTGCAACTATGTGTAGCTGATGACGGCCCCGGCCTGCCCGAGGGAGCGGCTGTGACCCGTGCGGTCGGCCTCTCGAACACCGCGGCTCGATTGGCTGAATTGTACGGTGACAAGTCTAGCTTCTCGCTCGACTCTTCCCCAAACGGAGGAGTTACTGCGATCATGGAAATTCCATTCCGTACCGCAGCACCTCGGTTCGATGACGAGGTCACCCAAGGGGAACGTGGATGATGCGTGTCGTCATCGTGGATGATGAAGAGCTCGCCCGCCGTGGTATCAGGACCCGGCTTCAGCGCTCGCGGGACATTGAGATTGTCGCCGAGTGCGGGAATGGACGAGAGACAATTGAGGCAATTCGGCGCACCTCACCAGATCTTGTGTTCCTGGATGTTCAGATGCCAGGCAAGACGGGCTTCGATGTCATCGAAGCGATCGGGTGCGAAACCTTTCCCCACGTTATTTTCGTGACTGCCCACGATCGTTATGCGATTCGCGCTTTTGAGGTCAGTGCGCTGGATTATCTCCTCAAGCCGATTGACGATGAGCGTTTTGACATTGCCTTGCGGCGCGCCCGCGAATCGCTTGCGCGGCGGCATGACAGCGATATCGGGCGGCGGCTGGCTGCGGTTGTTGGTGAAATGGCCGCGGGAGGAAACCACCAATCAGCAGCGACCCGGTCCAATCGCATGATCGTGCGTTCCGGAGGACGGGTTCTGTTCGTCAAGATTTCGGAGGTCGACTGGGTCGAGGCAACCGGCGACTATGTAACCCTCCACGTCGGAAAGAAATCCTTGCTTCTTCGCGAAACTATCACCGAGATGGAAAAAACACTTGCGCCCGACGGCTTCACACGTATCCATCGGTCGACAATCGTTAACGTTGAACGGATTGCGGAGATGAGGGCCCTCGATAACGGAGAGTACCGTGTCCTTCTACGTGACGCTACCGAACTGAAGCTTAGCCGCAACTATCGTCACGCGCTGGGACGCCTCGTCGGCACTCCTGACGGGCGATTCCCGTTCTCGGGCCGGTTGGCGATTTCATGATTGTTTTCCGGTTTCGCTCATCTGCAATTTTCTCCCCTATAGAAGTTATGCAGATCTTAAGCCACCGGGCGCAGTCGTAAGAGTTGACCATCATCATTGCCGAGGTAAATGAAGCCGTCGGGGCCTTGCGCCACCAGACGTATGCGACCGAACTTGCCGTATATCAGGCGTTCCTCGAGCACCACATGACCGTCCGCAATGATTAGCCGGTTCAGATGATGTTGAGACATAGAACCTATAAAAATGCTGCCCCGCCAAGCCGGAAACTTGTCGCCGCCATAGATGAACATTCCGCTCGGTGCGATCGCTGGTGTCCAAACCCAAACGGGCTGCTCCATTCCATCTTGTTTGGTTATCCCTTTTCCGATTGGACCACCGGAGTATTCCCAACCATACGAAATGACGGGCCAGCCATAGTTCGCGCCACGTCGAATAACATTCAGCTCGTCACCCCCAAGTGGCCCGTGCTCATGCTCCCAAAGCTCACCTGTCTCTTTATTGAGGACTAATCCTTGGGGATTTCTATGCCCGTAGCTCCAAATCTCGGGGAGCGCATCTTTCACGCCCACAAACGGATTATCATCCGGCACGCGACCGTCGTCATGCAATCGAATAATCTTGCCGGCATGGTTCGTAAGTTCCTGCGCGCGATTCTGGTGGTGCCGATCACCCACGGTCACGAAGAGGTAGTCCCCAATGAAAACCATCCGGCCTCCGTAGTGAAAGCGATCTTCGGAATATGCATTCGCCGTGAAGATCCGTTCTCGATCGACAATACTTGTTCCGTGGAGCCGGAACCGGTCAACAACCGTTGTACTTCGTTCCGGCTCACCGAACGAATAGCTGATGTAAATCCAGCCATTGTTCGCATAGTTCGGGTGAAGTGCGATGTCGTGCAGACCTGCGTCTTCTCCCGTCAAGGCGGGCGGACGTGCCGCATCATGCACCCCCGTGTTCTTTCCGATAAGCGCTTCAAAACCGCCATCGAGTGGGGTCAGAGAGCCTGATTTCACGTCCACGCGATCAATCTTGGCGCTGCGTCGTTCCACCAAAAGTGCACGTCCATCCGGCAAAAAGACCATCGCTGAAGGTTGCTGCAAACCGGTGGCCAGGACCTCGACCTGACATCGCACGGACTGGGCATTGAAGACGGCCTGAGCCTGCAAGGCGGTCAATCCGAATACCGTAAAGACTAATAAACGACAGAGTTCGTCTTTTGTGATCATTCGTAGCGCCTCCTCTTCCCGTCTGCGGGTACGGGACTGCGCCACCAACTTATGTGCGACCACACGGAGAAACAACGGTAAAGCGACGGAGCGAGGCATTTCTGCGCCCAAGCGAGTTTGATCCTCGGCGAAATGGACCCGAACGGGCTGTGCAAACGAAGTGGCGTTTCTCGGCACAGAAGACGTGCTTCAGTGGGTCTGTTGAAAGGCTCGGGCTGAAACGACCGGTGCCTCGAAGTCATTCCGGGAAGGTTGCCGCTACCCATTGCGAAGATTCTTCGTCTGTAACGGGCAATTCGGAAGGAACCGGCGGTCGACTGATCGGCCGTCAGTCGGTCAGAGATCGGATTCCTTCTGTGCACACCATTGTTTCAACAACCTACCGGGTTGATGATTTTCGCCTGTGTCCTAAAACGTGCCACAGATTTTCCTACGTGCTCGTTGGCATCGCCGCTGCTCTCCCCTGATTAAGAGCAGCGCGAACCATTTCCAGTTCCGGATGTTGATACTGCATCGCAGCTCTCACATCCTTATGTCCCATGGTCTTCATCACCGCCGCGAGATTACAAGACCAAATCCTCAGGAAGGCCGGCCTTCGCACGCGCTGCGCGAAACTGTCTTCCCACATCCGTGTATAATAATCGCCGTTTTGGGGGTCAAAAGGTAATTTCGGGCCACGGGTTCCGTAATTTCTCACAATCTCAAGTGGCGGGCTGTCGTCCTCTTTCCGATGCCAGCTCCACTATTCAGGAGGAACCATGCTCAGACTCACCGGGCTCATTTGTCTTACCTGCGTCGTACTCGGCGTTCCACATTATCTACTGTCTCAGGACCGCGCCCACGATCTGGCCAGCAAGGCCGCCAGCCAGCATCCCGCAAGCTGTCCGAAAAGCGGCATGACTCTGCAACTGTGCCATGACAAATTCCCTGATGGTTGTTCCGCCTCTGCACACCCCAGCTACGATGCTTATCTGGACTTCCTTAAAGACCAGGATCCCGGCCCAACTCTGGCCTCCACCAAAGATCTCACTGCCACCGACTTCCCAGGGCTGGAATCCAAACTACCGAGAACACTCCGAAGCAC
>WNEZ01002164.1_pt1 | contig 16739 bp, 15 predicted proteins | sample 5400521 | NCBI WGS metagenome assembly WNEZ01 (sample SAMN13153339, study PRJNA577476) | soil metagenome | isolation source: 120 cm saprolite under Douglas fir tree site 2 hole 1 replicate 1 | place: USA:California | collected 2015-04-18
AATCGAAAAGAGCACCCATTGCAGTGGCACGCTCCTCGCGCAACATGCGATAGGCCTCCGGCGCATCTGCTGGCGAGTAACGATGAGTAATCAGGTCCGTGACTCGCATATCTCCACGCAACATGTAGGTATAGAAGAGTTCAGCCATGCGCTGGTGACTCCAATACGCGTGATCCGTTGACTGCGCTGGTGGATTGCTATCATGCGCACCAATAATGGACAGCCCTTTTGTCACCACGTCACCTGTCAAATATTGGGCAGAAGGCGACCCTGTATCTCCAAGCAGGACAAGCCGACCAAAGCGCCGGGGCAGGGCCAATGCGCTCGCGAAGACACGCGGGCTTCCGGTGATATCATACACGACATCGGCCCCAGCTCCTTCCGTCATGTCGAGAATGGACTCACGAGCGTCTTCAATGCCCATAGGAAGAATAACGGTTGCTCCATGCGCCTGTGCCATCTCCAGACGGGCTTTGCTGACATCGACTGCAATGATCTGCCGCGCACCCAGGAGACGCGTATATTGGACAGTGAGTTGACCCAGGAGTCCGAGTCCAATCACCACTATGACCTCTCCCAATTTATGCTCAGCACGGCGGACACCATTCTGCACAATCGTTGCCAGACCGAACCAGGGAGCATCTTCATCAGCGATCCCGCCGGGGACAGGATAGAGGTCACTGGTCGAGACCGTGACAAACTCGCTGTGGGGCCGGCGTACCCCAAAACGATCTCCTTCATGAATCTGATCGACATCCGGTCCGACCGCCACAACCTCTCCGACCAGAAGATAACCGGGATGGAAAGGATAGATGACCCAGCGATCCCAATGCGAACCAGGCTCAAACAGGCGACTCAAGCAGATGCCCTCCGTTCCTGTACTAATCAGCGTCTTTCTCGCCTTGAGTATGACTTCCCCCGATCCAGGGTTTCGCACCGGTTCTTTTATGAACTCAACCTGGTCTTTCCCAGTGAAAACGATATTGCGCGATAGCATTGAGGTATCCTTCGAATGTGTATGAATTGGACAATAGGAGACAGAAGAGGATGTGATCTGAGTTGGGGTTATTCCCTCAATGGGCCAGGTCCAATATGGGTCTCAACTGGGAGGCAGGAACTCGGCAGTGACCTGCTGCCGAGTTCAAAGAGTTTGCTTCCCCTACCCGGAGTGTCGCTTGAGAAACTCTAAGGTCACCTGGTTAAACTCGTCCACCTTCTCGTAGATTGGCGCGTGGGCACATCCCTCAAAAATCACCAACTCGGCATGCTGAATACTCTGCCTCAGCGGATCAGCAAAACGGGTTGAGGTGACCATATCGTAGCGACCAAAAGTTATCTGCGCCGGGGCTTTGATCTGCCCAAGTTGAGCTTCGGCGTCGTGGGCGATAACCGCATTGGATTGTCTCATGAATGCATCGAGCGGCTGAACCGGTCTCCCCCGGACAAAATCGGAAAGTGCTCCGATGTAGTCGGGTCTGGAGGCATAGAGTTCGGGGGTGAAACACCAGGGAAAAATACCTTGTATGACCATCTCAGGAACGCTTCCCAGGCCTTTCGCCATTACCTGCCAGCCTCCCACCACTACTTTGAGAAAGGGATCGGTTTTTGTCCACGCGCTGTGGAGAGACAACGATTTGACCTTTTCAGGAAACTTGGCCGCCAGCCACATCCCGGTAGCTGCACCCAGGGAAAGACCGGCGACATGGGCTTGCGGTATGCCCAATGCCTGCATGAAGGCCGCAACATCATCGGCAAAGAGTTCGGTGGAATAGGGTCCTTCGGGTTTGTCAGTTTCACCAGCGCCCCGGAGGTCTACGGAGATACAGGTAAAGTGCTTTGCGTAGTCGGCGACTTGAAATGCATAGCAGGCGTAATCAGCCGCCAAATAGGGGATCAGGATGAGAGGCTCTCCTGTTCCCTGTTGATCGTAGTTCATGGTTAACGCGTTGACCTGGACTTTCGGCATGTTGCCTTTTCCTTTCTTGACTTATCTCTCGATAGTTAGCTCACACGCTCCTTTGCTGGGCATTTTACCATAAGCTCATTATGCAGTAATTCATGAAATTCCTTTCTGGATACCCGCCTGCGTTCACGCGGCGGGAGGAAAGAAAGGCTGCGAGAGCCAGCGAACCCCGTAGGGTGCCCTTTTTAGGAGAAAGGGCGAAAACTCTTGCCCGATTTCGGGCCACCGTGTAATGTCACGGGTAACATGACCCTTCGCGATTGCACTACAGGCATAGGTCCGAGACCGTCTGCTTCGGCGTGGCAGGTAGTAGTTGGAACTAGGGTGGCATTCCAACGTACTTTCGCTACTTTCCTGGCTCGTCACCCGAATTTCGCTATTTCTTAGCCCAGTAGTGCTGCTCCACCTGCAACTCCGCTTTCGCGTAATGAGAGGTGGCCGCTAGTCAGGAACTTACGTTGCGCTAGCCGTTTCGCAAGCCACTCCCGTTTAGGGGAGTGGTTCCTGACTGATGTGAGGATATGGTGTTGGTTGCATGGCTACAGTATATTATAGTTCCGGCTCTGTGTCATGCTATTGTGCCTGATATCCACTCGTAATTCTCCTGGCGGGCCTGCATCCCTGCTTTATGATCACCTGGATAGTGTATGGTAATATGATATGCAGTGAACGTCTCACTTCGCGGTGGATGAGTTCATTTTTACATTTTGGAAGCTGCTCCGCAATTTTAACAAGGGCATATTATGAATCCTTTCTCACGTACAAGAAGGTCGCCTTGATCAGGCGTTTCTGTACGGGAGGTGTGCGTGAAACAACTGAATGCTGTCAGTCTTCGAGTAGTGCTCATCGCTATCGGGGTTGTCTTACCCGCCGTCGCCTTTCTCTGGCTGCACCTGGCAGGTCCTTCTGATGGTGCACGCCTGGAACCGGGACTAGCCGTCTGGAGATCTGATGGAGTTGTCCTGACACCGCTGCGCGTGCAAGCCAGCGGGCTTCGCCCGGGGGATGTACTTGTCGCGGTCAATGGGACGAGTGTAGAGTCATGGGCGAAGAGGCTTTTTGACCTCCGCGTCTCGCGCCCGCAATGGCACTTTGGTCAGACTGTCACCTATACGGTCGTACGGCAGGGACACCAGCTCAACATTCCAGTGCCGCTAGGGCACTACCCTTTGAGTGGCATTCTGTTGGAGGATTGGGGGACGATTCTCTACGCGCTGGTGACGCTCCTGGTCGCCGTGTTCGTTTTTCTGAACCGTCCTGACGATCGACAAGCCAGGCTGCTGCTGCTGGGCGCATCTAGTCTCCTGGCGGCGACAATCTGGTCATTCGGCCAGCAAGTAAGCGATCTGGCCGATGGAATAGGTTTCTGGCTCTTCCAGGCCACGACCTACGGTGGTTACCAACTCTTCTGGGCTGCAGGGCTGCACTTCAGCCTGGCTTTTGCGTACCCACATTCACGCCTCTTAGGACAGCGCTGGCTTATCTGGCTCATCTACGTGGCCCCCTTTGCACTCTATCCTGTCACCCTCGCGACTACCCGGGTTGGCGCAGTGAGCACACTGGATTGGCTGGGGCGATGGGCTTCAGGTCAGGGTATCATTACTCTCGTGTACCTGCTTTTATCGTTGATCACGATCTTTCGGGGCTATCGAGCCAGCCGGGATGCCGTCACGCGCCAAAAGATTCGCTGGGTAGTGTTTGCTGCTCTTGTGTCGGGAATCGGTGGGATCATCTTGTGGGTACTTCCTACAGATATCCTGGGAGCTCCGATTATTAGTAACAATATACTTGGGCTTCTGATCGTGCCGTTCCCCCTCTCTATCGCTATTGCTATCTTGCGCCATCGTCTCTTCGACATTGACATCATCATCCATCGCACGCTGGTCTATAGCGTACTGACCGGGACGCTTGCTCTGGTCTACTTTGGGAGTGTAGTCATGCTTCACTTCCTCCTCGGTGGCTTCATCGGTCAAACCAATGACCTGGCGATTGTCGGTTCGACCCTGGGAATAGCAGCCCTGTTTCAACCATTGCGGAGATACATTCAGGTAGTTATTGATCGTCGCTTCTACCGGCACAAGTACGATGCAGCCAAAACGCTGGAGGCCTTCGGCGCGACCTTACGCAATGAGGTGAATTTGAACACGCTGCGCGAGCAGTTAGTGGCAGTGGTCGAGGAGACGATGCAGCCAGCGCATGTCTCCTTATGGTTACGCAAGAGCGGCCACGAGAGAAAACCAAACACCCAGGTGTAGCGAAGCGCGAGTGGTTACACAGCATGCATCTACTCAAATAAGCCCATTATTTGCATTTCCGCTCTCTTTCACATATAATCTCAACAATTTAAGCAGTCGAGGAATGTATCCACCAGTGAGCTGTTCGCTCACGCGTGTGAAATGAGGGTGAGATATGTTAGAAAAAAGTCCAAAGCGCACAGAGATAGTGCTACGCTGTGAGTGCGGGGTGATTGCAGGTGTGACCTCTGGGAAAACCGTGTGCAGCCAGGGTCATCCAATGATGCTGTACTGGTCTACACTTCAGCGTTACCTCACGCCAGAAGAACGGAAACGCTTTAGTTTCCAGTCCAGCTAGCAAGGGGGTTGTCGTATCGCAATGTGGTCAACGTACGATCAGAATGAATTCTTCGACCTCCTGGTTGCGTGCGTCGGCGAACCCCTTGTCCTCGCCGATGATAATGAACCCACATTTCTCCAGGACCCGGAGAGAGGCGATATTGTCTTTGACAACACGGGCATACAGGGGGCGCACCCTGACGTGACCCAGAAACGCTGAGAGCGCCGTGGTGGCAACACCCTTGCTCCAGTATTGCTTTCCAATCCAGTAGGCGACTTCTGGTTTCCCGAACTCTTCATCTTGATGGCTCAGGACGTGGCCAGCCACCTGCCCGTCGAAGAGAATGGTCTTCATGGTGATGGTCTCGTCGCCCAAAATCCTCGTCCAGTGGGCCGTGAAGGCATCCCTGTCCGCCGGGTCCCTGGCCGCGAAGGCGGCCATATAGTTCGCGTCAGGGTCTAGTTGCTGCTCGAAGAATATGGGGAGGTCACTTTCTGTCACGTCCCGCAGGAGGACGCCGCTTGTCAAGGGGCCTGGTGCGCGTCTGGCCATGTCGTTCTCGCCTTTTTGGCTTAGCCGCCTAACGTGTATGCTGCCGTTGGCCGGCATAGTTCCGCTTATGCTCTATTGTACCACATCTAGCTGTGTGATCATCAGCCCGCAGGTGTAAAGAATGGAAAGATCAAGTTCTCGCGCTACCCATCTAGACCAGGATGATGGATGCTGCTACAATGAGGGAAGAGATCAAAAAAGAGGAAGAACTATAAACCAGGAACTTCAGGCTCTGTATGAGCAGGACCAAGCGGATCGGAGAACATGGGAGCACTTCGATCAAGACCAAATCCAGCAGGTGCTCCAGCAAGACAGGCTGCGGCGTCAGCGGGTTAATGGAATGACCGACCCTACGAATCTCATGAAAGGATCGTATGCTCGCATACCTCTTACAGGGCATTGTACTCGGCTTCACTGCTGGCATCAGTCCCGGCCCCATGCTCGGACTGGTGATTAACCAGACTTTGAAGCATGGCTGGCGCGCGGGGAGCGTCACGGCATTGGCGCCCCTGCTGAGCGATATGCCCATCATCATTTTGATGGTGTTCGTGCTCGGCCACCTGCCACAGCTTATGCTGCACGTGCTCTCGCTGCTGGGAGGAGCATTCGTGGTGTACCTTGGCATAGAGACGATGCGCGGCATAATGTCTCACATAGCCGTTGATAAGGAGGTACGCCCGGGACGGGTGCTGCTGCCTGCCGTTGCGACCAATTTCATGAATCCCCATCCCTATCTCTTCTGGGCTACCGTGGGAGGTACGCTGCTGCTGCAAAGCTTCGCCACAGCCGGAATTGCAGCGTCTGTTGCGTTCGTTGCCAGCCTGTACGCGCTACTGGTGGGGACGAAACTGGGCATTGTTTTGCTGGTGAGCCGCAGCCAGAGCTGGCTGAAAGGGCGCACCTATCGTGCCATGCTCACTGGCAGCGGCCTGCTGCTTATCGGGCTGGGATTGCTGCTGGCATGGGAAGGCGTGCAATATTTCCTTTAGGCTGGACGGGTCTCAGGATGTGAACTTGAACGATTGCAGCATCGGCTGGAACGCGCCGGTATTGGCAAGGTCAAAGACTTGCTGACCGGTCAGATATGCAATCTCAAAGCCTATGGTGGTTGGTAAACCAGCAGGATGATTATCGGCTATGATGACGATTTTCGCCGTCACCGCTGCGGTTTGCCCCTTGGGCACAATATCGCCGGTCGCCGATCCCTGGCTCCAGTTGTCGCCACCCACCGTCGTAGTTGGAGCTACGTTCTGCATTTGATAATTTTTAGCCTGTGATTTGAAAAATTGCAGGCCAATACTCACTTGAGTATCAGCAGTGACCACTCCGCCGGGATTGGGAGTTGCCTTAACACTCAGGTAGGCTATGCCCTGCGGATCAGCGAAGGTCACAAGACCTCCACCTCCCTGGGTTACGGTCCAGCCCTGTGGATAGTCGATGGTATAACCAACGCCAGTATATGTGACCAGTTTAGACGCGGGGATAATTGGCGGAGCGGTGGGAATAGGTGGCAGATTCGACGTTGGTGTTGGAGTGGGGGCAGCAGTGGTTCCACCTCCGAGTTGGCAAGCGACCAGCAGGGACGAGAGAAGGAGGCTAAAGGATAAGGCCATCAACCAGTGCGAGAGACGTTTGATGTGCAGCAACATAGGCGTAACACTCTCCAGTATTCCAGATTTGCGGCCAGGCATTTCAGCAGGCTGAGCAAGGAAATGTGTGGCTTGCGCCGCCATTATAGCATACCGGGATTGATAGACATACTAGGGTTTTTCGCCCCAAACTGTGAGCGGGAACATCAGGCCACGGAAGTCATTTTTCATCATTTCGAAGGTCATCTGCTGGTAGAGCTGATCCAGTTCTTCTTGCGAGGCGACTGCCATTCTGACGATAAAGGGCTGGAACAATTTGAAGACGGCTGCGGCATCGCGGCGAAAGCCCTCGTAGACTTCGCTCCCACTAGAGTAGTCGATCACATGCGACTTGTGTTTGATGTTGACGCAGCCAACATCGAGTAAGAAGCGTCCCAACATGGGCAGGACGCCGGTAAAGCGCCCACTCTGGGAAAAACTTTCTCCTTGTACCTTGAGCGCGCGGATGAGTATGGAGTTCAGGCTCTCCAGGGCAGGACTGCTGCTGTAGTACCACCACTCACTTTCCGTGAGGCGGATGATGCCTCCTGGGCGTGTGATGCGATGCAGTTCCTGCATGAGCTTCGGCCAGGCTGCCGCGGGGAGAAAATTGAGGAAGCGAGCATTGACCAGGTCGAACGAACTGCCGGGAAAAGTGAGCGGTTGCAGGATATCCATCACCAGAAAACTGAGGTTGTGCAAGCCCTGTACCCGCGCGAACGCATTTGCATAGTCGATCATGGCCCGGCTGATGTCGAACCCCACTACCTCGATCTCAGGATAGGCAAAGGCCACTTCTTGCGCCCAGCCGCCAGGCCCACAGGCGACATCGAGAATGCGCTGGATGCCAGAGAGGTTTTCCCGTTCAGAGAAGAGGCCGCCCATACCCCTGGTGATGAGACGGTCCTGGTCGAGTAAGCGCGACGTTTCTGCTCCGCTCTCGGGGTTGTTAAAATAGACGTTCTTGCTCTCGGGTGGATCGACTGGTGGGGTCATGCTAAGGCTCCTTCGCGTTTCTCTTTTTGTGATCGATATAACCTTCCAGTATTATCTTGTATGCCAGGATAGCAGTTGCCAGAGCTCCTGTCAACCATGCGGCGAAGGGGGTGCCCGTCATTTTTTGCACGAACATGAGAGGGGCAAGCGGGCATGACAGGGGCAAGCCCTGTCACTACTATATACGAACCTCCGAAGGTACTTCGTGGTAGAACAGAGGGGTTGTCACGAGGCAGATTGTTGTACTTGTGACAGTACTGCATCTACTTGTTCGAGGAGACGTTGGGTATTCGCAAAGCCGTAGTTCACTGCATGCGCTCGGCCCGTGGCATTCAGAACGACCGTGGTTGGAAGCGTGAGGACATGATAGCGCTGCAGCAGTTCAGGAGAGGTAGGCGCGTCAACTTCTACTACGGCCACATTTACACCGTGGATCTGCTGCACGCGCTGGAGCGCGGGGGCCTGTAGTTGATGGCATTGTTTGCAGTCAGCGCTACTGAATGCCAGGATGCGCACCGGGGATGAGCCAGAGGCTATGCTCTCGTTCCCGGTACCAGTTCGTTCTACCAAAGGGGGAGCGGCAAGCGCTCTCTCGCGTTGTATGTCTATGAAGCGCCGCCCTGACCGGACCGATAGCCAGAGCAGCAGGCTGACGAGAATGAGGACCCCTACGCGTGCTATGATGTCCGGCATCTCATACTCCTCGCCAGTGGAAGCCGCCTTCGTAGCGCACGCGAGGCATGAACCCGGCACGCCCCAGGTAATAGTACACCAGGCAACCAGCGCAGAAGCCGATGACCAGGTTAATACCTGCCAGCACGAAGACGATGAGAACGAGGACCCAGCCCAGTACCACTGCTTTGGTCAGGAAGAGGACGAGGCTCGCGGCGATGAGAAAGGCCGCGCCGATGCCCTGTGCGAAACGATGGGGCGCAGGATCGTCTTCGACGACGCGCGGCTGCCACAGGCGCAAGGGAATTACTACGCCCTGATAGAGCAGCCGGAAGGGGCTTGCCATAGGCAGCAATACACTCAGCAGCAATATGACCGCAGTGATGAGGACGATTACCGGCTGGGCAGTGAGAAAGGCGAGGCCGGTGAGCGCAACGGTACCACCCTGGGAAAACTTGGAAAGGTGCGTATCGACACGTGGCACTGCCATGATAGCAGGGGATGGCGTCTCCATTCAGTAGCTGTCCTTTCAGATCAAGTGGAACTCTGTCTCTTCTATGACAATGTGCTTGCACTATTGAGGTGAAAGCGACAAAGTGTACTAAGTTTATCAACAAACTTAACTCGCTACTCATTGTAGCGCCTGGATGAGTAATCTGTCAAGGAAGGGAGTCTGCCTTGCGCGGGAAGTGTGGGATGGGTCGTGACATCTCCCCACGGCAAAAGCCGGGGGATTCCCACCCTCACGAGTGGGTTTTCCTGCTTCGTTGGAGGTTGCCGCCCGAACACCGAGTGGTTCGTTTGGTCTTACACCGCCTCCACAGGCATTGGCTTTCCGCAAGCCCTGCGGTAGCTTCTCAGTCTTAGAGTGCATCAGGAACGTGGTTCTTGTTCCTGGTACAGAAGAAAGAGAGAGTGTACATCAGTCAGCACGGTAGCATTTTTACCCACCGTCCTTCACGGTGGAACCCGCCGAAACGCTCTTCAGTTCTTAACGTACTAGATCAAGTGTACCAAGGCTGTCTAGAATTTCATTGAATATTCAACGATTGAGTAGTTTTTCTGCCACAGGCAGCGTGGCTTGTATCCCCGCGCATGAATGCGGGGGTTTTCGCCGCGATGTGATAATATGTGATATGTATTGGAGCGGCACTACGCTAAAGCTGGAGGAGTCATGATGAGGGAATCGCGCTTCGACATCGGAATGAAGGTCCGCAAGGAGGTGCTTGGAAGCGAGCACGTCGAGGGAGCGCAGGCGCGCACCAGCGAGTTCGATGCCGACTTCCAGCGCTTCATCACGGAGACAGCCTGGGGTTTCCTCTGGGCCCGACCTGACCTGGACCGGCGGACGAGAAGCCTGGTCACGATTGCCATTCTGGCGGCGCTCGGCCGTGAAGAACTGGCGGTACACCTGCACGCCAGCCGCAATACCGGGGTCGATCCGCACGAAATCGCGGAGGTGCTGCTCCACGTGGCCGTGTATGCAGGCGTTCCCGCGGCTAATGCCGCGTTCTCGCTGGCAAAGCAAGAATTCGATCAGCCAGAGAGCGCTTCGGAAGAGGGAGATCCGGCGAAGGCAAATCAGGAGGACATATGAACCATACCACTATTGGCGAAATCGTGCGGGGGGATCGGGAGGTTTTCCCGCCCTACCTGTACGAGGCCTATCAATCCACGCGGCGCCGTGCTCCCACGCTTCCGCTCATCGATGTGCCACTGACACTCTCGGAGTTGACCGGTCCCGGATCGGCCATCAGCGCCATCACAGCGGAAGACGCCGACCTCACGCGCAACGCCGGGACCGGCGGCGAGGCTATTGGACAGCGCATCATTGTGACCGGCCGTGTGCTGGACGACCGTGGGGCTGCGGTGCCGAACACGCTCCTGGAGATCTGGCAGGCCAATGCCGCCGGCCGTTACCTCCACAAACGGGATCAATGGGCGGGGCCGCTCGATCCGCATTTCCTGGGCATGGGCCGTTGTTCGACGAATGAGGACGGGGTCTATCGCTTCCTGACGATTCGCCCGGGGGCGTATCCCTGGAAGAACCACCCCAACGCCTGGCGTCCGGCCCACATCCATTTCTCGGTGTTCGGCCCGTCCATGCTGTCGCGCCTGGTGACACAGATGTATTTTCCCGACGACCCACTGCACCAGCTCGATCCCATCATGAACGCGGTGCCGACAGAGCAGGCGCGTAAACGTCTGATCGCTGCTTATGATCATAGCGTGACCGAGCCGGAGTGGGCACTCGGCTATCGTTGGGACATCGTGGTGCGCGGACCCCATGCCACGCCGTTCGAGTCGAAGGAGGGCGGGCGATGAACAAACTCCTCCTGAGCAGTTCGCAAACGGTAGGCCCATTCTTCGAGCCAGCTCTGCTGCGCGAGGATGCACGCCGCAACGTGCTGACCCGCCCGGAGATGCTTGGTGAGCACATTCGTATCGAGGGGCGCGTCCTCGATGGCGACGGGGCAGCGGTACCCGATGCAATGGTCGAAATCTGGCAGGCGAATGCGCATGGCCGCTACAATCATCCTGCAGATCAGGGACCAGCGACACTGGACCCATCTTTCCTGGGATTTGGCCGCTCTGGCACGGGAGAGGACGGAAGTTACTGGTTCGAGACGGTCAAGCCTGGCCTTGTCGCATTCGATAGGGAACGGCTGCAGGCTCCGCACATCTGCGTCACCGTGTTTTCCCGTGGGCTGCTCAACCACCTGGTGACGCGCCTGTACTTCGAAGACGAGCCAGCCAACGCGCTTGATCCGGTACTACAATGTGTTCCCGATGACCGGCGGACAACGCTGCTGGCAAGGCGCGAGCCCGGTGGCGCGGTGGTCGTCTACCGTTTTGATATCATTTTGCAAGGCGCGAACGAGACCGCGTTTTTCAACGTTTGATGGCAAATACTTGCTTTTTTTGACCTGTCATGCTAGAGTACAAACATGGCTGCCTAAATGGCCCGTGCAGCCCGTCTGGGATTGAAAGAGAAACTCACTGAGAAGCAACGCTGCCTGAATGGCCCGTGCAGCCCGTCTGGGATTGAAACTGATGGAGCAAGGCAGATGACCTCTTTCCTTTCACTGCACGATGCCGTTGCGGAGTACGTTCAGGACGGTATCACCGTTGCCCTGGAGGGCTTCTCTCACCTGATCCCTTTCGCCGCCGGTCACGAGATCATCCGGCAGCGCAAGCGCGACCTGTGCCTCGTACGGATGACGCCCGATCTTCTCTATGACCAGCTCATCGGAATGGGCTGTGCGCGCAAGCTTGTCTTCTCCTGGGGCGGCAATCCGGGCGTTGGGATGCTGCACCGGCTGCGCGACGCGGTTGAGAACGGGTGGCCACAGCCACTGGAGTTGGAGGAGCACAGCCACGCGGCGATGGCCAATGCCTATGCGGCCGGTGCAGCAGGTTTGCCATGCACGATCTTCCGGGGATATCAAGGTTCTGACCTGGTGGGGGTCAACCCGCGTATCCGGTTTATTGAGTGCCCCTTCACCGGTGAGCGGCTTGCCGCCGTTCCCGCCATCCGACCGGACCTCACGATCATTCACGCGCAGCGAGCGGACCGAGCGGGGAATGTTCTCATCGAAGGGATTATCGGGGTGCAGAAGGAGGCCGCGCTCGCGGCGACCCACGTGATCGTGACCGTGGAGGAGATCGTCGACGACCTGCGCGTTCCGAGTCCGAACGCCTCAGTCCTGCCATATTGGACGATCAATGCCATCGTCGAGGCGCAGGGCGGCGCGCACCCGTCCTATGCACACGGCTATTACCGGCGCGATAACGCCTTCTACACCGCCTGGGACGGGATCGCGCGGGAGCGCGAGTCATTTCTCAGCTGGATGCGGGAGCATGTTCTTGCCGCCCATGTGGGTCACAGGCGTGCCAGTTCGCCAGACTAGTAGTCTGAGGAGGAGCCATGAACTATTCGACAGCGGAAATGATGGTCATCGCGGCCGCGCGGGTGCTGAAGAACGAGGACGTGTGCTTTGTCGGCATTGGGGCGCCATCGATCGCCTGCAACCTGGCGCGGCTCACACATGCCCCAGACATCACGCTCATCTACGAGTCCGGTACTATCGGGACGAAGCCGGACGTGCTGCCGCTCTCGATTGGTGATCCAGAGCTGAGCGAGACTGCCCTCACCACGGTGTCTGTCCCGGAGATGTTCCGGTACTGGCTGCAGGGCGGTCGCATCTCGGTTGGCTTCCTCGGCGGGGCGCAAATTGACCGCTTCGGCAACATCAACTCCAGTGTCATCGGCAGCTATGAGCATCCCAAGGTGCGGCTGCCAGGCGGAGGAGGCGCGCCAGAGATCGCCAGCCTATGCGGTCAGACATACGTCGTCATGCGGCAGGCACGCCGCGCGTTCGTTGAGCGGGTTGATTTCATCACATCGTTCGGGTACGGCAGCGGGGGCGACCACCGGCAGCGCCTGGGTATGCGCACGCTCGGGCCGACGCTCGTGGTGACCGACCTCTGCTTGCTGCGGCCCGACCCGCAGACGAAGGAACTCACTGTAATATCAATCCACGAGGGCGCCACGCGCGAGGAAATCACGCAGCATACCGGGTGGCCGGTCCGCTTTGCGGAGACCGTGGAACAAACCCCTCCTCCCAGCGAAACTGAACTCGCCGTGCTGCGCGACCTTCATGCCCGGACGGAGCTGGCCCACGCAGGAAAGGCAACGCCACATGCCTGAGCCGGTTGACCTCTTGTTCAGCACAGCAGGGATGTCTGCCATCTTCTCTCCCGAGGCGCATGTGCGGAAAATGCTGGCGTTCGAGGCCGCGCTCGCCCGCGCGGAAGCTCGCGCCGGGATCATCCCGCAAGTGGCCGCAACGGTTATTGCGGCCACTTGCAAGGAGGAACTGTTCGATGTCGCGGCCCTGTATCGTGAAGCTGCCCTGGCTGGCACGCCCGCGATTCCCCTGGTACGCATGCTGACGGCACGCATCGAGGATGACGCGCAAAAGTTCGTTCACTGGGGCGCCACGAGCCAGGATGCGATCGACACCGCGCTGATGCTGCAGATGCGGGACGGACTTGACCTGCTGGTGGAGGGACTGCTCGGCGTGTGCGCAGCATGCGCGACCCTCGCCGAGCGGCACCGGCATACACTGATGGCCGGGCGGACGCTTCTGCAGCAAGCGCTGCCGATCACCTTCGGCCTCAAGGCCGCACGCTGGCTGGCCCTCGCGGTACGCCAGGCGCACGCGCTGCGCGAGCAGCGGGAGCGAACACTGGCGGTGCAACTGGGGGGTGCTGCAGGGACGCTGGCCTCCCTTGGGGATGCTGGCCTGCGAGTGGTAGAACTCCTCGCCGAAGAGCTAGGGCTTTCAGCCCCGGATCTACCCTGGCACAGCGAGCGCGACCGCATCGCCGGGGTTGCCGGGGCGCTCGGCGTGGCAGCCGGTGCGATGGCGAAGATCGCGGGCGACGTGGCACACCTGGCGCAAACCGAGGTCGGCGAGGCTTCGGAAGGCGCTGTGCCAGGGAAGGGAGGGTCATCCGCCATGCCGCAGAAGCACAATCCAGTCGACGCGACCTTCGCCATCGCGTCGGCGCGGTTGGCAGTTGGGATGGTGCCGGTGATCCTGTCCGCTATGGCGCAAGAGCACGAACGCGCCGTTGGGGGATGGCAGGCGGAATGGGAGGCGGTCCCCGCCCTTTTCCGCTTCACGGCGAGCGCAGTCGAACGAGTTCGAGGGGCCGTTGGAGGTCTGCAGGTCGACCCCGCACGCATGAGAACGAACCTCGATATGACCAGGGGACTGATCATGGCCGAGTCGCTGGCGATGGCGCTCGCCCCGCACGTGGGAAGACCAGAGGCGCAGCGTATTGTCCAGGCAAGCTGTGATCAGGCCATAAGGTCAGGCGCTGAGCTGCGCCATGCGGCCTTAGCGGATGCGCAGGTGCGCGCCATCCTCTCCCCGGAAGAGATCGACCGTGCCCTCGACCCCAGCGGTTATCTGGGCAGTACGGATGCATTCATCAAGCGGGCTCTCGCAGCCTACCGCGAGGTCCAGTCGTCGCGAGGTGGAGTTAAGAACAGCACGTTTTAGGAGGATACCATGACATCAGTTGCCGAGACTATTGCTCAAACGCTAAAGGCCTACGATACGAAGTACTTCTTCCAGGTGACCGGCGGTGATCAGGCACTCTGGATCGCCCTGGAAGGAGCGGGAATCGAGATGATTCCCTGCCGGAGTGAAAAGGGTGCGGTCTATATGGCCGACGGGTATGCCCGCATCAGTGGCAAGCCAGGGTTTGTATATGGACAATACGGGCCGGGCGTCTCAAACGTTGCGGCGGGTCTCGCCGATCCTTATTGGGCGATGAGCCCGGTCATTTCGTTCACCACCTCGATGCGCACGCAATCAAGAGACCGCTACGAGTACCAGGATTTAGACCAGCTGCCGCTGCATAGCTCTCTGACGCGCTGGAACAAGATTGTGGCTCGCCCGGAACGCGCAGCGGAAATGCTGCGCGGGGCTATTCGCGCTGCAACGGGGGCAATTCCTGGACCCGTGCACCTTGAGATTCCATCGGATATGCTCAACGTCGAAACGACCGCGGTACACATTTATAAAGAACCTTCCTTTGGGCGTGTCCCGTCACTACGCACTGCACCACCTCCAGAGACGGTGACGGCATTGATGGATGCCCTGCTCTCCGCACAGCGTCCGGTTCTCATTGCGGGGAACGGGGTGTTGCTTTCAGAGGCATGGGATGAAGTACAGGAGCTGGCGGAGGCACTCAGCCTCCCGGTAGCTACCTCTATGGGTGGGAAGGGGGCGATCCGCGAAGACCACGAGCTGGCACTTGGCGTGATAGGCCGCTACTCGCGCAAGGTTGCCAACGACATTGTGAAGGAATGCGATCTTGCCCTGGTCGTTGGATGCCAGCTTGGAGGGTTCGTCAGTGACTCGTCGAAGGTGCCTCCGCCTTCGACGCGCATTCTCCATGTCGATGTCGATACAAACGTGCTGGGCGCCACATATCGTGAAGAGATGAGCGTACAAGCGGATGCGAAGCTGGCGCTCCAGGCTCTTGTGAAGGAAGCTCTGCGGCGCGGCCTTTCCGGCGAGCGCACGGCGTGGGCACGGCAAGCAGCTGAACGCGTGCGGGCCTGGAATGAAGAGGTGCAGCGGTTGGCTTCCCGATCGCCAGAAGAGCCGATCCACCCGGTTGCGGTCATGAGCGCCCTGCGCGCGGTACTCAATCCGATGGACATAGTCGCCGCGGATACAGGTTATATGGCAGCCTGGACTGGAGCAGCCTTTCCGGTCACCGCTCCAGGACGCCAGTATATCCGGGCAGCAGGCTCACTGGGCTGGGCGTTCCCGGCTGCGCTGGGAGCAGCCCTGGGCGCGCCAGGACGTCACGTCGCGTGCGTGACGGGAGACGGGGGGTTAGGGTATCACTTGAGCGAACTCGAAACCGCGCTGCGCTGTCATATCCCAATCCTCGTCGTGGTCTTGAACAATCGTTCCCTGGCGTTCGAATACCATTCGCAGAAGTATTTACACGGTAACCACGTCATCCCCCATGTGAACGATTTCGTTGATGTCGACTACAGTGCGGTCGCACGCGCATTCGGCGTTCATGGTCACCGGATCACCGATCCTCGTGAATTGCCGGATAGGATGCGCGAAGCCCTGCACACGGATGTACCTACACTCCTCGATGTGATCGTCGACAAAGAGGTATATGCACCGGTGACGAACTTCGAACGTGTGTCGGCCCGAAGCATCTGATCAAAGAGAGAAAGAACTATGAAACGCAGCATTGAGAGGATTCTGACCACTCACACAGGCAGTTTGCCTCGACCAGACAACCTGATGCAAATGATGATTGCCAAAGAGCAAGGGAAGCCGGTGGATGCAAGCGAGCTTGCCGAAACTGTACATAATGCTGTAGCTGAGGCGGTCAAACACCAGGTCGCCGTCGGCATCGACATTATTTCCGACGGTGAGATGAGCAAGATCGGCTTCGCCAATTACGTCAAGGACCGCCTGACCGGGTTTAGCGGCCGGTCAAATCCCCTCATTGCACAAGATATCCTGGACCATCCAGACCTGTATGTGCTGCGCCGCAATGAAGGCGGAGGCCGCAACTTTATCCCGGCGTGTACCGGGCCCATCAGCCTGCGCGACCAGGATGCCGTACACCGCGATATCGCAAATTTCAAGGCCGCTCTACAAGAAGTGCAGCCTGAAGGGGTCTTCATGCCTGCCGCCTCGCCTGGGGCAATCGCCCAGGTGATGCAGAACAGCTATTATCCCACCCAGGAAGCCTATCTCTACGCCCTCGCGGACGCTATGCGCTACGAGTATCAAGCT
>WNEZ01002166.1_pt1 | contig 16739 bp, 16 predicted proteins | sample 5400521 | NCBI WGS metagenome assembly WNEZ01 (sample SAMN13153339, study PRJNA577476) | soil metagenome | isolation source: 120 cm saprolite under Douglas fir tree site 2 hole 1 replicate 1 | place: USA:California | collected 2015-04-18
CCGCGGCGGTCGGGCGCCGCCTGATGCGCGAGCGGTCCGGGCGTTTGCAGCAGCAGCCGCTGGTTGCGGTAGAAGGCGGCGAGATGCGCGAACATCTCCACGGCGGGATCGGGGGTGCGAAACACGGGAATGCTCGCCTCCTGCAGGAGCTTGCGCGCGACAGCGACGCTCGCCTCGCCCATCCAGCAGGCGATGAGCGGTTTCGCCGCGCCGCGCGCCGTTTCCGCGACCACGCGCGCGATCTCTTCTGCGTCGGTCATCGCCTGCGGCGTGAGTATCGTCAATACGCCATCGACGCCCTCGTCGGCCAGACAGGCGGCGACGGCGGCGCTATAGCGCTCGCTTCCGGCGTCTCCGATGAGATCGACCGGATTGCCGTGCGACCAGTTGGAGGGAAGCACGCGGCGCAGCGCCTCCACCGTGGCGGCGGACAGCTCGGCGAGCGCGAGGCCGAAATCCGCTGCGCGGTCGGCCGCCATGACCCCGGGGCCGCCGCCGTTGGTGATCACCGCGAGGCGGTCCCCTTGCGGCCGCACGCGCGATGCGAGCGCCTGCGCCACAGCCACGAGTTGCCCGATGCTGCTCACCCGAACGACGCCTGCGCGCTTGACCGCGGCGTCGAACACGTCGTCCGTCCCGACGATGGCGCCGGTGTGCGACACCGCCGCGCGCGATCCCGCGGGATGGCGGCCGACCTTCATGACGATGACCGGCTTCACGCGCGCCGCCGCGCGCAGGCTCGAGAGAAAGCGCCGCGCATCGCGTATACCCTCGATATAGAGAAGGATGTGCTCGGTCTTCGGATCGTTCGCGAGGTAGTCGACGATCTCGCCGAAGTCGATGTCGGTCGAACCGCCGAGCGAGACGACGCTCGAGAAGCCCACCTTGTTGGGCGCCGCCCAGTCGAGCATCGCGGCGCACACCGCCCCCGACTGCGAAACCAGCCCGAGCGACCCGGCAAGCGCGGTGCCGCGCGCGAAAGTGGCGTTCAGTCCGATCTCCGGCCGCATGATCCCGAGGCAATTGGGACCGACGAGTCGCAAACGGTGGCGGCGGGCGTTATCCAGGACCGCGCGCTCGAGCGCCCGGCCTTCCGGGCCGGCTTCGGAAAAGCCGGCGGTGATCACCACCGCGGCGCGGACCCCGGCCTGGCCGCACCGGTCGATGACCTCAGGCACGGTGCGCGCCGGTGTCGCGATCACCGCGAGTTCCACCGGCTGCGGCAGCTGCCCGACGGACGCGTAGCAAGGCACGCCGCGCACGCTCGCGTATTTCGGATTGACTGCGAACAGCGGACCCTTGAAACCCGCGGCCAGCATGTTGGAGATCAGCGTCGCGCCGACCTTGCCGCTCAGTTCGCTCGCGCCGACGATCGCGACCGACGCCGGTTCGAAGAGCGGCGTGAGGTAATGGCGATTCGGGATGTCTCTGGCGACATCGGCGTTCATGAAATGGAGCAAATCCTCCGGCTTGTCACCTCACCAGCAGCACCGGGATGGTCGAGATGTTAACCACCCGGTTTGCGCAGGAACCGAGCAGCAGGTTGGCCACCGTGCTCATTCCGCGGGTGCCCATCATGATGAGATCGCACCGGGTGAGCCTCGCCTGCCTGACGATGGTCTCGGCCACAGGCCCCACGAGCATGCGGGGGGAATACCCGATCCCCGCCGCGTCGAGGAGCTTCCTCGCCTTCGACAGAGCCGCCTTTCCCTCCCGATCGTAATAGCGCCGGACCTGGCTCGCCCCGACCACGGCGCTCATCCCGCGAATCCTGGGCACGGGCAGATGCACGTTGACCAGCTCGACCCCGGGCTTTTCGCGATACCAGTCGGCGTGCTCAATCAGACATTTGACGGCCTTGAGCGAGTGCTTGGAGCCGTCCACCGCGAGCAGAATTTTCATCGATGATTTCCTGGAAGTTGGGGATCGGTGTTTGACCTAGGGGCGTTTCAGCGAGCGAAGACGCTTCGCCGCGTCCCGCTTGACTGCGGCTGTGCCGAATTTGAAGCGCGCGGGTGCCGTCTTTTCGTCCTCGCGCGGCGCACTGCTTCTGCGGCGCACGCCCGAGGAAGCTTTCCGCCGCGGCGCGCCTCGCCTGAAAGCCGCAGTCACCTCGGCGAGCGCGGGCGCAGTGGTGCCGTCCTTGAAGCCTTCGAGCCTGCGATAGAGATCGGCGGCCGCCAGGTGAAAGCCTCCGGGCAGGCCCGCAGCCTCGAAGCTCGCCGCGATCTCTTCCATCTCGCCGATCCAGCGCCAGGCCTTGCGTGCCTGCGCAGTAACGACCTCGGAGCGCTTCGGAAGCTCGGGCTGCGAGCGTTTCCATTCTTCGAGCAGCGCCGCTTCGACCCCTTCGTGTGTCGCGAGCGCGCGGATCGCGGCGAGGAGCGCGGTGGCGCCTTTGGTCCAGGCCGCGTAGCAGGCCTTGAGCGCGGAGGCCGCGCCGGCGGCGCCTTCGAGTGGAATCGCTTCGAGGTTGCTGCCCGCGAACACGGCCGCGATGTCCCTCGCGCGCCCGCCCGACAGATAGATGCGCGAGCTCACACCTCGAATCGGCGGGGGTCCGATGATGCCGCCATCGACGAACGTCGCCTCGGCGGCTTCGACCACGCGGCCGATAGTGCGTACCGTCGCGGGCGAGATCGCGTTCGCGTCGATATAGACGCCGCTGAAGCCGTGGCCGGCAACCTCGCGGGCGAGCGCAAGCGCGCCGTGCGGCGGACACACCGACAGCACGATGTCGGCCACGCCGAGCGCGCGCTCGAGCGCGCCGAGATCTTCGAGCCCCGCGGCTTTGGCGCGGGAGCGCGTCGCCGCGCTGCGGCCGGCCGACGCCCAGACGACCCGCAGGCCGAGTCCGCCGAGGCAGGCGCCGATCGCGGAGCCCATTTCGCCGGGATGGAGCAGTGCGACCGTTTTCATCGCCATGGGATCGCCGCCCGAGTCAATGTCCCGGCGTGATGATCTGGATGTGGTGGCGGCTCACGTTGAGAAAGGGCGCGGTCATGACCTTGCGGTCCCCGAGCTCCCAGACTTCGGCCTCGGTCACCGCGATGAAGTCCTTCGCCTCGACCATGTAGTCGGTCACTCGCGCGCCGGGCATCAGCTCGATGTAACCCTTGATGCGGTACGTTCCGGTCAGGATGGTTACTTTCGTCTTGTTCGGATCGGCCATGGCCTCGCTCCTTGCTCGATCTGCTCCGCCCCTCTCCAACGATCATTGTAGTGCATGCGCGTCCCGCCGAGACGGGGCGCTATAATCCAGCGCCAGAGACTCGAGCAACGAAGTGAAAACCTATCGCCACAACGTCGCCGTTCACTGGGGCGACACCGATCCCGCACGCATCGTCTTTTATCCGAACTATTTCGAGTGGTTCGACCAGAGCACGCGGCTATTTTTCGACTCCGTGGGCCTGGATTGGGATTCGCTCGGGAAGAAATACGGCATCATGGGGCTGCCGATCGTCGAGGCAAAGGCGCGCTTCCTCGCGCCCTGCAAGTTCCGCGACGAGATCGTGATCGAGTCCCACGTCGGCAAGTGGAACGACAAGACCTTCGAGGTCAGCCACGCCGTCGTGAACCGCGGCGTGCGCGCAGTCGAAGGCTACGAGATCCGCGTCTGGGCGCACCGTCATCCCGAAGACCCGGACCGCCTGAAGGCGATGCCGATACCGGCGGAGATCAAGGCGGCGTTCGAGTAGCGCCCATGCCCAAGCAGATCATCACCTCGCACAGCGCCCCCACCACGGGCTTCACCGACAAGGGCACGCCCTCGCCGCTCGCGCAGGCGATCCGCGCTGGAAATCTGCTTTTCGTATCGGGTCAGGGGCCGCTCGATCCGAAAACGCGCGAGGTGGTGAGCGCCGACATCCGCGAGCAGACGAAGCAGACCCTGACGAACCTCAAGAGCGTCCTCGCCGCTGCGGGGCTGGATTTCACGCACGTCGTGAACATGCGCGTGGTGCTGAGAAACGCCGAAGACTTTCCAGCGTTCAACGAGGCCTTCCGGGAGTTCCTTCAGGGCGAAAATGTCACGCGCACCTGCATCGGCGCGACGCCCCACCGCAAAGGCGTCAACGTCGAGATCGACTGCGTCGCCGCATTCGAGTAGTCCGCCTTGTTGTTTCGCTGCCTAGCCGTCCGCGCGCTTCGCCCTTGCAGCGTACTCCACACCTTTCGCCATCCTGTATACGCTCTCCGTCACCGGCATGGGCACACCGAGCTCTTCTGCTTTCCTGACGATGTAGCCGGTCATGGCCTCGAGCTCGGTCTCGCGACCGGCCTCGATGTCCTGCGCCATCGAGCCGGCGTGTTTGGTGAGCGGCGCCTCGCCAGAGCGTATTTTCTTGACGAGGTACATCGGATCGAATTCGAGCTTGATCCCCAGCGCCTCCGCGACGCGGACGCATTCGGTCGCCATGTCGTCGATGAGCGCGCGCATCTCGGGCACTTCGTAGCGCGCGGCGTTCACGCCCTGCACGATCGCGCCTATGGGATTCATGACGCTGTTGAAGATGAACTTCCCCCAGATGGCGCCGCGCGGATCGGCGACCACCTTGGTCGGAAGCCCCGACCGCGTCATCAATTCTCCGAGCCACGCAATTGATTCCACTTTTCCCCGCGCGGGCCCGAGCCAGGAGTCCTCGCCGTGCACGAGGTGGTGCACGCGACCAGGCCCGTCGTATCGCGCCGCCTCGAACGAAACGCCGTGCGCGACGTCGAGATCGCTGATCCGCGCGAGCAGCTCCTCGTTGCCCATGCCGTTCTGGAAGGTGACGAGCACGGGACGGCCTTCGAGTGCCGGACGAATCGAAGCGAATGCCGCCTCCGTCGCCTGCGATTTCACCAGGATGATCACGGCATCGAAGGGGCGCTTGCCCATTTCAGCAGCGCTTGCGAAAGCCGCGAGCTTCGTCGCCGATTCGGTACAGCCGGTGAGTTTCAGGCCGTCTTTCCGGATCACCTCGACGTGCGCCCGGTTCGCATCGAGCACCGCGACCTCGGCGACCTTCGCCAGATAGGCCGCGTAAAGGCCGCCTATCGCCCCCGCTCCCACGATGAGAATGCGTCTGCGTTCCGCCATTCGGAAAACCCCGGCCGCATGATAGCCCTTATCGCGGGCGGGACCCGCCGCGTTTATCATTGAGCCCATGGTGGAAAAATTGCGACCCATCCGGCGCGTGGTCACCGGAAACGACGCGCAAGGAAGATCCCGGGTGCTGTTCGACAGCGCGGCGCCCAACGTCAATCCGGGCGCGGTGAGCGCGAGCGCGGGAATGACGGACATCTGGGTCTTCGACAGCTGCCCCGCGCTCATCTCGGGTGAGCGCGACGACGGCAACCTGCCCTTTCACTTCGAGCCCCCGGAAAAAGGCGGCCATCTGCGCATCGTCCAGTCTGCGGGACGGCCGGAGAATTACGATCCCGCCCGCGATGCTGCGGCGGTGCCGCTGCACGCGCCGCGGCAAAGGCCCGGCGGCACCTGGGACCGCGGCGGACAGAACGCCCACAGCTCGCCCGTCCACAAGTCGGCGACCGTCGACTACGGCATCCTTCTCGAAGGCGAGCGCGTGCTGCTCCTCGACGACGGCGAACGCGTCATGAAGCCGGGCGATGTCGTGGTGCAGCTCGGCAACTGGCACGGCTGGACCAATCCGGTAAGCGGCAGCCTCATGGCCTTCGTCATGATGGGGGCGAAGTTCGAAGAATGAAGGCGAAACCGGTTCGCAGGATCGTCTGCGCCGACGGGCGGGACGGAAAATCGAAGGCGATCGAGGACGGGCCTGCGCTGGACGTGCACACCGATCCGGCGCGCCCGGGGTTTTCATCGACCCTCATCTGGGCGACCGACGCGACGCCGGCGCGAATCGACGGAGCGAGCGAGCCTGCCTGTTCCGCCCACCCGCTCTCTCCTCCGCCGGGCGGGTCGCTTTGCCGCATCGTCACCTTTCCGCCCGATCAAGCGCTCCGGGGCGGCGCGCGCGCGCGGCACGCCGGCATGCAGAAGACGCGCACCCTCGATTTCTGCCTGGTTCTGGAAGGCGAGATCACCCTCGTGCTCGACGCCGAGGAAGTGGAGCTGAAGGCGGGCGACACCGTCGTGCAGCGGGGGACCCGCCACGCGTGGAGCAACCGCTCGGACTCGCCGTGCGTAGTCGCGATGTCCTCGCACGACGCGACCTATTAAGAACCCTTACCGCTCTATGCTAGAAATCGATATGGCGACGCCGGCGTTTGCGCGGCTCGTGTCCGCGGTCGCGCCGCTCGACCGCATTTATCAGGGCCTGAGCTTCGGCGAGGGGCCGCTGTGGAACCGGCGCGACGGGACATTCCTCTGGGTGGACATCGTCGGCGACACCATCTACCGCTGGAAACCCGGCGTGGGCGCCGAGGTTTTCATCCGGCCTTCGAACAAGGCGAACGGCCTCACTTTCGACAAGGAAGGGAGACTGTGCGTGGCGGGTTGGGCGTCGCGCTCGGTGTGGAGGGTCGAGCGCGACGGCAGCGTCACGACGCTCGCCTCGCACTACCAGGGAAAGCGCATCAACAGCCCGAACGACATCGTGGTGCGCTCGGACGGCGCGATCTATTTCACCGATTCCCCCGGCGCGCTCTACAACGTCGGCATGGCCTCCGAGGACCTGCAGCAGTACCTCGACTTCCAGGGCGTGTTCCGCATCTCGCCTGACGGCGCGAAGCTCGACGCGGTGATCACCGACACCGTGTATCCGAACGGGCTCGCGTTCACGCCCGACGAGTCGGTGCTCTACGTGAACGACACGCGCCTCGGCGAGATCCGCGCCTACGATATGCGACCCGACGGAAGTTGCGGCCCGATGCGCCTCTTTCACAAGCTCGCCGGAAGCGAGCCCGGCATCGCCGACGGAATGAAGGTGGACCGCGAAGGCAACGTCTATTGCACCGGCCCCGGCGGCATTCACGTGATCGGCTCCGACGGAAAGCTGCTCGGCCGCATCCGCATCCCGGACCACTGCACCAACATGGCCTGGGGCGACGCGGATTGGCGCTCGCTCTATATCACGACTTACGGCTCGGTGTTCCGCACCCGCGTGAACGAACCGGGCGTCCCGGTCTGGTAGGCGGCGTGAATTAATGAGCAAGTCGCGGCGCGCACACGAACCCTGTCTTTCCATATCGGTCTAAAATGTTCCAACTACCCAGTGTTCGGACCGAAGACGAACCATGCGCGCAATCGGACAGTATGAACGGCTCACCCGGCCGGCGGTGCTCATCGGCGCTGCCTTAGGGCTGGGCGCGCGCGATCCGCGCTGCAGCCGGGGTCCGCATCAACTGCTTGCCGGTGGGCTGCTGGCGCACCTTTCCGCTCAAGGCGCCGATGTGCTCTGGCGCGTCACGCTGCAGCCTCAGCTTCGCCGCGGCAAATCCCGGGATGGCGCGATCATCGATTTCTGCGCGCGCCTGGCGCGCGAGGTGAGCGCGGTCGTCGGCGCAGGGGAATTTCCGATCGTGCTCGGCGGCGACCACAGCTGCGCGATCGGAACCTGGAGCGGCGCGGCCAAGGCTGTGTCTGCCCGCGGTCCTCTGGGGCTGGTCTGGATCGACGCCCACATGGATAGCCACACGCCGTCGACCAGCCCCAGCGGCATGCGGCACGGAATGCCGCTCGCCGCGCTGCTCGGGCACGGCACGGATCCGGAGCTCGCCCGAGGCGCCGAAGGGCCGCTCGCGCCCCAGCACCTGTGCCTCGTAGGCGTCCGCAGCTATGAGTCCGAGGAGGCCGCTCTCCTCGCCGAGCTCGGCGTGAAGATCTTCCCGATGACGGAAATCGAGGAGCGCGGCATCGACGCGGTGCTCGACGACGCGGTCCGCATCGCGAGCACCGGCACCGCCGGCTACGGAATCTCGATCGATTTGGACGCGCTCGAGCCGAGCGATGCGCCCGGCGTGGGCACGCCGGTCGCCGGCGGCATCCCCGCGGGCGGCCTCATCGCGGCGTTGCGCAATTTTTCCGCCGACCACTCTTTGCTCGCGCTCGAAGTCGTCGAATACAACCCGCATCTCGATCGCGGGCGCAAGACCGCAGTGATCGTTGAAGAGATCCTCGCTGCGGTGCTTGGGGCGCCGGCTGCGTCGGCGCGTTCGCCGGAGGAACTCGAGCGCTCGTTTGGCGCGCGCAATTACGATTCCCTCCCCGTAGTGCTGGTGCGCGGGCGAGGCGCCTACCTATGGGACGACCATGGGCGGCGTTATCTCGACTTGATGTCCGCGTATTCCGCGGTGAGCCACGGCCACTGCCATCCGCGGCTCGTCGCGGCGCTCTCGCGCCAGGCTCAGACGCTTGCCGTTACTTCGCGGGCGTACTACAACACGCGTTTGCCGCTGTTTCTCGAACGCCTGTGCCGGCTCACCGGACAGGATCAGGCGCTGCCCACGAACACGGGTCTCGAGGCCGTCGAAACCGCGCTCAAAGCAGCGCGCAAATGGGCGTACAAGGTGAAGGGCGTCCCTGAAGACTCGGCGGAAATCATCGCCTGCAGCGGAAACTTCCACGGTCGCTCGATCGCGATCATCGCGATGTCCGCCGAGCGGCAGTACCGCGATGGGTTTGGGCCGTTTCCGCGGGGATTCAAGCTTGTGCCCTTCGGCGACGCGAAGGCATTCGAGCGCGCGATCACGGCGAGCACCGCGGCGTTTCTGGTTGAGCCGATTCAGGGCGAGCAGGGCATCATCGTCCCTCCGCGCGGCTATCTCGCCGAATGCGAACGCATCTGCCGCAGGCACAACGTGCTGCTCATCGCCGACGAAGTCCAGACTGGGCTGGGGCGCACCGGTCGGCTGCTCGCCTGCGACCACGAGGGCGTGAAGCCCGACGGACTGATCCTCGGCAAAGCCCTGGGCGGCGGACTGCTGCCGGTATCGGCGTTTCTCGGCCGACGCGAGGTGATGGGCGTGTTCGAGCCGGGCGATCACGGCAGCACCTTCGGCGGCAACCCGCTCGCAGCTGCGGTTGCGCTCGAGGCGCTCGACGTTCTGGTGGAGGAGCGCCTGGTCGAGCGCTCGGCTGAACTGGGCAAGATCCTGCTCTCGGGCTTGCGCGCAATCGACAGCCCCTTGGTGCGCGAGGTCCGCGGCCTGGGCCTATTCAGCGGCATCGATATCGACCCGGCTTGGGCAAGCGCGCGCGAGGTGGTCATGCGGCTGCTTGCGCGCGGAATCCTTAGCAGGGATACCCACCACACCGTCGTGCGCGTCGCTCCGCCCCTGGTGATCAACCGCACGCAGCTCGAGTGGGCGTTGAAAAACATCCGCGGCGTGCTCGCCGAGATCGAGCGCGGTTTTAAAAGAGCCGCATGAACTAAATCGGTCCCAAGGACACCTCACTGCGACTCACGTAAGATTCGGGCACTGTGGATTGCCCGGACTCTCCCTTTGAACTGCCGCAACCAGCTTTTCCCGGCGCGCAGATCTCGTAGGGGCAAGGGCGTGGCGTGGACATTCGAGAAAGTCGCCGGCCCCTTCGAGGGGCCGACCGGCGGCCTCTCCTGGGACGGAAACGGAATGCTCTTCTCCGCGATCGCCGAGGGCCGCATCCTGCGCTACGAGCCCGCGAGCGGAAAGCTGAGCGTCCTGCGCAAGTACACCAATCGCACCAACGGTCTCGCCTTCGCGCCCGACGGCGCCTTGTACGGCTGCCAGGAAAGCTCGCGGCGCGTGATCCGTTTCGCCGAGGACGGATCAACGACCACGACGGCCTTTCTGCTCGACGGCAGCTATCACAACCAGCCGAACAACCTTGCGATCGATTCCAAGGGCCGGGTCTGGTTCTCCGACCCCTGGAGCGAACTGCGCGCATCCGGACCGCAGATCTTCCCTCCGCTCGAGCACGCCTCGGTGCTGCGCCTCGAGCTCGATTCCTTCCGCACGCTGTGGAGCATCCGCCGCATGACCTACGATACCGTCGCGCCGCGCGCGGTCGCCTTGTCGCCGGACGAATCGACTCTATACGTCGCCGAAACCGACAACTCGCCGCAGGGCCTTCGCGAGCTGCGCGCCTACCCGATTCTCCCGGACGATACGCTCGGGCCGCACGCGGTGCTGCACGCATTCGGGCGCGATCACCGGGGCGAGCACCGCGGCATCGAGGGCATGTGCACCGATAGCGAAGGCAACATCGTCGCCTGCACCGGATGGAGAAAGGCCGGGCCGGGGCCGCTCGTCTGCGTGTTTTCCCCGGGCGGTGCCCTCGTCGAATCGCATCCGGTACCCTCGGACAAGCCGATGAACTGCGCGTTCGGCGATGCCGATCTCGCTAGCCTCTATGTGACGACCGCGGGCGGCGAGCTTCTGCGCGTACGCAACTGCGGGCGCCGGGGGCGCGTTCTTCCGACGGCGCGCGGGAGAGCGCAATGAAACTCGCGCGGTGGCTGATGCTCGCGGCGATCGCGGCGGGAAACGCGTTCGCTCAGGACTATCCCGCGAAACCCATCCGCTTCATCGTCGGCCCTGGTCCCGATGCGCTCGCGCGCGTGATCGGGCAAAAGCTCACCGACGCCTGGGGGCAGCCCGTCATCATCGACCAGCGCGGCGGCGGGGGCGGAACGATCTCGGCCGAGGCGGTGGCGAAGGCGGCGCCCGACGGCTACACGCTGCTCCTCGCGACCGGAACGCACACCATCAATCCGAGCATGTACAAGGTCTCCTACGACATGGTGCGCGACTTCGCCCCGGTGACCCTGCTCGCGTCCACCCCGTTCATCCTCGCGGTGCATCCGTCTGTGCCCGCGAATTCCGTCGGCGAATTCATCAGGCTCGCCAAGTCGAAGCCCGGCGCTCTCAACTACGGCTCGGGCGGCAGCGGCACGCCTCCGCATCTGGCCACGGAATTGTTCAAGACCCTGGCCGGCGTCAACATCGTGCACGTTCCCTACAAGACGGTCGCGGCGGCGATCACCGATCTCATCGCCGGGCAGCTGCAAGTGATGTTCACCGTCGGCCCGGCCGGCCTGCCACAGATACGCGCAGGCAGAATCCGCGGCCTGGCGGTATCGACCGCGAAGCGCTCTGCCTTCGCGCCCGAGCTTCCCACCGTCGCCGAAGCGGGCCTCGCGGGTTTCGACGTGTTCGGCTGGAACGGGCTGCTCGCACCGGCGGGGACGCCGAAACCCGTGATCGCGAAGCTGCACGGCGAAATCACCCGGGCGCTGCGGTCGGCTGAGGTCCGGGAGCGCATTGCGAGCTTCGGCTTCGACCCGGTCGGCAATACGCCCGAGGAGTTCGGCGAGTTCGTCAAGGCCGACATCGCGCAGTGGGCGCGGGTTGCGAAGGAAAGCGGCGCACGCGTCGACTGACGCGCTCCGTCATGAAGGAGGTCACGATGGTTTTGATGCGAACTTTCGTCGCGGCGCTGTTCCTGTGCATGTGTACCGTCAGCATCGCGCAGGAATATCCGACCAAGGCGATTCGCCTCATCGCGCCGTTCGCGCCGGGCGGACCGACCGATCTTTTCGCGCGCCTGATGGGCGGGAAGCTCGGCGAGCGGCTCGGCCAGCCGGTGGTGGTGGAGAACCGGCCCGGGGCCGGCGGCAGCGTCGGCGCGGAAGTCGCAGCAAAGGCCGCGCCCGACGGCTACACCATCGTGCTCGTGTCATCGAGCTTCGCCGTCAACGCCACGCTGTATCCGAAGCTGCCCTACGACACGCTGAAGGATTTCGCTCCGGTCACGCTGCTCGCCTCGGCGCCCTTCCTGCTCGCGTCCCACACCGGTGTTTCCGCGAGCTCGGTGCGCGAGCTGATCGCGCTCACGAAAGCGAACCCCGGAAAGCTCAACTACGGCTCGGGCGGGAGCGGCTCCGGTCCGCATATCGTCGCGGAGCTCTTCAAATCGGCCGCGGGCCTGGACATCGTGCACATACCCTACAAGGGAACCGGCCCGCTCACCACGGCTCTCGTGGCCGGAGACGTGCAGCTCGCTTTCGGCAATATCTTCGCGCTCGTTCCGCAGGTGAAATCCGGCCGCTTGCGGGCGGTCGCGGTCACCGGGGCCGAGCGCTCGAGCGCGCTGCCCGATGTGCCCACGGTCTCGGAGTCGGGTCTTCCGGGGTTCGAGGCGGTGGGCGTACACGGACTGCTGGCTCCCGCGGCCACGCCCCGGCGCATCATCGAGAAGCTGAACGGGGAATGTGTCGCCATCCTGCGCTCGCCCGAGGTGCGCGCGCAGCTCGCCTCCGAAGGCGCGGAGGCGATCGGCAATACTCCGGAGCAGTACGCCGCCCACCTCGCCAACGACGTGCAGAAATGGGGAAAGCTGATCAGGGAGCGCGGCATCCGCGCCGATTGAGCGCGTGGCGAAGCACATAGCCTGCATCACCTTCGATTTCGACGCGATGTCCGGCTGGATCGCGCGCGGCATGACCACGCCGACGCCGGTGTCGCGCGGCGAGTTCGGCGTGATCGGCGCCGCGCGCATCCTGGCGCTGCTGAAGGAGCACGGCATTCCGGCGACCTGGTTCATTCCCGGGCACACCCTGGAAACCTATCCGAAGGCTTGCGAGCGGGTGCTCGAGGCGGGGCACGAGATCGGCCACCACGGCTGGACGCATGTGCCGCCCGCGAGCCTCTCGCGCGACGAGGAGGAAGCGGAGCTGGTGCGCGCGAACGAGCAGATCAAGAAGCTCACCGGCCGCTACGCACGCGGTTACCGCTCCCCGTCATGGGACCTGAGCCCGCATTCGGTCGAGCTGCTTCTCGAGCACGGCTTTTATTACGAAAGCAGCATGATGGGTAACGACACCACTCCCTACCGCGTGCGGCTCGGCGACCGGATCGAGCTGCAGAAACCCGCGGCGTTCGGGAAGGAATCGCGCTTGATCGAGATGCCGATCAGCTGGTCGCTCGACGACTACCCGCATTTCGAGTTCGTGCGCACTCAGAGCGCCGTGCTGCAGGGACTGATGAACGCGAGCGGAGTGCTCGCCAACTGGATCGACGATTTCCTCTACATGAAGCGGGAGATGGACTGGGGAATCATCACTTACACCTTTCACCCCTTCGTCATCGGCCGCGGCCACCGCATGCTGGCGCTGGAGCGCTTGATCGAGCGGCTCTCCGCCGAGGGCGCGGAGTTCATGCGCATGGACGCCGCGGCTGAGTCCTTCGACCAGCGCTCGCCTTACAAGTGAATCCCGGCCTCGACCACCGGACGCAGAATTGGCAGGTACGAAAGCCGGCGGTGCGCTCGCGGCGCGGCATCGTCGCATCGCAGCATCGCCTCGCAGCCGAAATCGGGGCCGAGACGCTCGCCGCCGGAGGCAACGCGGTCGATGCCGCCGTCGCCGCCGGCTTCGCGCTCGCCGCCGTCGAGCCGTGGAACAGCGGCCTCGGCGGAATCGGCTACATGCTCGTCTACCTCGCGAAGGAAAATCGCGTCGAGGTGGTCGACTTCGGTCCGGTCTCGCCGAGCGCGCTCGACCCAGCCGATTTCCCCTTGAGCGGCGGCTTGGCGGGCGACCTTTTCGCCTGGCCCGCGGTCGCCGAAGACCGCAATGTCCACGGGCCGCTGTCCTTTGCGATACCGGGGGAGGTCGACGGCCTGGGCCTTGCGCTCGAGCGCTTCGGCACGCAAACGCTCGCGACGGTCCTGCGGCCGGCGATCGATCTGGTAGAAGAAGGAATTTCCGTCGACTGGTATCTGACGCTCAAGATCGCGACTCTGGCGAGCGAGCTCGCGCGCTACAGCGTGACCCGCGACATCTGGCTCCCGGCGGGAATGCCGCCCGCCACGCCGCCGGACACACCGCTCCGAAGGCTCAAGCTCGCGGGACTTGCCGATACCTTGAGACGGCTGGCGCGCGCCGGGCGCCGCGACTTCTACGAAGGCGATATCGCCGCCGCCATCGCCAAAGACATCCATGCCATGGGCGGTGTGCTCGGGCTGGAGGACCTCAAACAATACAGGGCACGCATCGTTGCGCCGACAGAATGCGATTACCGCGGCGCTACGCTAGCGCTTGCCCCGCAGCTCACCGCGGGCCCGAGCATGGCCTGGGCGCTCGGCCGGCTCGCTGACCGTAGGTTCGAGCGGGGCGGGCCGCACGCCGACGCCTTCGTGGCGTACGCCGAAGTGCTGCGCGAAGCCTATGCGCAGCGATTGCAGACCATGCGAGCCGATGGCCGCGCCCCGTCGAGCACGACCCATCTCAACGCAATCGATCGCGACGGCAACATGGTGGCGCTGACGCAGACGCTGCTCTCGGTGTTCGGCAGCAAGGTCGTCCTGCCCGCCACGGGCATCCTGATGAACAACGGCGTCATGTGGTTCGATCCGCGTCCCGGCGCACCGAACTCGCTAGCGCCCGCGAAACGGCCGCTCACCAACATGTGCCCCGTGATCGCCCGCCGCAAGGGAAAACCGTGGTTCGCGATCGGCGCCTCCGGCGGTCGCAAGATCTTTCCCGCGGTGCTGCAGATCGCTTCGTTTCTCATCGACCACGGCATGAGCCTCGAGGACGCTTTCCATCAGCCGCGCATCGACGCAAGCGGCGGCGAGCACGTCGGCATCGATCCGCTGCTGCCGCAGGAAGTGAAAAGTGCGCTGAGCGAAAAATTTACCGTGCATCCGGCCGAATTAGCGGTCTACCCGGCGAACTTCGCCTGCCCGAGCGCGGTGCTGGAGGAGCTTCGCACCGGCGAGCGTTTCGGAATGAGCGACGTGATGTCGCCCTGGTCGGGCGCCGCCGCCGAGAACGAACCGTGATCCGCGCGGCGATCGTCGGCCTCGGCAGGTGGGGGCAAAACCTCGTCGCGAGCGTGCAGGGCAGGAGCGACGCGATCCGTTTCGTCGCCGGCGCGACGCGCACTCCGGAAAAGGCCCAAGGCTTCGCCGACAAGCACGGCTTTCCGCTCCATGACCGCTACGAAAAATTGCTCGCCGACCCCGCGATCGACGCGATGGTGCTCGCCACGCCGCACAGCTTTCACGCCGAGCAGATCATCGCCGCGGCTGGAGCGCGCAAGCACGTCTTCGTCGAAAAGCCGTTCGCGCTCGCTTCGCGGGACGCAAGAGCAGCGGTGCGCGCCTGCGCCGAGAACAAGCTGACGCTCGCGATCGGCTACAACTGGCGCTTTCAGCCCGCGCTGCAGGAAATAAAGGTCATGCTGGCCGACGGGCGGCTCGGGAAACTCCTGCACATGGAGGGCAATTTCTGCGGCCCCAGCGTGTACCGCTACGGGCGCGAACACTGGCGCCAGAGCCGCGACGAGGGACCCGCGGGCGGCATGACCGGGCGTGGCGTGCACCTCGTCGATGCCATGCTCTGCCTCTCGGGGAAAATCGAGTCGGTGGTCGCGCAGAGCTCTCGCCGCGTCCGGGATTTCGGCCTCGATGACACGACCTCGATGCTGTTCCGCTTCCAGAGCGGCGCGACCGGCTATCTCGGCACCGTGATCGCCACGGCGGAGACCTGGCGCCTGCAAGTCTTCGGCGCGAACGGCTGGGCCGAGGTCGGCGGCGTCGAGCACCTCGCCACCTGGCAGCTCAAAGTCTGCACCATCGACCGGGAGAATCTGCACCTGCACCGCGGGCCGCAGGTCATGACCTTTCCCGAAACCAGCACCGAGCGCGCCGAGCTCGAGCATTTCGCGCAAGCCGCGATGGCGCGACGTCCGCTGGCCACCACAGGCGGCGACGAATTGCACGGTGTGGCGGTGCTCGAAGCGATTCTCGAGTCGGCGCGGGACGGAGCCAGGGTCCGCATCGCTTGAAAACTGAGAGAATAGCCGCGACTACCCGGGAGGAATCGCCCATGCGAAATCTCGTCACCTTGCTTGCGGGCGCGACGCTCGCGATGTGGGCCGCGGCCTGTTGGCCTCAAGCCGGCAGCCCGAGCTTTCCCACGAGACCGGTTCGAATGGTGGTGGCCTTCACGCCCGGCGGCGGAACCGACATCATCGCGCGGATCGTGGCGCAGAAACTCGGCGAGCGCTGGGGCCAGCCGGTGGTGGTGGAAAACCGCGCCGGCGCCTCTGGCAATATCGGGACCGACCTGGTGGCGAGGAGCGCGCCCGACGGCTATACGCTGCTGATGGCGTTTTCCTCCCACGCGAGCAACCCCGCGCTCTACGGCAAGCTGCCGTTCGACATCAACAAGGACTTCAGTTCCATCACGCTGATCGGGTCCGCGCCGATGGTGGTGATCGCGAGCCCCGCGTTTCCCGCGAAGACGCTTGGACAGCTGATCGAGTACGCCCGCTCGCGTCCCGGCGCGGTGAAGTTCGGGTCCTCGGGCATCGGGACCCCCGTGCACCTCGCCGGCGAGCTGATGATGCAGCTCACCGGAATCAAAATGGTCCACGTGCCCTACAAGGGCATCGCGCCGGCGATGACCGCCATTCTCGCCGGGGAGATCGAGATCACCTACGTGGCGGTGCTGACCGGCCTGCAGCATTTCAAGGCGGGCAAGTTGAGTCCCCTCGCGGTGGCCGGCCGCAGCCGCTATCCGGCGCTGCCCGACGTGCCGACGGCCGCGGAGGCGGGCCTCGCCGGCTACGAAATCGATTTCTGGTACGCGTTGCTCGGGCCGGCCGGGATGCCGGCGCCGCTGGTCGCGCGCATCCAGCGCGATGCCGCGGCTATCCTCACGACACCGGAAATGAAGGAGAGCCTGCTCGCCCAGGGCTGCGTCGCGGCGGGCAGCGGGCCCGAGGAACTTTCCGCACGGATCAAGGGCGACTACGAGCTCTGGGCGAAAGTAATCAAGACTGCG
>WNEZ01010462.1_pt1 | contig 16734 bp, 16 predicted proteins | sample 5400521 | NCBI WGS metagenome assembly WNEZ01 (sample SAMN13153339, study PRJNA577476) | soil metagenome | isolation source: 120 cm saprolite under Douglas fir tree site 2 hole 1 replicate 1 | place: USA:California | collected 2015-04-18
CGGTCCCTCTCCCTGGCGCCCCCCGGTGGTTGTCATGCGCCCATGAAAGCATCACAGTGGTGTAGGCAGGGCCGATTTGGGCCTATCGTCAGGTGTCGTTCGGCGTCACCGACGACAAGAAACGACAACGAAGACGAGCAGCTCGTCAGCTCGTTCTGATCGGGAGTCCCATGTCGAAGAGGGTGGCTCCGTACGGGCGCTGGGACTCGCCGATCAGCGCCGAGCAAGTGGCGAGGCGGACCGTCGCCTACGACGACGTCCGCGTCGAGGGCGAAGCCGTCTACTGGCTGGAGAGCCGTCCGGAGGAGGAGGGCCGGACCGCCCTCGTGCGATGGACCTCCGGCGGCGGGAAGACAGATGTGCTCCCCCCGGCCTTCGACGTCGGTTCGCGCGTTCACGAGTACGGCGGCGGTGCCTACGTTGTGGCTGGGGGTGTCCTGGTGGCCTCCAACCTCGCCGACGACCGGCTCTACCGAATTGTTGAGGGCGTGGCCATCACCCCCATCACGATGGAGGCCTCGCGGCAGGGAAGTCTCCGCAACGCCGACCTCAGGGTGGTCCCGGGCGGCGATCTGCTGTTCTGCGTGCGCGAGCGCCACATCCCGGCGGGCGTGATCAACGAACTTGTTTGTCTCCCCGTCCTCCACTCGGACGGGTCCCTCGGCACGCCTCGGCACGTGGCGGGCGGCCCTCGAGAATCGATCTTCCAGCCGGAGTGGAGTCCCGACGGCGACCTCTTCTTCGTCTCGGACCGCTCCGGATGGTGGAACCTGTACCGAGAGGAGAGGGGCCGGATCGAGCCGGTGCTGCCGATGGAGGCCGAGTTCGGCGAGGCGCAGTGGGAATTTGGCTATGCCACGTACGCCTTCGGTGATTCGGGCCGAATCACCTGCCGGTACCGTGTGGGAGGCCTCGACCACCTGGGGATCGTCGATCTGGAGACGCGCAGGCTTGAGGTCCTGGACGTGCCCTTCACCTCGCTCAAGCCGTATCTGCGCGGCGTCGGCAGCCAGGTTGCCTTCGTCGGCTCGAGTGCCACTCGTTCGCCTGCAGTGGCTCTCTTGAACGTGACCGATGGCCGCCTGCAGGTTCTCGCCGGCGGCGAAGCCGGGCTCGATGACTCCTGGATTTCCCGGCCCTCCCTCGTCGATTTCCAGACTGAGGGTCGGGCAACTGGCCATGTCATCTACTACCCCCCGACAAACGGGAGCTTCGACGGGCCGAAGGACGAGCTGCCTCCTCTGATCGTCGAGGCCCACGAGGGGCCGACCGCGGACGCCAAGCCCCGGCTGGAGCTCCGGACGCAGTTCTTCACGAGCCGAGGGTTCGCGGTTGCCCACGTGAACTACCGGGGGAGCACCGGCTACGGGCGTGCACACCGGGAGAGCCTGAATCGCCTCTGGGGCATCGCCGACGTCGCCGACTGCATCCATGCCGCCCAGCACCTCGCCGAGGCCGGACATGCCGATGCCCGCCTCAGCGTGATCGTGGGGGCAAGTGCCGGGGGCTTCACCGCGCTCTGCGCCCTTGCACATCCGGCCTCGTTTGCCGTTGGTGGCAGCTACCACGGGATCGCAGACCTGGAGGCCTTCGCTCGAGAGGCCCCGAAGTTCCAGAGCCATTACCTCGACCAGCTCGTGGGCCCGTACCCGGAGGCTCTGGCCGAACACCGGGCTCGGTCCCCGCTCCATTTCGCCGACCGGCTTACCGGCCCCGTCATCTTGGTTGCGGGTTGTGAGGACCGAGTTGTCCCGAGAGGTCAGGTCGAAAGCATGGTCAAGGAGCTCAAGCGGGCTGGAGTCAAGCACGTGTGCATCGCCTTCGATGGCGAGGGGCATGGCCTACGTCGAGCCGAGAACATCCGAGCGGCGCTCGAGGAAGAGTTGCGCTTCTACATCGATGCACTCAACCTGGCCGACCGGGCATAGGAACTTTGAGTAAAAACTGTTGCTCTACAACGGTTTGTACTCAAAGTTCGGGCCACAACGGCGCATGGAAGAGTCATTTTGGCTCGAAGGTCAGCGAGGCCGAGGCCCCCCAAGATCCTTGCTCGCCTTCATCGCCGAGGATCAGGTGCTTGAAGCGGTGGTATACGAGGGAGCACGCCAGCAGCAGGCCCCCGAGGCCGATGAAGGCCAGCACCCGCTCGCCGGTGCTGAGGGTCCACAGGTCGATCACCAGCATCTTGGCGACGGTCACTGTGAACAGACCAAGCGCCGCCAGTCTCGCCCAGCGCTGCCGGCTGGCCACGCCCACGCCCAGCAGGATCCCGGCGTAGATGGCCCAGATCGCCGACAGCGTGAACTGCAGCGGCTGCCACCGGAGGCCGCCCAGGCCCGGGTGGTAGTAGGCCAGCGCCTCGGCGCTCAACCAGGCCACGGCCAGCCCGTTGGCGGCGACGGCGCTCCACGGGTACCAGAGCCGCCTCGACTCGGGGTCCGCGTCGCGGGAGAAGAGGAAGGCCTCGAACCCCAGCGCGGCAATCACGGCGAGCACAGTGGCCGACGCCGGGGACACGAGCAGATGCGGTGGGGTGTAGTGGTCGAAGAGCCGGCCGAACGCCACCATCCCCCCGCCGCCGAGGATCGCGGCTCCGACGGTCCGGAGGGTGACGGAGCGTGCCCGCATGCCCGCCCAGGTGAGACCGAGCCCCTCCCCGGCCCAGCCGAGGGCCACCGCGAACTGGTGGAACTGCAGCGGGATGGCGGTAGTGATGGCCGCCACCGACAGCGCCCACAGGAAGAGGCGCAGCATCCGGTCCCGGGGGGCAACGACCGCGGCCAGCGAGGCCAGGCCGGCGAACGCACCGGCGAGCCCGAACGTGAAGGCACCCCGCAGGTCCGCGTGGTCGTGGTGCCACAGCAGGAACATGCCGAAGCCGTAGTACGCGAGGGTACTGGCCACGAGCAGCACCCCGTCCGCCTCGTCGCTCGTCTCCCCGTCGCGGCGGGCGGGGGCCAGGTTGGCGAGAACGGGTACCGCGACGAAGAGCAGCAGGAACGCCGTGGCGAAGCCCATGGCAACGCCGAAGCCCACGGACGACAGGCCGACCCCGAACAGGATCGACGTGCCGGCCCGGGCGACGGCATCGAGGGGCCGCCAGGCCTTGAAGAAGGCAAGGCCGAGGACACCGGCATCGAGGATCGCCACGTAGGTGTAGAGGGCGGCGCCCTGGGGTTTGCCACCCTGCCAGGCCAGGAACGGGGTCAGGAAGCCGCCGACCGTGGCCAGGATCGCCAGGGCCAGCGAGTCGTACCAGTAGGCCAAGGCGGCGCTGCCGGCGGTGATCGCCACGAGGGAGCCGAAGGTCACGGGCCCGGAGATGAGGTGGTACGCGAGGTTGGCGACCGTGACCGACAGGTAGCAGATGGCGATGCCGCCTGCCGTCACGGCCTGGGAGAACGTGGCCCACCCTTTGCGCCGAGCCCAGTAGCCCCAGGCGACGAAGGCGAGGCCGGCCAGGAGCCCGACCAGCACCCGGACCGGCTCGGTGATCAGCCCCCGGTCGATGCCGTACTTGAAGGCGAAGCCGGCCCCGACGAGCACGGCCAGGGCGCCGGCGCGTGCAAACCATGCGCCCGCGAGCTTGGCCTCGTCCCGCAGGGCGAGGGACGGCGCGGCCGGCCCAGGCGCCGCCGGCGCCCACGCCGGGGCCCGTGCGGGACCCCAGGAGGGTGCCGACGGGGGTGCCCACCCGTTGGGCGCGACCGGCTGAGGGGGCGCGGGCTGAGGCGCGGCCGGTGGCGGTGAGTCGGGCGCTGCCCCGGCGCTGTGCCAGAGGATGCCCTTCATGACCCCGACGTCGCGCTCGAGCACCTGCACGCGAGCAGCCAGAGCCTCGATGCTCGTTTCGATCCCGTCCGAGCCCATGCCGGCCCTCCTCACAAGGTTTGGTGGTTGCTCCTTGGATTGTCGGCATGGGCCGTCACGGGAAACAGACGAGAACGTGCCCATTTGGTGACGCCAGGGCACCCGGCATTTCCTGGGTACTTCCGGCAGGAAAGGTGAGGTCCCCACACCGCCGAGGTTGAGCACGAGTCCGTCTGTGCCGCCGCTCCCGACCGGACGACCATCGGCTCAGCGCCAGGGACCGCCTCGACCGAGCTGAGGAGGAGTCGGATGGAAGGCAGCATGACGGCAGGATTGCGGCGGATCTGGGACGTGACACCGGCGTCGCGGGAACGGTACGTCGACTTCCTGCACCCGGCGAGCATCGGCATAGTGGTCCTCGGGCACTACCTCGGGACGGTCATCCCGACCAGCGGGGGCCGCATCGGTCAGCGCATCCCCGCTCAACCCGCTGTTCCTCCCGGTCGCTTTCGGCACGCTGGCAGGCCCGGTGGCGGTGTTCCAGCCCTGGGAGCGTCCCCGAGTCCGTGAGGGGGTCCGCGAGGCGTCCGTGGGAAAATGACGCCGGCTTGAAGTCTCTCCCAGATGTGGCTGAGCAGGCCCGCCGGCTTCCGGCCAAGGGCCTGCTCGTGTTCCGGTGGCTGACCCTCGCCTGGATCGTGGTGCTGGCGGCCACCGGATCCGCCGGCGGGTACCGGCCGGCGGTGACGTGGGTCGCCATCGCCGTGATCGCGCTCTGGACCGCCTGGCTCACACGCCGGGACACCCTCAGACCCCTGGAGCTGGGTATCGACCTGGTGCTCGGGGCAGGGCTGATCCTGGTGGCGGGGCTGGTCGCCCGCCCCGGTGCCATCGACTCCGGCCCGTCGATCGCCACCTACTACCCGGTCTGCGCCGCGGCCGCCTGGGGGCTGGCACGGGGGCCGGGCGGCGGCCTCTTCGCCGCAGGGATGCTCACCGTCGCCCTCGCGCTTGCCCGGCCGCTGAACGAGACGTCAATCGTGTTGCTCCAGGGCCGCCACATCGCGGCAATCGTCAACGGTGCGATCGGCTACCTGCTCGCCGGAGGGGTGATCGGTGGGTTCTCCCGCCTCGTCGATCGCACCGCGCAGGCCGTCGAGGATGCCATGGGCGAAGCCCTCCGCGAGCAGAGCCAGGTCTCCCGCCTGAAGGAGCGGGAGTCCCTCGCCCGGCAGATCCACGACTCGGTCCTGCAGGCCCTCGCCCTGGTGCACAAGCGGGGCCGGGAGCTGGCCGGCACCGGCGCCCCATCCGCCGCGGCGGTGATGGAGCTGGCCGAACTCGCCCGCCAGCAGGAGCTGTCGCTCAGGAGCCTGATCCTGAAGGCCCCCGAGCGGCCCGCGCCCGGCCAGGCGTCGCTCATGGAGGTTCTCGGGCCGGTTGTCAACGCCGTCAACGGGGTGCTCGTCGACCTCAGCGTCGTCGGGACGATCTGGCTCCGCCGGCGTATGGCCGAGGAGATCGCGGCAGCGGTCAAGGAAGCCCTCGCCAACGTCGTCGAGCACGCCCAGGCAACCCGGGCTTCGGTCTTCGCCGACGACGAGGACGGCACGGTCGTGGTGTCCGTGCGGGACGACGGCAAGGGCTTCACGCTCGACGAGCCGGCGTTGCGGGCGGCCAACAAGGCAGGGATCCTGCGCAGCATGAAAGGACGCATCGAGGAGATGGGGGGTAGCATCCACATCACGTCGACGCCCCAGCGGGGGACCGAGGTCGAGTTCAGGATTCCCGTAGCTGGGGCCTCTCCGCGGGACAGGAGCGAGGACGCTCGATGAGTGAACCGATCCGGGTCATGGTCGTCGACGACCACCCCGTCTGGCGCAACGGGCTGCGAACCGACTTCGAGTCCTCGGGGATCGCCGTCGTGGTCGCCGAGGCCGCCGACGGGGGCGATGCCATCGAGCGGGCCCGCGAGGCCATGCCGGAGGTCGTCGTCATGGACCTCCGGCTGCCGACGGTCTCCGGGGTGGAGGCCACGCGCCAGATCGTCGCAGACTCCCCGCACGTCCGGGTCCTCGTCCTCTCCGCGTCCCCCGAGGAGTCTGACGTCCTGGAGGCAGTGAAGGCCGGGGCCTCCGGCTACCTCCTGAAGAGTTCCACGGGCGCCGAGGTCGTCGACGCCGTCCGCCGCGTGCGCGACGGCGAGCCGGTCTTCACGGCGTCGCTGGCGGGCCTCGTCCTGGGCGAATTCCGCCGGATGGCCACCAAGGATCCGCTGGAGCCGAAGATCACCGCCCGCGAGCAGGAGATCCTCAAGCTCGTGGCGAAGGGCTACACCTACCGGGAGATTGCCGAGTCGCTCGTGATCTCGGTGAAGACGGTCCAGAACCACGTCCAGAACATCCTGAGCAAGCTGCAGCTGCGGGGCCGCTACGAGTTGATGCGCTACGCCCTCCGGCGGGGACTCGACCGGGCCTGATCACGCAGTCCTTCGGTCCCGTCGCCACGCTGAGTGGCGGTCTTGCCCTGACGAGGAGGGGCTCTGCAAACGAGATGCTGCCTGACCGCGGTAGGCGCGGTCAGGCAGCCACTGAATTGAGGGCGCCGTCTGGAACCCGGACATGTCGGTCACCGGAGCCCCAACCAACCCCTCGGCCGACCACCGAGCGTGATGGATCAGCCGAAACTCGAACGGTCGCTGCGGGAGGAGGCCCCGCGTCAGCGCTGGCCGAGGTCAACCCGGAGCTGGATCGGCACGTGCCCTCCGGACCGCAACCGCCAGCAGGACGCCCCAGACCAGGTACCACAGGTCCCAGAGCCCCGTGTGCCAGCGGAGCGCCCGCCAGTCCACGCCCCCGGTCACCCTGATGGCGCCCGTCTCCACGAGCACGCCCGCAAGGACGAGCACCCCGCCGTACAGGATCAGCACGAGGGACCCGGCGCCGGCCACCACGCGCACGGGACGCCGGGGGAGCCGCCCGGCGAAGCGGGGCGTGAGCGCGAGCGCCAGGAGCGCCCCGCCCACCTTGGCCGCGACCGTCGTCCAGAGGACCACGGCGACGGCGGGGCCCCCGGCACGGGCCATCCGCGCCGGATAGCCGCCGACCGTTGCCAGTCCGGCCCAGCCCCCGAGCGCCCAGTACAGGCTGACCGCGGCGTAGCCCAGCGCCACCGCGGCTGCCGTGTAGGCTGGCCCGGCCGCGCTCCGGCGCCGTCCCGTGATCCTCGGCGGAGAAGACATCTACGGACATGATGCCCGGGCGGCGACGGGTGCGAGCTGTTTGTCGCCCTATGCCGGATGGGAACTTCGGAGGATGCCCAATCGTTCTGGGGATGAGCAGGCCTCCTCGCGGTCGCCCGTTCCTTCCGCAAACCGCCCACCCCGGGCGGCCGCGTTGGAGGCCGCTCCTCCCCTCAGACCGGGTGGCCGCCCGGCCTGGTGGGCCCGCTACCCGATATCCATCACGTAGCCGCGGTTGTGGACCCGGCGCACGACGAGCCCCAGCGGTGCGATGCGCTTGCGCAACCGCGAGATGTTGACCCTGAGGGCATTCGGCGAGGGCTGGCGGACCGCCGATGCCGCCGCTTCCACCTCCGGATGGTCCACCACCTCGCCGAAGTGCTCGGAGAGCACCCGCGCCAGGGCCTCCTCGATGCCGGTGAGGCCCACCCACCGGCCGCGGAAGGTCAGCCGGCCGTCCCCCTTCACCTCGGGGGGCAGGCTGTGGCGGGCCGCGCGGGCCGCCAGCGTCGAGATGCGGACCCGCACGTCGGCGTCCTCCGCCGGCATGCGGATCCAGTCCTCGTCGCAGTCGTCCGTCGCCGGGGCGGCGGCGTTCGGTGCGACGAGCAACAGGCGTGGACGCCCGAGGGAGCGAAGACGCTCCACCGTGCCCGCTTCCTCAGGCCAGCGGACGATGACAACGTCGGAACCCACGGCGTCGGTCGAACCTAGCACCGCGCTCGGGGGCACTAAACCGCGTCGTCGCCGAGCTCACCCGTGCGAACTCGCATGAGGCGCTCGAGTGGCATGGCCCAGATCTTGCCGTCCCCGATCTTCCCGGTGCGGGCGGCCGAGGCGATGATGTCCATGATCTTCTCCGCCTGCTGGGACTCCACCAGGACTTCGATCTTCACCTTGGGGACGAAGTCCACCTTGTACTCCGAGCCACGGAAGACCTCGCTCTTGCCACCCTGGCGGCCGTAGCCCTGCACCTCCGAAACGGTGAGGCCCAGCACGCCGGCGCCGCGTAGCGACTCTTTGACTTCCTCCAGCTTGAACGGCTTGATGATCGCGGTGATCAGGTGGGGCATTGCTCTCTCTCCCTTTGGTCAGAGCGTCCGGTGGTCAGAGCGTCCGGGAATGCAGCGTACCCCGGGGGGCCGTGGCACCCCCGGGGTACCCGGTTCGTAGCGCTGCAGGACTGCCTACTCCTCTGCCGGCGAGACCGTCACCGGCTCCTCGCTCGGTACCTCCTTGTGCCCGTTGAAGGGCAGGTTGGCCGGCGTCGAGTAGGTCATGCCCTGGCCGAACTCGACGTGGTAGGCGGCCGTGCCGTGCTCGTGGAGGTCCATGCCCTCGAGTTCGCCTTCCTTCGAGATCCGCAGCACGCCACGGTTCTTGAGGAAGTACATGAGCAGCAGCGAGAAGCCGAACACGGCGACGACGCAGGTGGCGCTGCCGATGAACTGCGCCTTGAGCTGGTCGAGGCCACCCCCGTAGAAGAGGCCCTTCACGACGCTGGTGTTGTCGATGCCGACCGACGTTGGTACGCCGTACTTCCCGCAGGCAAGGAGGCCCAGGCTGAGCGTGCCCCAGATCCCGGCGAAGCCGTGGACGGGGACCGCCCCGATCGGGTCGTCGATGCGCCAGTGCTCGAGATGCCGAGGTCCCACTTCTTCGAGCGTGGGTAGACCCACAGCACCGCCATCATGCCGCCGGCGCAGGCGGCGATCGTCGTGTTGGCGGCCACCCGGCCGATCCCGGCGAAGTCCATGGCCGACAGCGTGGATCCCGGGTTGAACCCGTACCAACCGAACCACAGGATCACGCCACCGATGGCCCCCCAGGTGAGGTCGTGCGGTGGCAACGGTCCCCCGCCGTCCCGCTTGAACTTGCGCCCCAGCCGTGGACCAAGGGCCATGGCCCCGGCGAGAGCGATGAAGCCGCCGACCGTGTGCACCACCGTCGATCCTGCGAAGTCCCGGAACACCGCCCCGTGCGTGAACGTCGAGAGCGGGTGCAGCGTCATGTTGCCCAGCCAGCCGCCCGGCCCCCAGGCCCAGTGGCCGAAGATCGGGTAGATGAGGCCGGAGACGGCCATCGAGTACCAGATGTCCCCGATGAACGCCGTGCGACCGACCATGGCGCCGGAGGTCACGGTCGACGCCGTGTCGGCGAAAGCGAACTGGAACAGCCAGAAGGCCAGGAAGGCGACCCCGGTCGTGCCGTAGGTCTGGGGCGCGCCGTGCAGCAGGAAGTACGTATGGCCGATGAAGCCGTTGCCGGTGCCGAACTGGAACGCGAAGCCGAATGCCCAGTAGAGCAGGCCGCAGAGGCAGGTGTCGAAGACGCACTCGAGGAGGACGTTGACCGTCTCCCGTGAGCGTGCGAAGCCCGCCTCCAGGCCCATGAACCCCGCCTGCATGAAGAACACCAGGAAGGCGGTCACGAGCACCCACACGGTGTTGATGGGGTTGACGACATCGTCGGCCTTCAGCGCGGCCTGGCGGACCACGGCGGCACTCGCCTGCGACCCGAAGTACCAACCGAAGGCCTTGACGGCAACCAACGCCGCCACGATCCCCAGCATTTTTCCGGCCAGGATCACCGCGATCAGCTTGCGCGTGTCTTTCTCGCGAAGCCGTCGCAACCGCGTTCGTATCATGGGTCGCGACCCTTTCTCCTCGTACGTCCTCAGAGCCCCCCGTAGGACTCCGTCGGGTCACGCCAGCATGGTTGTCGGGTGTTACGGCCCGGTTTTTGTGACGTAAAGAACGTGTAAAGTTTCACGAAAGTTTCTGTCGAAACTCACATTTGGCATCTGTGCCGATGCACGGCGGGGAAGTACTCTGGGTTCATGCTTGCCGACCGGAGTGCCCTGCTGGCCGATGCCGCAGCGACGGGCTCGGCGTGGTGCCGGGCGCACGCAGACCTCGTCGACGCCTGGCTCGCCGAGCTCCTCGAGAAGGCCACGCTGCGGGAGACGGCCGGGCTGGCGCTCGTCGCCGTCGGTGGCTACGGACGCTCCGAACTGGCCCCCGGCAGCGACATCGACGTCATGCTGGCCCATGACTCCCGGCCGGATGTCGCCAGGATCGCGGACGCAGTCTGGTACCCCATCTGGGAGAAGGGTCTCCATCTGGCCCATAGCGTCTCGACCCCGAAGGAGGCCCTGCGCCTGGCCTCGGACGACCTCGACACCGCCACCGCGCTCCTGAACGCGCGCCACGTCGCCGGCGACGCTGCCCTGACGGCCCGCTTGGCAGACGGTGCCCGGAGTGCTTGGGAGCGCCGCTCCCGCCACTGGCTGGCCGAGCTCGGTGAGCGCGTCGCCCTGCGCCACCAGCAGGCCGGGGAGGTGGCCTTCCTCATCGAACCGGACCTCAAGGAGGGGCGCGGCGGGCTTCGCGACGTCCACTCGCTGCGGTGGGCGGAGCTGGCCCACCGGGTGCTGCTGGAGTTCGACGCGCCCAGTCTCGCCGCATGGGAGGCCGTCCTGCTGGACGCCCGGGTGGAGCTGCAACGCCAGACCGGCCGTGCCAGCAACGTGCTCGCCCTCCAGGAACAGCCGGGCGTGGCCGACGCGCTCGGCGACCCGGGTGCCGACGCCCTCATGGCCCGCATCGCCGAGTCTGCCCGTTCCATTGCGTGGACCAGCGACGACGCGTGGCGCCGCATCGCCACGACCCTTGGCAGCCCGATCGCCCGCCGGGTCGAGCGCACCCGTGAGGTCCTCCCCGGCATCGTCCTGGCCGGGGGAGAGGTCGGTCTCGGCCCTGGCGCCGCCGTCGACGACCCGTTCCTCGCCCTCCGGGTGGCCAGCGCCGGCGCCCGTCATGACGCGGCGATCGAACGGCGGTCGCTCGAGACCCTCGCCGCCATCGACGCCGCCGTTCCCGACCCGTGGCCGGCGGATGCGCGGACGCTCTTCGTGGAACTCCTGCTTGCCGGAGCGCGCGCCATCCCCGTCATCGAGGCGCTCGACCAGCGGGGACTGTGGGGACGCCTGCTGCCGGAGTGGGTGCCGGTGCGGGCGTTGCCGCCCCGAAGCGTCTACCACCGCTACACCGTTGACCGGCACCTGCTCGAGACCGTGGCCAACGCCGCCGGGATGGCGGAAAGGGTGGAGCGCCCCGACCTCCTCGTCGTTGCCGCCCTCCTCCATGACCTCGGCAAGGGGTGCAACGGTGACCACAGCTCCTCCGGTGCGACGATCGCCCGGGTAGTCGCCACCCGGATGGGCTTTCCCGAGGACGACGTCGAGACCCTGTCCCTGCTCGTCGAGCTGCACCTGCTGATCCCGCAGGTCGCGACCCGGCGGGACCTCGACGACCCCGCCACGATCCGGCGGGTGGCGGAGCCGGTCGGAACCGTCGAGCGGGTCAGGCTGCTCGCCGCGCTGTGTGAGGCGGACTCGCTGGCGACCGGAGCCTCCGCGTGGGGGCCCTGGAAGGCCGGGCTGGTCCGGCGACTGACCGAGTGCGTGACCGACTACCTTGAGTCGGGGGAGAGTTCGGGCTGCCCGCCGGCGATACCCTTCCCCACGCCCGCACAGCTCGAGCGCCTGGCCGCGGGGGGCCAGCACATCGAGGGTCGGGGCAACGTGCTCACGGTCATGAGCGACGACCGGCCCGGTTTGTTCAGCCGTGTCGCCGGCGTGCTGGCGATGCATGGCCTCGACGTGCTGTCCGCATCCGCCTACTCGACGGATGACGGGCGGGCCCTGGAGGTCTTCCGGGTCTGCGACCGGGTGCGGAACGAGCCCCCGTGGGAGCGCGTCGTGTCCGACCTGAAGCTGGCGCTGGCGGGCCACCTGGCCGTCCATGCCCGGGTGATGGCCCGGGCCCGCACCTACGCCCGCTCGGCGCCGAGGTCGCGGCACCCCGTCGTCCCGTCCGTCACCTTCGAGAACCACGCCTCCGATGACGCGACGGTCATTGACGTCCGGGCCGCCGACCACATCGGGACCCTCTACCGCATCACCCGCACGCTGGCGGATTTCGACCTCGACATCCGGTTTGCCAAGGTGCAGACGCTGGGCACGGACGTGGTCGACGCCTTCTACGTACGCGACCGTTCAGGAAGCAAGATCACCGAGCAGCCTCGCCTGGCAGAAATCGAACGGGCGATCCTGCACGCTATCGAAGACTAGAAAGCTAGAGAGAGAGCCGGGGGAGAGACATGCAGGCAGCGGCGGGGGTTCTTGCGTTCGTCGGATTCGTGGTGGCGGCCGCCCTGTTGAAGCAGGGCATCCGCTGGTACTTCCGCCGGGAGCGCTGACGCGCCCCTCCGACGATCTTTGAGTATAAACTGGCGTAGAACACCGGTTTTTACTCACAGTTTGGTCCCGGCGCGGCGGCGAGGGCCTGCCTTCTACACTTGCAGGTATGCGCAGACTGCCGCCACGTGGCAGGAGCGGTCCTCGGGCGCTGGCGATCAGGCTCCTCGGGGGGGTGGCCTTCCCCATCCTCGCCACCGGCATCGCGTCCATTCCCCTTTTCAAGTCCTCGTCCTCGCCCACCAACCCCGCCATGCTCTACCTGCTCTCCGTCGTGGTCGCCACGTTCGTGGGCGGCCTCCCGGGAGGCCTCCTCGCCTCGTTCGTGTCGTTTCTCGGTCTCAACTTCTTCTTCACGCCGCCGCTGCGGACCTTCGCCGTCGCCAAGGGCGAGGACCTGCTCGCCCTGTTTGCCTTCCTCAGTGTCTCGCTGCTCATCGCCACGTTGCTCACCAAAGCGCTCTCGCAACGGATCCGAGCCGAGCAGGGTGAGGAGGAGGCCCGCCTCCTCTACCGGATGTCGTCCCGGCTGCTCGACGGGTCGCCGCTGCCGGTGGCCCTCGACCAATTCGCCGGCGACATGGTGGAGCTGTTCTCCCTGGCCAGGTGCGAGGTCTCGGCGACCGGCCTCGACGGCTCCCTCGACCTCGTCGCATCGGCCGGCGCCGGGAGGGCCGGCTCACCCGATGGGGTCGTAGTCGGCCTCAAGACCGAGCGGGGCACCTTCGGGCAGGTGACGTTGTACCCCCGCCCCGGAGGCCGCTTCGAGGAGCGCCAGCTCGAGCTGGCCGCCGCGTTCTCCGGGCAGCTCGCCCTGGCCCTGGAAGCCGCGACCCTGGCGGAGCAGAGCCGGCGGTCGCAGGCCGAGGCCGAGTCGAGCCGGGTCCGGGCCGCCCTGTTCTCCTCCGTCACCCACGACCTCCGCACGCCGCTGGCCGCCATCAAGGCGTCGGCCACCAGCCTGCTCGACCAGGAGGTCAGCTTCGACGCCGCGCAGCGCCGCGACCTGCTCACGACCATCGCCGAGGAGAGCGACCGCCTCAACCGCCTGATCGCCAACGTGCTCAGCCTTTCTCGCCTGCGGGCCGGCGCTCTTGTCCCCGAGAAGACGGCGACGCCGGTCGAGGACGTGATCGAGGCGGCGGTCGCCCGGCTGCGCAAGCGGGGCGCGGTCATCCAGGTCCAGGACACCGGCGTGCTGCCCCCGGTGCCGATGGATCTCCTCCAGATCGATCAGGTGGTGTCCAACCTCCTCGAGAACGCCGTCAAGTTCTCGGCCCGTGGCTCGCCGGTGGAGATCCGTGCGGCCGCGGCGGGGGGCTGGGTCGACGTCGCCGTCATCGACCACGGAGCAGGTATCCCCCCGGAGGACCGCGAGCGGGTGTTCGAGGAGTTCTACCACCGGGACGCCGGAGGGGGCCAAGGTGGGGTCGGCCTGGGCCTTGCCATTGCGCGGGCAATCGTGGAGGCTCACGGCGGGACGATGTCGGTGGCCGGTACCCCGGGCGGCGGCGCCACCGTCGGGTTCCGGCTACCACTCCATCCGCACGAGGGGGGAGACGTCGAATGAGGGTGCTGGTGATCGAGGACGACCGGCAGATCGTGCGGACCCTCCGCACCAGCCTCCAGGCCCGTGGCTACGACGTGCTGTCGGCCCGTGACGGCAACGCCGCCCTCGCGGTGCTGCGCTCCGACGGGATCGACCTGGTCCTCCTGGACCTGGGCCTGCCCGACCTCGACGGCCTCGAGGTGCTGACACGGCTGCGGGCCTTCGCCGAGCAGCCGGTGATCGTGCTCACCGTCCGGGACTCGCAGGCCGAAAAGGTGGCCGCCCTCGACCGGGGGGCGGACGACTACGTGATCAAGCCCTTCGACATGGAGGAGCTGCTGGCGAGGATGCGAGCCACGATGCGCCGGGTCGTCCCGGGCGAGGCCCGCCAGACCCTGCAGCGCTTCGGCGACGTGGAGGTCGATCTCTCCAAGAAGCTCGTGACCCGTGGCGGGGTCCCGGTCCACCTCACGCCCACCGAGTACCAGCTCCTGCTGGCCTTCGTCACCAATCCGGGCAAGCTCCTGACCCAGCGCTGGCTGCTGAGCAGGGTCTGGGGGCCGGGCTACCAGGAGGAGACCAACGTCCGGGTCCACGTGGGCCACCTCCGCCACAAGCTGGAGGCCGACCCCAGCAACCCCCGGCTGATCCTGACCGAGCCGGGCCTCGGCTACCGCTGGGCAGAGGCCGGCTAGGCTGGGGCAGAGACCGGCTAAGGCAGAGGGCGGCTAGGGCAGCTGGTGTTTCACCCAGCCGATCAGGTGGCCGAGGCGCTGGCGGAGTGACCGGCGCAGCGGTGCCTGGGGCAGGGCGCCGGCCATCCGGGCAAGCTCGTCCGCTGGCGGGGAGCCCACGAGCGTCAGGGTCGAGGGCCCGTCCTGCCAGGCGACGCCGCGGGGGAACCCGTCCCACTGCCAGCCGGTGACGCCCTTCAACCGCAGCTCGTGGGCGCCGGGCGCCAGTGAGCCCCGGGTCAGCACGCCCGGCTGGACGAAGAGGCTCACGTCCTCGAGGCCGTCCGAGTACTCGAGCTGGACGACGGACACGCCGCTGGCCCTGAACGCCGTCCCGGACTGCACGCGGTACCCCGCCGGCAGCGTCGCCGGCACGCCGAGCACCTTGACCTGCGCGGCGAGCTCCGCGGACGCGAACCAGCGCTGCGAGCGCTCCGGCGCCTCGTTCGACTCGTTCGCCGGGTGCAGTTCGCCGCTGGTCGGGGCGTACGGCTCGCGTACCTCGGTGAAGGCGAGGGAGCGCTCGACCTTGCCGTCGAGGTTGTAGCTCTCGCGCTTGAGCAGGAGGCCGCTATGGGTGTCGATGGTCCAGCGCTCGACCACCCGGGCGTCGGACCTCCGCTCGACCCGGACGGTTTCGGCGTCGCGGCCGAGGACGCGGGAGCCGCCCTCCAGCAGCACCCGGTACTTGGCGAGCAACTGCTGGAGTCTGCCGTCCGGCTCGAAGTCGCCCGTGACGACGCCGGCCTTGGCGGCCTGGCCCCGGTTGACGGAGCCATCCGGTACGCGCACGACCGAGCGGCGCTGGCCCGTCTGCACGAGCCGCGAACCGGAGACCGGGCCCGGCGGGTCGGGAGCCCTCGATGACCACATGGGCGCCGTCGCCGTGGACGACGTGCAGGACCCCCGACCGGATCCCCCCCTGCCCGTCGATGGTCACCGAGAGGGTGCCCGCGTAGCCCACCGTTCGGGCCGCCCGCACGGTGAGGGTGACGAGCGATTCGGCGGCCGGATCGCTGCTCTGGTCGCGGGCACCGTGGCCCGACGAAGCCCCAGGGCCCGACCAAGCAACGGGGTCTTGGGCAGCCGTGGCGGCGGGTGACCCCGCGGCAGGAGCGGCCCCCGTGGCGGCCGTCGCGGCGGCGGCAACGACCGCCGCCGGCATGAGCCACGTCGCCCAGCGCCGGCCCCTCACGGGTACCGTGCCTCGACCACGTAGCTCGTCTGGTCCGCCAGCGGGTTGTCGATCTGGACGAGGTGCTGGCGGACCTCGTCCTGAAACGACACCGGCGTCGGGGGAGGGGGTGCCAGACACAGCCCCAGGCCGACCGCGCCGGCACCGACGACGACCAGCCCGTTGGCCACGCGCATCCGCAGGCGTGCCCGGGTCCACGAGGTGCGCCCTGGCGGATCCCCGCTGGCGACGCGCCGGGCGGCGCCGGGCAACCAGCCGGGCCGCGGCTCGACCTCGTCCAGTCTCGCCAGCATCGTCGTCACGACCCGCAGGGCGCTCAGCTCCGCAGCGCAGCGGGCGCACGCGTCGAGGTGGCGTTCGACCTCTGCCGTGCGGCGCGCGCGCAGCGTCCCGTCGAGGTAGGCGCCCAGCTCGCTGGCCTGGGGATGCGGCTCAGGCATGCGCCGGTATCGGCAGCCGGCCGGCCGCGGCCGGCCGGGTCAAGACTCGGAGGCCTCGACGTACGGCGCCAGCCGGGTCCGCATGAGCGCCCGCCCACGGTGGATGCGGGAGCGCACGGTGCCGATGCGCCATCCCATCGTGGAGCCGATCTCCTCGTAGCTCATCTGGTAGAGGTCGCACAGCAGGACGGCGACGCGGAACTGGTACGGGAGGGAGCGGAGCGCCTCCTCCACGACACTCTTGAGTTCGCCTCGCAACGCCGTGTCCTCGGGCGACGGTGCCCCCGACGGCGGCTCGATGGTGGATGGGTCGTCCAGGGGGTCGAGGGGCTCCGTGGGGTGCCGGGCACGGTGGCGCATCCGGTCGTAGAACAGGTTCGTGGTGATACGCAGCAGCCAGCCCTCCAGCGACCCGGGCCGGTAACGCCCGAGGGCGGTCCTCACCCGTAGGAGCACGTCCTGCGCGAGATCCTCCGCATCGGCGGCGCTGCCGGTCAGCCGGTGG